>Ga0310345_10000187_pt1 | contig 117096 bp, 125 predicted proteins | sample HC15DNA20500_MG_FD_204667 | JGI IMG/M metagenome (GOLD analysis project Ga0310345, IMG submission 204667) | Marine microbial communities from station ALOHA, North Pacific Subtropical Gyre - HC15-DNA-20-500_MG | ecosystem: Environmental > Aquatic > Marine > Oceanic | place: Pacific Ocean... | reverse complement strand
GGTGGCTCCGCTCGCCGGGCCTTGACCTCAAACCAACCAACAGAAAGAAAGGCGAACAGACTCTCCGAGTGAATGGCCCGGATCACGGGGCTGGGTCAGTCTGTATCCTGTAATGGTCGGGTTGTGGTGCGGGCTGACAGAAGCCCCAAGACCGGATGGGACCAGAATTGGCATAACGAATTTAATGGTTTTGTAGGTTCAGTTTCGTTCTCGGCAGAGAATGGGGAACTACTACCTTGGAACTCACCTAAAAATGATGTCGTCGTCTCTGATGACACCTATCAGCAAGTTCTTGAAGATATGAGGAATTTCACGCGAACTTGGCGACGCTTTATTTCTTCAATGAAGCGGCAGCCTAAAAGTTCTCCCATTCACCCGCCTCCAGCCAAACCAAAAGTTCCGAAGCCACAAGCCCCAAAAGCTAAGCAACATCCGTCTCAAAAACCGATCACAAAGCCCATCGGCTATCGAAGCGTTTTACCTAAGGACATCAACGAAGTTCACTGCACGGATAAGTTTTTAGATTTAGTTCATGAGGCTAAAGCCCACGATATCTATGACTCGCGATATTCGGGGCTAGCGCTAATTCGAATGATATTTGAGATAGGCGCTGCGTGCTTTCTGATAAGACATGGAAAATTTAAGGAAATGCGGAATTTTTGCATATCGAATGAAGAGGCACGCACCGGAAAAACCTTGAGCAAACAACAGAAAGATGACCTTTACCCTACACTGTCGCAACTCATTGATTATTTGGAGAATAATTATTCAGACTGGGATTTAGGTCAGAGAAAGATGCTAAAGCCCAGCTTGGATAGGTTTAAGCATCACAAGTCTGACTTAAACAGTGCTATTCACCACCCAAAAACCTCAATTGGCGTCGCTGCTACGGTAGCTATCAGAGACGAAGTTTTACCCGTTCTGCGACACTTCATTGAGCAATGATTTCGGTGCAATTTTAGCCACCAATCCCGCCCTCGCGCGTTACCCGCTCTCGATACACAACTCCAAATCCGAGAGCCCCCCCATGCGCAAACGCTATCTCGCCCTTCCCCTTCTCGCGCTGATCCCGCTGGCGGCGGCCTGCGCGCTCAGCCAGCCGGATTACCGGGATGCCAGCGGAGAGCCCGCCACCGTCGATGGGGTGGACCTCACCCGCTATGCCGGCACCTGGTATGAGATTGCGCGCTACCCCAACAGCTTCGAAAAGAACTGTATCGAGACCACGGCGACCTATGCTCTCAATGCGGACGGCACGGTCAGCGTCGTGAATGAATGCACCAACAGCGAAACCGGAGAGACAAAACGCGCCGAGGGCACGGCCCGCGTCGTCGAAGGCTCGAACAATTCCAAACTCGAGGTCAAGTTCGCCCCCGACTGGGTGCCCTTCGCCTGGGGCGACTACTGGATCCTCGCGCTGGAGGCCGACTATTCAGCCGCCCTCGTCGGCTCCCCCGACGGGAAATATCTCTGGATCCTCGCCCGCGAGGCAGCGCCCGATCAGGCTATAATCGACCGCATGCTGGCTGCGGCCCGCGAAAAAGGCTTTGCGACAGACCCGCTGGTGTTCAGGCAGTGAGCCGACCTGTTCCCCTCTCCCTTGGGAGAAGGGTGAAGAAAGTACATTCAGGCCGAATGGCAGAGCCTGCCATTCGGCCACAGCCAGCCTCTTTCGATCTTCTTTTTCCAGTCAAGGGCGCTTCGCGTCCGAAGGATTTCACCCTTGACTGGAAAAAGAAGATCGGACACCGTGCAACCGCTCCCGTGCGCTCATGCTGAGCGAAGTCGAAGCACGAGCGCCGGCGACAGCGGAAACTCTCAATCCATCCCCCTCCGCGCCAACCCGCCCTACACTCCGCCGCGAGATGCTCGACTGGCAAACCCTTCTGAAAGCGCATGCGCTCGTGCCTGTCTGGTACTGGCCGGTGCTCTGGCATTACCTCGCCCGGCTTGAGGCGACCGCCGCCCTTGCGCGCGCTGAAGGGCGCGGCGGCTTTGGCTGGGAGCTTGCGCGCAACGGCGTCATCCGCATCACGCACTGGCCGGAAAGCGAGACCGAACGGCGCGCCCGCGGCGCCCTGCCAAGAGATTTCGACTATACGCCCTGGACACGGCAAGCCCCGGACACGCTCGCTTTCTGGTGCGCCTTCGAAGCTGTGCGTGGCGAAACACCGCCCAGACACCGTGGGTGCACCGCCGATGCACTGTCCGTGCACCGCGCAGCCCCCGATGCCCGCGCTCCGCCGATTTCTTCAAATCTCACACCAGGAAGCCGCGTGGTGAGCGAAGTCGAACCACAGGCAGGCTCGCCGCCCTCACCTTAAACCCCAGCTCCCCTCTGAACCGCCCTGCCCAACCGGCAGCGCGGCCGCCCGTACTGGGGGTCAGCCCAATTCCCGCATCATGAAGACCGAATTGGGGTCCTCGCGGTAACCCTCAAACGGCCCGCAAAAGGTAAAGCCATGCGCCTCATAAAGCTGGCGCGCGGGCAGGAAGGCGCCCTGGCTGCCGGTCTCAAGATAGAGGCGTGTATAGTAGCGCTCTTCGGCGGCCCTCATGATATGGCGCAGCATGGTGCGCCCAAGGCCGTTGCCCCGCAACTGGGCGATAGTGTGCATCGCCTTGATTTCGCCTGACTTTCCGTCAGACAGCCGCTTCAGCGCGCCGCAGCCGACCAGACCGCCGCCCTCGCCCCGCATCTCCCAGACGGTAAGGTCGGGCGTCTTCATCTCATCGATCCGCAGCGCATGGGAGCTTTCGGGCGGCGAGGTTTCCAGCATCAACGCCTTGTGGGCGCCGATAAGGCCCCTGAAATCCTCTGCATCGAGGTTCGCTGGAAGGATCGTGACCGCCATGAAGGCCCTGAAATGGCGAAGGCGCGCCGGGCTTGCAAGAGAAAACGGAGCCGGAGGAGCCGGTTTTTTAGAGGGCGCTCATCCTGCGTGCGAAGGCTTGAAACCGGGGCGCGAAGGCCAGAGACTGCGTCCTATGAAACCGCGCCCCTCCGCCTGCACTTTCCCGCTCCTCCTGCTCGGCACCATCGGGCTTTGCGCCTGCGCCTCCCCGCGCGACGAACTCGTCCCCTACATGTCGAGCGAAGGCGTCGCCAACGCGGCCTATACCGCGACCTATAATGGCTCGGCCTCTGCCAGCGCGAAGACCCCTGCCGCAAAGACAGAAGAGGCGGCAGCGGAACGACCCTCCTGACCGGGCATTCATCCTGCAGTCAGCCGCGCCTGCTAGGCTCGGTCCCTGACCCTTGTAGATGAAACGCACTGGAGACGTCATGTCCCGCCCAATCCGCCGCGCCGGGCTCCTTGCCGGCCTCACCGCCGCCGGCCTTCTGGCCACCGCCTGCACCACCTATGACGACTATGGTTATTATGATCAGGGTCAGTACAGCGACGGCTATTATGGCGGCGGCACCTATGGCGACCGCTATTATGAGCCCGTCCCATCGCGCACCGGCTATCTCGATGATGGCTATTACGGGGCCGGCTATTATGGCGATGGCTACTACTATTCCGGCAGCTCGATCATCTATTCAAAGAACGTCTACTACCCGACCCGCACCGGCTGGCTGAACCGGCACAACCGCAACTACCGCCACCGCGACGCGCGCCCCTACCAGAGCGGCTATCGCGGCCATGAGGGCTATCGGGGCGTTCCGCCGCGCTACCGCGACCAGCGCCGGGACCATTACCGTCATGACCGCGATGACCGCGACCACAGGCGCGATCGCCATCGTGACAGGAACCGGGACGGAGACCGGGATCACCGCTATCGCGGTGATGTCCGCACCGGGGCGGAGCTCCAGCGCGGTTCCCATAATGGCTACCGCAACCGCAATGAGGGCGAGCGCGACTATGGCCGGCGCCGCCGCGGCGAGCGCCATGATACATCCACGACCCGCCAGCAGCGCCGCGACGCACGGACCGAAGCGCGCGTTTCACGCCGCGAAGCGCTTCAGACCCGCGACAGGGCCGAACGCGCGCGCCCTGACGAACTCCTGGGCGGACGGCCAAGTGTGGACCGGCGGGACCGCGACCGGGGCGTCGTCATTCCGTAAGCTGGTAGATTTCCGCGCGCAGTTCCGGCAGGCCCCAGCCCTTTTCGGCTGAGGTCTGGCGGATGACCGGGTGAGCCGCAGGGCGTTTGCGCAGCGCGTCAGCGACCTTCGAGCGCACCGCGTCCGCCTCTGTCCGTTTCACCTTGTCGGCCTTGGTGAGGACGATCTGATAGGTCACGGCCGCCGAATCCAGCATGTCCATGACCTCGTGATCGGTGTCCATCAGGCCACGCCGGGAGTCCACCAGAAGGAAGACACGGCGAAGGTTCACCCGCCCCTGCAGATAGCGAAGGGTGAGGCGCTGCCATTCCTGCGCCTGGCTGCGCGAGACCTTGGCATAGCCAAAACCGGGAAGGTCAACGAGCCAGAGACGGCCTTCGCCAAGGTCGAAATAATTGAGCTCACGCGTCCGGCCCGGTTCTGACGAGGCACGGGCGAGGTTCTTGCGCCAGAGCAGCCCGTTGATAAGGCTAGACTTGCCGACATTGGAGCGCCCGGCAAAAGCAATCTCGGGCCGGTCAGCCTCTGGCAGTTGCGTCAGCGCGGCTGCGCCAAGCACGAACTCGCACGAGCCCGAGCAGAGGACGCGGGCCGCCTCTATCGTCTCCTCGCTGAATTCAGGTGCCTCGCTCACGCCTCTTCCTTTTGACGGCCGAGCAGCCGCGCGATGAGCTTGTCGAGCTCAGTCTCCACGCCGTTTCGACGCATGATGAAATATTGCTGGATCAGCGAGAGGATGTTCGACCAGACCCAGTACATGACCAGCCCTGCGGCAAAGCCTGCAAACACGAACATGAAGATCAGCGGCAGGAAGCGCATGATCATCTTCTGGGTGGGATCGGTCGGGGGCGGCGAGAGCGCCTGAATGCCGGACATTGTAACCCCGTACATGATGGGGAGGAAACCGATACCGATGATAAGGCCGATGATCGGGATCGCCTTCACATCAGCCGCCGCCCATGGAAGCAGGCCGAACAGATTGCCGATCGCCGTCGGGTCGGGCGCGGAGAGATCCTGAATATACAGGAAGGGCGCATGGCGCATCTCAATCGTATTGTAGAGCACCTTGTAGAGCGCGAAGAAGACCGGGATGGTCAGCAGGATCGGGATACAGCCCGCGATGGGGTTCGCCTTTTCGCGCTGGTAAAGCTTCATCACTTCCTGCTGGCGGCGCTGAGGGTCTTCCTTGAAGCGCTCCTGAATCTCTTTCATCGGCTCAGCCAGCTTCTTCATCTTCGCCATGGACTTGTAGGACTGATTATACAGCGGCACGAGCGGCAGGCGGACGAGAACGGTCAGCGCAAGAATGGCGAGGCCGAACGTGCCGACCATGCCTTCCAGCCAGCGCAGGAGCGAGAAGAGCGGCTTGGTGATATAGTAGAGGATGTTGCCCCAGTCGATGGCGTCTTCAAAGCGCGGCACGCCCGCTTCCTCATAGCCTTGCAGGACAGCAAATTCCTTAGCGCCGGAGAAGATGCGGTTTTCCGATGTGATCGTTTCACCGGGCTCGATCACCCGGCCTGCGCTTGCCACCGTCAGCTGCATGACCGGACCCGTCTCACGCGAGAGGCGCTGATAGCGGCCGGCGAACTCGTATTGCTGTTCGGGGATGAGCGAAGTCATCCAGTATTTGTCGGTGAAGCCAAGCCAGCCGCCGGTCGATGCGCGGCGCACGCCGATATCGTCGGACTCTTTGAGGCCCTTGCCCTTGTCGAGATTCTTGTAATTGCGCCAGGTGAGGTTGTCATCGAAGACACCGATGAGGCCCATATGCGCCATGCCGGAAGTCCTCGAGGAACCGGGGTCGGTCGCGTCCAGGAATTCCTTCCACTGGCCCTGGCGGCGGATCGAGCCGAGCGGGGCAAGCGTGCGTTGCTCAGAGCCTGTATTCGTCACCCGGTCTGAATAGGTCACCATATACTCGTCATCGACGCTGATCGTGCGCTCGATGGAGACGCCATTGCCTTCATAGGTCAGCGTCACCGGATTTTCTGTCGACAGCGTCGGATTGCCTTCCACCTGCCACTCGGCCGAAGGGCCGGCCACCGGCTGATTGCCGTCGAACCAGTACCAGCTGGCGAAATAGCCGTGCTGATAATTGGTCGGGCGCAGAAGGCGCAGCTCATTGACCCGCTCAACCGTGGTGAAGTGGTCCTTGAGCTTCAGATCGTCGAGGATGGCCCCGCGCAGCCGCACCGAGCCATCGACGCGGGCGGCATCCATCGTGATGCGGGCATTGGCGCTGAGGGCTTCTTCAACCGACTCTGCAGACGGTATGGTCTGCTCGCCTGTATCGCCCGCCTGGGGGACGCCGGTTTCGCGCTCGGCCTCTGCCTGTTGCTGGGCTTCTTCGCGCGCTTCCTGCTGGGGCTGGACCACAAAGGTCTGATAGCCGAATACAAAAGCAATCATCAGCACCATGGCGATGATGAAATTGCGCTGGTCCTGCGGGTCCATTCCCTGATTCATGTACTCAAGTCCGCCGGTTGTGCGAGATAAACAAAAGGGGTCAGGCCGGGCCCGACCCCGAATTCAAGGCTGCGCGGAGGCTTATCAGCGCGCTTTCCATATCGTCAAGCAAACGCTGCCAGCCAATATCAGCGGTATCCATCCGGGCGATAAAGACATAATCGGCGCCGGGGACCCCAAGCTGCGGCAGAAGCTCGCGGGCAGCAGCCTTGAGGCGCCGGCGCGCACGGTTCCGGATGACGGCATTTCCGACCTTTTTTGTCGCCGTGAACCCCTTGCCGACTGTGGGGCGGGCGCCTTCTGCCGGCCTGCGGCGTCTTGCCTGAATGACGAGGCTCTTGCGCCGCTCGCTGAGTCCGCCGCGCACAAAAAGAAACTGAGGCCGAACGGTAAGGCGTTCGACCTCAGCATGTGTCTCTTCGACTGTCGTCATCGCGGGCGCCCTCCAGAATATAGAGGCGCGCGCAGGCGGCCTTTAGGCCGACAGGCGCTTGCGGCCCTTGGCGCGGCGGCGCGAAAGCACCTTGCGGCCATTCTTGGTGGCCATGCGCGAGCGGAAACCATGACGGCGGGCGCGCTTCAGGCGCGAAGGCTGGAATGTACGTTTCATGGGCGTCGAGCCTCAAACAAGTGTTGACCGAATTCGGAAACCGCGGCTGATACAGGCTGCTCCGGCCAAGGTCAAGGCCGCGATCCCAGTCATTTGAGCAACACGGCCATTGAGTCCAAGGCAGCCATCCCCTGCCGCAACGAAACTTCACGCGTCTGTGAAAGCGCGGCACTGGTGTGTGACGTGTCACTCGTCCTGTACCAGACTATATGCCGGCCCATGACACGTCCAATGCCTTTTTCCGCCCGCCGGCTCGGGCTCCTTCTGGGACTGATCTGCATGACCGCTTTTCCAGCCTCCGCTGAACGCAGCCTTTCCAGCGAGCCCTGGGCTGACATTCTGACGACCTATGTCGCCCGGGGACCGGACGGGGTAAATCTGGTCGACTACGGCGCCCTGAAAGCGAATGTGGAAGACCGCAGGAAACTGGACGCTTATATCCGCCAGTTCGAAACCGCAGACTTCGGGGCCATGTCACGCGATGAACAATTCGCGGCCTGGTCGAACCTCTACAATGCGGTGACGGTCCGCTATGTTGTGGAGAAATACCCCATCGGCTCGATCAAGCCTTGGTATTCTGCCGGTCCATGGAAGGACATCGAGGTCGAGGCTGACGGCAAGACCCTTTCCCTGCACGCCATTGAGCATGACGTCCTGCGCGAGCAGTGGAGCGACGATCCAAGGCTTCATTACGCGATCAACTGCGCCTCCTATAGCTGCCCGGATCTTCGCCGGACGCCATGGCGGGCCGCCACGCTCGACGAAGACCTCAATGAGGCCGCCCGCGCCTATGTAAACCATCCGCGCGGCGTACGGATCGACGATAGCGGGATCGACGTCTCCTCGATTTACAAATGGTTTCGCGAGGACTTTGGCGGCAGCGAAGGCGCCGTGATCGACCACCTCCTTCTCTATGCCGACACAAAGCTCGCCGAACAGATCGCTGCCCGCCGCAGGATAGACGACTATGATTATGACTGGTCGCTCAATGACACGGCCGGTTAAGCCCCTCACCGAAAGCCAATTCCATGCCTGACGATAAAACCAAGTCCGGGACATCCATCTGGGTCCGCCTCTGGCCGGTCTATGTGATCGCAGCCGGACTGATTGCCGCATGGGCGTTCGGCCTGTTCGACTATCTCTCCATCGAGACGCTGCAGCGCCAGAATGCGACGCTTCAGGCCTTTGTCGACCAGAACATATTCATGGCGGTCGGGGCGTATATTCTGGTCTACGCGCTCGCGACGGTCTTCATGCTGCCCGGCGCCCTCTGGATCACGATTGCCGGCGGGCTTCTTTTCGGCCTCTTCGGGGGCAGCGCGGCAACAGTGGTCGGCGCCACGCTGGGGGCGAGCACGCTTTTCCTTGCAGCGAAAACCTCGCTCGGCAAGACGCTGCAGGAACGCGCAGGCGGTTTCGTCAAACGCATGGAGAAAGGCTTTCAGGAAGACGCCATCTCCTACATGTTCGCGCTTCGCCTTCTGCCGCTTGTGCCCTTTCCGGTCGCCAATATCGCCCCGGCCCTGCTGGGCGCGAAATTCCGCGATTATGTCCTGACAACCGCGCTCGGCATTGTCCCCGGCGTGATTGCATATACGTGGATCGGGGCAAGCCTCGGGGCGACCTTCGACCGGGGCGAGACGAATTCACTGCTGGATGCGGTGGCAAATTTCGCGCCGGCCTTCCTGGCGCTCGCCGTCGTGGCGCTGCTGCCGGTCATCTACAAGAAGATTTTCCGCCGCAAGGCGGCCCAGATCGAGGAAGCTGCCCAATGAGCGATGATGCAACCGCCAACCGCAATCCCCGCACCCCCATTCCGGGCAAGCAGGACCCGGACAAGGTCAGCACCGAACCGGCGCCTCATTCGGCAGGGGCCGCGCCGCATCGCAATCTGAAAGCTGATCTCGTTGTCATCGGTGCAGGCTCCGGCGGCCTTTCTGCGGCGGCAGGCGCAGCCATGCTGGGCCTCAAGGTTGTCCTGTTCGAACAGGGCGAGATGGGCGGTGACTGCCTTAATTCCGGCTGTGTGCCTTCAAAGGCGCTGATCTCAGCGGCAAAGCACGCCGCCTCTGCCCGCGAAAGCATCGATTATGGCATCACAACCGGCACGCCGGTGACCGACTGGCAGAAGGTGAAGGCACATATCCGCTCTGCCATCGACACGATTGCGCCTGTCGACAGCCAGGAACGGTTCGAAGGGCTGGGCGTCACCGTCATTCGCGAGCATGCCAAGTTTTCCGGCAAGGATACGATCAATTCCCCGAGCGCCACAGTGAAGGCACGGCGCATTGTCATTGCCACCGGCTCGCGTCCTTTCATTCCGCCCGTCCCCGGACTTTCCGATGTCGGCTATCTGACCAATGAGACGATTTTCGACATCGACGACCTGCCCAGACATCTGGTCATTCTGGGCGGCGGCCCCATCGGCATGGAAATGGCGCAGGCTTTCCGGCGTCTGGGCTCAGAGATCACCGTGATCGAGATGGGCCGCGTGCTTTCGGCTTCGGACGAAGACCATGCCCGGGTCGCCGCAGACACGCTGATATCCGAAGGCGTCGACATCCTCGAAGACTATAAGGCCGCCGGTATCAGCCAGGATGGCGAGACGATTGTTGTTGAGGCCGAAAGCGAGGACGACCGCAAGATCGTGCGCGGCAGCCACATCCTGGTCGCCGCAGGCCGCAAGCCTGTGGTCGACGGGATGGACCTTGCCGCGGGCGATGTGGAGTTTGACGAAAGCGGTATCCGGGTCAGCCAGAAGCTGAAATCGGTCTCCAACAAACGGGTCTGGGCGCTGGGCGACGTCGCGGGTTTCGGCCAGTTTACCCATCTGGCCGGTTGGCACGCCTCTGTTCTGGTGCGCCGGGCCTTCTTCAAGCAGGGCTCGAAGTCGAACTCCCTGCCGCTTCCGGCGGTCACCTATACCTCGCCCGAGGTCGCTCAGGTGGGCCTCATCGAAGCGGCCGCGCGCGAGCAGTATGGCGACAAGGTCGAAACCTCCACCTTTGCCTTTGACGAGAATGACCGGGCCATCGCCGAGGGCAAGACGAAGGGTGAATGCAAACTCATCCTGCATAAGGGCAAGCTGGTCGGCGCCTCCATTGTGGGCGACGGGGCGGGCGATATCATTCAACTTCCGGGCTATGCCATGTCTAACGGGATGAAGCTCACCTCGCTCACCAATTTCATCTCGCCCTATCCGACGCGAACCGAGGTCGTGAAGCGGGCGGCGAGCGCGCATTTCCAGGATACGGTCTTCGGCAAGCCCGCGCGTCTGCTTGTCAGCTTGCTTCAGCGCATCCCCTAACCTATCTCCCGCCGGGTGCCGGTGCGTAAGATGAGCCATCAAAACAGAGACAGAAGCGGGCTGTTCGACAGCCTGAGCGTCCGGCTGTTTCTCGTGACCATCGGTGTCATCCTTCTGGTGGAATTCATCGTCTTCCTGCCAAGCGCGGCGAACTACCGCGAAAACTGGCTGAATGAGCGCGTTCAAGCGGCCCGGATTGCCGCCCTGTCGCTGGAAGCTGCACCCAGCCGCATGGTGTCGGAAGAGCTTTCCAATGATCTTCTGATGCGGGCCGAAGTGCTCGCCGTGGCCGAACTCAGCGCCGACATGCGCGAGCAGATCCTGCCGCCGGCCATGCCGCTGGACGGCCCGATGAAAGAAATCGACATGATGGAGGAGACCTATCTCGGCTCCATCGGCGAGACACTGGAGACGCTGGCGGCGCCGGACGGTCGGATGCTGGTGGTGCGTGCCATGGGGTCCGGCGAAGGACGCGTGCTGGAAGTCATCCTGCCGGAAGCCCCGCTGAAGAAAGGGCTCGGCGCCTATGCCGCACGCATCCTCATCGTCTCGCTGATCGTTTCTTTCACCGCGGCCATGCTGATCTATTTGCTGCTGATCCTCCTGGTCGTGCGCCCGATGCAGCGGGTGACCCAGGCCGTGATCCAGTTCCGGCAGGACCCGGGCAGCTGGTCGCGCAAGCTGGGCCCCACCACGCGCCGCGACGAGATCGGCCGCGCGCAGAATGCCCTTGCCGACATGGAAGCGGCCGTCTCGGAAAGTTTCCGCCAGCGGGAAAGGCTCGCCCAGCTGGGGGAATCCGTGGCGAAGATCAATCACGACCTCCGCAACACCTTGTCGACGGCGCAGCTTGCCTCCGATGCCCTCTCGACCTCTGACGATCCGAGGGTCCAGCGCGCCGTCCCCCGGCTGGAGCGCGCGCTGGAGCGGGCCATCGCGCTGGCCACCGACACGCTGAAATATGGCCGCTCCTCAACGCCGCTTGCGCGCCTGCAGCCGGTCAACCTGTCTGAGACAATCGATGAAGCGGCCCTGGAGGCGCTTGGCGAACAGGAAACGCAGGTCCAGCTCTCCAATGACCTCCGGCCCGGCGAGACAGGCCATGGTGACCCGGATCATATCTACCGGATCGCCGCCAATCTCATCCGCAATGCCGCCGAAGCCATGGGCGAGCGCGGCGGGGAGATCCGCATATCGGGCGGGGCCGGGCATATCGACTTTGTCGATAGCGGCCCCGGACTACCGCAACGGGCGCGGGAAAACCTGTTCAGACCGTTCGCCGCCTCCTCGCGAAAGGATGGCACAGGGCTTGGCCTGTCGCTCTCACGCGACCTTGCCCGCGCCATGGGCGGTGAACTCTCGCTGGTCGAGACCGGCGAAGGCGGCACGCGGTTCAGATTGACCCTGCCGCCCGCGCCGGGCGCGAAATAAAAGCTAGTCGAGAGCGAGCGCGACGCCCTCACGGCGTGGGTCCGCCCCGCCTTCAAGACCATCCTCGCGCACGATGATGACATGAAGACCGGAATTCTCGCCGGTGCGTTCCTCAACCGGATAGCCATCCTCAGCCAGTGTGTCGGCCCAGGTCTCGCCGCGGTCCACATCGACCTCGACCCCAACGGTCGGGCCGCGTGCGATGACGTTCGGCAGGTCGATGGAGTCCTGCGCCGACATCCCCCAGTCAAGAACCGCCACAATTGTCTTGGATACATAGGCGACGATGGAATTGCCGCCCGGAGATCCGGTCACCATGAAGAGGTCGCCATCCTGATCGAAGACCATGGTCGGTGACATGGACGAACGCGGACGCTTGCCCCCGGCCGGCGCATTCGCGACCGGCAGGCCATTAATGGTTGGCTGACGCGAAAAATCGGTCAGCTGGTTATTGAGAAGATAGCCGTTCACCATGCGCGAATTGCCGAATGCGGATTCCACCGTCGCGGTCATGGAGACAGCATTGCCCTCCTGGTCGATGATGGAAATGTGCGTCGTGCCCGGCGTCTCCTCTGTGAGGTCCCGGCCCCACATCCCGATCATCGAGCCGCGGCCGAGCACTTCACCCGGATCGCCGGGCTGCGGATTGGCATCCGGCGCGAAGGCATCGCCGGCGCGCGCATCGAGATAGCGCGGATCGATAAGATCGGAGGTTGGCACCTGCACGAAATCGGCATCGGCAACATAATGGTCGCGGTCGGCATAGGCGAGGCGTTGCGCGTCGACCCAGGCAGCCAGCTTTTCGTCGGAATAGCCGATACTGCTGCCCTCGGTCAGGCGCTCATAGAGGCCCCAGATCATGTTCTGCGTGATGGCGCCAGAGCTTGGCGGCGGGGCCGAACAGATGCGCACGGTCTCATGGTCGCCGCAGACAGCCGGGCGCACTTTCACCTTATACGAGGACAGGTCTTCCACTGTCATTTCACCGGCCAGCGGCTCTGCGGACAGGGCCGCAACAATGGCCTCTGCATTCTGCCCCTCATAAAAGGCAGACGGGCCGGTCTCGGCGACGGCCTGAAGCATGGCGGCATAGTCTGGATTGTCCCGCAGGGTGCCAGCGGTCAGCGGCTCGCCTTCCGGGAAGAAATAGGGCGCGGCATTCGCATCTTCATCGAGACGCATGGCCTGACGAAGACGCTCATTGGCCAGCAGCTCTGCCAGACGCGGAGAGACCTCGAACCCATTGCTGGCAAGATCGATGGCCGGCTCGAAAAGCGAGGCCCAGTCGGCTTCGCCTTCGGCGTCATGTGCGCTCTTATAGAGGGCGATCATGCCCGGCACACCGGCTGAGCGGCCGGACTGCCATGCCGGTACATAGTCCAGGACCTCACCATCCACGACGAACAGGTTCTCATCTGCGGCCATCGGGGCCGTTTCGCGCCCGTCAAAGACGGTGAGGGCATCATCGTCATGGTCATAATAGACCATGAAGGCGCCGCCCCCGATGCCGGAGCTTTGCGGCTCGACGAGGCCAAGCACGGTATGAACGGCAATGGCGGCGTCGACCGCATTGCCGCCCTGACGGAGAATCTGAAGACCCGCCTCAACGGCGCGCGGGTCGGCGGCTGCCACCATGGCACCCTTGTCCCAGATACGGGGCGGCGGCGCCTGTTCTGTCTCTTCCAGCGTGGGTCTGTCAGGGACCGGTTTCGTACCGGTCTGCGGGCCGCAGGCTGCCAGTGTAATCAGGCAGGCTGCTGGAATAAGCATGGTGGCAGGTTTCATCAGGACTCCTCTTCCGTGCCCCCCGTTTCGGCGGCATCCGTCATCGCATTACTTACCGGATAGGACGTTTCGCCCGCCGCATCCATAGGCAGTTCGGGCATTGCGGCGCGAACTTCGTTCATATTGGCGCTGATACAGGCATCGAGCTCCACCTGTGTCGCCTCTCCATCAACGCCCGCGCGCTCGATGCACTGGCTGAGATTCGGCACTTCCGTGGAATAGGTTTCGGCGTCCTGCGCGGCGGCCATCATGGCCGCGGCCGGGATGGCGGCGGCTGCGATTGCGACTTTGAGTTTCATGTCCTGCTCCCCTGACACATCAAGAATTGCCCATTCGGGCACGGGAGCGCGAACAAGGATTTTGCAGCCCCCACCAGGCGTCCAAGCACATTCCGTGCCGCGCATGACCGCGCGCGCTCCGCCATGTTGTCTCCACCGGGTGCCGGTTGTAGGGATCAGGCAAGCAGACCCGCAGGAAAAGAACGCCTATGTCCCGACCCGGCCCAAAGAACCTCATCACTGACGTGCCCGGCATCGAAGTCGGCAACGCGGAAAACCGCAATGTTCTGACCGGGTCGACTGTCATCGTCGCAGATGAGCCGGCGACAGCGGCCTGCGCCGTGGCCGGCGGCGGGCCCGGCACACGCGAAACAGACCTCTTGCGCGCCGACACGATGGTCGAACAGGTTGACGCGATCGTTCTTTCTGGCGGCAGCGCCTATGGGCTGGCCGCTGCTGACGGTGTCTCTGCCAGGCTGGGCGCTATGGGCCGCGGCTTTGGCCTGAAGGACCTGCCGGGCGTGCCGAAGACCCCCATCGTTCCAGCCGCGATCCTCTATGACCTTGCCAATGGCGGCGACAAGGAGTGGGGCGAGAAACCGCCCTATCGCGAGCTCGGCGAAGAAGCCTTCGAGAACCGGGCAAAGTCCTTCCCGCTCGGCAATGTGGGGTGCGGCCTCGGCGCCAATGCGGGCGCGCATGCCGGCGGGCTCGGCTCGGCGTCCCTGCACACAAGCGACGGGATCACCATCGGCGCGCTGGCCGGCGTGAACTGTTTTGGCTCCGTCTTCATGCCCGGCACATCATGTTTCTGGGCCTGGCCGTTTGAGCTGAATGGCGAGTTTGGAGGCCAACGGCCGGATGAGAATTACAATCCGGACCCCGAAGAGTGGGGCGACGCGAAGATGAACCCGCAGCCCGGCCAGAACACGACCATTGCCTGTATCGCGACCGATGCCGCGCTGACGCCAGCGCAGGCCCAACGAGTGGCTCAGATGGCGCTGTCAGGCTTCTCCCGCGCCATCCGCCCGGTCTTCGCGCCCTTCGACGGCGATGCGCTCTTCGTGCTCTCGACCGGCAAGGTTGCGCTCGAAGACCCGGCACCGATCTCTCTCACCCGGCTGGGAGAGCTTGCTGCCTCGACCCTTGCGAGGGCCGTCGCACGCGGGGTATATGAAGCAGATCAGAAGAGTGCAGCATAAGCGCTTGCATCGGGGGCGAGGCGCCGTTATGTGTCCGCCCTCGCAACGGAGCACCCGTAGCTCAGCTGGATAGAGCACCAGACTACGAATCTGGGGGTCAGAGGTTCGAATCCTCTCGGGTGTGCCATTGCCTTTCCGGACAATCAGCCAGTCAGGTCCTGGGGCGGAGGCGAAGTTTCGTTCTGGAAACTTCGTGAGGCCCTATCCGGAACCAGATCCAGCCTAATCCGTCATACCGTCTGCCCCGGTGTAACCTGGCTGATGACGTGACGGATGGTCATGAAGAGGCGCACAACGGTTGCCGTCAGCAAGGCGCACACGAATACGGTCAGCGCAAAGATGACTTCATACATCATCTTGTACCAGCCATCGGGCATCTTATCGAACTCCCCAACCGGCAGGACCAGCATCAGGAGCAGGATGACGGCGCCGACCAGGCTGACGGTCGACAGCCACGCCACCTGCGAGATGCTGCGATAGACATCGTCATCGAAATCGGTCCGCGTCTGGTTGGTGAGGCCCAGCAGGGTCAGCATCAGGGCGAGCGTCGTCGCTGACGCGCCGGCGATGGCCGAGCCGAGATAAAGCCCCGTCTGTGTCAGCGCCTGAATGAGATTGGTGGCTTCAGCTTCGCTATAGACATTGCCGATGGCAAAGCGCGCCCCCAGCCCGATCAGGAGAATCAGCCCCGTTGTCAGTATGACCGCCCAGTGTTTCACGCAGCGCTCCTTTCCAGCCTTCCTGTTACGATGAAGTAATGCAGGCTCCCCATTCGCGTTCCGCGCAGCGCCGGTGTGCTGCAGTCCCGACGTGTGAATGCCGTTGCCACAACACATCTCCCTCGTGGCCCGGCGGGAACGCGCCCGTCTCCAGACCGTTGGTTTTCCAATCAGATAACGAAGGAGACGACCATGTCAGACAAGACATCGCTCGAGACGTTCCGGCAGGCATTTGCCGACTTTTCCGACAAGACGACCAGCGTCTATGTCCCCTGCCCGGCTGTGGAGATCGGCGGCGAAAAGTGGCGCATCCTGCGCAAGAATGTCGTCGATGCCGTCGAAAAACATGCCCCGGACGCCAAGTTCATCATCGAGCGCCTGCAGGAGTTCGAACTGCCGGACTTCCGCGCCAACGGCATCGCGCTGTTCGAAGACAAGAACAATCGCCGCATGGCCCATCTCAATTCGCGTCCCGTCGCCTCCATCACGACAGGCGAACATCCCTTTATCCTCCCGCTTCTGGCTGACTTCCAGAGCCGGCAGACGCACTGGGTTCTTTTCGTGGCGAAGGACGAGCCGAAGCTGTTCCTTTATCAGGGCGGCAATGTGAAGGACATGACCGACCGTCTCGACGCGCCGAAATACCGCTCCGTCGAAGCGCGTCGCCACGTTCAGGACGATGTGTTCTTCCATTCTGGCTCACGCGGGTCCGCCCGAAACAGCGAGGGCCGCTCGGTCCACCATGCGCTCGGGACCGGCCAGGATGAGGAGCGCGACAAGACCGATCGCGCCTTCTATGAAGAGATTGCCAATGCCGCCGACGAGGCCCTGCCGCCGCAGACCAAGACGCTGCACATCATCGGCGAGGAAGGCACTGTCGGCCACTTTGCCAAGGTGATGGAACATGGCCGCTTTGACCTCGTCCAGCACCATGCGGGCGGCGCCAATGAGGTTGAGGCCCACATCAAGGAAGCTTTCCAGGGTGAGCCGGTTGGCGACGGCCAGCTGCCGGAAGGCAAGAGCCTGCCTGACCTGCAGGATGCTGCCGTGGCCGGCCAGGTAAGCATGCTCTACCTGCCCATCGAAAGCGCCCTGCTTGAAGAAATGCATGAGCAGGCCGACGAGCATGTGAAGTTTCGCGAATTCGCCCATGACAGCGATGAAGCCGAACAGAACCGCACCACGATCCTGGCGCTGGAAAATGGCGCCGATATCAGCTGGTACGCCGCTCACGAGCATGACGCCGTGGCCGAAATCCGCGCCGATCTTCGCTGGTAGGCGATCTGCTCTTACTCAATTGCGCCGCGTCAGCCCTTGGACTGAGGGCTGGCGCGCGCTAATGTTGGGCCAAGAGAAAAGCGAGACGCCCCATGTTCCTCAACTTCTTCAATGAACTCCGTTCGGCCAAGATCCCCGTCACGCTGAAGGAATACCTCCTTCTGCTGGAGGCGATGGACAAGGAAGTGATCGATATGGAGGTCGAGGACTTCTATTATCTTTCGCGCGCCGCTCTGGTGAAGGATGAGCGCAATCTCGACAAGTTCGACCGCGTCTTCTCCCATGTCTTCAAGGGGCTCGACACGATGCAGGACGCTGTCGATGTGCAGGACCTGCCGGAGGAATGGCTGCGCAAGATGTCGGAGAAATTCCTCACCAAGGAGGAAATGGACGAGATCGAGGCGATGGGCGGCTTCGAGAAGCTCATGGAGACGCTGAAAGAGCGGCTCGAAGAGCAGAAAAAGCGCCATGAAGGCGGCAATAAATGGATCGGCACGGGCGGCACATCGCCTTTCGGGGCGAATGGCTACAATCCCGAAGGCGTGCGTATCGGCCAGGAAAAGTCCCGCCACCGCCGGGCGGTGAAGGTCTGGGACAAGCGCGAATTCAAGAATTACGATGACAGTGTCGAGATCGGCACGCGCAACATAAAGGTTGCGATGAAGCGCCTGCGCAAATGGGCCCGCGAAGGCGCCGATGAGGAACTCGACCTCGACAGCACGATCCGCAAGACGGCCAAGCAGGGCTATCTCGACATCGAGATGCGGCCCGAAAAGCGCAACACGGTCTCTGTCCTCCTGCTGATGGATGTCGGCGGCTCCATGGACCCGCACATCCGCGTCATGGAAGAGCTGTTCTCAGCGGCGCGTTCAGAGATCAAGAACCTCGAATACTACTACTTCCACAACTGCATCTATGAGGGCCTGTGGAAGGACAATCGCCGCCGCATGAATGAGCGTATCCCGACTTGGGACGTGCTCCATAAATATCCGTCAGACTATAAGGTCATCGTTGTCGGCGATGCCACGATGAGCCCCTATGAGATCACCTATGCGGGCGGTTCGGTCGAACACTGGAACGAGGAAGCGGGCGGCCTCTGGCTCCAGCGTTTCGTGAACCAGTTCCCGAATTTCGTCTGGCTCAATCCGGTCAAGGCCGGCGCATGGGAGTACACCGGCTCCATCAAGCTCATCAATGAGCTGATCGGCCCCGGCCGCATGTTCGAGATGACCCTGCAGGGCCTTGAGGATGCGATGAAGGAGCTGAGCCGCTAGACGCGGCCCGGGCGATTACTCTTCATACTGCGCGCAGAAGTCCGGATTGCCGGCCCCATCGCCGAAATTGCAGCCGCGCGCAATCTCGTCGCGGATCATCTGGCAGCTATTCTGCGCATTGCAGGGTGGATGGGTCGCCGGGGACATCTGGATGCACTGATCGACCAGCTCGGCGGCCGCCTCTTCCCCCAGCTCTGACCGGCATGAAACATCCTCCGCAGCTTCATCAGCCGGTTGCGACGCTGGTGAGGCAGGCATGGCTTCCGCACCCTGCTCCTGCGCAGGGGGTGTGGGCGGGGATTCCGGCGTTTCGCCAGCCGGTGAACAGGCCCCCGCAACGGCCAGCAGCGCGATGGGCAGAAAGAAGAGGGGTCTCACTGGCGGCTCCGGGTGATTGCGACGCACCTATCAGACAACGCCTTTACAGCCCCTGCGGCAACCCTTCTAAATCTTAAAAACAGAACAGGATGAGGAGACGCGCCCATGCCCCGGATCAAGGCCAATGGCATAGAGCTGGAATATCGTGAAACCGGTTCGCCGGATGACCCGATGCTGCTTCTGGTGTCCGGTTTTTCCGCCCAGATGATCACCTTCCCTCAGGAGCTGCTGGACGGTCTCGCCAGCGCCGGCCGCCGCGTCGTCATCTTCGACAATCGCGATATTGGCCTTTCGACCGAGTTCACCAATGAGGTTCCACCCGCTCCCGGGGACATCATCAACGGCCTTCGCGAGGGCAAGGATATGAGCGGCGAAGTGCCCTATGTCCTCAACGATATGGCGGCCGATGCCGCCGCCCTCATCACGGCCCTCGGTGCAGACAAGGCCGATGTGATGGGCTTTTCCATGGGCGGTATGATTGTCCAGCTCATGGCGCTCAACCATCCGGACAAGGTTCGCACCCTCATTCCCGTGATGACCACGTCGGGCGACCCGTCCCTGCCGCCGTCCACCCCCGAAGCCCAGAAGGCGCTGACGGCCCAGCCGGAAATGCGCACCGCTGATGCGGTTGCCGATATCTCGGTGGACTCGCGCCGCGTGATCGGCTCCAGGGATGGCATCCGGTCCAGCGATGAAGAGATCCGGGCGATGTCTAAGGCCTGTTTCGAGCGGTCCGACCGGCCCATGGGCGTGGCCCGGCAATACGCCGCCATCCTCGCCCAGCCGCGCTGGCATGAACGGCTGTCGCAGGTGAAAGCCCCGACCCTCGTCCTGCACGGCGCCATCGACCCGCTTATCCGACCGGCCGCAGGAGAGGATATTGCAAAACGCATCCCCGGCGCCGAAATCGAACTCTTCGATGGCTGGGGCCATGACATGCCGAAAGCGATGGCCGGGCCTCTGGTCGCGCGTATCAAATCCTTCCTTGACCAGCACAAACCCTAGGAGCCGCCCGGACTGACCATGAATGACAAACCCCTGCAGCAGATCGATACCGGCCTCTGGCTGGGTGAAGGACCTCTCGTCAACTTTCATGGCATGCCCTACCCGACCCGGATGATTATCATCCGCCTTCCGGATGGCGGGCTCTGGGTCTGGTCCCCCATTGCGCTCTCAGAGGCGCTCAAGTCAGAGGTGGAGGCGCTGGGGCCGGTGGCCCATCTCGTCAGCCCGAACCCCATCCATTACCTGTTCCTCGTCGAGTGGCACAAAGCCTGGCCGGAGGCCAAACTCTGGGGCCCGCAAGCCACCATAAAGAAGTGCGACACGCTTCCCTTCGAGGCGCCGCTGGAAGATACAGCGCCAGAGAGCTGGCAGGGCGTCATCACCCAGGCCTGGTTCCGGGGCTCCTTCTTCATGGACGAAATCGCCTTCGTGCATGAGCCGACACGTACCCTCATCCTGGCCGACCTGTCGGAAAATTTCAGCGAGGATTTCCTGAAACGCCACTGGAAGAGCTGGCAGCGTGTCATCGCGAAAGCCGTCGGCATTGTGGCCGGCAAGGGCCATGCGCCGCTGGAATGGCGGCTGAGCTGGCTGAACCGCAAGCCTGCCCGCCAGGCACTGGCAAAGGTCATGTCGGCCAGGCCGGACCGTGTCATCATGGCCCATGGCGAATGGATCGATACGGGCGCAGATGCCTTTCTCCGCCAGTCCTTTTCCTGGCTGATACAAGACAAGAAGGAGCCCTCAATTGGCTGATGAAAACAGGCTGGTCCTGACAGAGACCGATAGCGACATCCTCACCGTCACGATCAACCGCCCGCAGGCACGCAATGCGGTCGACCGCGACACCGCGCAGGCGCTCTATGAGACTTTCAAGGCGTTCGATGCCGATGACAGCCTGTCCGTGGCCATCCTGACCGGCGCGGGCGGCAATTTCTGTGCAGGCGCCGACCTGAAAGCTGTCTCTGAAGGACGCGGCAATATTACCACGCCCGACGGCGATCTTGGCCCGATGGGCCCTTCGCGCCTTAGCCTGTCCAAACCCGTCATTGCTGCTGTTGAAGGCTATGCCGTCGCAGGCGGTCTGGAGCTCGCCGTTTGGTGCGACCTGCGCGTGGCCAGCGAAACCGCCAGGTTCGGTGTGTTCTGCCGCCGCTTCGGTGTGCCGCTGATCGATGGCGGTACGATCCGCCTGCCCCGCCTGATCGGCCAGTCCCGCGCCATGGATCTGGTACTGACAGGACGCGAAGTCGGCACCGATGAAGCGCTCGAAATCGGCCTTGCCAATCGCCGCGCCGAAGCTGGCGGCGCCCTTGAGGCCGCGAAGGCCCTTGCCCGCGACATTGCCGGCTTTCCTCAGGTCTGCATGCGCACCGACCGCGCCTCCGTGCTCAGCCAGTGGGGCCTTGATGAACAGGCCGCGCTGCGCGCCGAAATCGAAGGCGGGATAAAGGTCATTGAGACGGGGGAAACGCAGGCTGGCGCAACACGCTTCAAGTCCGGCAGCGGCCGGCACGGCAAGTTCTAGCCTACCAGCCGCCACCACCGCCGCCGCCGCCCCCGCCGCCGGAAAAGCCCCCGCCTCCTGCACCGGAGGAGGACGAGCTTTGCGGCATGGAGGCGACCACAGCGGCGCTGAGATTTGTGGCAATCGCCCTGTTGAGACTGGAGGCCGAGCCCCGCCCGACATGCGCCGCGCTCCAGGCGGGATGATAGTCGGCTGCTTCCCGGGGCAGCAGCTTTTCGAAATGTTCCGTCCAGGGCTCCTCGACCCCAAGTGCCACCGCATAAGGCAGGAAGGTCTCGTAACGCTCCTTCGTCATGGGCGGCGGGGTCTTCCCGCCCACTTCGGCGGCGTTGAGCTGCAGCTTTTCAGCTGTCTCCATATAGAGGCGAAACCCCTTGATCTTGGTGCGGATCTCCTCGCCCTTCTGGGTCGCAGCCGGCATCAGGTACATGAACAAACCGTTGACCAGGGCGATGGCGATGACGAGGCCGGTCAGCCAGCTATTCCAGTTCGTCGCATGAATAATGGCAAAGATGATCGCAACCGCAGAGAGCGCGATGGCAATGAGCGTATAGCCAAGATTCCAACGGAAATAGTCAGGCCCGAACTTCTCCGAGACTTTCGCCCGGAACGCCTGATAGGCGGCGCTGAATGTCTTGTCTTCGCGCTTGCCGAGTGTGAAGGGCCCTTCGGAAAAGAGCTTGCGCATGACCAGCCATTCCTCATTGGGCAGTCTTTGCGCACCTTCCACAGGCATAGGCGTCAGAATTGTGCCCTTCCACTCATGCACCTCGATATCGATCCGGCCCTTGATGCCGAGATTTATGAGCGTCGCAGTCAGCGCGTCATGATCGCTGAAGCCGCGATGATAGATGTAATGACAGGCGGCAGGTGAATAACCCGCTGGCGGTTCGTAGAGCGGAAAGACGGGCCCGCGCTCTGGATCGCGCCCGACCCGGTTCCAGGACCGGTAGAGAAAGACGAAGACACCAATGAGCGAGGCGAGCAGCACAGCCAGCGCCCCATGGCGCTGCCACCAGAGCGCGCGCTGATCGCCGGCCGAAAGCGGAGCAATCGCGCCCTTCTCAAGGCTAAGCGAAATCGTCAGCCCCTCATGGCGCGCAAGCGGCTCTGTCGTTTGGAAAACATGGGCACCGCCGCTCTCGCTGTAACGATAGGCGCTCTGCGTGCTGCCCTGCGCCCCTGTGTACCCCGACTGGCCTGTGACCTCCGCGCCGTCCGGAAGCAGGATGCGGGCACTGGCAGAGAGAATTGGAAAATCCCAATAGCTACCCGTGACGTTCCAGTAGAGTTCGTCATGATCGGGAAAATACCGGATCTGGTTCTTTACCCGGTAGCTGATCTCATAAAGGTGTTCGCCGGCGCTGAGACGGCGGTCCGGATCCCCGATGCGGATACGATAGGCATTGCCCTCCGATGAGGTCTCGTAAGGCTCGTCATTGCCGTCCCGTTCAACCGACAGGATGTCATAATCATAGCGAAGCCGGTCGCCCTTGCTCTCGAAGTAGCGCGGCAGGTCGCGGAAGATCCCGCGCTTTATCTGATAGCCTTCGGCGTTGACCGTAATGGCTTCGGTAACGACGATATCTCCATCCTGCGCGACATCTATCTCGACATCGAAGCGATTGATGACCTCTTCACCTACGGCCGGAAACGCCGCGACAAGAAGAACGCAAACAAGGGCCAGAAAACGCGTCATTACGACTTGCCTCCGAATTCGACCTCCGGCACGGCCCGGTCCGCCGTCTCGATCTCGAAATAAGCAGCCTGATGGAAGCCGAACGGGCCGGCAATGACATTGCCGGGGAAGGTCTCGACAGCGGTATTCAGCTCGCGCACCGCACCATTATAGAAGCGCCTCGCCATCTCGATCTTGTTTTCAGTGTCGGCAAGGTCGTCCTGGAGGTCCTTGAAATTGGCGCTCGCTTTGAGCTCAGGATAGCCCTCGCCCAGCGCGATCAGCCGCCCAAGCGGATGCGACAGCGCACTTTCCGCCGCCCCGCGTGCGGCCGCATCGTCGCCGGCCTCGCGCGCACGGTTGCGCTTTTCGACAATCTCCTCGAACAGCTGGCGTTCATGGCTGGCATAGCCGCGCACAGTGGCGACGAGAGAGGGGATGAGATCGGCCCGGCGCTTCAGCTGGACATCGATATCGGCCCAGCCATTGTTCACCATCTGGCGCTTCGCAACCAGACGATTGTAGAGCACGATAGCCAGCACAAGTAGCGCGACAATCAATCCGCTCACGACCAGAACAGCGGTCATGCAGGCTTTCCTCCTCGCAACATCGCAGCCGATTATCGGGGAAAGATCGCGCCCTGTTAAGCCAAAAACCCAAACGCCTATGTTTCTCCTTCGCTCAAGAAACAGGCATATGCCGGTCATTGCGCGGGCCCGGGTCGCGCCAGGTTGACAGGCCGGACCGCGCGGCGCACCGAAAAGCGCTCTTACAAGGAGGACGTCCATGCACAAAGCCCTGCTGCTCGCCTTTGGTTCATCGCTGCTTGCCCTTGCGGGCCTCGCGCAGTCCCCCGAGGCCCCAGCGGACGTTGGAGACACCGCAGCAGAAAACGGCTCCTATGGCGGCCAGGCAGGCCCCGACATGTCAATTGAAGCGATGAGCCCCGAAGACGAAGCAGTCAATGTCGGCCTCGCCGGACAGGACCCGGCCAATATTGCGCGCTACCTTCTGGCGAGCGGCGCAGGCGGAGCCGGTCTCTCGCCAGACGGTGAAACGATCGCCTTCCGCTGGGACGTGACCGGTGAGGCGCAGCTCTGGACGCTGCCGGCAGAGGGCGGCCAGCCCCGGCAGCTGACATTTGGCAATGGCATCACATTCTCCGCCTGGGCCCCCGACAGCGAGACACTGGTCTACGGCGCCGACAATGACGGCAATGAGCAGGAAAGCTATTACCGCATCGCGGCAGACGGTTCATCGGAAGCGCTGGTCCTGCCTGCCGTCGAAGGCGGCTTCCGCGTCTTTGGTGATTTTGGCCGTGACGGCGAAACCGTCGCCTTCGCCTCGACCGAGCGCAATGGCGAGGATTTCGATATCTACATTGCCGACCTCTCCACCGGAGAGACCGCGCGCCTTTATGAAGGCGTCTTCGGCTTCTATGCGCACGAGATTTCGCCCGATGGCACAAAGCTCATCGTCAGTGAGAGTGTGGGCGAGGATTCCGATAATCTCTACCTGCTCGACATCGAAAGCCGCGAGATGACAACCATCGCGAAGCCCGATCCGCGCGCCAACCATGCTGACGGCGGGTTTGCCTGGCTGCCGGACTCTTCGGGCTTCTATTTCTCCACCAATGACGGCCGCGAATTCTCGGCCATCACACGCTATGATCTCGCCACTGGCGAGACGACCACCGTCAAATCGGCTGACCATGACCTCGGCGGCGTGATACTCTGCGGTGAGAGCGGCGAGTACATGATCTATACCGAGAATGCCGACGGCTTCGACCGTCTGCATATAGACCGGGAGGGAGAGCCGGCAGGCCTGGACACGAGTCTGCTGCCAGAAGGTCAGTACCAGACGAGCTGCCCATTGACCGGGGCCAAACTCTCCATCCACGTAAATGGCTGGCGCACACCGGGTGATGTCTACGTCATGGATCTCGAAACCGGAGAACTCGACCAGGTGTTTGCCTCTGACTATGCTGGCCTGGACCCGGATCGCCTTATCCGCCCGGAGAGCGTGCGCATGACGGCGCGCGACGGCGTCGAGCTGCAAGGCCTGCTTTACCTGCCCGATGAAAGCTCCCGTGAGGCAGACGGGCCACCGCCGGTGATCTTCTTCGTGCATGGCGGGCCAACCGGCCAGTCCGTCGCAAACTTCGATGCGGTTGTGCAGTACCATCTGGACCGCGGTCTTGCAGTCTTTGAACCGAATGTGCGCGGCTCGACCGGCTTCGGGCGGACCTATGTCACGCTGGACGACCAGAAAAAACGCCGCGACAGCGTGCGTGACCTCATCGACATGCTTGCCGCGCTTGAAGCGGACGGACGTGTGGATACCAGCCGGGCCGCCGTGGTTGGCGGCTCCTATGGCGGCTATATGGTGAACGCCGTCCTCGCGCTCTATCCGGATGCTTTCGATGCAGGCGCGGCGCTTTTCGGCGTCGGCAACTGGGTCACCGCCCTGCAGGTCGCCTCGCCGTCCCTGAAAGCTTCCGACCGGATCGAGTATGGTGACATCAGCGAGCAGGAATGGGTCGACTACTACACCGAAAATTCGCCGGTTGCGCTGGCTGACAATATCAAGGTGCCCGTGCTCTACTCGCACGGCGTTCAGGACCCGCGCATCGATATCTCCGAGACCGAAATCATGGTGAAGACGCTGCGCGAGAACGGGATCGAGACCCCTTATATCCGAATCCCGGACGAGGGGCATGGCTGGCGCAAGCTGAAGAACCAGCTCTACTATTTCCGTCGTCAGGCCAACTTTCTCGAGGAACAGCTGACCGGCGAAACGGCCGAATAGCGCGGGTGCAAACACTGGTCATGTGCCCCGCTTTCAGGCATCGGGGCCCATGATGCCGTCTGCCCTTCGCCTCTTCTTCATCACCGGGCTTGCGATGACGGCCTTTGCCGCCAATTCCGTCCTGGCACGCCTTGCCATGGCGGGCGGTGAAGCCGGCCCGTGGGCCTTCACGCTGCTGCGCATCCTGTCCGGAGCCCTGGTGCTCGCCCTCATCGTCTCACCCGGACGTGCCGTGCGCGCCGGAAGCTGGGCGTCCGCCGCCGCGCTTCTGGCCTATGCGGCCTTCTTTTCACTCGCCTATCTCTCGCTCACCACCGGAACCGGCGCGCTCATTCTCTTCGCCCTGGTCCAGATTACCATGATCGGCTGGGGCCTCGCGATTGGAGAGCGCCTCTCCGCAGCGCGCTGGGCCGGAATGGCGCTCGCTGTCGGCGGACTTGTCTGGCTGCTGATGCCGGGGCTTCAGGCGCCGCCGCTGACTGGCGCCCTCCTCATGGCCGTCGCCGGGGTCGGCTGGGGCATCTATTCGCTTCGCGGACGCAACCAGCGCCAGCCCACCCTGCTCACCGCCGGGAATTTCGCGCGCGCGGCAGCGCTCAGCCTGCTCATCGGCTTGCCTGCTTTGCTTGTTTCCGGCGAAAGCGCGCCATCCGTGGAAGGCGCCGCCTATGCGCTGGCCTCCGGCGCAATCACCTCGGCGCTCGGCTATGCGATCTGGTATGCGGCGCTCCGTGATCTCAGCGCCAGCCTCGCGGCCATTGCGCAGCTTACCGTCCCGGCCATCGCCGCGCTTGGCGGCATGATTTTCCTTGAAGAGCCGCTGACCGTGCGCTTCCTCATCGCGACTGCGCTGATCCTCGGCGGCGTCGCGCTGGCCAGCCTCAGCCGCCGGAAAGCGCGCGCCTGAAGCTCGTCTTCCTGCGGCCCCTGGCCCTACTCGGCCTCTCCGACACCCAGCCAGGCTTCACGGAAACGCTGTTCTGTCTCAGACAGGGTTTCCTCGCCGGCCTCCTTACGCGTGATCTTGAGCGCCGGGTCCCCGGCGAGCGTGACCGAAACGCTCCCCTCCCCCGTGCGCGAGACATAAGCGACCTCAACACTGTCACCGGGCTCATGGCGCGCCAGGGCGGCCTCGACATCCGCGGGCGATTTCACGCTGAAACGACCGATGCGAACGATCTGGTCACCGCGATCGAGCCCAGCCTCATAGAGCGGCGTGCCGCGGACCGTGTTCGACGCGATCTTCACGACAGGGCCATCTGTCTCAAACGTCGCGCCCAGCCATGCTTTTTCCGGATTTGCAGGCGCCAGCTCAAGACCGGCCTGCGCGAGCAGCGGGCCATAGTCCGGCAGTTCCCGGGTCTCGATATAGGCGTCGAAAAAGCCTTCCGCGAACGCCGCGTCGCCGGTCACCTCGCCAAGCGTCTGGACAAGGTCTTCATGCGTGTATGGCGTTTCGGTCTTTCCGAATTTCTGCCAGAGGCGGCGCATATAATCGTCGAGCGACAGCCCCTCGAACTTGCCGCGCAGCTCCAGGTCCAGCGCGAGAGCGATCATGGCGCCATAGGAATAGTAGGACACGAATGTGTTGGCATTATTGTCCGGGTCGATGGCGGTCGCCGCGTCCACAAAAGCCGCGCGCAGGCTCATATCCATTGGGGAGCGCAGGTCCCGGCCCGCGCCGTTCTGCACATAGCTCAGCGTGCGTGCGAGGCTGGTGAGATACTCATCCACCTCCTCCTCGCCAGCCCGCAGGAGGGTGAGCGGCCCATAATAGCTGGTAAAACCTTCTGCGAACCAGAGGCTCGTCGTCGGATTGGCTTTGGTGAAATCGAAAGGCTGAAGCTCGGCCGGGCGGAGACGCTCGACATTCCAGGCATGGATAAACTCATGCGACAGGGTGCCGATCTGATCGAACTCCGCCTCGTAAAGTCCAGACGAACTGGTAATCACCGTCGAGTTGCGATGCTCCATACCGTCGCCGCTGACATAGGGCAGGTAGCCGGCAATGAATGTATAGGTGCCATGGTCGAAGCGGGGCGCCTCGCCGAACAGGGCGATCTGCTCATCGACCACCTTCTTCGCCATCTCAGCGAAGCTGTCGACATCTTCCTCAGTGCCCTCATGGTGGACGGCGAGCCGGATGGTCTGGGCAGACTCGCCCTCGCCAATCGTCCATTCGCGCAGGTCGAAGTCGGAAAGCTCGGTCGGGCTGTCCATCAGATATTGAAGGTCCGGCGCGGTAAACCGCATCGGCGCATCTCCCGGCACAAGCTGCGTCGCCGCCTTCCAGTCCGGCGAGACCGGCTCGAAGCTGATCTCGGCAGGCCGGTCCTCCAGCCCTTCGGCCCAGAGCAGCGTCGCCGGCATGTTGAGATGCGCATGGGTGGTGTCGATCTGTGAATAGGTACCGTCCGCGCGGTCGCCATAGAGCGTATAGAACACCGTCACTTCGCCGCCATGGTCCGGCACGGTCCAGGAATAGGGATCGTCCTGTGTCACCGTCAGCGGCTCCCCGGCCGCATCGACGGCGCGCAGGGCATACACATTCTTTGCAAACTCATGGATCGCATACCGGCCCGGCGAGGCGCGCGACATGCGCACCGTGAGCGGTGCATCTTCCAGCTCGCGGAAGGTCACGGCGACCTCCGCCTCATGGTGAACCGCATTGGGGAAGGACACCTCATAGGAGACCGGCGCGTCCTGCGCCCAGGCCCCCGCCGACAATAAAAGGGCGGAAGAACTCAGTAGGGTTACGCGCATGGACCGGACTCCTCTTGCTTCGTCTGGCACGCATATAAGCGATGAATCGGGCAAAGGACCAGACGAGCTGGCGCGAGACCGGGCTTCGCCCCGGACCGCCGCCTCTTCTCTTTCCAGCCTGCATCATGAGCAATTGACGGCGGCGTCGATCCCGGCCATTGGCACTCTCCATGACTGAGGCCCCCGCCACCCGGAAACATGGGAAGAATGCCTTCCTGTTCGTCATCGTCTGCGTGGCGATGGACATGATCGGCTTTGGCATCATCATCCCGGTCATGCCTTCGCTGCTGTCCGAGCTTACCGGTCAGCCTGCCGCCGAAACCGTGGTGATCGGCGGCTATCTGATGGCGACCTATGGCATCCTGAACTTCGCGGCGATGCCCACGATCGGCAATCTGTCCGACCGTTTTGGCCGGCGCCCTATCCTTCTGGTCTCCATTGCCACGCTGGGCATGGATTTCATCATCATGGGTCTCGCAGACTCCGTCTGGCTACTCTTTATCGGGCGCGCGCTGACCGGCATTTCATCGGCAACCTTCTCGACCGCCAACGCCTATATTGCCGACGTCACAGAACCTGAAGACCGCGGCAAGGCCTTCGGGATGATCGGTGCCGCCTTCGGCATTGGTTTCATCCTCGGCCCCGCTATCGGCGGCCTGCTCGGCGCCATCGATACGCGCCTGCCCTTCTTTGGGGCGGCGGTCCTTTCGGTCATCAATTTCCTCTACGGCTTTTTCGTCCTGCCGGAATCGCTAAAGCCGGAACACAGGCGCGCCTTTGAGCTACGCCGCGCCAATCCGTTCGGGGCGGTGAAACACTTCTCCAAGGTCCCGAAAGTCGCCTGGTTCATCGTTACATTCGGCATCTTCCAGTTCGCCCACAGCGTCTTCCCCTCGACCTGGAACTTCTATGCCGACATCCGCTACAACTGGTCGGAGGCGCAGATCGGCTTCTCACTGGCCTGTGTCGGCCTTGGCTCCGCCCTGACGCAGGTCTTCCTGATCGGCCCATCGATCAAGCGGTTCGGGCCTCTACGTACCGCCCTCTATGGCATCCTCATCATGATCTTTGCGCTGGCGCTCTATTCCATCGCGGTTCAGGGCTGGATGATCTATGCGATTATCCCGCTGAGCGCGCTTGGCGGCATTTTCGGCCCGGCCCTCAACCAGATCATGTCAGGTCTCACGCCGCGAAATGCGCAAGGCGAGCTTCAGGGCGCCACCGCCAGCCTCAATGCCTTCTCGATCATCTTCGCGCCGCTCCTGATGACCCAGACACTACACGCCTTTTCCTCGCGCGAGGCGGACATCTACTTTCCGGGCGCGTCCTTCCTTTTGGCGGCGGTGCTGACAACGCTGTGCCTTCTGCCCTTCTATCTCGGTGTGCGGGCCAATCGCGAAGAAGTCGAACAGCTCGCGCCCGCAGAGTGAGAATCGAGACCAGACTCCATCTGGCCTGCCGCCTCCCATTCGCCTAGAAGCAGAGCCATGGCTGATCGACGCCCCGCCCTTTTCCTTGACCGCGACGGCGTCCTGAACGTCGACCGGGGCTATGTCAGCCGCGTCGAGGATTTCGAATGGGTGGACGGGGCCCGCGAATGCGTCGCCAACTTCAACCGGCGCGGCTGGTTCGTGTTCGTCGTGACCAACCAGTCGGGCATTGCGCGCGGGCTCTATACCGAAGCCGACATGCACACGCTGCACGCCCATATGGAAGCCGAACTGGAAGCGGCCGGCGCGCGGATCGACAGATTCTACCACGCCCCCTGGCATGAAGAGGGCGAAGTGGCGCGCTATCGCAAATCCAGCATCGACAGAAAGCCCGGCCCCGGCATGCTCCTGCAGGCCATGGCGGACTTCAACGTCAACCGCGAGCAGAGCTTCCTGATCGGCGACAAGGAAACCGATATGGAAGCTGCCAGGGCGGCCGGCGTCGGCGCCTTCCTTTTCAGGGGCGGCAATATCGCAACATTTGCCGAATGGGCGCTTGCAAGTTTTGAGGATGGCGCGCGCGGCTGAGCCGCCCTGCCCCCTTTCCCAGACAAAAACTGCCACCGATGGTCTGAAATGTATTGACTCCGCCCCCTAACATAACATGTTATATAACGTGTTTGGAATGGAGGTTACCATGAGCATCGACATCCTCGAAATGAGCGGGCACCTCGCCCTTGGCAGCCGTCTCAAGCGTCTGGCCGAACGCATGCAGGCCGATGCGGGCCGCGCCCATGCCGCGATGGGCTTCCCGATGCAGCCGAGCCAGTTCTCCCTGCTCTCGGCGCTCGACCGTTTCGGCCCGATGACGGTCAGCGAGGCCGTCGACCGCCTGAATGCGAGCCAGCCCGGCGTCACCCGTATCCATAATTCACTCAAGGCGCTGGGCCTCACCCGGCTGGACGGCGTGCCCGGCGACAAGCGCTCGAAACGCATCAGCCTGACGCCGGAAGGCCAGAAGCTCGTGACCAGCATGAAGCACAATATCTGGCCCTATATCGATGCCGCCGCAGCTGACATCTGCGCGGGGCCAGACGGCGACGTGCTGAGCCTTGTCGCCCGCATGGAAGAGGCCCTCGACGCGCAGTCCCTGGAAGACCGCGTGATGGCGCGCCGCCAGGAAATGAATCCCGGAGGCCTCACCATCGTCCCCTATGAAGACGCGCTGGCAGCCGATTTTGCGGACATCACGAAGGAATGGGTGGAAGACATGTTCACCCTCGAGCCGGAAGATCTCGCCATCATCGAACACCCCCGCGAGCGGATTCTGGACCGGGGCGGCCGGATCCTTTTCGTTGCCACCGAAGATCTGGGCATTATCGGCACCTGCGCCCTGATGCGGGTCGAAGGCGACAGTTTCGAACTGACCAAGATGGGCGTGCGCGCGGCGGCGCGTGGGCGGCGTGCGGGCGAGTTCCTGCTGGAGCGTACCCTTGCCGAAGCGCGCACCATGCCGATGGCTGAGCTATTTCTGCTCACCAACAGAAAGTGCGAGGCTGCCATCCATCTCTATGAGAAAGCAGGATTCGAGCATGACGCATCGATCCTGGAGCGGTCTGCCGGGCGGTATGGCCGCGCCGACGTCGCCATGTCCTATCCCGCTGCAAGGCTGAAGCGCGCCTAGAGCGGCTTCAGCGTCTTCCCGTTGAGCCCGCCCATCCGGCAGACTTCCATCCATTCGTCTTCCTTGACCGGCTGCACCGACAGGCGGAAGGACGTCACCAGCGCCATGTCCTCGAGCGCCTCATTGGCCTTCACCGCCTTGAGGGTCACAGGCTCGGGCATGTCGCAGACGGCAACCAGGTCGACCGCGTCCCAGCGTTCGTCATCGGTGGTCTTGTCCTGATAGCTCTCAGCCGACACCTCAACGATACCGACGACCTCCAGCCCCTTGTTCGAGTGATAGAAGAAGCCCTTGTCGCCGACCTTCATGTCCCGCATGAAATTGCGCGCCTGATAGTTGCGCACGCCGGTCCACTGGGTACCTTTTTCGCCCGCCTTGGTCTGGTCATCCCAGCCCCATTTGAACGGCTCGGATTTGAACAGCCAGTATGCCATCGCGAAACTCCTTCAGATTCAGTCGTCCGCGCAGACTTAAGCGCAGATTCGCACGAGATCGACAGGCGGCTCTAGCCGGTCGCCGCCGATTGCAGGCAGGCCTCGCGGACAAGCGTCTCCATCTCGTCCCAGCCCTTATAGGCGCGGATGGCCCTGTCGGCACCGATCCACGCATCCTCAAAACACTCCCTGAGGTCGTCATTGGTGAGGATAGGCAGCAGCGGGTCGAGACAGACACGAATGGTAAAACAGATCGCCCCCGTCTCCGGCAGCTTGCGCACCGTCTGGCGTTCGACGCGCAGGAACAAGTCCTCCGGTTCGGCGCCCAGCGCCAGCGGGCGTTCCGGGGTAAAGCGCGCCCCGCCCGCCTGCACCGTCCAGTTGAAGCGTTCCAGAATCCGGCCGGGCGCAAGGCCGGCAAAGATACGGTTCACCCGCGAGGAGAGGAGCGGCGATCCATCCGGGACCGGCTCATGCAGCTCGTCTATCGTGCCATCCATTGCCTCAAAGAGGGACCAGTAAGTCGGCGCGGTGACCGCCGCCGCCGTCAGGCGCCAGGTGCCGTAATCATCCTTCTCCAGGATACAGAGATCGTCGGAGACGAGCGTCGCCGCCACGCCGAGCGCGCTATCGGCGGGACATTGCGATGAGACATTCACCGCCTCGCTGATCATGGCGAGAAGCTCACGCGCCGGCGCCCCGTCCACATCGCCTCTCAGCGTCTCGTCGGCCTGTTCCTCCAGCAGCATCAGCCGCTCAAGCTCGCAGGCCTCAATCTCCGTATCGGGCAGCAGCCAGCGGTTTTCCGGAATAGGCTTCAGCGCCGGAAGCGCCTGCGGCGGACCGTGCAGGAAGGGCAGATAGGGCGGCGACCTAAGCGGCACGCGCCTCTCCCCAGCTGACAAAACCAGCAATTTTCGGTGTGCTCGGCAGGTACATGGTGTGCACATCTTCCATCACAAACCCGCTATCGCGCAACATGACGCATGCGTCACGGGTGAGATGACAGCCACCGGCCAGCGGTTTCCATATCGGCTCGATGCGCCGCTGCCATTTCGCAACGCCCTGGTCGGGGGCAAGCCCGTGTTCGGAGAACAGGACCTTGCCGCCGGGCTTGAGCACGCGCCGGACCTCTGCCAGCGCGCCGGCCCAGTCCGGAATGGTACAAAGGACGAAAGTGATGACCACCGTATCGATGGAGGCATCCTCCAGCGGCACGCACTCAGCGCCCGTTTCCAGAAACTCGATCTGCTCAGCCCAGCCAAGCCCGCTGGCGGCCTCCCGTGCGCGTTTCATCATCTCCGGCGACGGTTCGAGCGCGTAGAGCCGTTCGATCTGGTCCGGCCGGTAGAACTGAAAATTCGTCCCCGAGCCACAGCCAAGCTCGAGCACGCGGCCTTTCGCCAGCGGCACGACCTTCTCGCGCTGCTTCATGATCGGTTTGGTCGCGCACGCGCAGGAGATAAGCGGCGGAACGATGAATTTGTCCCAGACCCCCATTGGCGTCAGCTCCTCCCTCTGAGGCGCTGCTTGGCCGCGGCATTTGCCGGGTCCAGTGACAGGCCCTGCTGGGTCATCATCACATCATAGGCGAGCCCGTCTTCCATCGGCATGTAGACAGCAGAGCCGAACTGGCTGCCCTTGACCCCGACACGGTCGCCCTGCTCGCGGGCCAGCGCAAAGACGTCGAGGCCGGGATTCTCCGACAGGGCGAGCCCGTTGCTGGTCGCTTCGGACACGTTCTCGGTATTGTAGCGCTGGTTCATGCGCCCTTCCATATATTCGAGCCGGTAGACGCTGTCATAGCCGAGCATGTTGGCCATCGGCTCGAAGGTGATGACCCGCGCGCCCATGGCGAATTCATCGCCGCGCAGCACGCAGGGCTCGCCCTCTTCGCCCGGCACGAAACAGGTCACATCGCCCCCGCCCGCCAGCACGACGCGCACACGGTAAGCGTCCGCTTCACCGTCCACGGCATCGAAATTCACCCGCGCCACGGGGCGCTCATAGGTCAGGCGTTCATAGGTCTGCAGGTTCAGGCCGAAGAAGGTGCCAATCCCGGCCGCGCCCAGAAAACCGACACCGAACAGAAACCTCAGCCCACCGGTAATCACGCGCAGCTTGAACAGACGCCCGAGACCCGCAAAGGTCAGCATGAGGCCGACCACACCGGCAAGCGCCGGCAATATCCACCAGATCAGTCCCATCTCGTCCTCATTCGGCGTCATTAAGCATGACTTGCAATGACCCTAGCCTAACATTGCGGCCTGTCACCACAAGAAACCGGGCTGGCAGGCCTGTCATAAGGCCGGATCGACCTGTAAGAAGACACCCACGACCACTTTGAAGGGGAGCATTTCCAGAATGAAACGGACTTTTCTCGCAGGCGTCTGCCTGCTCGGCCTCGGCGCCGCGCCTGTCCTGGCGCAGGACAAGAGCGACGAAGACAATTCGCGCCGCTTTACCGCTGATCGCGTTTTCGACATCGAATACGCGACCTCCCCGCAGATTTCCCCCGACGGCTCGAAGATCGTCTATGTCCGCCATTCCATGGACCGGCTCAGCGACAGTGACCGCGGCGATCTCTGGATCATCGACGTTGCCTCTGGCGAGCAGCGCCCGCTTGTGACCGGCGGCGCCTCGGCGGGCAGCCCGGCCTGGTCGCCGGACGGCTCGAAACTCCTCTACACGACTGCCTCCGCCGACGGGAAACCGGAACTGCGGATGCTCTACACAGACAGCGGCCAGAGCTTTTCGCTCGCCCAGCTGGAATATGGCGCCTCGGGCGCGACCTGGTCGCCGGATGGCTCGATGATCGCCTTCTCCATGTTCGTGAAGGGTGAGAAGCCGAGCTTTGCGACGGCCCCCTCCAAGCGTGAGGGCGCTGAATGGAACGAGCCGGTCAAGGTCTATGACGACATCACCTTCCGTTTCGATGGCCAAGGCTATCTGGAGGAAGGCGCCACGCACACCTTCGTGCTCTCTGCCGATGGCGGCTCCCCGCGCCAGATCACCGAAGGCGACGCAGACCTCACCGGCCCGGTCTGGCTGGATGAGGACACGCTTCTCGTCACAGGAAACACGGCAGAGGACCGCGACCTCGACCCGATCGAGAGCGAGATCTATGCCGTGGAGCTTGCCGACAAGTCGATGCGTGCCCTGACCAGCCGTGACGGGCCGGACTACCGCCCGGCCGTCTCCCCGGATGGCGAGACCATCGCCTTCCTCGGCTATGACGACAATGTCATGGCTTATGAGCAGGCCAATCTCTACCTGATGAATGCCGACGGCTCGAACGTCCGTGAGGTCGCCGCAGACTTTGACCGCGAATTCGCTGCGCTCCAGTGGGCGCCCGATGGCCGCTCGCTCTACAGCGCAATCGAGAATGCCGGCAATGTCGACCTCTTCCAGATCACAACGGGCGGCGACACCTCCATCGCGGTCTCCGGCCTTGGCGGCACATCCATCGGTCGCCCCTATGCCGGCGCCGATTTCTCCCTGTCAGAGGGCCGCAATCCCGTCATCGCCTATACGGCTGGATCACCCGACCGGCCTGCAGAGGTCGCCGTGGCCGGGCGCGGGGTCAATGCCCGAACGCTGACCGCGCTCAACGAAGATGTCCTGCCCTATCTCGACATGGCCCGTGTGGAAGAGCTCAAGGTCTCCTCCAGCGCCGACGGGCGCGAGATCGAAGCCTGGGTTGCCTTTCCGCCAGATTTTGAGGCCGATGGCAGCTTCCCGCTGGTCCTGGAAATCCATGGCGGCCCCTTCTCCATGTACGGCCCCTTCTTCGCCAGCGAGATCCAGCGCTATGCGGCCGAAGGCTATGTCACCGTCTGGTCCAATCCGCGCGGCTCGACCGGCTATGGCGAGGAATTCGCCCAGCTGATCGACAAGGCCTATCCCGGCAACGACTATGATGACCTGATGAGCGTCGTCGATGAGATGGTGGCGCGCGACTATGTCGATCCGGACCGCCTTTTCATCACGGGCGGCTCCGGCGGCGGCGTGCTGACAGCCTGGACGGTCGGCAAGACCGACCGCTTTGCCGCGGCCGCGACGATCAAGCCTGTCATCAACTGGTTCACCATGGCGCTTGCCGGGGACATCGCCCCGATGGTCTGGCGCCACTGGATCCGCGAGGACCCGTGGGAGAACCCGCAGGCCTATTTCGACCTGTCACCCATTTCCCTTGTCGGCAATGTCACTACGCCGACCCTGGTCATGGTGGGCGAGGAAGACTACCGCACCCCGGCCTGGGAAGCTGAACAGTTCTACACCGCGCTCAAGCTGCAAGGGGTGGAGACCGCGCTGATCCGCGTGCCGGAGTCGCCGCACTATATCGCCAGCCGCCCCAGCCGTCTGATCGCCAAGACGGACAATATCATGGGCTGGTTCGCCAAGTTCGATCCTGCCAAACAGGACGAAGACGAGGACAGCGCCGAAGACTAGCCGCCGCTCAAGGCCCGGCCAGCCTGCGCTGGCCGGGCCGCACGTCCGGCGTGCCGACCTTCTCGCTCCAGCCCATCGCCTGATAGGCCTTGATGGCATTTTCATTCTGCGTATCGACATCCAGCGCCAGCGGCGCGCGGGCAAGGTCGCGCGCGACATCCAGAAGACCCGAGGCGATCCCGCAGAAGCGCCAGTCCTGCGCCACGAACAGATGCGGGACATAGGCCTTTCCGCGCTCCAGCGTCAGAAAGCCGACAATGCCGGCCTTCCTTTCCTCGGCCACGATGCAGCGCGAGCCGCGCAGCGTCTGTCGCAGGCGGATAAGCTCATCGACGGGGCCGCCCCGCCAGGGAAATGCATCGAGGCAGTCGAGAAAAATCGTCTCGACATCAACATTATCCTCACGCCCGTAGGGGCGGATCGTCCAGCCGGCGGCAGGGTGGATCATGAGCGCCATGAGGTGATGCTAGCGCCATAAGCTCATTCGCGGAAGTGATATGTGACATTCAAATGACGCTGCCCCGCAATTGTGCGTTCATGCGACGCAGCGGCGCCACAAGCTGCCGGTCAGGTGATGGCTGTCGAGTTGAAGAAGCGCAGCCTCAGCGCGCGTGTCGGGGTGTTTAACCGCTCCGCCTCCACCCCGGCCTGCCGGGCCAGCGTATCGATGAGGGCATTGGCAAGCGCCATGTCGGTGTCTTCATCCACGCCGCTCCAGTCCCCGCCATCCCTCAGCTCGAGCATGGGGCTCGCCTCTTCCTCACCGCTCGCCAATGTGATCGTCTGGCCTTCTCTTTGTCCCGCAATGAAAATACGGGTGAGCGTCTCATGGATGATCAGCGCGAGCGGTGTGACCTGCGCCACGCTGACGGCAAATCGCGTGTCCAGCTGCAGCCGGATCTCATGCCCGGCTGGCATGACTTCCTCCACCTGACTGGCCAGTTTTTCGACCAGATCGCAGATATCCACGCCTGCTTCGCCGCTGTGATAGGTGAGGTCCAGGCCAGCTGACATCGCCCGCAGCCGCCCGATGGCATGCTCGATAAAGGCACGCACCTCGCTGTTGCCGGTAGTACGCGCCCCGCGCCGCAGGAGCGATATCTGGAGCTGGAGATTATTGTTCACCCGGTGGTGAAGTTCGCGGGTCAGGAGGCGGTTTATCTCCAGCGCGTCCTCGGCCGCCCGCTGGGCGATGCGCCGCGCCCGGACTTCATTGTCGAGGTCTTCGATCTGCAGGCTGAGCGCAGCAAACCTGTCGCTCTCGACCGGCGGGATACGGATAACATAGTGAACCCCGTGGCCCGAACGTCTGAGACGTTTGCCAGTCGCCCGTATCCGCTCGCCCTCTCCGCCATCCTTCAGCGGCAGGATAAAGGGCAGCGGGTGGGCACCGCCGCGCAGCCGGGCCAGAATGTCCTGCACCCCACGTTCGCCGCCTTCGACATAGCTGGCGAGCGCCTCTCCGGGCGCCGCTCCATTTAGCCGCTCACGCGCCGCAGGGTTGGCAGCGGCGACCCGCCCTTCCCCGTCCACAAGCAGCATCGCCTCCGGCACGATGTCGAAGGCGTCTGACCAGTCTGCGAAAGCCGAGCCATCAGCCGCCAAAATATTCACGCCCCTCAGGCGTCTTGTCGGGCTGGACCAGATTGACCACGACCCGGCACCCGGCATCGCCGCGCGCGATCGCTTCCTCGATCACCACATTGGCATAGCCGAGGTTTTCGGCGGCAATCGTACCGAAGACGTTCGACGTCATCATGCATAGCGAAGGACGCCCATCGACATAGCGCCCGAACGGACAGGCATTATTCCCGAGGACGATCTTCGTCTCGTCTGCCTCGATAATGTAGAAATCGCCTTCAATACGGCGCTTGAGGTCGACCAGCACGTCGGCAATCTGGTCGCGTGAGAGCTCTTTCACATTGATCTCGGACTTGTAGGCCGCATCGATCTGCCGCCCGATAGAGGCGCCGACAATCGAGATATAGCCGGACGCATCTTCCAGCCCGACCACGTCCTCAAGCGTGCCGGCGAGCTCGCGCAGCAGCGAACGCAGGAAAACGTCCCTGTTCAGCGGCATGTCTGCCTGGTCGACAGGCGTGTCACTTACGGTCATTTCGGATTTCCTCTCTACTTCGTAACATAAGTTACGAGCAGGAAATTCGATCCCGATACGCCCAAATTTTTACCAGCTTGTCTCTCTCAGCCGCCTATGAGGGACTGCCCATTGAATGGGCGCACCCTCACCTTACGTAAAAATTTCCGCGCAGGCGGCTTGCGTAAAAGGGACTTTCAGCGCAACGCTCTGTTTCCGCTGACGAAAGGGGACGGAATGAAAAAGCTTATTTATGTTGCTGCTGCTGGCGCGCTTGGCCTGGCTCTGGCTGCCTGTGAAGGCGAAACCACGAATGTGGACGTCGGAACACCGGCCGCCGAAGAAGAGGTGGTTGTCGAGGAAGACACCGGTGAGGAGCTTGAAGAAGCCGGCAATGAAGTTGAAGAAGCTGCCGATGAGGTTGCGGCCGAAGCCGACGAGCTTGGCGACGAGACTGAAGCGGCTGTCGACGATGCCATGACAGACACCGACGACGACGGTGTGGTCGACGGTGTCGATACCGATGATGATGGCGACGGTGTCGCTGACGCAGACGACCCTGACAAACAAGACTAGGGTCAGAACAGACCGGCGCGCTGAGAGGCCCTGCCCCTTAGCGCGCCGTACCTTCTGGCAAGTTTACGCGCTGGCCGCCGCCTTGGCGGCCTTTTTGCGTTCATGCGGATCGAGGTGGATCTTGCGCAGGCGGATCGACTCCGGCGTCACCTCGACCAGCTCATCGTCGGCGATATAGGCCAGCGAGCGCTCCAGCGTCATCTGCAGCGGCGGGGTCAGACGCACGGCCTCATCGGTACCGGATGCGCGGACATTGGTCAGCTTCTTGCCCTTCATGACATTGACCTCAAGGTCATTGTCGCGCGTGTGCTCGCCGATGATCATGCCCTGATAGACCTTGTCGCCGGGATGGATCATCATCGGGCCGCGGTCTTCCAGGTTGAACAGCGCAAAGGCCACAGCCTCGCCCTGGTCCATGGAGACCAGAACGCCGGTGTGACGGCCTTTGATCGGGCCCTTATAGGGTGCGTATTCCAGAAAGACACGGTTCATGATGGCCGTGCCGCGCGTATCGGAGAGAAGCTCCCCCTGATAGCCGATCAGGCCGCGCGTCGGCGCATGGAAGACAAGCCGTGTGCGCCCGGCGCCCGATGGCTTCATCTCCATCATGTCGGCCTTGCGCTCCTGCAGCTTCTGAACGATCACGCCGGTATGCTCGTCATCGACGTCGATAACGACTTCCTCGATGGGCTCCAGCTTCTCGCCGGTCGTCTCGTCTTCCTTCATCACGACCTTCGGACGCATCACGCCAAGCTCAAAGCCTTCGCGGCGCATCGTCTCGATCAGAACAGCCAGCTGAAGTTCGCCCCGGCCAGACACGGTAAAGGCTTCGGCTTCGGTGGAGCGTTCCACCTGAAGCGCGACATTGCCCTCTGCCTCTTTCACCAGGCGGTCCCAGATCAGACGAGACGTCACCTTCTTGCCTTCGGTACCCGCCAGCGGGCTGTCATTGACGCGGAAGGTCATGGACAGGGTTGGCGGGTCGATCGGCTGGGCCTGAATAGGCTCGCTGATCGAAGGGTCGACGAAGGTATCAGCCACGTTCGCCTTGGTCAGGCCCGCCAGCGAAACGATGTCGCCTGCATGGCCTTCCTCGATCGGCTCACGGCCAAGACCGCGGAACGCCAGAACCTTGGAGACCCGGCCCTGCTCGACCAGTTCGCCATCGCGCGACAGAACCTTCACCGTCTGGTTCGGCTTCACCGTGCCGGACGTGATGCGCCCGGTCAGGATGCGGCCAAGGAAATTGTCTGACGAGATGGTGGTCGCCAGCATGCGGAACGGGCCTTCTTCCGTGCGCGGCTCCGGCACATGCTGGGTGACGAGCTCGAACAGCGCGGACATGTCGGTTGCCGGCTTTTCATGGTCGAGGCTCATCCAGCCATTCTTCGCCGAGCCATAGAGGATCGGGAAATCGAGCTGGTCGTCATCGGCGCCAAGGTCGGCGAAGAGGTCGAACACCTCATTGATCACATAGTCAGGCCGCGAGTCCGGCTTGTCGATCTTGTTGACGGCGACGATGGGGCGAAGGCCCACTTTCAGTGCCTTGGACACGACGAACTTGGTCTGCGGCATCGGGCCTTCGGCGGCATCAACCAGCACGATGGCACCGTCCACCATGTTCAGGATACGCTCCACCTCGCCGCCAAAGTCGGCGTGGCCCGGCGTGTCGACGATGTTGACGCGCGTATCGCCCCAGACAACCGATGTCGTCTTGGCCAGGATGGTTATGCCGCGTTCGCGCTCCAGATCGTTGGAGTCCATCATCCGGTCGGCGGTTTCTTCATTCTCGCGGAAGGTGCCGGACTGTTTCAGCAGGCAATCGACCAGCGTGGTCTTGCCGTGGTCAACGTGGGCGATGATCGCAATGTTGCGAAGCGATGTGGGCTCGGTCATGGGAGGAAAAGGCTTTCAAGTCTTGTATGGGGCGCGCTTTACACGCCTTGGCCCATAAAAGCGAGTGCCTGCCCACATAGGGATCCAGGCTCAGTTGGAACGCAGGCACACCACTAGGGGTGAGACTGCTAGAACTCAGGAAATTCTGGCAGCGCTGTCACAGCAACCGGCGAGGTAAGGCCCGACATCCATCGCCCGCAAGATAAGGGCTTCAGTTCCTCACCGTCCAGCCTGCCAAGCGTGACCGTTTCGCCAGCTGCGCAGGCGCGCCGGATTTCTCCGTAGGCCTCTCCGGGCGCCTCTATCAGGTCAATGCCGTTGAGCGTCCGCAGTCTGGGATTTCCAGGGATGTGGCCGCCGCATCGGTCGCTAATGTCGATCCAGTAATGATCCTCCAGACCATGCAAACTGACCTGATCGTTGCAATAGTCACGTTGGACCGCGGCAAGAGCAAGCTGAGCCAGTCGATGATCCGATTGAGGCGGCGCGTCAGACGCCCGGACCTCAATATCTATGCCGATATCAGCAAGCCCCTTGAGAAAACTCTCCCAATCGTCGGCATTCATTCCTGCCTCTAGTCTGGCAAAGCGTGAGGTATACATCTCACCCCCGGCCTCGCTGGCAGCCGCGCGAAACATGGCGGTATCGAACACATGGCCTTCGCCCGCACGCTCAAAGACATTCTTCCAGATTGCGAGTATATCGCCATTCCCTGCCTGCATGGAGGCCGCTTCCGCGATAAGCTGGACTAGCGCTCCGCAATCATAAGGTGTCCGTCCCCAGCTACCGTACGCCGTAGATGTGAGTGGACGGCGCAAAAGCGCTCTCTGGCAGCCATTGATCATCTCCTCCATGCGCCCGCGCAACTGATCTGGGTCCATCCATGCGCGCAGCGAAATGTATTCAGCCGCCCCCTCGTGCAGCCACGACTGCTCCGAATTTTCGCGCGATGAATAAAGCTGGCCGTTCCAGACATGCACCGTTTCGTGCAGGGCGAGCCCGGTCATACGCTGCATGAAATTCTCGTTTTCGGGATCAAGCGAATAACCACGGACATGCAGCGTGATGAACCGGCCAAGGGAGCTGCCCTTGAACCCGCTTCCAGCTTGGTCGCGATAGGTCACAATCAGAGTGGGCGGCGCAGGCGGCGCCTCTTCGAACCGCTGGGTCAGCGTCCGGCTGATCGACTGGGTGTCGGCAACAAACTTATCTCGCAGCCAGTCGGGCACATCCGGTCCGGCGATCACTGTGGCGGCGCCGTCGACAACATGTTCTGGCGGTCCGAAATAGAAAAACCCGCCAACGTCGGCCGGGATGGCTTCACCGCGGGGCACAAGACCGGCCCCCGCCAGCAGGACGTCACTTTCCTCACCCCCTTCAAAACTGATGAGGACGGGGTGATCGGCCACATTGAACGCTTCTGGCAGGACCGCCCACCCCGACGTCCCGATACGAATGGCAGGCACATAGCGCCGGTCATAGAAACGGTCGCTCTCTGAAATGGACATGCGGAACTTGTTGAAAGGCTCACCGTCTTCGCGCGACAAGACCGCGCCATCAAACACCCAGCCGTCGTCGTCGAGATGCCAGAGGCGGTCGCGTTCATCAGCCGCGACCCACCTGCTCAGTGAGACGCTATCGACCGGCTTATCCAGCGACCATGCCGCTATCAGCTGCTCTCCTGAGGGCGTAAGCGTCACCCGCGACTGCCCGCCGGGCGGCTCCGCCTTAGCCGGCGCGGCAGTCAGCAGCGGGATAAACAAGGCAATTAGCAACCGTAAAGACTTCATTCCTGAACTTTTGCGTGAAAACATATCAGATGCCAAGACGCGAATTGGCTGTTGTACAAGCGACCCGCAGCGCGGAACGCCCGTCCCTCCGGCCCGTTAGGTCCGGGCAGCAGACGCGCCGGGGACAGACCGCCATGACCTATATCGAAAAGCACCTGAATGCGGGCGAGGAGATCCTCATGACCGGGCGGTTTCACTGGCTCTGGTATGCCCGGGCCTGGGCGGCGCTGATCCTCTTCGGCTGGCTCATTATCGGCCTTGTCTATTTCATCTATGAGATGATCCGCCTCGTCACGACCGAGTTCGCCGTGACCGACCGCCGCCTCATCAAGAAGACCGGCTTCATCGCCGCCAATGTCGACCAGATGTCGCTGGAAGCCATAGAGGGCGCCAGCATGAAACAGGGCGTCATCGGCCGCATTTTCGGCTTTGGCAATCTCGACATTGAAGGGCGCGGCGAAGGCGAGGTGGACTTTCCCACCATGGCGGCGCCGGCAGCCTTCCTGCGAGAGGTCAACGAGGCACGCCAGCGCTCCGAACGCGCCTCCATCGACCGGCTCGCCGATGACCTGGAAGACCATCAGCAGCCACGCTGACATCCCCGGCATGAAAACACGCCCCGAGGAGGAACGTCCCCCCTCACTCTCCCGTTGATAGGGTGTGCAGCCAGAAAGGCTGTCCTTTCAGAAACAGAAATTTTCAGGAGACATCATGTCCAAGAGAGCAGAAGGAAAAACCGTTGCCATTCTCGCCGCCGACGGCTTTGAGGAAGTCGAGCTGACTTCGCCGAAAGAGGCGCTGGAGAATGCCGGTGCAAGCTGCATCATCGTCTCGCTCGAGAGCGGCGAGATCCAGGCCAATCAGCACCGCGAGCACGGCATCAAGGTCAAGGTCGACAAGACCGTGGACGAAGTGAAGGCCGACGATTTCGACGCGCTTCTCATTCCGGGCGGCCTGTTCAACCCGGACACGCTGCGCCAGAGCGACAAGGTGCTTGATTTCACGTCGAAATTCTTCGCGCAGGCCAAGCCTGTCTTCTCGATCTGCCATGGCCCGCAGGTTCTCATCACAGCGAACCTTGTGGACGGCCGCAAGATGACCGGTTTTGCTGCCATTCAGCAGGATCTGAAGAATGCCGGCGCCATCGTCAGCGATGAAGAAGTCGTCGTAGATAAAGGTTTGGTGACATCACGCAACCCGAACGATCTTCCGGCGTTCAATGACAAGATTGTCGAGGAGCTTTGCGAAGGTAAGCACGAAGCCCAGAAGGAATCGGTCGAAGCGTAATTACATCCCCTCGCACTTGACCGACTGAAGCGCCTCCCGAAAGGGGGGCGCTTCTTTCTTTATGGGACGCGAAACTATTCCTGCTCGCGATGTTTCACCGCATCCTGCCAGACCGAATAGATATATGTGGCCGACCAGGTGAGAACCATGAAGCCGCCAAGCGATTGCATCATCGAGATAATGCGGACCGGCCCGTCGGTCGTGATCTGCGTGAAGCCCAGCGTGACAAAATTCATCCCGGAAAAATAGAAAAGATCCTCCCACGACCCGGTATACGCTCCGCCCAGGGTTCCGAACCAGGCTCCATCCAGCATCACGGAATAGGCCAGCGCCCAGAGCCCGATCTCAAGCGTGTGCAGGAAAAGCAGGCCGAAAAAGGCGGTCAGGATGCATCGGTGGGTCTGCCGCTTCATCGGCGGCATGCAGTGGCGCACGCAGAGAATGCCAAAATGATGGCCGATGCCCAGAAGGGCGACGAGGAGAAAGCCGGTCAGGAGAGCCATGGGCAGGGCCTTATATTGCCAGAACACCCGCCTAGGTAGCGGATGCCCTGACGCCTTCAACCTTGCCCAATTTATTAGCTTGACCGCTAATTATGATTTATGCTAATTAGCATTTATGACAAATAACGTCTTCAGCGCATTGGGGCACCCCCTCCGCCGGCAGGTCATGGACCTGCTGCGCAAGGGGCCGCGCACCTCCGGAGAGCTTGCCGACGCATTCGAGGCCAGCTGGCCGACGGTGAGCCGCCATCTGTCCGTGCTGAAAGATGCCGACCTCATTACCGCAGAGCGCCAGGGCACCAGCATCATCTACCGCGCCAATACCAGCGTGATCGAGGATGCGGCCGCCGCGCTTCTGGCGATGATTGGCCGGGACAATGGCGATGATGATGATGATGACATGAAGGAGGCCGCCGAATGATCAGGACCGGTTTGATATGGTCGGGGCTGGCAATTGCTGCCATGCTCGCAACCCTCGTCTGGGCGTGGAGCGCCCTTCCCGCAGGCGTCGACATCCCCGTTCACTGGGGCCCCGGCGGTGAGGCGGATGGCTTTGCCACACGCGGCAAGGCGCTGCTCATCCTCGCCATCCTGCCCGCCAGCGCCCTTTTCACCAGCGTTGCGCTTGCCCTTGCGCCTTCTCTCGACCCCTTCAAGGCCAATCTCCGGCGCAGCTCTCAGGCCTATGTCGCTATATGGGCAGGCTGCATGGTCCTGCTGGCCGCCCTCACTGCCGGCATCGCCCTCATGATGGTGCGCGGCGCGAATGGCGCGACCAATTCCAATGAGTTTGTCCGCTTTGTCCTTGCCGGCTGCGGCGTCCTTTTCGTCATTATCGGCAATTACCTGCCCAAGACCCGCAAATCCTTCTTCATCGGCATCCGCACCCCATGGACGCTGACCAGCGACTATACCTGGGAGAAGACGCACCGGCTCGTCGGGCCGCTCTTCATCGCGGCAGGTCTTGTCGGCATCGTCCTCGCCTTCACCATGAGCGGCATCTGGCTGGTCTTCAGCTTTGTCGGCACCATCCTCGCCGTCAGCCTGTTCGGTGTCGCCTATTCCTGGTGGGTCTGGCGCAAGGCCGATGACCGTGACGAAGGCGCAGACTATGTGGTCTAGGTACTGACCCGGCCGATCACCCGGCCCCCACCGCCTTCAGATATCCCATGACCGCAGGGTAAAGACACGCGACCAGAGCGGCCTCATCGCCATCATCCCCGCGCTGGAAGAGGGCTTCCGGGGCTACGAGGCGCGAAAAGGCCTGTAACTGGCCCTGGTTTCGCGCCAGTCCATCAGGCAAGCGGGCCATGGCAAAGAGGCCCGCGACCCCTGTGCCCGCATTCACCGTTCCGACTCCCTTTTCGGCCTTGCTCTAGCGCCTTGCCCCATCACCACGCCGCTGCCCCCGCGTTCGTCTCACCCTCACTTATCCTGCCTCCCTCTGCCTCAACCCAGCATTGAAGCATCCAGCCCACTCGCCTCGCGCCGCCCCCTCACGCCGCTCGCCCGACCCTGGTTTCGTCTCGCGCCGCCCCCTCGCCCCGCTCGCCCCTCTTGGCTCGTCTCCCACAGCCGCACCCCTCCCCACCCAACCTCGCCCTCTTGACCCGGCCCCTTGACCGGAGGCCTTCACGCTCCATATAGTTATCATGGTAATTAACTGGAGCCTGACCATGTCCCCCTTCTATCTTTTCGCCGAAATCAGCCCGAAGCCTGAACACTTCGAGGAGGCGCGCGACGCCGTCATGTCGATCGTCCAGCAGACGCGCGACGAGCCGGGCTGTGAGCGGTTCGACCTTTTTGAGAACGAGGCTGAACACCGTCTCTACCTGTTCGAGGAATGGCGCGACCAGGCCGATCTCGATGCGCACTATGAAAAGCCCTACACGGCGGAGGTCTTCAGCAAATATGAAAACTGGCTGCTGCGCGCGCCCGCTGTCTCGAAGATGCAGAAGCGGGCCTGAGCGGACATGTTCTTTCTGCAGGACCTGCCCTCGCTGGAGATGATCGACCGCTATGCCAGCCAGCATGCCGCCGGAAAGGCGAAAGAGATCGAGCGCACGCTGCACACGCTGCGCGCGGCCAGTCGGCTCATCCGTGTGCTGGACGCCTATTTCGCCCGGCATGACTTCTCCCAGTTGCGATTTCTCATCCTCATGGTGATCGACCGCGACACCGGGCGGGACCGCTTCACCTTCTCGGAGATCGCGGCCAAGACCGATGTCTCCAAACCCGTCATGTCGAGAACGATCAGCAACCTTGTCGAGAGCGGCCTGCTGGTCGAGGAAACCGGCAAGGCGGATGGACGGGTGCGCCACTATTCGATCAGCCCGCCCGGCGAGGAGAAGCTGGCCTCGCTCCTGCCCGGCTATTTCGCCCTGCTGACATCCACCGCCGAACAGGAGGGCATTGTATGAAATCGCGCCTTCTCCACCTCTTTCTTGTCTGGCTGACGGTCTATTGCGGCGTGACCGGGTCCCTCATTGTGCTGCAGGCCCTGGCGCCCGGTCTGCCACTCGCGGTTCAGACCCTGCTGCTGACCGCGATCCTGGTCCCGCTCATCCTGATCGTCATAGGCCCCATGGCCGCGCGCCTCTCCTCGCGGATTTTCCCCGTACAGGGCCAAGGCGCGCCGCAAGAGGAGGGCGCCTAGTTGTCGCGCGCCTTGACCTCATCCTCATTGGCGATGGCGCGGTCCTCGGCGTCGAACTCGACAGCCGGGGCGGCGCCGCTGCCATAGGACCGCGACTTGGCCGCGAGCCGGCTCATCGACTCGGCCATTCTCCCCTTGCCGACGGCCATGGTCTGGCCGGCGGCCACGCCGACCGCCTCGGCATCGTCAAACTTGCCGAAATCTGCGCCCAGGAAGACCACTTCCCAGCCCTTGGCCTCCACCCGGTCCAGCGCGGCGCGCGCGCCCTCGCGGGTGATCTCGCGCGAGGAGTTTTCCAGCCCGTCTGTCATGATGACGATGACGGCCTTCTCCGGGCTGTCGCTCTCGGCGGTGGAGATGATCCGCCCGATCGCATCGAAGAGCGGCGTCATCCCGCGCGGGGAAACCTCATCGGAGGTCACCGCCTGCCAGTCCGCCGGCGCCACGCTCTCGCGCAGCACATCATATTGCAGACCGTCCTGCGCATCGAAGACCGCCAGCGTCACCGACGTCTCAAGCGGCGCAGTCTCGTCCTCGCCGGCCTCGCCGACGGCCGCCGCATAGGCGTTCACCGAGCTTAGCGCCTCATCCCAGAGGCTGGACATCGATCCGGTGCGGTCGAGCAGGATATAGGAATGCACCGCCTTTGCCGCGTGCGGCTCTGGCTGGGGCGCGGGCTCTGGCGCGGGGCGTGCGGCACAGGCGGTAAAGGCAAATCCGGCGGCCATGGCCGCCCCCAGTATGGCTGTCCTGAACATCATCATCTCTTCTCCTCCGGCAGGGTCAGACCCCACCCCGGAGTCCGATGGCTAGAAGCCTCGCGTCGAAATGGGGCGCCCGCTGGGCCGCTTCGCGGTGATCGCAAGGTGATCTTCGGGCAGTTTTTCCCCCGCAGCGGGAACTTGCAGGAGTTAGCACGTGTTCTTCATGAACAGTTTGCAAGAAAGGGTACGCAAATGGATCCCGTCAGTATCATTATCTGGCTCGTTATCGGTGCCATCGCAGGTTGGCTCGCCGGACAGGTCATGCGCGGCGCCGGCTTTGGCCTCGTCGGCAACATCATCGTCGGTATTCTGGGCGCTGTGCTCGGCGCCGTCATCTTCAGCGCGCTCGGCTTCGGCTTCAGCGGCTTTATCGGCGACATCATCGGCTCCTTCCTCGGTGCCTGTATCCTGCTCTTCCTGATCAGCCTCGTGAAACGGGCCTGACACCGGAACCAGCAAATTCCAGCACAAAAAGCCCCGGCCGCCGCGCCGGGGCTTTTTCGTCTCAGGACAAGCCACTTGCCCCGCCGCCGCTTCTGAATATGGTGCGCGCCAGTTTGTCCCCTGCCCCGATGGAGCACGCCCATGGCCACGAAACACGCGCCGAAGAAAGTCGTCCTCGCCTATTCCGGCGGCCTCGACACCTCGATCATCCTGAAATGGCTGCAGACCGAGTTCGGCGCCGAGGTCGTGACCTTCACCGCAGACCTTGGCCAGGGCGAGGAGCTGGAGCCCGCGCGCAAGAAGGCGCTCGCCGCCGGGGTGAAACCTGAGAACATCTTCATCGAGGATGTGCGAGAGGATTTCGTGCGCGACTATGTCTTCCCCATGTTCCGCGCCAATGCCGTCTATGAAGGCGTCTACCTGCTCGGCACGTCCATTGCCCGCCCGCTCATCTCAAAGCGCCAGATCGAGATTGCCGACATGGTCGGCGCCGACGCGGTCTGTCATGGCGCGACCGGCAAGGGCAATGACCAGGTCCGCTTTGAGCTTGGCTATTACGGCCTCAACCCGGACATCAAGGTCATCGCCCCCTGGCGCGACTGGGATTTCAAGTCCCGCACCGACCTCCTCGCCTTTGCCGAGGAGCATGGCATCGAGATCACCAAGGACAAGCGCGGCGAAGCCCCCTTCTCGGTCGACGCGAACCTCCTGCACTCCTCTTCCGAGGGCAAGGTGCTGGAAAACCCGGCCGAGCCGGCCCCCGAATTCGTCCACATGCGCACGATCAGCCCGGAAGACGCCCCGGATGAGCCTGAAGTCATCACCATCGGCTTCGAAAAGGGCGACGCAGTCTCCATCAATGGCGAGGAGATGAGCCCGGCGACCCTCCTCACCGCGCTCAACGCCTATGGCAAGAAGCATGGCATCGGCCGCCTCGACCTTCTGGAAAACCGCTTTGTCGGCATGAAGTCGCGCGGCATCTATGAGACGCCCGGCGGCACCATCCTGCTCGTCGCCCATCGCGGCATCGAACAGGCGACGCTCGACAAGGGCGCCGCCCACCTCAAGGACGAGCTGATGCCGAAATATGCAGAACTCATCTATAATGGTTTCTGGTGGAGCCCGGAGCGCGAAATGCTGCAGGCCGCCATCGACTATTCCCAGCGCTGGGTCACCGGCGAGGTCACGCTCAAGCTCTATAAGGGCCAGGCCTATCTCATCGGCCGCTCATCGCCCTACTCGCTCTACAGCGAGAAGATCGTCACCTTCGAAGACGACCACGGCGCCTATGACCAGAAGGATGCGGAGGGCTTCATCAAGCTGAACGCGCTGCGCCTGAGGCTACTGGCTGGGCGGGATCGGAAGGCCGGGAAGAACTAGGCCATATCAACGAACGGTGCGCACCGCGAATTTCTGTTCCAATCCGATGGTTTTCTCACCAATTTTAAAGCCGTTAGTCTCTTCCAGCATCCATGGCTGAGGAGGCAAAAATTTCACGTTGAAACTGTGGAAGTCCGCAGAGAAAATTAGCTCGCTGTCTTCTTGAGCTGCTTTGTGCGAGTAGCACGACACGTAGCCATAGTTTGGAGGTAGTATTTCATCGATTTGGATTCGGTTCTCGAAATAACTCGTCAACGTGTTTCGCGCCGATCCTTTTTCTCTAGCTACCAGATTTAATTCAATCGAACTCATTGCTTGATCGCTGCGATTAAAAATCGCGACGATGAGGGGGTATTCGTCTGAACAAATTGGGGAGCCATCATCTTTTGTTACATTCGATTGGGTACGGTTTTCCACATACGCGGTCACCAAATCTACCGGCTCCGGCTGTTGATCACCTACCCAATTCAGGCCTGCATAAACTAGCAAAAAAGCAACAAGAGCGATGACTAAGGATATCGCGATGCGGAACAGATTGCCGAGTACCCGAACTATCGTCTGCGCCCAATTTTCTTGGGGCCGTGGAACCGACCAAAACCAACTCCGAATTATTCGCATACCGCAATCTTCTCATTCAATTTCGTCAGGAGATTTCGCCATCCTATTCGTGTTGGCTGATCACTTCGTCGGCCTCGCATTTTGCAAACCGAACTGAATCCGAAACGAAAGAGTCAACTTCGTTCTGATAGTTCTCCACGTCACGAAGAAACCTCGCCAACAAATTGGTGTATTCTTCAACTTCCGAAAAATAACTTTCGAGTTCCCAGTCGTCACAGGTATGCCTGCCAGAATAGGAATATTCGATCAGGCAAAATGGCACCGATGGTTTGCCATAGCGAGGTGGGTCGGGCGGAGTCTCATAGAATGACGGAGCACGACAGAATCCGAAGGCGTTCGGCACCAGCGCAGCTGATAAGCCCAATAGCCCAACAAGTTTCATTTCGCCCACCTTACGTATCTCACAAAACCCAAAGTCGAAATCTTACCTTATATTTCCAAGCTGTCACGTTCGTTTCAAAAGTGCGTTCTCATAGCATTCAGGCCGAATGGCAGACCCTGCCATTCGGCCATAGCCAGCCTCTTTCGATCTTCTTTTTCCAGTCAAGGGCGCTTCGCGTCCGAAGGATTTCACCCTTGACTGGAAAAAGAAGATCGGACACCGCGCCCTATCCAGGTTGGGCACCTCCCCTCTCCCGTCGCGTCCGGGAGAAGGGAGAGCGTGCGTCCTGACCCTCATCCTGCGTGAACGCCTACGCAATCCCCCTTATAGCCCCCTCCTCCGCGCCGGCGCATCCTGACTCAAACCACACCAGGCGCGGGTGGGAGGCGCTAAACGCATGGACAAACTTTCAGTGGATCCACTGGCAATCGCTGCACTGGTCGGCTTCGGCTCGCTGGTGCTCATTGGGGTTGGCCTGACCGTCTGGATCATCCGCCAGTCGGCCAAGAAGCCGGGCGAGCTCTAGGGGCTCCCCCAGCCCCTGCAGCGATCGCTGTCGACAGCGCCCCGGTGCGGGCGCATAGTGGGCATCTCACCGACAGGAGATGTCCCATGCCCGCACCCCGCCTCTTTCTCGCCGCGCTCACGCTCGGCGCCGCCGCCCTGCCTGCGCTGGCAGAGCCCGCGGCCCATGACGTCTTCGGCACCTTCTATACAGAGGCCGGCACCTCGCGCGTGACCATCAAGGATTGCGGCGATGGCAGCCCCTGCGGACGCGTCAGCGCGATCAACCCCAACTCGCTTGAGGAGGGGGTCACGCCGCAGGACGTGCGCGCCAAGGATGGTGAGCCGGTGCTCGGCCTGCTCATCCTCAAAGGCTTCGAAAAGAAGAAGAATGACTGGCGCGGCGGCACCATCTATGACCCCGAAAACGACAAGACCTATGACGCCCGCATCAAGCGGCTGGACGATGGCAATTTGCAACTGAAAGGTTGCGTGGGCCCGTTCTGCCAGACGCAGGTCTGGCCAGAATATGAAGGCGAATAGGCAACCCGCTATTTGCGCATTAAAGGCCCTAACCTCGCATGCCCATACGCCCCTATCAGCCTTCAGACCTTGCCGCGCTCTACGCCATCAATCAGGCCTCGACGCCCGGCGTCGGCCATGAGGACGATGCAGACGGGCTCGGCCGCCTGATCGACATGGGCACCTGCCTGGTCGCGGCCGATGACGAGGACACGCCGCTCGGCTTCATCAATCTGATCGCGCCCGGCACAGACGCCTATCCAAGCGACAATCTGCGCTGGATTGAGGACTGGATGGCGCGTGAGGAGAAAAGCGCCCACTATGTTGACCGGATCGCGATTGCCGCCGGTGCACGCGGCCAGCGTCTGGGCGAAGCGCTGTACAGGGCGGCCTTCGAGGCGGCAAAGCCCCGCGCCTGTCTCACCTGTGAGGTGAACACGGATCCGGACAATCCCGGCTCACACCGGTTTCACCAGCGGCTTGGATTTCAGAAGATCGGCGAGCGGCGCTACAGGCCGGACTATGCCGTCGCCTTCTATGCGCGCCTGCTCTAGCGGCAGCTAAGCTGCCTCAGGCCGCGGTCTCGAAGAAGCCCTGCTCCTCAATGGCGCTCAGCACCGTCTCCATGGACGGGGTGATCTTGGCGCCGAGCCTGTCGAGCACGTCATCCAGAACCATCCGGAACTGGATGGTCGTGCCATCGCTGCCGGCGCTTCTTGCGCCAATCGCGGCCATCAGGGCGCGGCCCTTCTTGTTCTCCCAGAGAACATCGGCCTTCAGCATTTCCATGCCCACCTTGCGCGACTCAGCGGCCAGCAGCGCGATGAGCACGCGTGACACGCCCCGTGCATGCCAGGCATCGAGCAGCGCAATCGAGAACTCACCGAACGTCTCCGTCTCATTGGCGCGCTGGGCATGAACCGCGCCGATGATCGGCTTGTCGTCCTGTGTTTCGTCAATGGCGACCCAGGCGACATGGTTCACGCCGTCGACATCGGCCAGGCGGTGCACAACATGTTCGGGCAGCGTCGCGGCGCCATTGAAGAAGCGCAGATAACGCGAGCGATTGGACAGCTTGCTGATCGCAACGCGCAGCGCCTCTTCATCGCCAAGCGTCAACGGGCGAAGCCGCACAGGGGCACCGTCGGTGGTTTCTATAAGGATGTCGTGTGTCATTTGCTGCACCCGCTCAGTCTTTAATGCTGCACCTGCGAAATAAGCGCTCCGGTGCCGCTTTCCAAGGCCTGAATGACGTAGCTCCTATGCCTTTCTGCAGGCCTGTGCCCGAAAGGTCACGCCGTTTCCTGACTGTGCATTGCTGCGCCTGCGAAATCACTACGTACAAGCCGCAAGTATCTGCCGCAGACCCTCGGTCACTGGCAGGACCAGAAGGTGTTCACCTGCCGCGCCGACAGCAAACCGGTCAGCCTCCCGGATCGCGTCGAAAATATCGCTTGAGGCGGGCAGCGTCGCCATGCCGAGCGGCATGACATCGCCCGCATCGCGCCAGTCGCCCTCTGCGCTCTCCGTTTCTGTGTAGAGCCCGAGCGGCAGCGTCTCCTGGCCCGGCTCGAGATGGATCGAACGGGTCATCATGACCTCGCCAGAGGCCGTATCGCATCCAATCGAGAAGGTCGCTTCCGATTCAGGCGGGCCGAACAGCGCCTCGCCATCCTTCAAGAACCATTCGCCTTCGGTCAGCGCCATATCGCCAAGCTTGCCATCCGGGCCCATCGTGGCTGCGTCAGAGGCGGCGCCCTGGAGGCGCGCTGATTCGGCGCCTTCCTTCTCAGCGCCGCTCGTGGCCGCGTGCGGGTCTGCCCGCGTCTCGACGGCCTCATCGCTCACCTCAACCTCATCCTCCGGCGCCGGGGCGGGCGCGGCGGCCTCCTGGCTGCAGGCCGACATGACGGCGAGGCTCACCGCGATGAAGATCTTCGACAGAAAGCCCGACTTCGGCACGCTCGGTTTCATGTTTTCGTCCTTGTTCTGTACCGGGTGTTCAGGCGGCTAACGCGAGGTTTCGAGGTTTGATCCCCGCGCACGCCGCCATCCCCTTATAACTGTGTCTTTGCGGTCATAGGACGAAACCGGCGCGTGCGGTCGGAAACTTTCTTTCCTGTGGATAAGTGCGGCACACGCCCCGAACACCGCCCATGCACCGTGGGTGCACCGTCCATGCACCGCCGGTTTTCATGGAAATTCAGCGCCCGGGGCACATCGCCATCCCCGGGCCTCTCTGCTAGGGAGGAACACAACATGTCCACGACCTACACATTTGAAGGCAACGCCCCGGTCCGGCTCAATAAATGGATGGCCAGCCTCGGCATCTGTTCGCGCCGCGAGGCAGAAACCCTTATTTCTCAAGGCTCTGTTGCCGTCGATGGCGCAAAGGTGAGCGAGCCGGGTCACAAGATCGAACCCGGCCAGACCCTGACCCTCACCGGCAAGGCGACAAAGGCCCTCGACGAGCAGCTCACCATCGTCCTGCACAAGCCTGTCGGCTATGTCTCGGCCCAGCCAGAAGGCGAGCAGGTGCCCGCAATCCGTCTGGCAAGCCAGGACAATCTGATCGGAAAAGCCCCGAAGATTCCGGGCCGTAACCCGAATTTCGCGCCACTCGGCCGGCTCGACATGGACTCGCGCGGCCTGCTCCTCTTGTCCGAAGACGGCGTCCTCGCCAAGGCCGTAATCGGCCCCTCATCGGCGCTCGAAAAAGAATACCTGGTCACAGTTCAGGGCCAGGTCACAGAGCCGGTCATCGCCAAGCTGCGCCACGGCCTCTCTCTCGATGGCCGCCGACTCAAGGCCGCCAAGGTCGACCAGCTCAGCCCCGGCCGCCTGCGCTTCATCCTGCGCGAAGGCCGCAACCGCCAGATCAGGCGCATGTGTGAGCTGGTTGGCCTTGTTGTTGTTGATCTTTTTCGCGTCCGCATCGGCCCGCTGGAGCTTCAGAAGCTGCCAGAAGGCAAGTGGCGCGCCCTCACCGGTGAAGAGCGCGCCGCCCTGATCAAGGCTTCGAAGCCTTTGCCGGGCGCTTCCGGCGAATCCAGGGCCAGAAAAGCTTCAGCCAGATCCAGAGGAAAATCCCGATCAGGACCAGCCAGGGCAGGCCCACGGCGAAAGCCGTGATGACGGCAGCTATGGCGCTGGAAAGATTGTAGAAAAAGTCACCTATCGCCTCGCCCAGCGGGTTTGACCGCGAGCCTGAAAAGGCAGGGACTTTCGTCTCATATGCCACATCCAGCGACGACATCGACACACGAAGTCGAAGTGCCCGCAGCTGGGCCTCCGTCGACTCGATCTCGCCGATTACCCGCGCAAGCTCCCGCTCGATCTGCAACAGCTCGCCAAGCTCCCCGTCACGCCGCTCCAGAAGGCCCTCCAGCCTTGTGCGCAGCGTCCGCTGGGCATCGAGCCGCGCGCCCGTATCTATGATCGACCGGGTGAGGTCTTCGGCACGCGTCGAGCGCGAGGTGATCTCCCCCTCGGCCGCCTCGGCCTGCGTCTCCACACGGCCCAGAAAACCCTCAATCCAGTCCGGCGTCGCGCGGATCGAGATATTCCCAGAAACATAGTCCTCATTGGAATTATAGACGTTCGAATTGACCACGATACAGGTCTTGGTGCCGGCGTCCCGGCAGGCCTCGACATGACCCTGCAGCATGGGCTCCACCGCCCCTTTCGGCAGGCGAAGGCCAAGCGAATGGCTATAGGCGATATACTGCTCGGCACCCGGCTCGACCTCGGGCCGGTCCGGTGCGGGAGCTGGCTCTGAAGAGGCGTTGCCCGCCGCCATCTTCGACGTACCGCCGAAGCTGTCAGCCTCTTCCATGGCTGGCGCCGCCATGGAGCGTTCATAGTCTGCAGAGCTCTCCCCCGGTCCACCGCAACCCGCCACAAGGGCCAGCGCGATCAGAGCGGGGCTAATCCGTTTCAACATTGTGTCCCTCCATGTTGAGGCCCAATGTGATCGGTTGCTCACGGCAAAACTAAGGCAGGATCAAGGCCTTGGTCCGAACGCAGTCTTGCCGGGCTCCAGCCGCCGGCGCGCATGGTGCACGAAATCAACCAGAAGCGGCCGGGTGTCCCGCGGGTCGATAATCTCTTCGGCAAAGAAGGCCTCAGCGGTACGGAACGGGTCCTCCATCGCCTCGAACTTCTTGTAGAGGCTTGCCAGAAGCGCCTCCCTGTCATCGGTCTCGGCCAGCTCCTTGCGGAATGCCGCCTCGATCCCGCCTGCCATGGGCAGCGACCCCCAATTGCCGGACGGCCAGCAATAGCGCCACTTTGCTTTTGTCGGGTTCATCATGGCAGAGCCCGCAAGCCCATAGGCCTTGCGGATCACGACCGCGCAGACAGGCACAGTGGCCTGATAGACCGCCGCCATGGCCCGCACACCCTTGCGGGTGACGCCCGCTGTTTCATGACGGACCCCGACAGCAAAACCGGCGCAATCCACAAAGTGAACGACCGGCAGGTGAAAGGTCGAACAGAGGTCCATATGGCGCATGACCTTGTCGCAGACGTCTGCGGTCCACGCACCATCAAGGAAGAAGGGGTTGCCCGCCATGATGCCGACTGGGTGGCCATCGATGCGGGCGAGTCCCGTCACAATACCCCGGCCCCACTGGCGGCCAATTTCGAAGAAACTGCCCTTGTCGACGGAGGCCTCAATGATCTTCTGCGGCTTGTAAGGCGTCTTGCCGTCTTCCGGCACGACTGAGATGAGACTCTCCTCACGACGTTGAGGGTCGTCCGTGGGTTCGGTCACGGGCGGCAATTCATGTACGGATGAAGGCAGGTATGAAAGGAACCGCTTGGCCGCCTTGAAGGCATCGGCTTCGGTCTCAACGACATCATCCACCGTGCCATTCTTGGCCTGGATCTCCCAGCCGCCGAGCTCTTCCTTGGAGACGTCTTCGCCAATCGCTATGGCAACCGGCGGCCCCGCAACGAACACCTGGCTGAGCTCTCTCACCATCACGGAATAATGGCTGGCACCGACGCGGCCCGCGCCAAGACCGGCGCATGGTCCAAGCGCCAGCGAGACCATCGGGATTTCGCCCATGCCGTCGACGATCAGCTCCCAGCTGGGCGTTTCAGGAATGTAGGTGCGCGGGTCCTTGAGAAACATCTTGATGGAGCCGCCGCCGCCTGTGCCATCGATGAGCTGGACCAGCGGCATGCGATACTCGACTGCCTGTTTCAGGGCGATGACTGTCTTGCCCCGGATCGAGGCATCGGCGGCGCCGCCGCGCACGGTGAAGTCATCACCGAGCACCATGGCCGGCCGGCCATCCAGCGTTGCGCGGCCAACGACCGAATTGGAGGCCATGAAGCTGTCCAGCTTCTCATCTTCATCATAGGTCGCGACACCGGCGATCTTGCCGACCTCATGGAAACTCCCCGGATCGACCAGAAAGGACACGCGTTCGCGGACGGTAAGCTTGCCACGCCCGCGCTGGCGCGAGACCGGCTCTTCACCGCCCATCTTTTCCGCCATCCGTTCCCGGCGGCGGAGCTCTTCTATCGACTTCTCCCAGGACATGAAGACAGCTAGACTGTGTGACCCGGTGTCAGGTCAAGCCCGTATCTCAAATCCCTGTGGGGACTGGCTCGATTTTTGCAATTCTTCGGCTCATCAAGGGGAGACACATGTTCAGGCTTTCGCTTCTCTGCACCGCCGCCCTGGCGGTGAGCTGGCTTTCCGCCCTGGCAGACGAGCCGGGCAAAGCGGCACGTGGTGCTGACCTCAGCTGCGAGTCCCTGCCGAACACGGGCGACCTTCTGAGAGAGCAAAACCAGACATTTCTCATCTTCGGTGAAATCCACGGCTCACGCGAGGCGCCAAAGGCGTTCGGTGAAACCGTATGCGAAGCGGCCAGAACCGGGCCCGTCGTTGTCGGTATCGAACGGCCCTCCCAGCTTTCAGGCGTCATGCAGAATTTTGTCGATAGCGACGGCAGCGACGATGCGCGCTTTACCCTCCTGCGCGGCTTCTTCGATGGCACCGACTGGGGCCTGTCGAGTCAGGCCTTTCTCGACCTCTTTATTCGTCTGCAGCAATTAACGGCGCAGGGGGCAGACATCCGGATGGTGGGATTCACCAGCGCTACTACGGTCGGCTCCGGCAGCCAGACCCCCTATGAGCGCCGACTGGCGGCCGAGCTCCTGCGCGCCAGCGCGCGCAACCCCGACGCCCGTATCCTGGTCCTTGTCGGCAACCTTCACGCGCGCAAGGAAACCTATCCGGAGCTTGGCAGCCGTCCCGCCTTCGACCCGATGGTGATGCACCTGCCACAGGATGAAGTGCTGAGTTTCAACATCGCTCATAGCGGCGGCGACACACACAGATGCACCGCCGAGGGCTGCGGCCCCCAGCCTGTCGACGGGCGCGCGGACCCGGAAAAGACCGGCATCTGGCTGAGCGACGGGGATTTACGGTATGATGGCATCTGGAATATCGGGCCTGTCAGCGCTTCACCGCCTATTGGAACACGCTACTAGGCCCCATCTGCCCGCCAATCCGCGATGTATCGGCAACAGAATCTGACAGAGGCGTCATTCTTGCGACCTTAGCTCTTGCCTTATGGCGGGGCAGCCTGCTTTATCGCCGCGAGTCCAAATCGAGGAGACGTTCAATGGATCTCGCAACTCTGACCCAGAAAGCCAATGAAGCCGTTTCTGCCGGCGGCGACTTCAAGAAAAAAGTGAAGTTTGATTTCGGCGATCAAGGCAAACTCTTCATTGATGGCGCCAATGGCAAAGCCGACAATTCCGACGGCGAAGCCGACGCAACGGTCAAGGTCGACTGGGACGACTTCCAGAAACTGGTGGCCGGCCAGCTGGACCCGACCATGGCCTTCATGCAGGGCAAGCTGAAGGTTCTGGGCGACATGTCTGTTGCCATGCAGCTTCAGGGCCTGATGAAGAAGTTCAACTAGGCGAACCTTCACCGGGGCCTCGTCCCTGGAAACCAAAAGGCGCTGAGCGGCCGAGGGCTGCCAGCGCCTTTTTTATTTGCTAGATGGGCACATGAGCGAGACGCAAGCCTCCCGGCGCGACACCTTTGTAACCGTGGAAAACAACCCGGCCCCGGAAGGCGCCGAGCTTGTCTGGTTCGAAGGCATGGCGGGCCGCAGTCTGCGGGCGTGCCTTGCCCCTTCCACGCGTGACAGAGCACGTGGCACGGCAATTGTCTGCCCCGGTCGAACCGAATTCATCGAGAAGTATTTCGAGACGGCACGTGACCTGCAGGCGCGCGGCTTTGCCGTGGTCATACTGGACTGGCCAGGTCAGGGCCTGTCCGACCGTCTGCTGGAGGACCCGAAAAAAGGCCATATCGACCGGTTCGAAACCTTCATGAGCGCGCTTAGCAAGGGCCTCGACGCCATGCCGGGGGATTTGCCGCGGCCCTATGTTTCCCTCGCCCACTCCATGGGCGGCGCCATCGCGCTGGCGGCAATTGTGAAAAAGCTGGTCCGGGTCGATGCGGCTGCCTTCACCGCGCCGATGTGGGGCCTGCCCGTCAATCTTGCGGTCCGCTATCTCATCTGGGCGATGCGGGCGGTGGGGCGCGATGGCGACTATGCACGCCAGCCCGGACCCCCGGAAACCTTTGAGTCGAACATCGTCACGCATGACCGGAAACGCTGGCAGCTGCAGCGGGACCTCATCGCGGCCGCGCCTGAACTGGAGGTCGGCCCGATGACCTGGGGCTGGCTCGGAGCCTCTCTCGATATCCTGAATGAGACCCGCAAACCCGCCCTGCTGCGCGGCATCGAGTGCCCTGTCTTCGTGGCAAGTGCGGGCGAGGAGGCGCTTGTCGACAATAAGGCGCACGGCCGCGTCGTCCGGCACCTGCCCGATTGCACGCACATCACCATTGAAGGGGCCCGCCACGAGATCCTGATGGAAGAGGACGCCATGCGCGACCAGTTCTGGGCGGGCTTTGACGCCTTTCTCACAAGGTCAGGGCTTTAATTCATAGCGGCGCGAGCCACATCCAATCCACCGGATGCGCGAGCTGCGCGCTTGAGCCGGAATGGCAAGGAGCCGCCCGACATGATCAAGATCCATCACCTCGAAGACAGCCGGTCACAGCGCATCCTGTGGCTGCTTGAAGAACTTGGCCTCGATTACGAGGTCATCCGCTATGAGCGCGATCCGGAAACGCGACTGGCGCCGGACGCACTGCGAGCGGTCCATCCGCTTGGGAAATCCCCTATTCTGGAAGAAGACGATATTATCGTCGCAGAGACCGGGGCGATTATCGAATATGTGATCGAGACGCATGGCGGGGGCCGGCTGAAACCCGCAAAAGGCACGCCGGAGGCGCGCGCCTGGACCTACTGGATGCATTATGCCGAGGGCTCGGCCATGCCACCGCTGCTGATGAAGCTCGTCTTCCAGATGCTGCCGCAGAATGCCAACGCCCTGGTCCGGCCCATGGTCAAGGCCATCGCGTCACGCACGCAGGACAGCTTCATCGATCCGCGGGTCAGGGAGCATGTGGAGTTCTGGGACAGCTCTCTGGCGCCCACGGGCTGGTTTGCCGGCGATGCGTTCACCGCCGCCGATATCATCATGAGCTTTCCGCTGGAGGCCGCAGCCGACCGCAGCATTGCCGGTCAATATCCCAATATTTCAGGCTTCTTGACCCGTATACATGAGCGGCCGGCCTATCAGCGCGCGCTGGAGCGTGGCGGGCCCTACGCCTATGCCTAGGGCGCCAGAGGCAAGTTACTCCGAATCCTCGACGGATTTGGACTGGAGCTGAATGTAGTTCTGGATACCGACCCGTTCGATAAGGTCGAACTGGGTTTCCAGAAAATCGATGTGCTCTTCCTCGCTGTGGAGGATTTTCGCAAAGAGGTCGCGGCTGCCATAGTCGCGCACGCTCTCAGCATGTTCGACCGCGTCACGCAGGAGGGCCACGGCCTCGATTTCCATTTCGAGATCTGACTTCAGCATCTCCTCGACCGACTCGCCGATCATCAGCTTGCCGAGATCCTGAAGGTTCGGCATGCCGCCGAGAAACAGAATGCGCTCGATCAGCCAGTCGGCGTGCTCCATCTCCTCGATGGATTCCTTGTACTCGAAATGGCCGAGCTTGCTGACACCCCAATCATTCAGCATGCGCGAATGGAGGAAATACTGGTTGATCGCCGTCAGCTCGTTCTTCAGCGCGGCGTTCAGGAATTCGATGACTTTCGGCTCGCCCTTCATGGTGCACTCCTGATGTCGATAGGTTTGTTCAGCTTGGCAAATAACACCCGAACCAGAGGATTCAAGCGAAAAAACACCATAAAATCAGATGCTTATGATAGTGAGAGGCAATTGCAGAAGCGCACAGGGGCAAAGGCGCTGATTTCACTCAGCTTCTTTCGCGCTTTTGGCGGAAGGGGCGTTTGCTCTATTCTGCGGCCAGGAGCGGCGTTTCGGCCTCGACCTCAACGCTATCAGAGATCATCTGTCCGATCTTCGGACGGCATTTGCCACAGTTGAAGGCGCATCCATGATGGGCCTGCACCGCCTCGGGGCTACGTGCACCGGCTTCGACAGCGTCGCGAACACCGGCATCGTTTATGCGTCTGCAAATGCAAATGATCATGGTTCTCAATTAGCAACGTTGAGAATGATTGTCAATCGAAGGAGAGAGGCTTCCCCGCAGCATCGTGCAATCTTCGAATTTTCAGGGAAATTGCATCGATTGAAAGCGCTTTGTCTCCATATATCGGGCCTAGAATTCCACTATGGCGCACTCGAACCATACAAGACCCCCGCTGGGCAAAGTGTCATACACCCGTGCTGTCCTGGTCACGCTCGTGACGGTGGTCATCGCGCAGGTCATGACCGCAGCGGCGATCGTGATCTGCGACATCCCCCAGTACATTCTTGATGAGATCATTGGCATATGGTTCGCGCTGGCGGCGATCCTGCCCCTGGTGGTCACCTTCCCTCTTGCCATCGTGTTCCAGCGCGAGCGGCTGAAAGTCGAGCAGGCCATGGTAGAGCTTGAAAAGGCGCATGCCGCGCTTGCCGAGCGTGCGCGCCTCGACCCGCTGACAAATCTGCTCGACCGGAAAGCCTTCTACAACGATCTTGAAACTGCCCTGGCTGGCGGCTCCTCATTGCTTGTGATCGACGTCGACCACTTCAAATCCATAAACGACACATATGGTCACCAGGCAGGCGATGACGCCCTGCGTCTGATCGCATCGACCATAGAGGCGACGACCCGGGAAACAGATATTGTCGGACGGCTGGGCGGTGAAGAGTTTGGGGTCTTCCTCAGCGGCGCGGACCTGGAGAAGGCCTGCAATATCGCCGAGCAGATCCGCGTGACCATCTGCGATCTCGAATTCGCGCCAACGCCGACGACCAGACATCAATTGACCGTCAGTATCGGCGTCGCCATGCGCAAGGAAGGACAGACGCCCACCGACCTCTTCAGGATAGCTGACCACCGTATGTATGAAGCCAAGCGCCGCGGCCGCAATTGTGTACATGCCAGTTCAGGTCCAGAGTCCACAAGCGCCTAGGGCCTGCGCCCCGCCAGCTTGACCGCGCGCCTCTGCCCTTCTACCTCCGCCCAAATTCAATCCGACGAATGGAGACATTATGAGCGCGCTTGCAGAGCTTGCCGAGACAGCCAAGGCCTGGCCCTTCGAACAGGCGCGCGCATTGCTCAAACGCCTTGAGAACATGGAGCGCGCCGGGAAGCCGAAAGAGGGACCCGTTACCTTCGAGACTGGCTATGGCCCGTCCGGCCTGCCACATATCGGCACTTTCGGGGAGGTCGTGCGTACGACGATGGTCCGCACAGCGTTCGAGACGCTGACCGGGGGCAAGTACGAGACCCGCATGATCTGTGTCTCCGACGACATGGATGGCATGCGCAAGGTGCCGCCGACCGTGCCGAACCCGAAAGACCTTGAGCCCTATATGCAGATGCCGCTGACCACCGTGCCCGACCCGTTCGGCACGCATGAAAGCTATGGCGCGCATATGGGTGCCCGCCTTTGTGCCTTCCTCGACAGTTTCGGCTTTGAGTATGAATTCAAGTCGGCGACCGAGCTCTACAAGTCCGGCGCTTTCGATGAGGCGCTGCTGCGCGCGCTCGAGAAGTTCGATGAGATCATGGCTGTGATGCTGCCCACGCTGGGCGCGGAGCGTCAGGCGACCTATTCGCCCTTCCTGCCGATCTCTCCAACGACCGGCCGCGTCCTTTACGTACCGATGAAGGAGACCAATGCGAAGGATGGCACCATCACCTTCGAGGATGAGGACGGCACCGACGTGACCATTCCGGTCACCGGCGGGAATACCAAGCTGCAATGGAAGCCGGACTTCGGCATGCGCTGGGCCGCACTGGGTGTAGACTTCGAGATGTTCGGCAAGGACCACCAGGACAACGCGCCGATCTATTCGAAGATCTGCAAGATCCTCGGTAGCCAGCCGCCGCAGCAATATGTCTATGAACTATTCCTGGACGACAAGGGCGAGAAAATCTCCAAGACCAAGGGCAATGGCATCTCGGTCGAGGACTGGCTGGCCTATGCGCCGCAGGAGAGCCTGTCGCTGTTCCAGTTCCAGAAGCCGCGCGCGGCCAAGAAGCTCTATTTTGACGTGATCCCGAAAGCCGTCGATGAGTATCTGACCTTCCTGTCAAAATACCCGGAAGAGGAACCGGCCCGTCAGATCGAGAACCCGGTCTGGCACATCCATTCCGGCAATCCGCCAGAGGGCGATACGCCTGTGTCCTTCGCGCTGCTCCTGAACCTCGTCAGCGCCGCGAATGCCGAGACCAAGGATCAGCTCTGGGGCTTCATCTCGCGCTATGCGCCGGAGGCGAGCCCGGAGAGCCATCCCCTTCTCGACCAGCTGGCCGGCTATGCGATCCGCTATTACGAGGACTTCGTGAAGCCCACCAAGGTCTATCGCGCACCGGACGAGAAGGAACGCGCTGCCATGGAAGAACTGGCCGACCGGCTGAGCGCCATGGAGGAAGGCGCCAGTGCCGAAGACCTGCAGACGCTGACCTTCGAGATCGGCAAGGCGCACGAATTCGAGAATCTGCGCGAGTGGTTCAAGGCGCTTTATGAGGTGCTGCTGGGCCAGAGCCAGGGGCCGCGCTTTGGTGGCTTTGCCGCGCTTTACGGCATCCATGAGACCGCCCGCCTGATCAAGAGCGCGCTGGCGCGGGATACGGAATCATCTGAGGGCTAGGCGAATGAAAGCCGTCATCGCCGCCGCTCTTATCGCTTCTTCGTCCCTTGTCTCGGGGTGCCTCGCGGCCAGCGTGGCCGGCGCAACTGTCGGCGTCATCGGAGACGGCGTCGAGCTTGCTGGCAAGACCGTCTATTATACCGGTAAGGGGGCGGTGAATCTCGTTTCCAGCAGCGGCAGCAGCGTTCCGGTCACGATCGCCGAGGACATTGGCGACATCGAGCGTGGCCGCCTGCGCCTGACGGTGCGATTTCGCGATGGCAGGCAGATGTATACAAGCGAACGGGTAATCCCTGCCCGCCAGCTGGAAAACGAACTCGACGGGCTGTCCGGGCGTGACGACGTCGTCGACGTCTATATCGACCGCCCATAAATCGTCTGCCGAAACACTCCAGACAGAAAAAAGGCCGCCTCCTTTTCAGGAAGCGGCCTTCTCTGTTTCATGCGTTACCGGCACTTATTCAGCGGCAATCAGCGTCTTTTTCTGTTTCGGCATGCCGCCTTCCGGCCAGTTCTGCATGAGCTCTTCCTCATGCCCCCTGGCCGCTTCGACGGACGCCTCTTTCACGTGACCATAGCCGCGGATCTCATCCGGAATGGAGGCGATGGCGACGGCCAGCTCATGGTTCTTTTTGGTCAGCTTGCCCGACATGTCGGCAACGCGCTCGAGATAGGTATCGCGCAGGCCGCGCTCCATCTTGCGTTCTTCTGTATAGCCGAACGGGTCGAATGGCGTGCCACGCAGCCCCTTGAGGCGGCGCATGACGCTGAAGACCGTCTTCATCCACGCCCCAAAGCGCTTTTTCTTCAAGTGACCGTTTGAATCCTTCTTCGCGATCAGCGGCGGCGCCATCAGGAAGTTGATCTTGCCGCCATGAAAGGTCTCCCGCAGCTTCTTCTCAAAGGTGCCGTCGGTGTAGAGGCGCGCGACCTCATACTCATCCTTGTAGGCCATGAGCTTGAAGGCGAATTTGGCCACCGCCGTGGTGAAGGCATCACCCAGACCGGCCGCCTCCTCATCCTTGCGGACTTTTGCGACGAGGTCGCGATACTTCTGTGCGTAGGCTTTGTTCTGATAGGCGTTCAGACGTTCAGCGCGGTTTTCGATGAGCTCGTCCAGCGTCATCGGCTGGACGTCGCCGCGCGGGTCGGATGTCTTTTCCAGACGGTCAGGATCGACCGCTGCAATCCGGCCGACATCGAACGCCTTCATGTTCTCTTCGATCTTCACGCCATTGAGCTTGATCGCGCGGTAAAGCCCCCGCAGCGAGACCGGGACATGGCCTTTCTGCCAAGCGTAACCGATCATGATCATATTGGTGTAGATCGCGTCGTTGAGATAGCCGAGCGCCAGCGACTCCGCATCGATGGAGCCGAAATCCTTGGCCTGGCGCTTCACGCGGGCCGCGAGAAGCTGGCTTTCAAAGGTCTTCGACCGGTCACGGATGAACTCACTTGTCGGCGTGACATCGGCGTTCGCGGTGACATGGGTGCGTTCGACATCCATCAGCGAGATGGCATCGCCGCCAGCCGCCACGACAAGGTCGCAGCCGATGATCGCGTCGGCTGAGGCCGGCGGGACCCGGCCGGTCGAGATCATTTCCGGCTCACGGGCAAAACGAAGGTGGGAGAGGACCGGGCCGCCCTTCTGGGCAAGACCCGTCATATCCAGCGAGGAGGCCGCATTGCCGTCGACATGCGCCGCCATAGCCAGCACGGCGGCGACCGTCGTGACACCTGTGCCACCCACGCCGGTGAAGAGGATGTTCCAGGGCTGGGCGACCGGCGGCAGGTCCGGCAGCGGCAGACCAGAGGCGTCGGCTTCGAGCACTGGCGCGTCCTCGGCCGCGAAGTGCGCGTCCTTGATGGTCACGAAGCTGGGGCAGAAGCCACGCAGGCAGGACAGATCGGTGTTACAGGTCGACTGGTTGATACGGCGCTTACGGCCGAGTTCGGTCTCGACCGGCTCAACCGAGAGACAGTTCGACTTGATCGAGCAATCGCCGCAGCCTTCACAGACCTCCTGATTGATCATCACGCGCACGCGGTCCGGCTCACGCAGGCCGCGCTTGGAGCGGCGGCGCTTCTCGGTGGCGCAGACCTGGTCATAGATCATGACCGAGACGCCCTTTGTGTCGCGCAGCATCTTCTGCACGTCATCGAGCTCTTCGCGGTCATAGATCTTCACCGAGCGCGGCAGGCCTTTGACGCCGGCATAGCGCGTCGGGTCTTCGGTGACGACGACGATGGTCTTCACGCCCTCGGCCTCAACCTGCTGGGCGATATCGACCGGCGTCTGCGCCGACTCGACCGTCTGCCCACCCGTCATGGCGACCGCGTCATTGTAGAGGATCTTGTAAGTCATGTTCGCGCCGGACGTCACCGCCGCACGGATGGCGAGCGACCCGGAATGCGAATAGGTGCCGTCGCCGAGATTGACGAACATGTGGTCTTCATCGGTGGCGAAATACTGGCCGATCCAGGCGACGCCTTCGCCGCCCATCTGACTGGTCATGTCGGTATTCCGGTCCGGCATGAAGTTCGCCATGTAGTGGCAACCGATACCCGCGAGAGCACGTGAGCCTTCCGGTACCGTCGTCGATGTATTGTGCGGACAGCCCGAGCAATAGTGCGGCGTACGCACGGTCGGCGAGGCGTTTGACATTGCCGCCTGCCCTGCGGCGCCAACGCGTTCGAAATAGCGGTCGGCGGCACTCTTGTCCCACTCGCCCGGAACTGCGCCGACAAGGGCCTGCGCCATTTCCGGCACCGGGATGGACGAAACCTGGCTCAGCAGCGGTTTACCGAACCGGTCCTGCTTGCCTTCGATAAAGGGACGCTCATTGTCCGGCAGGCTGTAGAGGACCGAACGCAGCTGCTCCTCGATCAGCGGGCGCTTGTGCTCGATCACGAGAACGCGTTCGAGACCCTTGCAGAATTCGCGGATCCGGGTCGGCTCCAGCGGCCACGGCATGGCGACCTTGAAGACGCTGATGCCAAGCCGTCCGGCCTCTTCCGGCGAGATACCGATGGCGGCAAGCGCCTCGAAGATATCGCGGGCGGCCTGGCCGGTCGTGATGATGCCGACGCGCGGTTTTGGCGAGGGGATGAGGACATGGTCGAGCTGATTGGCGCGGACCCAGGCCTGCGCAGCCGGAAGCTTCACTTCCCGCAGGCGGCGTTCCTTGTCGATCGGGCTGTCGCCGCGGCGCATATGGACACCGGCTTCGGGGAAGTCGAACTCCGGCGTGACCAGTTTCAGACGCTCCAGAGTCACATCGACGACCGCGCCGGAATCCATCGTATCGGCCAAAGCGATCAGCGAGGACCAGGCCCCGGAAAAGCGGCTCATCGCCCAGCCATGGATGCCATAATCAAGCACATCCTGAATGGAGGCCGGGTTCAGGACGGGGATTTCCGCGTCGCGCATCGCATATTCAGACTGCGACGGCAGGGTCGAGGATTTGCAGGTATGGTCATCCCCGCAAATGGCGAGCACGCCACCAAGACGCGAGGACCCGGCGGCATTGGCATGCTTGAACGCGTCGCCGGAACGATCAACGCCCGGCGCCTTGCCGTACCAGATGCCGAAGAGGCCGTCGCGCTTTGCGCCCGGGAAGAGTCCAAGTTGCTGGGACCCCCAAACGGCTGTCGCGCCAAGGTCCTCATTGAGACCTTCCCAGAACTCGATTTCATACTTGTCGAGCCATTTTCCGGCGGCGCGCAACTGCTGGTCATAGCCGCCAAGGGGAGAACCACGATAGCCGGAAATAAAACCTGCAGTATTGTGACCTGCTTCAAGATCGAGCCGTTTCTGGTCGAGTGGCAGGCGCACAAGTGCCTGAATACCTGTCATGTAGGCATGGCCCTCGACAAGATCGTATTTATCGTTCAGCGTGACTTCGCGGTGTTCCAAGGAACGCCTCCCAAATTTTTCTTGAGCCAGATTATTCGCATTTTTAAGTGAAAATGCTTGCCCTTATTGCGCATATTAGCGTAGGAACGGGTAAGTTGTTCCAATATAGACCACTCAGCGGGAGAAAAGTTGCCCCAGTCTCTTGATGCCATCGACGCCAAAATCCTGGACCTTATCCAGAAAGACGCCGCACTCTCGGTTGCCGAGATCGCCGACCGGGTGGGTCTGTCTTCCTCGCCCTGCTGGCGCCGCATCAAGCGGATGGAAGAGGCCGGTATCATACAGGGACGGGTCACCCTGCTCGACCGGGACACGCTGGGCCTGGGCTTTGAAGTCGTCGCCAGCGTGAAGCTGGCCCTGCCCAGCAAGGAAAACCTCGCAAAGTTCGAACAGCTTGTCCAGAAATGGCCCGAGGTGCTTGAATGTATGACGGTCACGGGCGCTGTCGACTATGTGATCCGGATTACAACGACCGATATGCACGCCTATGACACCTTCCTGCGCGAAAAACTGCTGGGGTCGGGGCTGGTGTCAGATGTCCAGTCCCGCATCGTGATCAATATTGCCAAACGCACGACGGCCCTGCCGCTGGGCCTCGTAAGCGATTACGTGCCTGCGAGCTGATGGGCTGCGGGGTCCGCCGTTTACCGCCCCTGCGTTCACTGACAGCTTTCATTGCGGTCTGTTTTCTGGGGCCGCTGGCGTCGGCTGCACCAATTTCAGAAGACTGGCTTCAGCAGGAAGTCGACGGGATTCTGGAAGAATACGGGCTCATCGCTCTCGGCGCCGGTGTTCTGGAAACAGGCGGCGATGCCGTGATTGCAGTGTCAGGGAATGAGGCATCGGGCTCTGATGTGGCTGTGACGAGTGACGCAGCCTGGCATATCGGCTCCAATACGAAGGCGCTGACAGCCCTGCTCTATGCCCGGCTTGTCGAGCGCGGCGAGACAGACTGGGGCGTGAGCGTCGCTGAGCTTTTCTCGGGCACTGTCAAAGACATCGATCCTCACTGGCAGGACATCACCATCGAAGACCTTTTCGCCCACAGATCAGGGGCGGGAGATATCGGCCCGGTCTGGCTGATCGCGCGCGCGGGCGATGACAGCCCCCTGCCCCGCCAGCGGCTCGAAACGGCCCGCGACCGGCTGACAAGCACGCCGCCCGGCGAGCCGGGGACGTTCGAATACAGCAATCTCAATTACATCCTCGCGGGGGCCGCCATAGAACTCATCACCGGCACAAGCTGGGAGGAGGCTATTGGCTCCGAGGTGTTCAAGGCCGAAGGCGGGGACTGGTCATCCGGCTGGGGGTTCGGGCCGCCGCCTTCGGGGCCTGTCGGTCATGATACGGTTTTTGGCCTGAAAGTGCCCGCAGGGCGCGGCAGCGGCGCCGACAACCCGCCTGCCCTGGGACCGGCCGGGACCGTTCACGTACCAATCGACAGCCATCTCCGGCTCCTTCGCGAATTCATCGACAGGGAGAACACCTTGATCAGCGATGAGACGCGGACAAGGCTGCTTTCACCCTGGCCCGATGAGGATGCCGACTATGCCATGGGCTGGGGCGTGACTTCACATGAAGCGCTGGGGACGGTGTATGCGCATCGCGGCTCCAATACGATGTGGCTCTCGCATGCTGAGATGGTACCGGGGAAGGGCACGGTTTTCATCGTGAACACAAACATGTTCACGGGCAAATCGCGTGAGGCCGTCAGCGATCTGGTGCGCGTCATCGAAACGCGGCTCGCCGAGCCGGCTGACTAAGCGTCAGAGCGGCGGCGCCACCACTCTGGTTACATGACCATCCGAGCAATTAAGGGTACGCGCCTCGCCGCCCGGCCAGACCTGAAGCCGCGCTTCCATCCTTGGGCTCTCACGATTGCCACCGAACAGCGCTTCCGATTCATAGGAAAGCCAGGCCAGCGGCGCCGCCTCGCTTGCCCGCATGCCGTAGGATGCGATCATGCTCATGATCTGCCCGATCACCTCGCGCGGGGGATAGATCAGGAAGACCGAATGATAGACTATGGTCAGCCCCTTTGCCGGACGGTGCATCAGCTTCTGTTCCAGCCAGTTCGCGGCATTTGCCTTGTCCACACTTATGCCGGTCTCCTGGGCGAGCTTCACCGCCGCGTCGAGCCTTGAGAGACGCTCGTTCTGATCCGGCCATGTATAGCATTTCAGACGCATGACCTGGTCTGGGTCACTGAGGTCGAATGGCGAGAGGTCGCAGGCCGCCCGGCTCGCAATCTGAGGCTGCGCATCCAGGTGGCGGGGCGCGCTGGTCTGCCAATCAGTCGAAATCGTGACGCCGCGTGCCTCATCGGCGGGCCAGTGCCAGCTGCCGGTCTCATAGGCGTAGCGGTCCCAGTTCTGGTTGAGACCCGCGCTTGCCCCAAGCTCCATGAGGTGCATCGGCATATCAAATCGATGCGCGAGCTCGAGAAAGCCGGGGAGAAGGGCGATACACCGGCGCGTCTCATTGGTCTGGGGTGCGCTCTCCAGAAACGCCCTGACCCAGTCCTCATTTTCTGCGAGCCATGTCCTTGCCAGTGGCCACACGGCCTGCATCGACCAGTCCGGCTGCCGCGCGGGATAGGCTGCGGCAAGCGCGGGGGCCCGGCCTGTCAGGGTGGCGTGGTGCAGGCAGCCCGCCAGACGCAGGGCGAGCGCATCCTTGCGAGGATTTGTCGGCCAGTCAGACACAAGGCCGGCGACAATGCCGCCGGCCTCATAATCATCTGCGAATGCGCGGCAAAGCGCATCCATAAAGGGTGAGCCCAATGCGCGGCACCATTCCGCCTGTTCGCGGAAATGGTCCGGGATGGCACTCTCCCCCAGCAAGCAGGATCAGACCCGCTCGACACACATGGCGATGCCTTCGCCGCCACCGATGCAGAGCGAGGCGACGCCCTTCTTCACATCGCGGTCTTCCATGGCGGCCAGCAGCGTCACAAGGATACGCGCGCCGGAAGCCCCGATCGGGTGGCCCATGGCACATGCGCCGCCATTCACGTTCACGATATCGTGGCTGATGCCCATTTCCTTCATGGCAATCATGGGCACGACGGCGAACGCTTCGTTGATTTCCCAGAGCCCGACATCATCCTTGGTCCAGCCGGCTTTCTCGAGCGCCTTCTTCATGGCCGGCACAGGCGCAGTGGTGAAGTATTTCGGCTCATGCGCGTGGCTGGAAGAGGATACGATCTTCGCAATCGGCTTGAGGCCGCGCTTTTCAGCCTCGGACTGGCGCATCAGGACAAGTGCCGCCGCGCCATCGGAAATAGCCGAAGCATTGGCGGCGGTCACCGTGCCGTCCTTGCTGAAAGCCGGTTTCAGGGACGGGATCTTGTCCGGGCGGGCGCTGCGCGGCAGCTCATCGGTATCGACAGTGACATCGCCCTTGCGGGTCTTCATCGTGACAGGGACGATCTCGCGCTTGAACTTGCCGTTTTCGGTGGCTTTCTTGGCGCGGGACAGCGTTTCAATTGCGTAAGCGTCCTGCTGCTCGCGCGTGAACTGATACTCCTGCGCGATCATGTCGGCGAAGACGCCCATGGCCTTGTTCTCATAGGCATCTTCCAGACCGTCAGTCGCCATATGGTCTTTCATTGCCGAGGCGCCGTATTTGTGACCCTTGCGCAGGTCCACGAGGTGCGGCGCGTTGGTCATGGATTCCATGCCGCCCGCGACGACGATGCTGGCATTGCCAGACTGGATCGCGTTCCAGCCCATGACGGCCGCCTGAAGGCCCGAGCCGCACATCTTGTTGATCGTGGTCGCTTCGGTGCCCTGATCGAGGCCAGCCTTGATCGCCGCCTGCCGGGCAGGTGCCTGGCCCTGACCTGCAGGAAGACAATTGCCCATGATAATCTCATTGACGTCAGTCTCAGAGAGCTTGGCTTCTTCGGAAGCGGCCTTCACGGCGATGGCGCCAAGCTCATTGGCAGACATGCCGGCAAGGTCGCCAAGCAGGCCGCCCATGGGCGTGCGCGACATACCTACGATTACAACGGGATCATCAGCCATCTTTTCCTCCGGGCTCAATTCTAGCGTCTTTTGCGTGTGCGAAGAGATGCGCCTCAGCCGACGCAGCGTCAAGTCCTATCCCGCCCCTGACGCCCCACGGCCGGGCGTTCCACCTGCAACATTGGGAATATGTATAGTTCAGGCAAAATCCCTGTCAGGTCACTCGTGAGACGGTGCAGACATCCAGAAAGATCTGGAGTCATTAAATCCATAAGGAGACCCTTGATGAAACGTTCAATTCGCACCCTGATCTCAGCAACGGCCATCGGCGGACTGGCAACTGCCGGCCTTGCGTTCGCAGATATCGACGATGCCCGCGCACTTGAGGAAGCCGACATTTCGCTGGTCGCTGCCATCATGGCCGCTGAAGATGCCACCCAAGGCAAGGCTTTCGAGGCGCAGGTCGAGGACGATTCCTTCTCGCCGGAGTTCGAGATTTCCGTGCTGGCCGACGGCAAGGTCTATGATGTCATCGTCGACGGCGTGACGGGTGAAGTGAAAAGCACCCGCGAAGATCACGACGACTAGGCATAGCCCTGTAAATCATCCTGCCCTGCCGCATATGTTGCGGCAGGGCATTTTTTCGGGAGACGACACGCGTGCGTTACCTGCTGGTCGAAGATGACAGGGAAACCGCCGGCTATGTGATCCGTGGCTTTCGTGAACATGGCGACGTAGTCGACCATGCGGCCGATGGTCAGGAAGGCCTGATGATGGCAACGGATGCGAGCTATGACGCGCTCATCCTGGACCGCATGGTTCCGGGTATAGATGGCCTGAAACTGCTCAACATGCTGCGGGCGGGCGGCGACACCACGCCGGCCATTTTCCTGACAGCCATTGGCGGGGTCGAGGACAGGGTCGAAGGCCTGCAGGTGGCCGAAGACTATCTTGTCAAACCCTTTGCCTTTGCAGAGCTTCACGCCCGCGTCGGCGTGCTCGTCAGATCCGCTGCGCCCGCCGAGGGGCCGAAAACGACCTACCAGCTCGGCGGCCTGACACTCGACCGTCTGAAACGAACGGTCGAACGCGATGGCGAGGCGATCAACCTGCAGCCAGTCGAATTCAGACTCCTGGAATACCTGATGCGTCATGAAGGCCGCGTGGTGACACGTACCATGCTGCTGGAGAATGTCTGGGACTTCAATTTCGACCCGCGCACCAACATCGTCGAGACTCATATCAGCCGGTTGAGGTCGAAGATCGACAAGGGCCATGACCGCCCTCTCATCCACACCGTGCGCGGCTCCGGCTACAGGCTTTCCGACAATGGATAGGCTGCTGCGTTCTACGGGCTTCCGGCTGACGGCAATGGCGGCCGGGCTGTTCGCCCTGTGCACACTCGCGCTCTGCATCCTCATCTATCTCGGCCTTCGCGACGATATGGAAGACCAGCTTCGCGACCAGATCCGCAACGAGACCCGCCAGTTGATGGGCGACTATGAAGATGACGGTCTGGAAGAACTGCGCCACGACATCAGCGAGCGGCTGGAACGCAATCCCGGCAACAGGCTGCGATATACGCTGACCAGCCCTTTGGGCGTTTCGATCTTTGACAGGATGGCGTTGCCTGAACGCGGGGGCTGGAGCCGGCTTCAACGCCAGGAGGCGAGCGACCTTCTGGTCCTCACAACACCACTTGAGGATGGCTACCGGCTGGGCGTTGGCGCCGATACGCGTATCGTCAGCGAAGCGGCAACGGCCCTTCGCCACGCCATGCTTGTTGTCCTGCTGCCTGCCCTGCTGCTCAGCCTCATTGCTGGACTGCTGGTCAGCCGGCGTTTCCTCTCACGGGTGGAGCGCATGAAGGCAACGGCCGAAGGCGTCGGGCGCCAGTCACTCAGCGCCCGCATGCCGGTCTCTGCGGCCGGCGATGAATTCGACAGCCTCGCGGGCACGATCAACCGGATGCTCGACCGGATCGAGGCGCTGGTCCATGATGTGCGCTATGCTTCTGCCAGCGTGGCGCATGACCTGCGCACACCGCTTGGGCATCTGCGTCAGCGGCTCGAAGCCATGCAGGGACGAGAAAGCAACGCCGAACAACGTATAGCAATCGAAGAGGCGACAGAGCTGCTAGACGATGTGCTGGCGACCTTCACCGCCTTGCTCAAGATTGCCGAACTGGAGAGTGGCTCGGCCGCCGTTTCGACCGCACCCGTCGATCTCAGCGAAATCGCTTCGGCGGTGGCGACCACCTTCGCCCCCGTCGCAGAGGCGGAAGGCAAATCAATTGCCCTCGTGGCGGCCCCCAACGTTCGAACTTATGGCGACCGCCAGCTCATCACGCAGATGCTCGTGAACCTTGTCGAGAACGCCTTGCGCCACAATCGGGCGCCCGTCGCTGTGGAGGTGCGCGTCGGCATTGTCGAGGGTCTTCCCGAGCTCAGCGTCCGCGACAATGGTGTCGGCATCCCAGCGGAGAAAATTGAGGAGGCCATCAAGCCGTTTCACCGTCTCGACCGCAGCCGAACCTCTCCCGGCTCTGGCTTGGGACTGAGCCTGGCTGCAAGTATTGCCCGCCACCATTCGGCCGAACTGACACTTCTTCCGCAGGCCCCTGGTCTGGATGTGAGGGTCCGATTTCCCTCAGCGGCATAATGAATTTCCGGCGCTGACTTGCCATGCTCTTCGTGCACCTCCATGTCGGAGCAAGCAAAAAACGATCCCCAAGGAGGAACACAAAATGGCTTCAGACCTACCAGACACATTCCGCCAGCTTCGCACGCTGGTGACAGAAGAGGGCAAGCTGGAGCTTTCTCTGAAGGACGTGCCGATGCCCAAGCCGGGCGATGGCGATATCATCATTCGCGTCGAAGCAACGCCGATCAATCCGTCCGACCTTGGCCTGCTTGTCGGTGCAGCCGATCTCTCCACGCTGAAGAATGAAGGCAGCAAGGAGAGCCCGAAACTGGTCGCCGACGTGCCGCCGCCCGCCATGCGGGCCATGAAGGCACGGCTCGGCCAGTCGCTCGGCGTCGGCAATGAAGGCGCAGGCACCGTTGTGGCGGCCGGGTCTTCCGATGCCGCGCAGGCCTTGGTGGGAAAGAAAGTGACCGGCCTTGGCGGCGAATTCTATGGCGAATACCGCATGCTGAATGTTGCACAGGTCATGGAGCTGCCGGAAGACGCCTCGGCCCGTGACGGCGCCTCCTCTTTCGTAAATCCGCTGACCGCCCTCTCCTTCCCGGAGACCATGCGAATGGAAGGCCATAAGGGCCTGATCCACACTGCAGCCGCTTCCAATCTCGGTCAGATGCTGAACAAGATCTGTATCGCAGACGACGTGCCCCTGGTGAATATTGTGCGCAAGGCCGAGCAGGAGAAAATCCTCAAGGACCTCGGCGCCAAATACGTCGTCAATTCATCGAGCGATAACTTCATGAAGGAGCTGATCGACGCGATTGCGGAGACCAAGGCCACCCTGGCTTTTGACGCAGTCGGCGGTGGGCCGCTGGCGGGACAGATCCTGATGGCGATGGAGGCGGCTGCCAATATCGGCGCCGAATATAGCCGCTATGGCTCGGCCGATCCGAAACACGTCTATATCTATGGGCGCCTCGATCTCTCGCCGACCACCATCCCGCCGGGCGTTGGCATGGCGTGGAGCGCAGGCGGCTATCTGCTCACCTACTTCCTGCAGAAGATCGGCTCCGAGGGCCGCGAAAAGCTTCGCAAGCGGGTCATGTCTGAGCTGAAGACAACCTTCGCAAGTCACTATACCGATGAGATCTCGCTTGCCGAAGCGCTCGATCCGGACACGCTGAAACGCTATGATGCGAAGAAGACCGGCGAGAAATTCCTGATCAATCCGACGCTTTAAGGCGCATCAATTTCCAGCTGCCGCGGCCCGGTTCTCCTCGGGCGTGCGGATGCGGACACGGACACTGCCAAGGGCCGGGCTGACGACTTCGAACTCGTCGCCCGGCTCCATTCCTTCCGGGTAGGTGGTGCAGGTTTCAGAAGCAGCCAGCTGCGACGTGGTGCAGAGCTGGGCGCCATCGAGCCGGTAGGTACCGGCAAAGGATGTGCCGGCCGCCTCGCCTTCAAATTTGCCGTCTTCGTTGAAATCCATCGCAATCGCGTGGCCTTGCGCCGTCATGACGATCCCGTCGCGCACGACGAAATAGAGCGTGTCGATCGCCGGCTCCTGCGCCGAAAGGCCTGCTGAAGAGAGGCTGAGGAGAAGAGTAAGGCAAAGATGTCTGAGCACGGCGTGTCCTGAAAGCTGGATCGGCACCAAAGGCTAGCAGGCCGCACGCAGATTGAAAGCGGCTGTGGGACGCCCGCGTGCAATGGTCAGCCCCGGTCGAGGGCAATGGCGCAGTCGATGATGTCGATCAGCTCATCGTCTATATCATCGAGATGGTGAACCTTCACATGACGCAGAGCCTTGCCGTTGCCTTCAATGCGGCCATAGAAACCAGAGGCGAGCCGGGCTCCGGACCAGAATTGCAGATTGCAGTGCCTGGAATAGGCCACCACTGACACAACGCGCTCATGGCCCGACCAGCAGGGTGCGCCAGAAGCGATAGTCGCGATCAAACTTGGCCCACGCGCCGGAATGAGGCGAGCGAGTTCCTCTGCGATTTCCTTCGTCGGCCCGGACAGCCTGTCGAAATAGGCCCTGACGGCCATGGGCATCGGCATTTCGTGCGTCCTTCCCCCACACCTGCCGCTACGGCAGGCCGGGCCTCTAGAAGCCAGAAGGACCGGCAAATGTGAAGATCATTCCTGCAGGAATGCGGACAAATCCAACGGACAGGAAAAAAGGGCGGACCTTTGAGGTCCACCCTTTCCTGATGTTTGCCAATGCTTTGTCCGCTTACCAGATGCGGATGCGCTCTTCCGGCGGCAGGTAAAGTTCATCGTCTTCAGAGACGTTGAACGCCTCATACCATTCGTCGAAATTGCGGACGATGCCGTTCGCGCGGTATTCTGACGGCGAGTGGGGGTCCGTCAGCAGCTGGTTGCGCTTGGCTTCATCGCGGTACTTGGCGCGCCAGACCTGCGCCCAAGCCATGAAGAAGCGCTGGTCGCCGGTAAACCCGTCGATCACAGGCGCCTCCTCTTCAGCGCTGACGACACCGTCGCCATTCTCATCCAGGCTGATCTGGTAGGCGCGATAGGCCAGCGACAGACCGCCAAGGTCACCGATATTCTCACCCAGGGTGAGGCGGCCATTGACGCACGGTTCGCCTTCGGCAAGCGGACAGTACTGATTGTACTGTTCGACCAGCGCAGACGTCAGCGCGTCAAACGCCTCGCGGTCTTCATCCGTCCACCAGTTGGCGAGAACGCCTTCGCCATTGTATTTCGATCCCTGATCGTCAAAGCCGTGGCCCATTTCATGGCCGATCACGCCGCCAATGGCGCCGTAATTGACGGCTGGGTCTGCCTCCACATTGAAGAAAGGCGGCTGGAGGATACCGGCCGGGAAGACGATCTCATTATAGCCCGGATTATAGTAGGCATTCACCGTCTGCGGGGTCATGAACCACTCATTGCGGTCCGGGTCTTCGTTCAGGCGGTCGAGATTGTCCTGCAGCGACCAGCGCGCCACATTCACGGCGTTCGTGAAGGCACTGTCGGTGACCTCGAGCGTGTCATAGGATTCAAACTCGTCCGGATAGCCGATCTTCGGGTTGAACATGTCGAGCTTTTCGCGCGCCTGTTCACGGGTGTCCTCGCTCATCCAGGAGAGGTCCTCGAGATTGGCATGCATGGCGGTGCGCAGGTTCGCAACGAGTTCGTCCATGCGCTGCTTGTTTTCCGGCGGGAAGTAGCGCTCCACATAGACTTCGCCAATCGCCTCACCCAGAGCGTCGGAGACAGCGGACACTGCCCGTTTCCAGCGTGGACGCTGTTCCGGCTGGCCGCTGAGCGTCGTGCCATAGAAATCAAAGTCCGCTTCATCGATGTCGGACGGCAGGACGGCGGCGAAATTAGACAGCATGTGAGCGGCGAGATACGCCTTCCAGGTGTCCAGGTCTGCCGTGTTGGCAAGTTCAAAGGCAACCGGGATGCCGGCACCAAGCTTGTCCACATCCTCCTGAGAGAGACCTGCAGACGCAATCTCGTCCGCGGTCGGCGGAATCTCGGTGACGAGGAATTCCTGCTCGCCATTCACGCCCAGCTCTTCAAGCGCGACTGCCAGCGGAAAGCCACCGGCCAGTTCGCCCAGCTCGTCGCGGGTCAGTTTGTTATAGGTGATCTCCGGGTTGCGGCTGACCGCACGGTCCCAGTCGGCTTCTGCAAGCTGCGTCTCCAGAGCGAGGACATCAGACGCCTTGGCGGCGGCGTCTTCATAGCCGGCCCGGCCGAGGAGGAAGGTCAGCAGCTCTTCATACTTTGCGCGGATCTCGACCGACTTCTCATCATCCTTGAGATAGTATTCGCGGTCCGGCAGGCCGAGGCCGCCCATGGACATCTGGAAGATGTAGTCGTCGGGATTCTTGTCATCGACCCAGACGAAACCGTTGAAGGGCGAGGAAAAGCCCGGCGCGACAAAGATGCGTGCAAGCTCTTCGCGATCCCTGATCGCCGCAATCCTGTCGAGATAGGGCTGGGCGGGCGCGAGGCCGGCCGCATCGATGGCGTCGGTGTCCATGAAGGCATTGTAGAAGGCAGCAACCTTGCCTTCCGGCGTGTCGACCGGCGGCTGGGCTTCAGCGAGGTCTTCAATGATAAAGCGGGTCTGCTGCTCTGACTTCTCACGCAGAAGATCGAACGCGCCGTAGCGGGTCTTGTCTGCCGGCAGCTCAAACTCGTCGATCCAGTCGCCGCTAACATACATGAAGAAATTGTCGCCGGGGTCCACATCGGTGTCCATGACACTGGTATCGATGCCCCAGTCCCCCCAATAATCCGGCGAGGTGGTCTCAACGACATGTTCTGGCTTGGAGGCCGCAGCCTGCTGATCGCCCGGCCCGGCCGCCGTTTCACTGGCGGGCTGGGTTGTTGTGCAGGCGGCCAGAAGCGCGGCGGCGGCCACGCTTGAATAAAGCAGTTTCATACATCTTACTCCAGATTGGATACCGTCAATATTGAATAGGAGCGGCGACCTTGTAACCCCATGAGCTGCGCAAGAGCAGGGATGGCGACCTTCCTATTCGGCAGGTTGTGGACGTCCGCCGCGTGAGGTCCCGATGAGCTCTTCTTCATCGATATTCACCTCGCCCTCATAGCTGTCACCGATCTGGCGATAAGGCTTGCCACCCCAGGTCCAGCGGAAGATGCGGCCAACCTCACATCCCACCGCATAGAAAGCGGGCACGAGGAGCAGCGACACAAACAATGCGAAGGCAACAGCCGCCCCGAGCGAGACAACCATGGGCTTGAGGAACTGTGCCTGGACGGATTTCTGCGCGATCATTGGCAGAATGCCGACGAAAGTCGTGACGGAGGTCAGCAGGATCGGGCGGAAACGGGAGACGCCAGCATCAACAATGGCCTGCAACGCGCCTGCCCCTTCCTCGCGCCGCCGGTTGATATAGTCCACCAGAACGAGGTTGTCGTTGATCACCACACCGGCTGCAGCACCGATACCAAACATGGAAAACAGCGCCATCGGGACCCCGAAGCCAAGATGGCCGAAGACCGCGCCCGCATAGCCGAAGGGGATGGCCAGCATCAGAAGGAGTGGCTGGGAATAGGACTGGAAGGCAATTGCCAGCAGGATGTACATCACCACGAAGGCAATGATGTAGAGCCGGGTGATATCCTGCACGAATTCCTGCTCGCTTTCGATATCGCCTACGGCCCCGCGCGTCACCGTCGGGTATTTCTTCTCGAATTCCGGCCAGAAATTTTGCTCCATGTCGGCAAAGATCGTGGCGCGGGTGCTGTCACCGACGAGGTCGGCAAAGACGGTGACAGAGCGCATACGCTCACGTCTCAGGATACGGTCGATCCCCGGGGCAAAGGAAATTTCTGCCACCTGTTCCAGCGGGATCTCCCGGCCGTCACTTGTCCGGATTCGAAGGTCCTGCAGACTGTCGAGCGACTCGCGGGTTTCCTTCGGATAGCGAACCATGACCCGCACATCGTCGCCGTCGCGCGGCAGGCGCTGGGCTTCGATGCCATAATAGGCGGCGCGCACCTGCGAGGTCACATCGCCGAGCGTGACACCGAGCGAGGTGGCGCCAGGTTTGAGGTCAATCCGGATTTCCTGGGCCGCCGAGGACAGGTTGTCACTGATGTCATAGGTCTGCTCATAGGTTGCCAGCTGAGCCTTCACATCATCGGCGGCCTTGCGCAGCACCTCCAGGTCATCATTGTTCAGCGCGTACTGGATCGAATTGTCCGCATCATTGATGGTGAACTGGAAGTTCACTTCCTCTGCGTCCGGCACTTCCCCGAAATTCGCGCGTATCTCGTCGGCAATATCCTTGGTCGAAACGCCGACCGGGCGGTCCTGCGGCGGAATAAGGGCAATCCAGGATTGCACTTCGCCTTCCGTGGCCACGATTGAGATGTCACGGATCATGTGCTCGTCGCCGAGCTGCGGATAGCGCTCATCGAAGGTCGCACGCGACTGCTCGACAGCCAGACGCAGCTGGTCACGAACCTGAAGGGAGCGTGACTGTGGAGACCCGTCCGGCAGATCAATGGTCACCTGGACGAGGTCGTCCTCGATCTGGGGCATGAAGCGGAACGGGACGATGTTCGCCTGCACCAGCATGATCGCGATCACGAAGAAGGAGGTGAAGACAGCCACTGTAACGTAGCGGAACTTCACCGCATATTCGAGCAGCGGCTTGTAGACCCGGTTCGCAAAGGTGATGAGGCTGTCGGCGATCTGCTGCTGAAGGTGCATCAGCTTGCCAACAGGCCCTTCGAATTTCTGCGGCTGCATGTGCGAAAGGTGGGAGGGCAGGATGAGCATTGCTTCGATGAGCGAGAAGGCCAGCGCCGCAACCACGACATACGTAATCTGCGCGGTGAACTGGCGCTCCGGCCCGGGGATGAAGGCCCATGGGGCAAACATGATCATCGTGGTCAGGACGCCGAAGATCACAGGCTTCAGCACCAGCTGAGTGCCGACGGTGGCCGCGTTGAGACCTTCCTCGCGTCCGCTCTCGACCTCCTTGTGGATATTCTCGCCGACGACAATCGCATCATCCACGACCACACCGATCACAAGAAGGACGGCAAAGAGCGAGAGAAAGTTCAGGGAGACCCCGAAGAGCGGCAGGATCATGATGCCGCCGGCAAAGGCCGTGCCGATACCGATGGTGACCCAGAAAGCCACGATGGGGCGCAGGAAGAGGATCAGGATGATCATCACAAGCGCCATGCCCTGCAAGGCGGCCGAGCTGATCGTGTCCATGCGGCCTTTATAGATTTCGGACGTGTCGAACAGGAGGTCCATGCGCAGGCCTTCCGGGAGGGCATCCTGTCCCCGGCCCGCATTGGCGTCTTCCATGAACTTCTTGATGTTGTCGGAGTAGAGGACGATGTCCATCTTTTCCGGCTGGTTGACCATGATGAAAGCCGTTGGCTCACCATTATAGGTCGCGTCGAGCTCTCCATCCTCAAAGCCATCGACGACATTGGCCACATCGCGGATGCGTATCGTCCCGAACTCGGCGCTCTGGCGAACGATGATGCTTTCGAAATCGGCGCGCGTGTCGGCCAGCTGACGGGCCTGGATGGAGACCGTGCCCGTTTCGGTACGAACCGTACCGCCGGAGGAGTTGATGGACGAATTGCGGACCGCGTTTGCGACCTCTGCAAAGGTCAGATTGTAGCGGCGAAGGGCGGCCTCCGAGACTTCGATGGAAACCTCTTCGCCCAGCGTGCCCTGGACCTGCGCAAGCTCGCCGCCTTCCAGAAGGGCAATCGCGTCCCGCATCTCATCGGCATAGTAATCAAGGGTCGCCGGATCGACATTGCCGTGAAGGGCAAGACCCATGAACTGGTTATTCGCGCTCCAGCGAGTGACCTGCGCCGGGAAAGCTGATTGCGGCAGGTTCGAGATCGTATCGACGCGTCGCTTCACCTCGTCGACGAATTCATCGACGTCGACGTCGAGTTCGGTCTGAAGATTGACATAGCCCACACCTTCGCGCGCCACGCCGGTGAGGCGCTTGAGGCCGTCAATGTCAGCGACAACCTCTTCAAGCCGCACGACAATCTGATCCTCGACATCCTGCGGGGAGGCACCCGGCCAGGCGATGGAAACGCTCGCGCCGTTCCAGTCGCCGGCAGGAAAGGCTTCCTTCTCCAGGCTGAGGAAACCGAAGATACCGCCGATAAAGGCGACGATCATGAGAAGGTTGGCAGCAATACCGTTACGGGCCCACCAGGCTACTAGTCCGTTCATTGCACCGCTCCATCCGTTTCACCAGCGACCTGGGCGTCCGCGGTGTCCTCCTCTTCCTCATCGGAAGACGAGGTGCGCGGCGTGCGTGGGACAAGCGAGCCATCCGGCATGCGCTCGACCACCTGAATGCTCATGCCATCGAAGGCGGCCTGGATCGGCGACACGATGGCGAGTTCGCCATCCTCCACGCCCGAGGCCAAGAAGGCGCCGTCGTCGGTGCTGTAGACTACGTCCACAGTGCGGATCTCGAGCTTGCCGTTCGGGCCGTCACCCACATAGACCTGATCCACGCCCCGCAGCGCAGCGCGCGGGATGCGCACGACATCTTCTATCTGCCGGCCGTCAATCTCCGCGTCCACGAAAAGGCCCGGGGCCATAGGCACGCCATCATCGGCGCCAGCGCCATAGGGATCTTCAAGTTCGGCGATCGCCTTGATAAGCCGGGTCTGCGGGTTAAGCGCGGCGGAGGTCCGTTTCACGCGGCCGACCCACTCACGCCGCTGGCCAGCGACATTCGTGGAAAACACCACGCGTGGGCCTGGATTATCCGCCGTCTCGGAAAAGGCGAGCGGCAGACCCGTACGGCCCAGTTCCTCATCGGACAGGGGAAGCGAGACCTCAACCACATCAGTGGCGAAAATCGTACCCAGTGCCTGCCCCGGGCTCACAAATTGACCGAGGTCGGCACTACGCTCACGGACGCGGCCAGAGAAAGGCGCCGTGATTGCGGTGCGATTGAGAGCAAGCTGCGCATCGGCAAGCTGGGCCTTGGCAGACTCAAGATTCGCCTGGGCTTCGGCCAGTTGGGGCTCACGGCGGGCCAGCGGGCTGGCCTCCTCTATACCGAGATCCTCGATATCCTGCTGCGCCAGCTCGGCTTCTGCCCGCTCTCTGGCGAGCGCCTGCTCGGCTGAAGCTACACCGGATCTTGCCCGTGTGATGGCGAGCTCGTAATCGGCGGCCTCCAGGCGTACCAGCACCTGTCCCTGCCGGATGAAACCGCCATCCAGGAAATCTGGCGAAACATAGGAGATCCGGCCAGCGATTTGCGGCGCGACGACAATCTGCCGCTTTGGCTTCACCTCACCCTGGGCGCGGACCTTGAGGTCGAGGTCGGTCTGCTCTGCCACTTCAGCAAATACGGACAGGCCGCGGGGCTGTTCGTCGGCGCGCTCGACCGGCGGCTTGAAAACGCTGGTCAGCGCAAATCCCAGGCCAACGAGGACGACGAGCACGATGACAGGCAGCAGGACGGCAATGATACGCTTCATGGGAGGTCTCTGTTCTCGACTTCTTTATATATCAGGTTGCGAGCCCGCAGGCCCCTCTTCGACCGCACCGCCGATGGCAAGGTGGAAGGAAATCCGGTTCGATACGCGTGCAGACCGCGCGGCAATGAGATTGCTCTCGGCATTCAACCTACGCGTCTGGGCGTCGATCAGATTGAATATGGAAACGAGGCCGCTGGAATACTGGCGCGTGGCAAGCTCTTCTGCCTCGATTGCTTCATCGAGCGCACGGCGCTGGGCATCGACCTGGTCGGCAAGGAACTCATCAGCAGCCAGCGTGTCCTCGACTTCGCGCCAGGCCGTCAGAACATCGCCGGCATAAAGCGCGAGCGCCCTTTCAGCCTGGGCAATTGCCGCGTCACGGTCAGCCTTCAATGCCCCGCCATTGAAAACAGGCTGCGACAGCCCCGCAATGGCATTGGCAGCAATGCGGACCGGATCGATGAGATCGGCAAGCTCGGTCTCGTTGGCGGCAAGTGAACCGGTCAAGGTGAGCGATGGCAGAAGCGCAAGGCGGGCCTGCTCGGCGCGAAGGCCGGCAGCGACAAGCCTTGCTTCGGACGCCGCGATATCCGGGCGGCGGGACAGAAGCATGGTGGGGGTGCCGGCGGCCCTTATGGGGGCGAGCTCAGGCAGGTCGGCGGGTGCCTCAATCTCGTTGGCAGGATAACGCCCCAGCAGAATCTCCAGGCGTCGGGTCGCATTTCCGCTGGCCTGCCGGCGGGCCGCGATAGCTGCTTCTGCCGTGGCGCGTGCGCTGCGGGCCGTGCGCACGTCGAGCGCTGTCGAAAGGCCGCGGGCAAACCGGCGCTCGGTCAGCGTGACGATCCGGTCGCGGGCCTCATAGGTCTGGACGGCCACCCGTTCCTGGGCGAGCGCTTCGTTGAGATCGGTCCACGCAATGGCCGTCTGCGCGGCCAGCGAGAGCCGGGCCGATGCAAGGTCGGCTTCGCTGGCAGCGAGGTCGGCCTCGGCTGCATCTATCGACGCCTGTATGCGCCCCCAGAGATCTGCGGTCCAGCTGGCTTCGGCGCGCGCGCCGAAGGTGGGATCTGTAAACCGCTCATCGGTGATTTCGGAATAGGTCGAGGTCACGCCAGCAGAGCCTGAAACAGAGACATTTGGCAGAGATCGGCCATAGACGCTGCGCGCCTGGGCCCGTGCCGCCCGGACCACAGCAAGCTGTGCGCGCAAATCGGGATTCGCGGTCAGGGTCTCGGTCACCAGCGCTTCCATGACGGGGTCGTTAAACTGGGCAATCCAGTTACCTTCCGGAAGCTCTTCGGAGATACCGGCCTTGGCCCAGGCCTTCGGTGCCTCGGGGGCTGCGGGAAAAACAGCGACGGGCTCTCCGGCAATATCGGAGATGCTGGCGCAGCCGGTGAGGGCAGCAAGGGCGACAAGAGTGGCGGGGAGCTTCATCCAATCCTCATTCGGTTCGGTCGCAGGACTAAGCAGCGATTAGTTGACTGTCAACAAATAATTATCGATTTTCAATAACTCACTGCAGTAACGCGGTGACAAGGCCCCCGACGCTCCGGAATGTCGTGATCAAACAGTCCACTCTCTTGCCGCAAGGCGCTTTTCTTGGTTTTCCCTTATTATGGCAACGCCACAGTCACATTCACGATACAAGGCCACGCGGCGCGCTGAGCGCGCGCGCGACTTCCTTGTCCTTACAGTTGCAGCCAGTGCGCTTCTGGGGCTTCTGGTCGCTACGGGCGCGCTTGGCATTGTCGAGGCGCTGACGGCTATTATCGTTCTCTGCCTCGGCGCGCTTGCGTATTTTGTCGGCTCCGCGCCGCCGCTTCGGGACACGGACTATTCTGTCAGCGAGCCGGCGCGCAACGACTCACTCAAGGCCTCGGTTCGCTCGCTCATTCACGCCCTGCCCTTTCCGGCCTGCTACATATCCGGTGAGGGGCGGATCGAATCGGCAAACCGGCGGATCACCGACCTTTTCCGGATCCAGCAGACCGAAGGCGCATTGAAATCCGTTATTATCCGGCAGCCGGACGTCCTGGCGGCGACCGACCGTGTTGCCCGCACAGGGGCCGGGGAGCGCGTTGAGTTCATGGCCGTGGACGGTGAAGAACTCTGGCTCGCTCACCTCACGGCCGGGCCGGAACCCGAAAGCGTCTTCATTGTCTTTGAGGACCGCACGGCGGTTCACAGAGCCGAGCGTGCGCGCGCCGACTTCCTTGCCAATGCGAGCCACGAACTGCGCACGCCCCTGACCGCCCTCGCCGGCTTTATAGAGACGATGCGCGGCCCTGCCCGTGATGACCGCGAATCCTGGGACGGCTTTCTTGAGATCATGCACAAGCAGACCGACCGGATGCGCCACCTCGTTTCCGATCTTCTCTCTCTCTCCAGGATTGAGTTCAGTGAGCACCGCGCTCCGGACACCGTGATCGATCTCGGCGATGTGCTGGGTCAGACTATCCTCGCGCTTCAGCCACTGGCGGCCGAACGCTCCATCGAACTATCCCTGGAGGGGCTCAACGGCGAAGTTGCCGTCACCGCCAAGTGGGACGAGATCGCGCAGGTCGTTCAGAACCTTGTGAGCAACGCGCTTAAATATTCCCCGCAGGGCGGGCGTGTATCTGTCAGCATGGGCACATGCGCCAGCATGAACGAAGCTGCGCGCCAGGCGCTCAGCCGCCGTCCTGACGCCGTCCGGTCTGTCCTGCTGCAACCGCGCGCCTCGGGCGAAGCCGTGGCGGCCTGGATCAGTGTCTGCGATTCCGGCCCCGGCATTGCCCGTCAGCACCTTTCAAGACTCGGCGAACGGTTCTACCGCGTCGATGAAAGCCGGGGCGGCGATATTGAAGGTACCGGCCTTGGCCTCGCCATCGTCAAGCATATCATGGCGCGTCACCGGGGCGGTCTGGCGGTGGCCAGCCGTGAGGACGAAGGCGCCTGTTTCGGAGTGTGGCTGCCTCGCGTGGAAAGTGAAACGCCCTCACCTTCCAGCCGCTGAATGGCCGGCGAGGTTCGACCGCGCGCCTATTGCCCGCCGGATGCTGGCGCGCTTGATGTTCTGTATCAGGATGCTGCCCTCATCGTGGCCAGCAAGCCGGCCGGCCTGCTTTCGGTTCCGGGCAAGGGGCCAGACAAGCAAGCCTGCGCGCTTCAATACCTCACCGCAGAATTCGGCACAGTCCTCGACGTCCACCGCCTGGATATGGATACGTCAGGCCTGATCGTTTTCGCACGAACAGCTGAGGCACAGGGGCATCTGTCAGCGCAGTTCCGCGATCGCCGGGTCTCCAAGACCTATGACGCGCTCGTGGCAGGGTGCCCGGAAAGTGCCTCAGGCCGGATCGATCTGCCCATCGGCCGGCGCTGGGAGGATCGCCCAAAACGCTGCATCGACAGGACGAATGGCAAGCAGGCGATTACGGACTGGCAGCTTGTCCGGTGCAGCGGCGAGCGCTCTCACCTGAAGCTCATTCCCCTGACCGGACGAACGCACCAGCTCAGACTTCATCTGAGCGCCGTGGGCCATCCCATCATTGGAGACCCGCTCTATGGCGAGGGAGATAGAGAGAAGAGACTTTATCTGCATGCAAGCAGCTTAAAATTCACCCACCCCGACAGCCAGCAAAGCGTTGAATTCACAAGCTCTTCTCCGTTTTCTTTGCGGGACGCATGAAGCCCAACAACCTTGTGATCAGTATGTGTCACATATGTGTCAACCACCCGCGCTAAGACGCGCCCAAAGCATGAAATGGGTGCGTGGCTGAATGCTGGAAACCTTCGGACATCTACCCGCGGCATGGCTGCTTTTCGCAGTCCTGGCCGGGGCTGGCTTTATTGCGTTCTTCGTAGGACGCACCCAGGCCGTCGCTCTGGCAAGTGGCCAGACGGCACAGCTGAACTCGCAGCCCAATTATCATGGCTATTTTGTCGCCATGATTACCATCGCGCCGGCCGCGCTGGTTTTCCTTTGCTATGTGCTCTTCGGTGAGTCCCTTGTTCGCGCCCAGTTCGCCAGTGAACTGCCAGAGCGTATCCGCGCGCTCGGCGACATGGAGCTCAGCCAGTATATCGACCGCATTTCCGAGCACGCCGCCCGGATCGATGCCGCAGACACCGGCAACGCGCTCTTCGATGCCGCCTCCAATCGATATACCGATCTTGTCGGCATGTCGCGCATTCTGGCCCTCTTGCTCGCCATTGCGGCGGCGACGGCTGGATTTTTCTATGCGCGCACCAGGCTCGGCGCACAGTTTCGCGCGCGTGCCCGCGTCGAGGACGGCATCAAATTCGTTCTTTTCTTCTGCGCCGCCATCGCCATTCTGACCACAGTCGGCATTGTCGCGAGCCTGTTCTTTGAGGCGCTTCGCTTCTTCTCCCGCGTGAATGTCTTCAGCTTCCTCTTCGGGACGGAGTGGAACGCCCAGACCGGCGCGGACTTCGGAGCCATACCTCTCTTTTTCGGCACTTTCCTCATCGCCTTTCTGGCCATGCTTGTGGCGGCGCCCATCGGGCTGTTCTCGGCAATCTACCTGTCTGAATATTCGAGCCCACGTGTGCGCGGCATTATCAAGCCGGCCCTCGAACTGCTCGCCGGCATCCCGACCGTCGTCTATGGCTTTTTTGCCTTGCAGTTCGTGGCTCCTCTCGTGCGGAGCGCGGCCATCTGGATCAATGCGCTTCCCTTCATCCCGGACGGTTTCCTCGCCGCGCAGCCCACAAGCGCGCTGGCGGCAGGTCTTGTCATGGGCATCATGATCATTCCCTTTGTCTCTTCCCTCTCGGACGACGTCATCAACGCGGTCCCGCAAACCCTCCGTGATGGCGCATATGCAATGGGGGCCACCAAGTCAGAGACGGTCAAACATGTTGTCATGCCAGCGGCACTGCCCGGCGTGATTGCCGCGCTGCTGCTCGCCGTTTCGCGGGCCATCGGTGAGACAATGATTGTTGTCATGGCTGCCGGACAACGCGCGCAGATCACGCCAGACCCGACAGCAGACCTTACAACCATCACGGTTCAGATTGTCGCGCTGCTCACCGGCGATACAGAGTTCGACAGCGCCAAGACCCTGTCTGCTTTCGCTCTCGGCTTTGTGCTCTTCCTCGTCACACTGATCTTCAATCTCATCGCGCTTCGCGTGGTCCAGAAGTACAGGGAAAAATATGAGTAGCCCGACCGCCGATACGCCAGCAACGGGCACCTTTGTCACCGACGAAGCCCTGAAGCGTCTGAAAAAGCGCCACGCCGCAGAGATGCGGTTCAAATTCTATGGCCGGGCCGCCATCGGGATCGCCATCATCGCGCTTGTCACCCTTCTGGTCTCAATCTTCGGACAGGCCTCCAGCGCCTTTTCACGCTATGTGCTAAGTTACGACCTGAACATTGAAGCGAGCTATGTCGATCCGGAAGGCACCCGCGATCCGCAGGCGATCGAGCGCAATGTCAGTGGGTTCAATCTCATGCTGCAGGACCAGCTGGCTGACGAATTCCTTTCTGAAGATCCGAGCCGGAATGTCCAGCGCGAGCTCTACGGCCTGTTCACACGTCTCGCTGTGCTGCCGATCGCTCATCACACCGCGCAGAACATGCAGACGATCGGGACCGAGCAGGTCTTCAATGTGGCGCTGGCGGACGATATCGACCTTTACCTGAAAGGCGGTGTCACGCAGCGCAAGTCCCTGGACCTGAGCGGCCTCAGCCGTGTGTCGGGGTCTGTTGAAAGCGGTGTGACCCTGGTTCTGGGCACCCAGGAGGACGCCGCGAGGCTCAATGAGGCTCTGACCAGTCTGACCCGGCAGGATGTCGAAGATTCCTCTGCCGCGGCTCTGATCCAGGCTGGGCAGACCTGGTTCCGGATGGAAAACGCCGAAGGCCGCACACTTCAGCTGACCTATCTTGCCGGCGCCCGCACACTGCCGCAGGCCGATGCCAGCGTCGAGGCGCTGGTGCTGGCGCAAAGTCAGGAAAACCGGACGGTCACCGACCGCCAGATTGCCTGGACGATGATCCTGAAGGAGCAGGGCCGGATCAAATCGGTCTTGAACACATCGCTGTTCACCAACTCAGACAGCACCTATCCGGAACTCGCCGGTACAGCGGCGGCTGTTGTCGGCTCCTTGCTGACCATGCTTGTCACGGCGCTGCTTGCCATTCCGGTCGGCATCTTCGCGGCCGTTTATCTTGAAGAGTTCGCCCCCAGAAACCGGCTAACCTCACTCATCGAAGTGAACATCAACAACCTCGCCGCTGTCCCCTCGATCGTGTTCGGCCTGCTTGGCGCGGCGGTTTTCATCAACTTCCTCGGCCTGCCCCGCTCGGTCCCGCTGGTGGGCGGGCTCGTTCTTGGCCTGCTTGTCCTGCCGACCGTCATTATCGCCTCACGGGCCGCGCTGACGGCCGTGCCGCCCTCTATCCGGACAGCCGCGCTCGGCGTCGGCGCGTCCAAGACGCAATCGGTCTTTCATCACGTGCTGCCGCTTGCCGCACCGGGCATCCTGACCGGGTCGATCATCGGCATGGCCCGCGCCCTTGGCGAGACGGCGCCGCTCCTGCTGATCGGCATGGTCGCCTTCGTCGCAGAAGTGCCCGACGGCCCCATGGACGAGTCGACGGTGCTACCCGTTCTGATCTATAAGTGGTCCACGGGTGCCGAACGTGCGTGGGAGCCACAGACCGCAGCTGCGATTATTGTGTTGCTCGTATTCCTGGTGCTGATGAATCTGATCGCGATCATTCTCAGACGCCGCTTTGAAAGGAGATGGTAGTCTCATGGACGGAAACGTCGAAGACTTCGCCGAAACCACCACGACCATTGATCGCACCCAGAGTGGGTCAGCGCCAATAAAGGTCGATTGCCGCCATATCGACGTCTTCTATGACGACAAGCAGGCGATCCACGATATCTCGCTGGAGATCGAGGACCGTTCCGTGACCGCCTTTATCGGCCCGTCCGGTTGCGGCAAGTCGACCTTTCTGCGGTGCATCAACCGTATGAACGATACGATCGAAGCGGCCAAGGTGACGGGCGAGATATTCATGGATGGGGCGAATATCAACGACCCCTCCATCGATCCCGTCCTGCTGCGCTCACGCGTCGGCATGGTGTTCCAGAAGCCGAACCCGTTCCCCAAGTCGATCTACGACAATATCGGCTATGGCCCGCGCATCCATGGCCTCGCCTCCGGCAAGGCGGAGATGGACGAGATTGTCGAGAAATCGCTGCGCAAGGCCGGGCTCTGGGAAGAGGTGAAAGACCGCCTGCAGGCGCCTGGCACCAGTCTCTCTGGCGGACAGCAGCAACGCCTCTGCATTGCCCGCGCCATTGCGGTCAGCCCGGAAGTCATTCTCATGGACGAACCTTGTTCGGCCCTGGACCCGATTGCCACGGCCAAGATCGAGGAGCTGATCGACGAGCTGCGCGAGCGCTACTGCATCGTGATGGTGACCCACTCCATGCAGCAGGCCGCCCGCGTGTCACAAAAGACGGCCTTCTTTCACCTCGGCAAGCTTATCGAGTATGGTGATACGGAAAAGATCTTCACCAATCCGGAACATGGCAGAACACAGGACTATATTACCGGCCGCTTTGGTTAAGCGCCGGGGAGATACGAAAAATGCCCGATCATATTGTTACAGCCTTTACCGATGAGCTTGAGCATCTGTCGGCCAACCTCCTTCGCATGGGCGGTCTTGCCGAAAGCATGATCATGGATGCAAGCCGCGCGGTTGCCACATTCGACCTCGAACTTGCGCGCGACGTCATCAAGCGTGACCGTGCCATCGACGAGCTTGAAGTCGAGGCCGAGAAGGCCATCGTCCGGCTGATCGCGCTGCGTCATCCCATGGCTACAGATTTGCGCGCCGTGCTGGGCGCCATGAAGCTGGCCGGCGACATCGAGCGCATCGGAGACCTTTGCAAGAATATCGGCAAGCGCTGCCTGGAACTGACGGGCGATGAAAACCGCGCCGCCGTCAAAGGCATCGAGCGCATGTCACGCGCCGTCTCTCATCAGCTTCAGCTCGCGCTGGACTGTTACCTTCGCCAGGATATCGAAGCGGCCAAGACCGTGCTCGATATGGATGACGACATCGACGACCACTACACCTCGCTGTTCCGCGAGACGCTGACCTATATGATGGAAGACCCGCGCCAGATCGGGTCGAACACTCACCTCATCTTCATGGCCAAAAACCTTGAGCGGATCGGCGATCATGCCACCAATATCGCCAAGGCCGTCTATTACATGGTGACGGGTGAAACGACGACAGGCGCAAAGATCGAATCCCGCCTTGCTGAAGACGATCACGGAGAGCAGCGTTGAAGCCTTTTGTCCTGATTGCTGAAGACGAGAAAGCAGTCGCCGAACTGCTCCGCTACAATCTGGAGCGCGAAGGATACGATACTGCAGTCGCCCCCGATGGCGACGAAGCGATGCTGCTGCTGGAAGAACGCGTACCTGATCTGGTTCTTCTGGACTGGATGCTTCCCAAGGTCCCGGGCATTGAAGTCTGCCGGCGCATCCGGTCCATGTCGGAAACGGCCAACCTCCCGGTCATCATGCTGACTGCGCGGTCCGAAGAGACTGACCGCATCCGGGGCCTCGATACGGGCGCGGATGACTATGTGACCAAACCGTTCTCGACGACAGAACTGATGGCCCGCGTGCGCGCGGTCCTGCGGCGCATTCGCCCGGCCCTGGTCGATGACAGGGTCACCGTCGGGGACATCGCGATCGACCGCACGACACATACGGTGAGCCGGAATGGCGAGGAAATCCATCTCGGCCCGACCGAGTTTCGGCTCCTCGACTATTTCGTCCAGCATCCGGGCCGTGTCTTTTCCCGCGAACAATTGCTCGACGGCGTGTGGGGCTCTGACGTCTATGTCGAGGTTCGCACCGTAGACGTTCATGTCGGCCGGCTTCGCAAGGCGCTGATGAGCAAGGGCGGTGACGATCCGATCCGCACGGTCCGCGCGGCAGGTTATTCGCTTCGCTCCAACTAGGTCCTATAGCGCCGGCCGGCGGAAGACCGTCCGGATCGCAAATTGTGACACCAGCCGCTCAACGCCGGGCAGGCGCGTCAGGACCTGTGTGTGCACCCGCTCATAGTCGGCAGCGTCCCTGACCGCGACCCGAACCAGATAGTCCGCCTCCCCCGTCATCAGATAGCATTCGCTTACATCCGGGCAGTCCTGCACGGCCGTTTCGAAGGCCCGCAGGTCGTCGACACGCTGATTGCGCAGCGTGACGCGCACGAAAACGCTGGCCCCGCGACCCAGCGCGGCTTCATTCAATCGCGCAGAATACCCCTCGAGAATACCGGCCTGCTCAAGCGCCTTTACCCGCCGGTGAACCGATGAGGTCGACAGACCGATGGCTTCACCTATCTCCGAGTGAGGACGGCGAGCGTCGTCCTGCAAGTGCCTGAGGATCTGGCGGTCCTGACGATCAAGTTTCACATTTAGCCCCCATGGCGGGATAATTTTCCGTATTTTGGGCCACGCGTGTGAAGAATGGCAAGAATTCCTGGCAGCGCTCGCTTAATATCTACAGCTGGACCAATCGGGAGATGGATTATGCGTATTGGCGTGCCAACAGAGATCAAGAAGCAGGAATCGCGGGTCGGCCTGACGCCGGAAAGCGTTGGTGACCTGGTTAATTCCGGCCACGAAGTCTTCATCCAGAAAGGCGCGGGCGAAGGCTCCGGCCTGGCCGATGAGGCCTATACCGATGTTGGCGCCAAGATCGTCCCGGACGCCGATGCGGTCTTCAAGTCCGCCGAGCTGATCGTGAAGGTGAAAGAACCGCAGCCGGAAGAGACCGCACGCCTGACACCTGACCACACGCTCTTCACCTATCTCCACCTCGCACCCGATCCGGTGCAGGCCAAAGGGCTGATCGAATCCGGCTGTACGGCCATCGCCTATGAGACGGTCACGGAGCCTGCCGGTGGCCTGCCGCTGCTTCGTCCGATGAGCCAGGTCGCCGGCCGCATGTCGATGCAGGTTGCCGCCTGGGCACTGATGCGCACCAAGCGCGGCCGCGGTCTGCTGCTCGGCGGCGTGCCGGGCACGCAGCCCGCCAAGGTCATCATCGTCGGGGGCGGCGTTTCCGGTACCAATGCGGCGGAAATTGCCGTGGGCATGCGCGCCGACGTTACGGTTTTCGACCGCAACAATAACCGCCTCGCCGAACTGGACGCCCAGTTCAACGGTCTCGTGAAAACCATGTACTCGACCAAGGCCGCCCTCGATGCCGCCGTGAAGGAAGCGGATCTCGTCATCGGCGCCGTGCTCATTCCGGGCGCGTCGGCACCGAAGCTCATTTCCCGCGAACAGCTGAAAACCATGAAGCCGGGCGCTGTCCTCGTGGACATTGCGATCGACCAGGGCGGCTGTTTCGAAACGTCAAAACCGACGACGCACGAAGACCCGATCTATGATGTGGACGGCATTCTGCATTACTGCGTCGCAAACATGCCGGGCGCCGTGCCGCGCACGTCGACCTACGCGCTGAACAACGCCACGCTGCCTTTCGTCCTGCAGATCGCGAACAAGGGCACGCATGAGGCACTGAATTCGAACCCGCACCTGGCGAATGGTCTGACGGTGGCCGAAGGCCACATCACGCATGAGCCTGTCGCCAAGGATCTCGGCATGACCTACAAGCTGCCGGACTGGTTCAAGCCGAAAAGCTAAGCTGATTACATGGCCCGAAGCGCCGCCAGCAGCTCCGCGAAGTCGGCGGGCAGCGGCGCTTCGGCAAACACATCTTCGCCCGTTACAGGATGGACGAAACCAAGACTGGCCGCGTGCAGGGCCTGACGCTCGAATTTGCGTGCCAGCGTTGTGGCTTCGATGAAAGCCTCGCCTGAGCCGTACGCCTTTATGCCCCGCTGGCGACCATAGGTCGGATCACCGATAAGCGGCGCTCCGATATGGGCGAGGTGAACACGGATCTGATGCGTGCGCCCCGTTTCCAGCCGGCATTCGATGAGCGCTGCCGCCGGCAGACCCACCCCCTTGTCGAGCTCACCAAAGGTCTCTTTCGCCTTGTAATGGGTAACCGCATGGCGGCCGCTTTCGCTATCCTCGTCACGGATCACGGCCATCTTCTTGCGGTCGCTCGTTGAGCGGGCGATGCGCATGTCGACAGTGCCCACCAGAGGTCTGGGCGCACCGCGCGTGATGGCGAGATAGGTCCGCTTGATATCATGCGCCTTGAACAGCTTTGAGAGACCGGCATGGGCCGTTTCGGTCTTGGCGACAGCGAGGACGCCGGTCGTCCCCTTGTCGATCCTGTGGACGATGCCGGGGCGTTCCACGCCGCCAATGCCGGGTAGCTCCCCCGCGCAATGATGCAGCAAGGCGTTCACCAGCGTGCCCTGCCAGCTGCCGGGGGCGGGATGCACTGCCATGCCCGCTGGCTTGTTGACGAGAATGAGGTGCTCGTCCTCGAAGAGGATATCGAGAGGAATATTCTCAGGCTCGGGCGTCGCAGGGACGGGGTCCGGCATATCCAGCGTATAGGTCTCGCCTGGTGACACCCCCGCCTTTGGATCATCCGCCGTCCTGCCATTCAGGCTTACGGTGCCTTCCTTGATCAAGGCCTTGGCGCGCGAACGCGACAGCTCAGGCAGCGCTTCAGAGAGGAAACGGTCGAGCCGTGTTCCCTTGTCATTATCGCTGGCGGTGGCGGTCAATCTGTTCATTTGTGAAGCTTATAGCCCTTGTTTCGTGGAGTCGTCATGATCGCGCGATAGATGGGTCAAAATCTATTCCTGAGGAGCGGGCGAAATGAGCAAGATTTCCAGACGTCACTTTCTTGGTTTTGGCGCAGGGGCGGCAGGTCTTGCTGCATGTGCCACGCCGTCCGGCAGCAATACACAGCTGACCGACAGCCGCGCGCCCTATAATGGCGCCGTGAGTTTCGATCACGGCGTCGCCTCAGGCGATCCGTTGAGCGACAGGGTCATTGTCTGGTCTCGCGTGACGCCTGCCGACGAAGATACACAATCGCCGATCCCTGTTACGGTGCGCATCTGCACCGACCCCTCCATGTCGATACTCGCCGCTGAGGCGCAGCTGGATACGAGCGCTGCGCGCGACTTCACGCTCAAGGCGGATATGGAAGGTCTGAAGCCAGACACCGAATACTTCTACCAGTTCACAGCGCACACCACGGCTGGCGATGTGACCTCCCCGGTCGCCCGTACCCGCACGGCTGCAGCTTCCGGCAAGCCGCCGGTGAAATTCGCCGTCGTCTCCTGCTCGAATTTCCCGTTTGGCTATTTCAACGTCTATGACGCCATTTCCCAGCGGGGCGACCTCGACGCGGTCATCCACCTTGGCGACTATATCTATGAGTATGGGGTCGACGGCTATGGCGGTCAGACGGGCCAGGAAATCGGCCGCAATCATGAGCCGCCCATGGAAATTGTGACGCTCGGCGACTACCGGATGCGTCATGCCCAGTACAAGGCAGATCCGATGTTGCAGGCTGCGCATGCCGTGGCCCCCTGGATCTGCACCTGGGACGATCATGAGAGCGCGAACAACTCCTACCGGACCGGCGCTGAGAACCACCAGCCAGAGACGGAGGGAAACTGGAGCGACCGCAAGCAGGCTGCTATCCAGGCCTATCTTGAGTGGATGCCTGTCCGTGACCCGCAGGCCGGCCGTACGAGCGGCGGTATCTACCGCGCCTTCGACTTCGGTGAGACCGCAAGCGTCTTCTGTCTCGAATCGCGCCTGACCGGCCGGTCGGACGAGATTGCCTGGGGCGCAGAGCTTGCCGGCACGGCGCCCGATGCCATCCCCGCCAAGGCGCGCGAAGTGATGGCTCGGGTCGGCGACGACAGCCGCACCATGCTCGGCCGCGTTCAGGAAGACTGGCTGAGTCAGGGACTTCAGTCCTCGGTGAAAAAGGGCAAGGCGTGGCAGGTGCTTGCCAATCAGGTCATCATGGCAAAGGTCAGCCCGCCAAACCTGATGGAAACGCTGACCGATGAGCAGAAGGCCGCGCAAAGCGGTTATGTTGCCCAGATGATTCCGTTCAGCCAGCTCGGCCTTCCGTTCAATCTCGACGCCTGGGACGGTTTCCCCGCCGCACGTGAGCGTCTTTATGGCTCAGCGGCGGCGTCCGGCGCCCGGCTGGTGACGCTCACAGGTGATACGCATACATCCTGGGCCAATACGCTTCATGATGCATCAGGCAGCCTGCGCGGCGTCGAATTCGGCTGCACCTCCGTCACCTCGCCAGGCCTTGGTGCTTATGTGCAGGACGTACCCGACCTCGGTGACCAGTTCGCGGCGGCCAATGCAGACGTCGACTGGTACAAGGTTGACGGACATGGCTACACGTTGGTCACGCTGACGGGCGATGAGGTGACGTCGGAATATATCGAGGTGTCGGGTATCCTCGACCCATCCTATACGACGCAATCGGTCGCAAGCTTCCGCACGAGCCGAACCGATGAGGGCATGACGGCGCTTGAACGCGCCTAGCCGCGCCCGCGATAGGTTGGCACGCCTGTATCTGGCACGAACAGGTCTTCTGGCGGGCTGCCGGTCTGCCAGAAGACATCGATCGGGATGCCGCCTCGCGGATACCAGTAGCCGCAGACCCGCATCCATGTCGGCTCCAGCAGCTCCTGAAGACGCTTGCCGATGGCGACTGTGCAATCTTCATGGAATGCGCCGTGATTGCGGAAAGACGTCATATAGAGCTTCAGACTCTTGCTCTCCACCAGCCATTCGCCCGGGGCGTAGTCTATGACGATATGCGCAAAGTCCGGTTGGCCGGTCACCGGACAGAGCGACGTAAATTCCGGAACGGTAAAGCGCGCCAGATAGAGCGTGCCCGCATGTGGGTTTTTCACCCGCTCCAGTTCGGCCTCCTCGGGAGAGGCCGGGATTGTGCTGGAGGCCCCCAGCTGCTCAAGACCGCTATAGATGCTCTCGCTCATTAGAACCCTCCAAGCCGGGGTAGAAGACCAAAGCTCAGCGCCATGTAGACACCATATGAGAGGAGAAGAACCATCCCCTCCCAGCGCGCCAGCTTACGGCCCGTATAGGCAAACAGAAGCAGCAGGAAAACCGATAGCGCCAGTGCACCCATGTCCTGCGTGCTGACGAGGCTTGTCGCTTCACCATACTCCATTGCACTGACATCCAGCGGTGCCCCGGCTTCAGGCTCCGGCGAGGCGACAAGGCTGAACGGGAAAACCGCGGCAGACACCCCCATGATGCCAAGAATATTGAAGATATTGGATCCGATGACGTTACCCAGGGCAACGTCTGCCTTGCCCTTTATAGCCGACATGACCGAGGTCACGAGCTCTGGCAGGCTTGTGCCAATAGCGACGATGGAGAGGCCGATTACTGTTTCGGAAATGCCAAAGGTACGGGCGAGATCGGAGCCCCCCTGCACCAGAAAACGCGCCCCAAGGATTACCCCAGCGATACCGCCAAGCGCAAATAGAAGTGACACCAGAAGTGGCGCATGGGTCTCAATAATTTCCGCCTCTCCGGAATGAACGTCCGCCGCTGGCGAGCCACCACGCCGGTCGAGCACGATAGACGCGCCGAGATACACAATCAGGATGGCGATGAAGACGAACCCGACCAGGCGGGTAAACAGGTCAAGCCAGATCACCGCAGCAAACAGCGCCGTCACCGCCACCATGAAGAGCCCGTCGCGTGCCAGGGCACGCGGATTAGTGACGATGGGAGAAATGAGGCAGGCTGCCCCGATCACCAGAAGGACGTTCGCCACATTGGAGCCGATGACGTTCCCGATGGAGAGCCCCACAGCGCCATCCGACAGCGCCTGAAGCGATGTGACGAGCTCAGGCATCGAGGTCCCGAAGCCGACCAGTGTAAGGCCGATAAGGAGCTCCGACATACCAAGTCGCCGGGCGACACCAACGGACCCCCGGACGAGGAATTCGCCGCCTGCGAAGAGCAGGATCAGGCCGCCAATGATCAGGGCGATCATTATCATCATGTCAGTAAAACTCCGGGCCAGTTTGGCATTGGTGCTCGCAGGCGGACCGATTTCCGCTGCCAATTCCCTTACGGGACGAAACGGGTACACTGGTCGCGTGAATGGAAAGGAAAATCAATGCGTCTTGCATGTAGAGCCCCGCTTCTCGCGCTCACCCTTCTGATCTCAGCCTGCGCGTCGCCGCCCGGGACGACACAAGCCGATGGCATCCAGCAATCGCAGGCCGGTGAAATCGAAGCGGTTGTGCAGACTCAGGCAGCTGCCTGGAACCGCGGCGATATCGAAAGCTTCATGCAGGGCTATTGGCGCTCGCCAGACCTACGCTTTGCATCGGGTGGAACGGTCACCCGCGGCTTCGAGCGGACACTGGAGCGCTACAAGGCGCGCTATTCGACCCGCGCTGCGATGGGCACGCTTTCATTTTCGGAGCTGGAAACCGTCATGCTCGCAGACGACGCAGCAGTCCTGCATGGCCGCTGGAAACTCGAACGCGACGGCGACGCCCCGGGCGGCCTGGTCACGCTCGTCTTCCGGAAAATGAATGGCGAATGGGTCATCATCAGCGACACGACGACCTCCGGCGGTTAATTGGCCTGAGAAAATACACACAGCCCTTCACCAAGGCCGGCGAATAGCACTGAATTCTCACCAAGTCGTAATGCTTATTATCGCGATTTGTGAGTATAGGTCACTGTTTCACAAACCTGATCGGGTTATACTCTACGTTCAATGAGCCTTTGGCAGATGCTCATCGATGGCGGAAAGCGCCTTTTTGACCCCGACACGCCGGACGAGACAGGCGGGGCCGAGAGCGGCTGCGCGCCTGATCCCAACGATGTAGGCTTTACCGCAGCCGTGATCGGCCTCAGCGCGAAGATGGCCGCCGCGGATGGCCGGGTCAGCGACGCCGAGGTCATGATGTTCTCACGCATCTTCCGCGCCGCGCCCGAGGATGCAGCCCAGGTCCGGCGGGTCTTCAGCATCGCGAAACAGACTGTCCGTGGCTATGAATCCTATGCTCGCAAGATCGCACGAAAGTATTCGGCCCGGCCTTGCCTGCTTGAAGGCGTCCTGGACGGGCTTTTCATGATCGCCGGCGCGGACGGAGCAGTCACCGATGACGAGATGCAATATCTGCGCACGGTCTCAGGTGCGTTCGGCTTCGACGAGGGCACGTTCCGGCGCATCCGGGCAAGTCATCTCGGCCCCGACCGGGACGACCCCTACCATATTCTGGGCGTCGCTCACGACGCAGCCTTCGACGATATCCGGCGCGCCTATCGCCGCCTCATGGCAGACAACCATCCCGACCGTATCGTCGGCAATGGCGCCCCACGGGAGTTTGAACTTGCCGCGCACGACAAGGCTGCCGCGATCACGGGCGCCTATGCGCGCATTCGGGCAGAACGCGGCCTGATTGCGGCAAACTGATGGATTCGGCGGCGGAGAGATTGATTCTCCGGCGAACTGACTTCACATTCCCTTTGAGGAGAAAGACATGACCGCAGCGCGCCAGACCATTTCGACAGATCAAATCTTCGGCCGTATCGGCTACACCCTCCGCGAGGCGGCACGGTGGACGCTGAAGGCTGTTCTGGCGATCGCGATTGTCTTCATGGCGGGTGTCATTGCCGTCATCACCGCAGCTGCCGGCCTGATCATCGCCGCTGTGGCGGTCCTCCTGAAACTCACCACCGGCAAGGCTGGTCCGCGCCGCGCGCAATATGCGGGCGGTGAGACCGATGAGAGCGGTATTACGCTGGAAGCCCATCGCACCGCGCGCGGCTGGACCGTCGAACCGCGCTAGGGACGCCCTGGAGAGCGCTCAGTTCTCTTCCTTCGCTTGCGCCTCAAACGCATCGCGGCCAACAACGTTACGCATCTCCTCGCCATTCAGGAAGCTGGACAGGTTTTCAAGGAACTGTTCGTCATTGCGCCGCTCCGTCCCCTCCGTGATCGCGGAAGTGTGCGGCGTCAGCGTGATCTCTGGATGTGTCCATAGCGGGCTGTCATCCGGCAATGGTTCTTCCCGGGTGACATCAACCGCGGCATGGCCTGGCCGCCCCTTGTCCAGCGCGGCGACAAGCGCCGCCTCATCCACCAGTGGCCCCCGACCCACATTGAGAAACAGAGTACCCGGGGACATCGCAGCGAAGAAGGCGTCATCCGCCATGTTCTCAGTCTCGTCAGTTAGCGGGCAGCAGAGCAGGACCGCGTCGGCCAGAGCGATATCTTCGTCGGAGACATGATCGGGATGCATCATGTGATCGGCGAAGGGCGAAACAGCACTTGAGCGTCTGACGCCTGTGACATGAGCTCCCAGCCCTTTCAGACGGCGGCCAACGGATTCGCCGATATGTCCGAAGCCATAGATGAGCCAGCGCGTGTCACCGACTTCCCGGAAGGGAATTTTCTGCCAGTCTCTCTCGGCCTGGGCCCGCCTGCGGCCGGCGCCATTCCCAAAATAGTCAAAAGCCGCCCAGAGAACCCATTCCGCCATGGCGTGCGCCTGAACATGGCTGGACGTATAGACCCGCGCCTTGCGGCCGACCTGCTGAAGAAAATCATTGTCCAGACCGGCCGCATTCGACTGGAACCACGCCAGCGGCTCGGCTGAATGAAGCGCCTTGGCGAAGGCGCGCACAGCCGGGCTGAAAAAGATATCCGTGTTCCCATAGGCAATTGCGCCCGTGGTCCCTTCTGCGCCCCATGGCCGCCGGAATTCAGAGCTATCGCTGATCGTATAAGGTGCTATTTGTTCAGACAGCGGCTTGAGGCGTTGCTCCAGTCGGGAGAAGGTCTTTTCATGAATAAGAAGATCGTACACGTCCTGCTCCCGGCCTTGCTTGGGCTTACCCTTCTGCCAGTCCGGGCCGCTCATGGCCAGTATCAGGCCCAGGGCGAATATGCCGATGTCCGCAGTCAGGACTATCTGCGCGACGTGGTGGCGCTGGCCTCCACGCTCGGCTCTGCCCATGCGATCCGCGTCCTCTGCAATGGGCGGAACGATCAGTACTGGCGCAGCTACATGCAGGAATTGCTTGGTCTCGAAGCGCCCTATCAGGGCCGCCTGCGTTCTTCCATGGTGGACGCCTTCAACTCTGCCTACTCGGCCGAAGCGGCCCGCCGGAATTCCTGTGATGCCGGTGCTGTTTCAGCGGAGAAAGTCTACGCATCGACAGGCGAACGCCTTGCAAACTCTCTCGTCCAGGCAAATCTGCCCGAAGCTGCACGCCGCTCGGGCGAGGATAACGACTAGGAACTAGTCCTCGCGCTTGATACGGGCCTTTCCGCGGCCAATTGCCAATGCCTTTACGGCGCCCCTGAAAGTACGCACTTCCTGGCTTGTCCACTGGCCCCGGATGAAGGCGTTTCGCAGATTTCGCGTCATCAACGGCGTCTTGTCGGGCGGATAGAAATACCCTGCCCGCTCCAGTTCGTACTCAAAATGCTCGAACATGCCAACCAGCTCCTCGCGGCTTGCGACATCGCCGACGCCGGCATCTGTGCCTTCGAACCGGCCGCCCTGCCCCGCCGCCTCACCCCAGGCATGGGCGAAAACGACCACAGCCTGCGACAGGTTGAGAGAGGCAAATGCCTTGTTGACCGGATAGGTCATGATCGCATCGCACAGGGCGACATGATCATTGTGCAGCCCCTGTGCCTCATTACCGAACATGACACCCGTGCGCGACGCCTGCGCCTTTAGCCAGTCGACAGCCCCGCCCGCATTCGTGACAGGCTTCTCCATACCGCGCGGGCGCGCCGTGGCGGCGACAAGATAGCCGAGATCCGCGCAGGCAGCTTCGACGCTGTCGAAGACCGTGACCTGCACGCCTGCCTCGAAGGCGCCCGCCGCCATGGGCTCGGCTGCCGGGTTGGGCCAGCCATCCCGCGGCGCGGCTATCCGAAGCTCTGTCAGACCGAAATTCAGCATGGCACGCGCCGCCGCACCGATATTTTCCCCCAGCTGCGGCTCAGCCAGGATGATTGCGGGTAAAGATGCACTCATTGTACGGCGTAGTCCGGCCAGTCGAGGGCGCGAAGCTGGCCACTCTCGTTGAATTGCGGCTCAAGCCCGGCGTCTTCCAGCAGCTCTCGAAGAGCGGTGCGAGGCTTGTCGAGCTCGTCTTCGACAATGGCGCGGATGCGTTCGCGCTGGGCAGGTGCCGCGCCCAGAAGCTGCATGGCCGTGAAGTAGACCTGCTTGTCGATCGTCTTGTCGGAGGAGCGCGAGGCCCAGTCTGTCAGGGCCTGCCAGATGCCGAAAATATCGCGTTGCCTGAGATAGCCGTCGCTTGCCAGTGCGATGAAGTCGCCGCAGGCATAAGGTCCCGTGACCGCCCTACGCTCAATGGCCGATTCCAGCGTGCCGCCTTCGAGCGTGGCGACACAATCCTCAAATGCCCCGGTATAGACGGAGGAGAGGAATTCATCCCGGGACTGCATGTCGGAGGCGATGAGCTGGTAGGCGATGGAATTGGCAAAACCGTCATGGATCCAGGCGGTTTCCGGGCCGCCCAGCCTGACATCGCCAGGCGTCTGGAACAGTTCTACGAGTTCCCGCGTGGTGTACCAGTGGAGATAGGCAAGCGCATCGCCATTGGCTTCGGCAAAACCCTGGCCGCCCAGCTCCAGCATCACCTGATCGCTCAACGCATTGCCATCCAGCGACAGCCCGCGCGCCTGGGCGCCCTTATAGGCCACAATGAGGGAGACATCCTCGCCGAGTTCTCTTCCCCAATTTGTCTCCAGCGTTGTCAGAAAGCCCTCGACGGCGTCTGGGAAACTGGAAGCGAGCCAGCCTGGCAGATAAGGGTCTGCCAGCATGCTGAAACCTTCATGCGGTTCGAATTCGCCGTCTCCGAGATAGATATACTGGTCCTTGACCGGTGCACTGAGAGTGCCTTGCCCGGTGTCCGCGCTGGTCCGTATGGGCCCGTCCGCTTCCACAGTGATCTCCATGGGGATGACGGAGGCCGAGGCGGCTGCAATATCACCTTCGAGGGCCTCGACAGCCTCCATGTCCTTGAACCCGACAAGTTCGAACTGTGCGTCATGGATTGCGATCCCGCCCCCGGCGAATGTCACGAAAGGCGTCGGGTCATTTGGCAGCTGGCCGGTAAGGGGGATGATGCTGAACTCGATCTCGCTGACGGGCTCTTCTGCAATAATGACGTCGATGCCGTCCAGACGACCGAAGCGGACCCCGTCCGTCTGCGGCGTCCAGGTGGCAGAGCGGTAGCCCGTGAGCGAGTGAGCGAGCGCATAGACGGGTTGCGGCGCATCAAAGGTGTAGCGCACGAACCAGTTTCCATCATCAAGCGGGCCAACGGACACGCGCGCACTAACAGGGGTGTCCTCAGCCGTCTGCGGCTGCGCGAGAGCCGGAGCGTGGAGAGCCCCACCACAGAGCGCGGCAGCGAGATAAATAGGAGCAAGTTTCATGGGTCTGCCTCAATCATGTGTTGCAGGCGCGAATGTCGCTTTTGACCAATCCAAGCCTTCTGCTATAGCCGCCCGTGATACAGTGCAACTGAAAGGACTTCCACGCGATGGCAAAGATCAAGGTCAAAAATCCCGTCGTCGAGCTCGATGGCGATGAGATGACCCGCATCATCTGGCAGATGATCAAGGACCGGCTCATTCACCCCTATCTCGATATCGATCTGAAATACTTCGATCTCGGCATCGAAGCGCGCGACGAAACCGATGACCAGATCACGGTCGACGCCGCGAATGCGATCAAGGAATACGGTGTCGGTGTCAAATGTGCGACCATCACGCCGGATGAGGCCCGCGTTGAGGAGTTCGGCCTCAAGAAGATGTGGCGTTCGCCGAACGGCACGATCCGTAACATCCTTGGCGGCGTCGTCTTCCGCGAGCCGATCGTGATCTCCAATGTTCCGCGCCTGGTGCCGGGCTGGACCCAGCCAATCGTCATCGGCCGTCACGCTTATGGCGACCAGTACCGCGCCACCGACTTCAAGTTCCCCGGCAAGGGCAAGCTGACCATGAAGTTCGAAGGTTCGGACGGTACGGTGATCGAGCACGAAGTGTTCGACGCGCCTTCATCCGGTATCGCCATGGGCATGTACAACCTGGACGAGTCGATCCGCGACTTCGCCCGCGCTTCATTCAATTTCGGCCTGACACGCAAGTGGCCGGTCTATCTCTCGACCAAGAACACGATCCTGAAAGCCTATGATGGCCGCTTCAAGGACCTGTTCCAGGAAGTCTTCGACAATGAGTTCGCCGACGCCTTCGCCGAGTGGGGCGGCACCTATGAGCACCGCCTGATCGACGACATGGTCGCAGCCGCAATGAAATGGTCCGGCGGCTATGTCTGGGCCTGTAAGAACTATGACGGCGACGTCCAGTCCGACACCGTGGCACAGGGCTTCGGCTCGCTCGGCCTGATGACCTCGGTTCTCATGTCGCCGGACGGCAAGACGGTTGAAGCCGAAGCCGCTCACGGCACGGTGACCCGTCACTACCGCAACCACCAAAAAGGCGAAGCGACCTCGACCAACTCGATCGCTTCGATCTATGCGTGGACACGTGGCCTCGCTCACCGCGGCCGTCTCGACAACACGCCGGAAGTCACCAAGTTCGCAGAAGACCTGGAGCAGGTGGTCGTCGAGACCGTCGAAAGCGGCAAGATGACGAAAGACCTCGCGCTTCTCATCGGTCCGGATCAGGACTGGCTGACCACGGAAGGCTTCCTGGAAGCTGTGGCAGAGAACCTTGAAAAGAAGATGGCGTAAGGCTCGAGGCCTTTTGACCAGTATGCGAAACCCCGGCCTTCTGGCCGGGGTTTTTCTTTTTGCGCTTTCTGCTTTGCTTGCCCAAAATGCTGATAGGAGCCGCCGGATTGGAACGTGAGCCGTCGAATGTGCAGAGACAGGCGAAAGCGCCAGGCCTGCTTCGGGGCGACCGAAGCCTTCGCCCGGCATGGTCGACACCAGCCCGGAACGGATAGAACAGGGCTGCCTGCCAAAAGGGGGAAGATGCGCATGAAGAAAACGCTGGCAAGGGTCCCAAACTGGCTGCGTGTTGTGCTGATTGTCCTGCTCGTAACGGTGGGCGCCAATGTCCTGTCGCGCTTCACGAATCCTGCCGCGCATGCCACCGCGAATGACTGCCTTATACGCGAAGGCAATATTGGGCCTTATACGAATGGCTGTGAGAAACCGATCAATGCGCGTTACTGTTTCCGCTCGGCGGGGCTGGAGAAGACGTGCGGCACTGTCGAACTTGCCCCGGGTGAGACGATGAGCGACCTTCGCGACGAGGCGGAGGCAGCGCGTAAAAACCACGCCTTCAACCGCACGACCGTACATGCCTGCGCCCTGCACTATGTGCCGCAGGACGTGCCTAGCAACAACAATCGTGCCCGAATGGTCGATGGCTGCCGCAAGCCGGACTGAGACTTACACGTAAAAAATGGACTAGCCGTCTATTATGATCGGATCACCCGGTTTCGAAACCGGCGCCGCTTTCTCGATGGCAATCGGCCCTTCGCAAATATCCGTCAGCCGACCGCGCTGGCGCTCGGACTCAGGCTGCGGAATGCGGTCTTCAAAGCCATCGGCAATGAGGTCGCAATCACAGTCGACGCCATCGATCTTTTCTCCATCGATGGTGTGCTCAACGATCTTGCAGCCGGCCTCATCGGCCTTGGTCCACATGCGGGTGTTGTAGCTGTGGCCGCCCGCTTCCCAGCTTGTCGAGATTGAGCGGCAGATTTCTTCTGCTGTGGCAGGCAAGGCAAACGCAAGCGTGGCGAATATGAGAGCGCGGTGTTTCATGAGCAGATCCAAAGCACGATCCGGGCCATCCAGCGTGCCTCATCCAATAATCACGTGCTCCTCATTGAACCAGAGCGGTGAGCGCGGCAAGTCGATAAATTTGCGCTCGTCCGCCAGAAGGGCGGCCCCCGCCTCGGCATTTCCCTCATTCTGCCCGGCCTCGAACAGCGCCTCCCAGCTCTCGAAATAGATTTCGGCGATACCGTCATACATCTCGGGCGCGTCGCGGCTGTCGCGCATCACAGCGTTGAAGTCATGTGTCAGGGCGTGCACCTGGACGTAGCGGGCAATGCCAAGCGTCCTGGCATGCTTCGCGACCAGCGGGGCATGGTTCTCACGCCAATAGGTCTGGAATTCCTCCCGGCTGAGATGCGGCAGCCTGTGCAGGCAGAATGTAAGCTTGATCATGATGTCCTCCCTTTATCCTTTCAGGGAAGACTAGCGGCGCAAGGCCTACTCGACCAGTTCGTAGCGATAGGATTCGATCACCGTATTGGCGAGCAGCTTCTCGCACATCTCCTTGACGCGCGCATCGGCCTTGTCCTTTGCGACGCCGTCGAGGTCCAGTTCTATCACCTTGCCGATGCGGGCGCCCTGAACCTCTTCATAGCCCATACGTCCCAGCGTATCGGCAACAGCCTTGCCCTGCGGGTCGAGAACGCCGGGTTTCAGGCCGACATGGACGATGGCTTTCATGGCAAAGGTCTCCGAAAAATCGAGTCGGTTTCATCTAGCCGATACGCATCCTGATTGGAACGTGCCGACTGCCTACTTCACACCATTGCTGAAGTCGATGACGTCGCCGCCCTGTGCGCTTTCCTTGATGATGCCAAGACGCCGCGCCACTTCGGCATAGGCCTCGGTTACGCCGCCAAGGTCCCGGCGGAAGCGGTCCTTGTCCAGCTTCTCATTGGTCTCATAATCCCAGAGACGGCAGCTGTCCGGACTGATCTCATCGGCCAGGATGGTGCGCACGAGGTCACCTTCAAAATGGCGCCCGAATTCCAGCTTGAAGTCGATGAGGCGGATGCCAACGGCCGCAAACAGGCCCGACATGAAGTCGTTGATCCGCAAGGCCAGCGAGATGATATCGTCCATCTCCTGCTGGCTCGCCCAGCCAAAGGCAGCGATATGCTCTTCAGAGACAAGCGGATCGCCCAGCTCGTCCTTCTTGTAGCAGAACTCGACAATGGCCCGCGGCAGCGTCTCGCCCTCGGGGATGCCGAGCCGTTTGGACATGGTGCCGGCGGCGACATTGCGCACGATCACTTCCAGCGGAATGATCTCCACCTTCTTGATCAGCTGCTCACGCATGTTGAGCCGTTTGATGAAGTGGTTCGGAATACCTACGGCCGCGAGCCGGGTCATCAGGAATTCGCTGATGCGATTGTTCAGGACGCCCTTGCCGTCGAGAACGGCTTTCTTCTCCGCATTGAATGCGGTGGCATCATCCTTGAAATACTGGATCAGGGTGCCGGGCTCAGGTCCTTCGTACAGGATCTTTGCCTTGCCCTCATAAACCATGCGCCTGCGCGACATCGCCAGTCCTCCACGACCGGGGCGAAAGCACGCGGACTCCCACAGCCTGCGCCCCCATGAACAAGGCCGGAGTGATAACGCGAGTGCCCGTGTGAAACAAACGATGATTCAGCAACCGGCTAGCGGCCGCTGGGGGTGGTGGCCGCTCTCGCCGCTTGCGCACCGCCCCCCAGGCAATCTATACCGCCGCCAGAGCCAGTCACGCCCAGTCAAGAGGAGGGCTTTTCATGAGCACATTCGAGGATCGCGAGCGCGCAGAAGAAGCCAAATACGCGCATGACAGCGCCCTTCAGTTCAAGGTCATGAACCGGCGCAACAAGCTGCTTGGCCTGTGGGCGGCCGACCTGATGAACCTGTCGGGCACCGAAGCTGAAACCTATGCAAAGTCGGTGGTGATGTCGGACCTCGAAGAGCCGGGCGATGAGGATGTCTTCCGCAAGGTGCGCAGTGATTTCGACGCCAAGGGCGTCGACCGCTCCGACGCGCGCATCCGCGAACACATGGCCGAACTTCTCTCCGTCGCCCGCGAACAGATCATGAAAGAGAAGAAGGACTGACAGTCCAGCTCCAGCGTCTGTTGGACGAAGGGTCCGAAGGCTGCGGCAGCGGCGGGCCTTGAAGCCCGGCCTATTTCGCCACACATTCGCGGTCAGATACCGGACATTTCCGATTGGAGACGAGAATGAGCGACGACGTCCAGAAAGCCATCGACGAGGCCGTAAAAAGCAATGACGTGGTGCTGTTCATGAAGGGCACACCTACCTTCCCGCAGTGCGGCTTCTCGTCCGTTGTCGTTCAGGTGCTCGACTATCTCGGCGTCGAATATGTGGCCACCAATGTGCTTGAGGATCAGGCGATCCGCGAGGGCATCAAGGTCTACTCCGACTGGCCGACCATTCCGCAGCTCTACGTCAAGGGCGAGTTTGTCGGCGGCTGCGACATCATCAAGGAGATGTTCGAGAGCGGCGAACTCAAAGAGTTCATGTCCGAGAAGGGCATCGAGATGGAAGCGGCCTGAAGACAAGGTCACAGCATTTCTGCTAGAAAATCGACAAACACTCTGGCGCGAGCGGGCATATTCGCCCCGCCCGCGAAGACAGCGTGGATCTCCTCAGTGTCCTGGGGATTGTAACTTTCCAGAAGTGGTACCAGGCGCCCCTGTTCAATTTCGGCAGCGACGCTGAATGCGCCTACCCGGGCAATACCGACGCCCGCGGCTGCAAGCTGCCCCAGCGTCTCACCATTATTCGCCTCAATATTTCCGCTGACATTCATGGCATAATTCTCACCCTGCCGGCAGAAGGGCCAGACAGGTTCAGCCCGGCGGAAATTGAAGTTGAGACAGTTGTGATCGTGCAGATCCTCCGGCGTTTGCGGCGTGCCAAATCTCTTCAGATATTCCGGCGAGGCAACAATCACACGCCCACTTTCTCCAAGCTTGCGGGCCATGAGCGGACTGTCGGCCAGCGGACCAAACCGGATCGCCACGTCCGCCTGTCCGGCCGCGACATCCACAATCGCATCGGTCAGGCCGATATCGACAAGGATATGCGGATAGCGCTCAGCAAAAAGGCCGAGTAGCGGAACGATACAGAGACGGCCATGGGACAGGGCCGCACTGACCCGCAAACGCCCCCGGGGCGCGCCCTGGTCGGCAATCGCCTGCTCGGCGTCATCAAGGTCTGCCAGAATCCGGCGCGCTGCCGCGAGATAGGAGCCCCCTTCAGCGGTCAAGGTGAGCTTCCGGGTAGAGCGCAGCAACAGACGGACGCCAAGCCGCTCCTCAATCCGGTCGACGGCTCGGCTGACCGCAGATGCGGACAAACACAACTGCCTGCCGGCGGCAGAGAAGCTGCCTTCGCAGGCCACAGCGGAAAATATCTCAAGTGCGCGAGCACGATCCGCTGACAACTCCACTTTTGCAACCAACGCAAAACTCCTCTGCCGAACGCGCCCCTAAAAGCCGGGGCGGGCTCCCTTATTTGTGCGTCTGCCGCAAATTAAAGGAGATCGCAATGGAATACCGTCAACTGGGCCGGTCGGGGCTAAAAGTGCCAGCGCTGAGCTTTGGAACCGGCACCTTCGGGGGGACTGGGCCGCTGTTCGGCGCCTGGGGCACGAGCGATGCCAAGCAGGCACGCCGGCTCATCGACATCTGCCTTGAGGCGGGCGTCAATTTGTTCGACACGGCTGATGTCTATTCGGACGGCGCCTCCGAAGAAGTTCTCGGCGCAGCGATTGAGGGGCGGCGGGACGCCGTTCTGATCTCGACGAAAACCGGCCTGCCGCTTGGCGACGGCCCCGGAAGCTGGGGTGTATCGCGTGGCCGGCTCATCCGGGCGGTCGAGGCCTCCCTGCGCCGGCTCGGCACGGACTATATCGACATCCTGCAGCTTCACGCCTTCGATGCTTTCACGCCACCTGAGGAGCTGCTGTCGACGCTCGATACGCTGGTAGACTCCGGAAAGGTGCGCCATGTCGGCGTCTCGAATTATCCCGGCTGGCAGCTGATGAAAGCCCTCTCCTGCGCCGACAGATATGGCTGGCCGCGCTTTGTGGCCCACCAGGTCTATTACTCCCTTGTCGGGCGGGACTATGAAGCCGATCTGATGCCGCTGGCAGCCGACCAGGGCGTTGGCGCTCTTGTCTGGAGCCCGCTTGGCTGGGGCCGGCTGACCGGCAAGGTCCGCCGGGGCATGCCGTTGCCGGAAGGAAGCCGCCTCCATGATACCGAACAGTTTGCGCCTCCAGTGGAAGACGAGCACCTCTACAAGATTATCGATGTGCTCGACGCGGTCGCAGAGGAGACCGGAAAGACAATACCGCAGATCGCATTGAACTGGCTGCTCCAGCGTCCGACTGTCTCTTCAGTCATCATGGGCGCGCGCAATGAGGAGCAACTGCGCCAGAATCTCGGCGCCGTTGGCTGGTGCCTTTCCGACGACCAGGTCGCCAGACTCGATGCCGCAAGTGACCGGCTGCCACCCTACCCGCACGCGCCCTATCGCTATCAGGAGGGATTTGCCCGCCTGAACCCACCGCTCGTGTAAAACGGGACAAGATCATGAAAACCAACCCTCCCTTGCTGGCGCTCGCGACCGGCGCCTTCGGAATCGGCGTGACTGAGTTCGCGCCCATGGGCCTCTTGCCCCTGATAGCAGCAGACCTTGGCGTTTCCATTCCGACAGCCGGGCTGCTGATCAGTGCCTACGCCATCGGAGTCGTGCTTGGCGCTCCCTTGATGACGCTGACAACCGGAAAGATGCGGCGAAGGACATTGCTCATTGGCCTCACGGCAATCTTCACCTTTGGCAATCTCATTGCTGCGCTTGCCACGTCCTACGAGATGCTGCTTGCCGCGCGGCTGATCACATCGCTCAATCATGGGGCCTTCTTTGGCGTTGGCTCCATTGTCGCGATGAGTCTCGTACCAAAGGAGAAAGGTGCCAGCGCCGTTGCCGCGATGTTCATGGGACTGACCATCGCAAATGTGGTCGGCGTGCCGGTGGCAACATGGATGGGCGATCAGCTGGGCTGGCGCGCGTCTTTCTGGGGCATTTCAGGCCTCGGCCTGGCGACAATGCTCGCGCTTGTTGCCACCTTGCCGAACAATCCTCCGCCGAAGCGCGGCAGTGCAATGGGCGAAGTACGGGCGCTTGGACGTAGATCTGTGCTTGGCGCCCTTGGTCTCACCGTGCTGGGCTCAAGCGCCATGTTCACGGTTTTCACCTATATCACACCGATCCTGCAGACAGAGACCGGCGCGGACGTCGAATTCGTTACGGCCATGCTTATGACCTACGGGCTGGGCCTGACAGTCGGCAACTGGCTTGGAGGTTACTTCGCTGACAAATCGGTCGACCGGACCCTGATCGCCACCCTGACGGGTCTGACCCTGATCCTGATCGCCTTCGCATTTCTGATGGCCTATCCTGTTCCTTCTGCGCTCCTGATCTTTGCATGGGGAGTCGCCAGCTTCGCCTTGGTACCGCCCCTTCAGGTGCGGGTAATGCAAGCCGCGCAGGAGGCCCCGAACCTCGCATCGGCCATAAATATCGGCGCCTTCAATCTCGGCAACGCGATCGGGGCCGGTCTTGGCGGCGGCGTGATCGCACTCGGGCTGGGCCTGCCTGCCGTGGCCCTGGCAGGGGCCGCCATGGCCGGTCTCGGACTCCTTGCCCTCCTGCTCATACGCGCCGGCAATCCAGACGCGCAGCCCGCCGTCACAGGGCATCCTTCCCAGACCGGCGTCTGCTCCAGTTGATCTCGTCACCAACACGTCTACTCTCGCTTGCGGTATCAACAGGAGGCGCGCCTGATGCGACTATTTTCCACCCTGGCCCTCGGACTGATCCTGATGGGTGCAAACCCCGCATTGGCCGAAGACTGGGCCGCGAAAGCCGGGAAACATTCGGTAGAGATTGAGGACTTTGAGTTCGATACCGGTGAAACCCTCCCCTCCATCACGATGAGCTATTACACGCTCGGGACGCCGCAGCGGGATGAGGAGGGCTACATCACCAATGCCGTCATGCTGCTCCACGGCACAGGCGGCAGCGGCACGTCCCTGCTGCGTCCGATGTTTGGTGATGAACTGTTCGGCCCCGGCCAGCCGCTCGACCTGGCGGAGACCTATATCATCTCCCCGGACAATCTCGGCCATGGCGATAGCTCCAAGCCAAGCGACGGGATGCGGCTCGATTTCCCACGTTACGACTATGACGACATGGTGCGCGCCCAGTACCGGATGCTGACGGAGGACGCCGGCGTCGAAAGCCTCGACATGATCATCGGCACCTCCATGGGCTGTATGCACAGCTTCGTCTGGGGGCACACCTATCCGGGCTTCGTGGAGCGTTTTGTTCCGCTCGCCTGCAACGCCATAGAGATTGCCGGGCGCAACCGCATGTTCCGGCAGATGATCATCGAAGGCTTCCAGAATGATCCGGACTATGACGACGGCCATTACGAAGACGCGTCAGAGCTTGAGACCGGGCAAAAGATCTATGCCGACGTTCTGATCCTCGCAGGCTCCAACCCCTATCGCCTGCAGGCTGAAGCACCCACGCGCGAGGCAGCTATCGAAGCCTTTCATACAGCACAGGGGAGTCTGAAGGCCCGCGCCGTCGACCCCAACGATACGATCTACCAGTTCGACGCCTCGCGCACTTACAATCCTGCCCCGCACCTGTCAGAGATCGAAGTGCCAGTCCTCTGGATCAATTCAGCCGACGACTTCATCAACCCGCCGGGCCTCGGCGATCCGGAAGCTCTCGCTGAGAAGATGCCAAACGCCCGCTTTGTCCTCATCCCGGCCAGCGAAGACACCCGCGGCCACGGCACGCACACGGCGGCTGCCATCTGGAAGGACGAGCTGACGGCGTTTCTGGAGGAGAGGGCTGACTAGCCGCACCCTATGGGACCTGGGCTGCAGCTCAAAGCGGCAGGACCGCCCTATCCGCTTTCCTTGAAGCGTCAGCGCTGATAAACGCGCGCCCCATGAGTACACTTGTGGAAAATCCGCCGAAAGCGACCGTGAAGACCCAGCCAAAAGTGGGGATCGTCTCGCTGGGCTGCCCGAAGGCGCTGGTCGATTCAGAGCGCATTATCACGCGCCTGCGCGCTGAGGGCTATGCGATCTCGCCGGACTATGCGGGCGCGGACCTTGTCCTGGTGAATACGTGCGGCTTCCTGGACAGTGCGCGCGATGAGAGCCTTGAGGCCATCGGTGAAGCCATCGAGGCGAACGGCAAGGTCATCGTGACCGGCTGCCTCGGCGCCGAGCCGGAGGTCATCCAGAAGGCGCACCCCAAGGTCCTCGCCGTGACCGGCCCTCATCAGTATGAGCAGGTGATGGACGCGGTTCATACGCATCTGACACCGCCGGCAAACGCTTTCACGGACCTCGTGCCGGAAACCGGCCTCAAGCTCACCCCGCGCCACTACTCCTATCTGAAGATCTCCGAGGGCTGTAACAATCGCTGCAGCTTCTGCATCATTCCGAAGTTGCGCGGCGATCTCGTCTCGCGCCCGATCCACCATGTCCTGACCGAAGCTGAACAGCTTGTGCGTGCAGGCGTGAACGAGCTTCTTGTGATCAGTCAGGACACGTCAGCCTATGGTCTCGACGTGAAGTACGCCCCGCAGACGTGGAAAGGCGAGGAATATGAGACGCGTTTCCTCGATCTGGCGCGCGGCCTCGGATCACTCGGCGCATGGGTGCGGATGCACTATGTTTACCCCTATCCTCATGTCGACAAGGTCATCCCGCTCATGGCTGATGGGACGATCCTTCCCTATCTGGACATCCCCTTCCAGCATGCCTCGGCCAATGTGCTGAAAGCCATGAAACGGCCCGCCAAGCAGGACCGGGTGCTGGAGCGTATCCAGCAATGGCGCCGCGACGTGCCGGGCATGACGATCCGCTCAACCTTCATCGTCGGCTTTCCGGGAGAGACCGACGAGGATTTCGAGATCCTGCTCGACTTCATCCGTGAGGCGAAGATCGACCGCGCGGGCTGCTTCAAATACGAAAACGTCCAGCACGCCGAGAGCCGCGATCTTCCGGGCCATGTGCCCGAAGAGGTCAAGGAAGAGCGCTGGCACCGTTTCATGGCGGTGCAGGCCGCCATTTCTGCCGAGAGGGCCGAAGCGCAGGTCGGCACCGTGCAGGATGTCATCATCGACGGGCCGGGCGAAGCTGACGGCGAGATGTTCGCCCGCACCAAGGCCGATGCGCCTGAGGTCGATGGCATGGTCTATCTGGACAATGCGCTCCACCTCAAACCCGGCGACATCGTCAGCGCCCGGATCACCGACGCCGACAAATACGACCTCTACGCTGAGCCAGCCTAGTTGCTGACCTCATTCCGGATACGCACTTCAGCGCCGTCCGGAATGCCAAGCTCGGCGAAGGTCCAGCTCAGCTCAACGCCATCCGGCATATAGGCTTCGCAATAGTCCTGGCGCGCGCGATAGAAGCCGACGGCGAAGCGATTGCTGCCCGTCTTGTCGACATCGGCGGCGACGAATTCCTTCGTGGTGCAGCCATTTGACGTGACCCGGGCGGTAATGGCGCTGGCGTTCACATCCACCCCCATCAGCTCCCCATAGGCATGATCGTCATCCCATTCGGCGCGCATATGCTCATCTGCATCGACGATAACGCAGCCGGCAAGAAGGAAGGCGCCAGCCAGGCCCGCCACGATGGCAGGTTTCGCGAATGTCTTGGTCATCGAAAAATTCCTTATTGACTTACGATAAACAATCGTATTGATTTTCGATAAACCGAAGTCAAGCGATATTTTGACTGGATAGAAACAAAAGAAGGAACTTGCCCATGTCCCCGCGCCTTGCCCTTGCCACCCTGGTCCTCGGCACCGTACTGGTCCTGCCCGCCGCTGGCGAAACCCGCACCTATGACGTCGCAGACTTCGATGCGATCGACGTGTCGGCCGGCATCGAAGTCACTTTCGAGACGGGTGTCTCGACCTCAGTGATTGTCGAGAATGAGGATGGGGACTTCGATGACATCATCGTTGAGTCGAAGAATGGCACGCTCACCCTGAAACGCCCGCGCCGCATGGGTTGGGGGCGCGGCCAGCGTGACTCCTATTCCGTGTCAGTCGGCACAGAGCGCCTGTCAGAGATTGAAGCGTCTTCCGGCTCACGGGTCACCGGCAACGGCCTCAGTAGCAATGGTCTCACACTCGATGTGTCGTCGGGCGCAGAGATGACAATTGGCGGCATCGTCGCCGGCAAAGTCACCACCAGCGCCTCCTCCGGCTCCCGGATGGAGCTTGAAGGCACCTGTGACACGATGGTCGCGGATGCCTCCTCCGGATCGAGCATCGCCGCAAGCGATTTCATCTGTAATGCGCTGGAGGCGGACGTCTCCTCCGGCGCCTCAATTCGCGCGCATGCCTCTGACCGCGTGGATGCTGAGGCGTCCAGCGGCGGCAGCGTGCGGGTAAAGGGCGCGCCAGCCAATGTGACGACCGACAAATCGAGCGGCGGCTCGGTTCGCGTCACCGGCTAGGTTACTTGCCGTAGCAAAATCCCAAGGGGCCTGCACAGCGATGTGCGGGCCCTCTTCATGCCCGCTTAGCTGAAATCATAATCCTCAAGCCGGAGGTCAGGATTCGGCCAGTCGAGCTTCATGTCTTCAAGCGCACCACGCACGATCCTCGCAATGGCTGCGTTGCGGCGCGTCCGGCTGTCGGCCGGAATGACATACCACGGTGCCCAGGGCGTTGAGCAGCGGTTCACCATCGTCTCATAGGCGGCCATGAATCCCGGCCAGAGCTTGCGGTCATCGAGGTCCCCGGGATTGAACTTCCAGCGTTTGTGCGGCTCGGTGATACGTTCCTTCAGACGCTCCCCCTGTTCTTCGTGGCCAAGGTGGAGCATGAATTTGAGGATGGTGACTCCGTTCTCGGTCAGCAGCTTTTCGAACTGGTTGATCTGTTCATAGCGCTGTTCAACCATATCTGCTGGCGCCAGCTCTCGCACCTTTGCAACAAGCACGTCCTCATAGTGCGAGCGGTCGAAAATACCGATGAAACCCTTTGGCGGCACCGCCTCATGCACCCGCCAGAGGTAATCACGCGCCAGCTCGTCCTTGCTGGGCGCCTTGAAGGCTTTCACCTTCATGCCAAGCGGTGAGGTCTCAGCGAAGACGTGGCGGATGACGCCGCTCTTGCCTGCCGTATCCATGCCTTGAAGGACGATAAGGAGCGCGCGCTCCTGGGTCGCATAGAGAAGATCCTGAAGCTCATCGATGGCCGCAGCGTCGGTCTTCAGGGATTTTCGTGCATGCTTCTTGTCCGGAAAAAGCTCCCGGTCATCGCTATCGCGTGAGGACAGGTCAAACGCGTCGCCCGGTGCGGCCAGGAAGCGGGCGCGAACATCGTCGATTTCAACTGTACTCATCGGGGGCTCCTTGGGGGGACAGGCAAAG
>Ga0310345_10000186_pt1 | contig 117699 bp, 123 predicted proteins | sample HC15DNA20500_MG_FD_204667 | JGI IMG/M metagenome (GOLD analysis project Ga0310345, IMG submission 204667) | Marine microbial communities from station ALOHA, North Pacific Subtropical Gyre - HC15-DNA-20-500_MG | ecosystem: Environmental > Aquatic > Marine > Oceanic | place: Pacific Ocean... | reverse complement strand
TAGATCGCCGCTCCCGGACCGCGCAGCACCTCGATCGCGTCCAGAAGCAATGGGTCTGTCGTTACCGCATGGTCGGGGGAGACCGATGAGGCATCAAACAGTGTCGCCCCATCCGACAGGATCTCGATGCGCGGCACGGTCTGGCCGCGAATGACGGGCCTGGATGCCCCGCCGCCAAAATTGTCCATGTGCACGCCGGGCAGCGTCGCCAGCGTTTCGCCCAGCGTACCTTTCCGTTTCACCGTGAACTCATCGCCTGAGAGAACCTGCAGGGGAAGCGCCCGGTCTGCGAGCATGCCTGCGGTCGACATGCCGTATACATCAACAGTCTCGACCCGCATGGTCGGATCCTCGTCGGCGGGCGGCGGCGTCGCTTCCTGCGCAATGGCCTGCGCGCCGAGGCAGGCCAGGGCGGAAACTGTTGCTGATAGATGAAAGACTGATCTCTTCCCGGTGTTGGACATGGCAAACCCTTCTTGGTGTGAAGTGTTTGCACGTAGAGTTATGTTATTACATTCGTCAAGCGGGCATTTAAGGAAAAGTGGCCGCAATACGGGTAAGGGCTCATAATCCGTCAGCTCACGCTTTCGAACCTTCTGGTATAATCACGCATCGCCTCACCCCTTCGTGATCGGCGATCACGCAGGCGTGGTTCGCAGTTGAGGCGGATCGGGCGTATCTCGGCGCCATCACGACAAGGGGGATGAACCCATGGACAGGATAAAGGCCTGGTCGCCGCATGCGATCGCCATCATCGCATCGCTCGTCTTTCTCGACAGCCTTCGCTTCAAGTTCACCAATGCCCCGGAGACGATCGAAATCTTCACCCGGCTCGACAGCTGGGCCGCCAGTTTCGGAGCAGGCGGCCTGTTCGCCCAGACCGGCCTTTTCAGCCAGTATGTCATCGGCACGGCTGAGCTCTTCGCGTCCGCCCTTCTGCTCATCGGTATCCACCCGGCGCTGCGGCGGTTTCAGGCGGTCGGGGCGCTGATCGCCTTCGCCGTGATGAGCGGCGCGGTGAACTTCCATCTCTGGACGCCGCTCGGCATCGACCCGAACAATGATGGTGGCGGGCTCTTCGTCATGGCCTGCTTTGTCTGGGTGACGTCTGTCGTCCTCATCATCATCCGCCGCAATGAGCTTGCCGCCATCGCCAGAGGGCTTGCGGCAACCTTCCTGCCGGGCCGCGCCGTTCCTGAAAACACCGAAGTTGCCGCCCGACCCACTCACGTCTGACACGCTGATCCTCCCGAAAGGAGACCCCATGATGAAATCGCTCTCCGCCGCCCTCGCCATCGGCCTTTCTGCCACCGCCTTCACCGCGCCTGCCCATGCGGACAAGCCGCCGGTCTATACCGGCTTCGCCAGCAAGACTGCCGTGCAGGGGCATGACCCCGTCGCCTATTTCACCGAAGGCAGGCCGGTCAAAGGCCAGAAGAAATTCTCCACAGAATATCAGGGCGCGACCTTCCGCTTTGCCAGCCAGGAGAACCTCGACACCTTCCTTGCCGACCCGCAAAAATACGCCCCGCAATATGGAGGCTATTGCGCCTGGGCTGTCTCGCAGGGCTACACGGCAAAGGGCGATGCCGACCACTGGAAGATCGTCGATGGCAAGCTCTATCTGAACTATAATAAAAAAATTCAGGAAGACTGGGAACAAGATCAGGCGTCATACATTGTTCAGGCAGATACAAACTGGCCGGAGGTTCTGAAGTAGCAGGGCAAATTTCCCTCCTCCCCTCACCCAGCCCTGTTTCTTCCGGCTTGAAGGCCCTGCACGTCCCCTCCGTGCAGGGCCTTTTCGTATGGGGCCTGTGGCCGCGAAAACACACATGGAATCTGCCTTTTTTCCGCCTCAAATCCGGACAAATTCGGCGCGTTTTCAGGCGCAAGTCTCCCCCCGCGCCTATGGACAGGCGCCCTTTACAGGAGATCATAATGTCCAAAACCCTGACTGCTGCAGCAATTGCTGCCGTTCTTGCCACGCCTGCCTTCGCACAAGGCTGGTACGCAGATGTCGGCTATCAGACCCTCGGCTTCGACGAGGACGAGATCGATGTCGATCTTGGCGCCATCACGGGCCATTTCGGCTATCAGCTCAACCAGAACTTTGCGCTGGAAGGTGAGCTTGGCGTAGGCGTCAAGGACGAGTCCTTCGACGTTCTCGGCACGGATGTCGATGTTGAGCTGAGCTACCTCGTCGGCGCTTATGTCCGCGGCCAGGTGCCGGTCAGCGAGCAGCTCAACCTCTTCGCGCGCGTCGGCGTCGTCAACGCTGAGCTCAGCGTCGAAGGCGGCGGCTTCTCGGAAAGCGATTCCGAGACCGGTATTGGCTACGGTGCCGGTGCCGAATTCATGTTCAATTCGACCTTCGGTATCCGCGGCGACTACACCCGCTATGACATCGACGACGCAGAAGCCGATGCCTTCATGATCGGCGCGGTCTTCAAATACTGAGACAGGTTCCTTCGCAAGTCGAAGGGGATGAGCGATCCGGCCGGGCACAAGCTCGGCCGGATTTTTCATGCCGGGCAGGGCGCCGTTAGCGCCGTGCGATGATCCAGACCGCGTGGATGAGGCCGGGAATATAGCCAAGCAGCGTCAGCAGCACGTTGAGCCAGAACTGCGCGCCGAGGCCGACCTGCAGGAACACGCCGAGCGGCGGGATCAATACGGAAAAGATAATGCGAATAATATCCATGAGGGGTCTCCAATCATGACTGGAAACGTCCCCTGGCGGACACTTGTTCCGGATTTGCCTGCTAGCTGTCGCGGCTTGCCCACTCGTTCAGGATGTGGTGCGCCACGGCGAAGCGCATCGGCGCGAAGATCTCCGGATGCTCACCAGCCATGACGGCCCGCGCCTCATCCCGCGTGATCCAGATGGCCTGTTCCAGCTCATTCGGGTCGATGGTGATATCCTCATTTTCGGCCGGGAGAATGAGCCCGATCATCAGTGAGGATGGAAACGGCCAGGGCTGGCAGAACAGATACTCCGCCTTTGCCGGGTCGCATTTGATCCCCGCTTCCTCATAAAGCTCCCGCGCTGCGCCCTGTTCCAGCGTCTCGCCCGGCTCGATGAAACCGGCAAGGCAGCTCCACATCCCCTTGGGCCACATTTTCTGGCGGCCCAGCAGGCACTTGTCGCCGGACACGGCCAGCATGATTGCCACAGGGTCGGTGCGCGGGAAATGTTCGGCCTTGCAGTCGGGGCAGGCGCGCTTCCAGCCCGCTTCCACCCGCTCGCTCTCTGCCCCGCATTTCGCGCAGAACCGATGTGAGCGATGCCACTCGAACAGGCTGCGCGCCGTGGAGGCGAGGTTCGCGTCCATTTCCGGCATGCGCGCGAGGCTGGTGCGCAGGTCACCAAAGTCACCAGTGCCCGCGATCAGCGATGAATTGAGGTCGAAATCACCCGGCATTTCCACCGCGAAGACCGGCGACTTGTTCTTGTCGAGCCCGAGGAAGAGCGGCTCGGCCTCCGGGGCAAGTTTCGCCACTTCCGGGCCGAGCCAGACAAGCCCGCCTTCCGCCGTCACGAGCGGCAATCCGCCCTGCAGGATGAGCACCAGCGCGGCCTCGCTCTTATAGGCGGCATCGAGCCAGGCTTCGTCGCTGCGATGGTGGCCGGCGCGGTCAATTGGCCGCGAACCGAGCGGGATAAGGTCGGAATTTGTGGTGATGGTCGTCATGGGCAGAATACCTATCAGCATCCGCCCCCTTGTCACCCCGCTTTCAAGACGCGATATAGCGGACAGGAGGCTGGCGGTGGACGAAGTCCTCGCCAACCGGGTCAGGTCGGGAACGAAGCAGCCCTAACGAGTTTCGCTTCGGGTCACTGTCCAGTCTCCGCTTTCCCCAGACAATTCATCAAAGCCCTCATGGTGAGTGCAGCATGCCCCGGTGAAGACCGGGGTCGAACCACGAGGGCGGGTGCGCTTTGCCTCATCATGGTTCGACGCTCACCCTGCGCCAAACCGAAGCACGCTCACCACGCGCGCGCACATCTCGCGCGCCCTCCTCCGCCGCCCCCAAAAACGCAGGCGCGAGCCCGCCCCTTCAAACCCACTTCCCCTCCCGATAAATTCGATCTAGCGTCCGGCGCATGATGATCCGCACCCTTCTTCTTGTCGCCGCCTGCGCCGCTGCGTCTTCTGCCGCAGAGGCCTGTTCCTGCATGGTCTATGGCACGGTGGAGGAGAAGCTCGCCGCGTCCGAGACGATCTTCCTCGGCGCGGCTGAAGAGCGCTCGCCTGCCAGCGACGAAGAGCCGGTCGAGGGCATCGCCGCCGAAGACGCCTACAAGACGCGGTTCAGGGTCATCCGCAGCTATCGCGGCCCGGACGCCCCGACCCTAGACGTCGCCCACCGCCTCTCATCGGCGGCCTGCGGCCACGAGTTCAGGAATGGCAGCCCGGTCCTGGTCTTTGCCTATGCGGGCGAGGACGGCGCCCTGCAGACCAATTCCTGCGCCCTCATCACCTATACGCGCGACGATGAAAGCGTCTTCGACGCCCTCGAAGCCGAACATGGCGGCAAATGGTGGTGGTGAGAAGCTGACCCCGCTCGTTGAGAGCGAAATCGAAGGGCGGGCATCAAGAGAGTAGCTTTTGTGTGTGACCTCTCCTCACGCGTCACTCCCGATCGCCGAAGGCGATCTGGGAGCCCATCTTTCTCCGTTGAAGCCATGCGCCGGACAGGTCAGAAGCTGGACCCTCAGACCGCTATCGCGGTCGAGGGTGATGCGACCCGCCCCGTAGTCAGCCCGTTATCGGCCTGCAATCGGCCCGCAATCGGCCTGCCATTTTGCGGCCCAGAACCCCCATCCATCCCACACCCTGCATCACCGGAATCCCCTGAGGAAATTCGCCGCCACCTCAAGATGCCCCTGTAACTTTTTCTCTTCCATCTTCTCGGCCATGGACACCATCATCGCCCAGCGCGGACTGCCCTTGAGCTTCTCACGGTTGCGCCAGATCCAGCGCCAGTAGAGCCCGTCCCAGATATCGCACCATTCACCAGGCCGGTGATTGCCCATCTTGCGGATATAGGCCGAGCCGGAGAAATACGGCTTCGTCGTAATGCGCCCGCCATCGGCATTCTGGCTCATCGCATAGGCGTTCGGCACCATGACCCAGTCATAGCTGTCGGCGAACATCTCCATGAACCAGCGATAGATGTCTGCGGGTCTTGTCTCGCAGATGAACATGAGGCCGCCGAGCACCATAAGCCGCTCGATATGGTGGCAATAGCCTGTTTTCAGGACCCTTTTTATCGTGTCATCGACGGGGGCAATGCCCGTCTCGCCGGTCCAGAAGCTCCCCGGCAGGGGCCTCTCATGGCCCCAGTGATTGCCATTGCGCATGTCGACGCCAAGGTCTTCATAGGTCGCGCGCATGAATTCGCGCCAGCCGATCAGCTGACGGATGAAGCCTTCGGCAGAGTTCATCGGAATGTCGCGCGCCTCGATCACCGCCATGGCCGCATCGAGGACGAGCTTCGGCGTCAGCAGGCCGATATTCAGCATCGGCGTGATCGCCGAATGCCAGAGCAGCGCCTCGCCTTCGAGGATCGCGTCTTCATACGGGCCGAAGCGCTCAAACCGTTCGGCGAGGAACTTGCCAAGCCAGCTCTCAGCATCCTCATGGCTGGTCGGCCAGTAGATATTGTGCAGCGAGCCGTAATTGTCCGGAAAGTCTTCCTCGATCTCGCACCGGGCCTGCTCTTCCAGCTTGTTCGGCTCGCGCGAACGAAGGCGCGGCGGGTTAGACCGCAGAGTCTTTGGAACTTTCTTGCGGTTCTCCTCGTCAAAGCTCCATTTGCCACCTTTTGGCTGGTCGCCCTCCATCAGCACACCGAAATGCCGGCGCTGGCGCTTGTAGAACTCGGCCATGAACCAGGACTTGTTGTCCTCGCGCCAGGCCCGGTTCTCGCCCGGCGTGTTGAGGAATGAGGGTGTGTTCATCAGCTTCAGCTCCAGCCCTTCAGCCTCGCAATAGGATTTCAGGCGCTTTTCAAGGATGAAGTCGACCGGGTCGCAGGCGATGATCTCATTGATGCCCGCCCTGGCAAGGCGCCTGATCGTCGGCGCCAGCAGAGGTTCGCCGGGCGTGTAGCGGATATATTCAAACTGCGGTTTCAGCCCTTCGAGCCGCCTGGCATAGCGCATCATCGAGGCGCGGTGCAGCCACAGCTTCTGCTTGTGAAACCGCATCGGATACTGGCGGTCGCCGAAGAACAGCGTGTCCTCGATGAGGCAGATCCGGTCCGGCCGCTTGTCGAGGCCGGGATGATGATCGAAGAGCTGGTGCGGGAAGATCAGAAGGGCGGTGCTCATACATGCCGTCACCTAGATCGATCCACCCACAGGCAAAGGCCGTGAAAAGCTGGGACCCGCCATTGCGGAGACCCCCGAGTCCCTGCCATTATCCGCGCGATGAGCGATGATGGTGATCTCCAGCCCGAAGACGAGCGCGATGACGCGACCTTCTCCATGTTCGGAGAGGAGGAAATGGGCGCTTCGGACGATCAGAAATCCTATCAGGTGCTGGCGCGGAAATACCGCCCGAAACTCTTCTCGGACCTGATCGGCCAGGAGGCGATGGTCCGCACCCTGCGCAATGCCTTCGAGCTCGACCGCATCGCCCACGCCTTCATGCTGACGGGTGTGCGCGGGGTGGGGAAAACAACCACGGCGCGTCTGCTGGCACGGGCGTTCAACTATGAAAGTTCGGACCATGACGGCCCGAGCCTGAAGCTCGACCCGCCCGGTGAGCACTGCAAGGCGATCATGGAAAGCCGGCATCCCGACGTGCTGGAGCTCGACGCGGCCAGCCGTACCGGCGTGGCCGACATGCGCGAGCTGCTGGACGGTGTGCGATACTCACCCGTTTCTGCCCGCTACAAGGTCTACATCATCGACGAAGTTCACATGTTGTCGACCGCCTCCTTCAATGCGCTCCTGAAGACATTGGAAGAGCCGCCGCCCCACGTGAAATTTATCTTTGCGACCACCGAAATCCGCAAGGTGCCCGTCACTGTTCTTTCCCGTTGCCAGCGTTTCGACCTGAAGCGCCTCGACACAGGCGAGCTTGCCGCCCACCTCGCGAAGATTGCAGGCCGTGAAGGCGCGAAGATTTCCGATGAGGGCATCACCCTCATTGCCCGCGCCGCCGAAGGATCTGTGCGAGACGGATTGTCCATCCTCGACCAGGCGATCGTGCAGGGCCTCGACGGGGGAGAGATCAGCGGCGAAGCGGTGCGCGACATGCTCGGCCTCGGGGATCGCCTCCGCCTGCTCGACGCCTTCGAATATGCCGTCACCGGCAAGGCAAAAGAGGCGGTGAACGAGATCACCGACCAGATCCAGATCGGCGCGGACCCGCTCGTCCTGATGAAGGATCTGCTCGAGATCGCCGCCGATGTCGCAACGGTCCAGGCCATGGGTGACAATTACACGCTGCCAGGCCCGGCCGACTGGACGACCCGCACCCGACAGATCGCAGATAGCGTCACCCCGGCGCAGGCCCAGCGCAACTGGCAGATCCTGCTCTCGGGCTATCGCGACACCCAGAGCGCGCCGGAAAGCGATGTCGCCCTGCGCATGGTAATCCTGCGTCTCGTCGCGGCCGCTGGCCTGCCATCGCCGGAAGACGCCGCCCGGATGATCGCCGAGGGCGGCGGCAAGCCATCCAACGCCAAGGGCAGGGGCGGCAAGGCCGATCCGAATGTCGTGCCTGTCGGCGGTGGCGGCACCGGCAAGCTCTCGAAATTCGAGGATGTCCTCGACCTCCTTGAGAAAGAGCGCGAGCCGCGCCTCTGGGGCGAGGCCAAGGCCTATATCCGCCCGGCTGTCTTCGCCGAAGGCACGATCAGCTGCGACCTGAAAGACGGTGCGCCGATTGACCTGTTGCGCCGCTTGACGGACTTCCTCGAAATCTCGACAGGCCTCGAATGGGATGTGCGCAAGGCGCAGACCTCCCGCGAAACCGTGAAGGAGCGCGAGGATCGCCAGAAGGCTGAACGGATCGAGGCGGTCAAGGCGCATCCCGACGTGAAAGCTGCTCTCGAAGCCATTCCCGGTGCCGAGATCATTGAAGTCAGCCGCGAAGCGCCCCTTGAAGGCGAGCTTGCGGGAGACAATGTGGTCCCCTTGCGCATTGCCAGTTCACAGAAAGGCTAAAGGCCCACAATGAAAGACCTCGGAAAGATCATGCAGCAGGCCCAGCAGATGCAGGCCAAGATGCAGGAAGCCCAGCAGAAGATCGAACAGGTCGAAGCTGAAGGCGTTGCCGGGGCAGGGCTGGTCAGGGTCCGGCTGAAGGGCAAGGGTGCCATGTCAGCCATTTCTATTGATCCGTCGCTGATGGGCGATGAGGCCGAAATCCTTGAAGACCTGATCAAGGCGGCGCATGCGGATGCGCGCAAACGCCTCGACGAGGAAGTCGAGAAAGCCATGAAGGAAGCCACCTCCGGAATGGGCGGCATGCTCCCCGGCTTCAAGCTGCCTTTCTAGGCAGGCCTTCCTGTCATGAGCCAGAAGAGCGCCGGCCCTGAAATCCTGAAAATGATCGAGCTGATCGCGAAGCTTCCGGGCTTCGGGCCGCGCTCTGCGCGCCGGGCAGCGCTGCACCTGCTCAAACGCAAGGACCAGCTCCTCCTGCCGCTCGCCGATGCGCTGGCTGATGCCGGCCAGAAGATCGAGCGCTGCAATACCTGCGGGAATTTCGATACGCTGCAGCCCTGCGCCGTCTGCCAGTCGACGAGCCGCGATGAGAGCGTCATCTGCGTCGTCGAGGATGTGCCGGACCTCTGGGCGCTGGAACGCGCCAGCGCCTTTCGCGGGCGCTATCATGTGCTGGGCGGCGTCCTTTCGCCGCTCGACGGCGTCGAGCCGGAAGACCTCACCATCGGCATGCTCGTCGATCGCGTGAAAGAAGGCGGGATCCGGGAAGTCATCTTCGCCCTCAGCGCCACGCTCGATGGCCAGATCACGGTCGACTATGTGAAGGACCAGCTGGAAGGCTTCGACATCACCATCACCCGCCTCGCCCAGGGCGTGCCACATGGCGGCGAACTCGATCATCTCGACGAAGGCACCCTGGCCGCAGCCATGCGCTCGCGGCGCTGAACCCCACCCCGACCCTCCCCTGAAGGGGAGGGGGCGATGGGCGCAATCGTTTCAATGTATTGCCCGCCAGTGGTTCGGCTTCGCTCACCATGCCGGGCTGCTTTAGACGTCGCATAAGGGCGACATGGTGAGCGCAGTCGAACCATGTGGCCATGGGCACAACACAGGCATCTTGGCATACCATCATCCCCCCTCTGGGGAGGGATGGGGTGGGGCTACTCCACCGCCCGCTCTTTCGCCCGCTTCCACGCCTCGCGCTGCATGTTGCGGTCGAGATAGGCTTTCAGGTTCGCATAAGGCCCGATTTCGCCAACACGTTCGGCCATGTTCGCGACATAGCTGATCCCGATATCCGGTGCCTGGAACTCGTCGCCGAGAATGTACGGCATCTCACCCAGCCTCTTGTCGAGCAGGCCGAGATGCAGCGGCACCTCGCCATCCGCAAACGCCTTGAATACTGGCGACGGACTGTCGCCCTCGCGCGCCTGCAGCATGCGCAGGAAGAGCGGCAGGAAGGCCGAGCCTTCCGGATAGTGCAGCCAGCGCAGATACTCGGCATAGGCCTTCCAGTCGGTCTGGGCGGGGGCGAGCTTGCGCCCGGTATCGTAGCGGTCGACAAGGTAGGCCGCGATCGCGCCAGACTCGGTCAGCATGATGTCGCCATCCTCCAGGGTCGGTGACTTGCCGAGCGGGGTGGCCTTCTTGATGTCGTCCTGCGACCGGAAGGTCTGCGGATTGCGATGATAGACCTTCAGCTCATAGTCGAGGCCCATTTCCTCCAGCAGCCAGACCGTGAAGATCGAGCGCCCGATGCGCAGATGGTGAAGTATGATCATGTTGTCGGCCTAGTCCTGCGTTTCGGTTTTCGTAATTTCATAGATGGTCCCCTCGGCATCGGCTGTGGCGACGAACAGGCGTCCATCCGGGCTCAGCGCGACATCGCGGTAGGGCAGGTCCAGGTCCGCCAGCAGGTCATGCGTGCCGATGAGGCTTCCGTCTTCCTCCAGCTCAACGCGCACCAGCTTCTTGCCTTTCGGGCCATTCATGCCGCCGATGATGAGATCACCCTCCCAGTCGGCCCAGGCGCCGCCGCCGATCAGCGTCATGCCTGAGGGCGCGATGCTTGGCACCCACTTCACGACAGGCTGCTCCATGCCTTCGGCTTCGGTTTCGTCGGTGATGATGGTGCCGTCATAGTTCACGCCATAGGTAATCTTCGGCCAGCCATAATTATTGCCAGGCTCGATGATGTTCAGCTCATCGCCGCCTTTCGGGCCGTGTTCATGCGCCCAGAGAATGTCGCGGCCAGGATCATAGACGAGGCCCTGCACATTGCGGTGACCATAGGACCAGACGGCAGGCGCCCCCTCTGCCCCGTCAGCGAAAGGATTATCGTCAGGGATCGAGCCGTCGGCATTAATCCGGGCGATGGTGCCGTGATAGTTCATCGGGTTCTGGGCTTCTTCCATATAACGGAAGCCTTCACCCATGCTGACCATCAGCGTGCCATCAGGCAGGAAAACCAGCCGTCCCCCATAGTGGTAGGTGGTCTCGCGCGTGGTGCCCGAGAAGATCTCGGTCACATCGCTGAGCGCGCTTGCATCCTCAGAGAGCACGCCCTTCACGACGGTCGTTGTATTCTCGCCGGACTCGCCCTTGGCAAAAGCGAGATAAAGTGTGCGGTTGGACGCAAAGGCCGGGTCGAGCGCCATCGCGAAATAGCCGCCCTGACCTTCAACCAGCGTGTCCGGCGTACCCGTCACCGCATCCGGCAGGAGCGCACCATCGCGGATCACGCGGATTGTGCCACTGCGCTCAGTGACCAGCATGTCGCCGCCCGGCAGGAACACCATGTCCCACGGCACGGACAGCCCCTCCGCGACCGGTGTCAGCGTCAGCCCGTTTGCGGAAGTCAGCGTGCCTTCCACCTGCGTGCTGGTTTCGGCTTCAACGGGCGTGGTGTCGCTGGTGTCGGGCGCAGTCTGCGCATCATTCGCCTGCGAACAGGCGGCCATCAGCAAAGCGGCGCAAGCCACATAGGTCGTGAGTCTCATTGGATACCCCATGAACAGTGTCTCCAGACTGTAAAGCGAATGCGCGATTCAGCAAATCGATCCACTGCCGGAAATAAAAAAGGGCGGCCCGGAAGCCGCCCTTCTGATCTGGGTCTCTCCAGCTGTATTACCAGCGCTTGCGCACCGAAACTCCATACAGCGATGGTTCGGTGAGGAAGACGTTTGAGAACAGGCCTGAGGAATCATCGGTGAGGTAGCGGCCGGTGATGACCTCCTCATCGGTGATGTTCTTGCCGAAGATCTCGAATTCGAGACCGTTCTCGTCATTGTAGAACTGGATTGCCAGGTTGACGTTGGACCAGCTGTCGAGGCCATCGCCCGGCGTATTCCACACGCGGCTGAAGCTTTCAGCCTGGTAGTAATAGTCGCCGCGGAGACGCATCGCCCAGTTACCGCCAAACAGGTCCTCCCACGTATATTCAGCGCCGAGGCTGAACGTCGTGTCAGGCGCGCCCGGAATGGAGTTGCCGTCGAGGTCCTTGGCTTCCCCGTCAAATGGAGTCAGACCGCCAATCGTCTGGGTCTGTCCGTTCGAGTCGACATAGGTCACATCACCGACACCGAAGGCCGCTTCTGCGCCAGCAAACGCGCCGACACAGAGTCCCGCCGTATCACCAGGCTGCAGTATACCGGCCTGAATTGCGCCGAGAATGGTCGCATAACCGGCCGCCGAGACGACACAGTTGGAGTAGCTGGACGCATTCTTCAGCGCGACGAGGTCTGCCCGGCCATTGGTGCGGTCGAGCACGTCAACGGCATAGGTGTCCTGTATCTCGGAGTCGAGCAGGCCCAGATTGGCGTTGATGATAAAGGTCGAAGCCGGGTTCCAGATCGTCTCGAATTCGAGACCCTTCAGCTCAGCGTCGATGTTAAAGTTTGCCGAGGTGCGGTTGATGATCTGCGTGATCTGGTAGCCTTCATAATCATAGTAGAAGCCCGTCGCGTTGAACTGCACGGCGCCGTTTGCCAGCGTGTTCTTCGTGCCGATCTCGTAGGAGTTGATGAACTCCGGATCGAAGAATTGCGGGAAGAGGTCAGCGCCGGCTGGTTGCGGTGGATTGATGCCGCCGCCCTTATAGCCCTTCGAATAGAAGCCATAGACCAGCGTGTCTTCCGTGAAGTCGAGATCCGGCGACCAGTCGAGACCGATACGGCCCGTGGTTTCCTGGAACTGTGCATTAAACGAGCCGTCACCTGCTTCATCCGGCGAGTTGCCTGGAATTGGCGTAGGCGCGAGCGGGTCAGCTCCCGGAGCCTGCGGTGTAAACAGGAAGGTCGGGATATTGTCCTGCGCCTTCTCGTCATCGGTGTATCGCAGGCCGACAGTGAGCTGCAGCGTGTCGGTCAGGTCGAAATAGCCCTCCCCGAAGACAGCGAAGGAATTCAGTTCATAGGGTGAGAGCGAGCGGAAATAGTTGCCGCCATCACCGTTCAGAGACCCGTTGAACAGGCCGTTGAAGTCCGTGCTGCCCGAGTCGAGCGGAACCGGTCCGCCGAAGATGGCACCGCCGAGCGCGTTGTTCAGCTGTGTCAGGGCCGTCAGAGAGTTCGATAACACGTAATAGCCCGCAGTTGGGTCTTTCGGGTCAATTGCTTCGAAATCGACCGAGATGGCGCCGAGATTGAAGTTGAACCGTCCGTCAAAGTCCGATTGCAGGCGAATTTCATGGGTCGTCTGCTCGCTGGCGCCGCCAGAGAGGTCGAATGTGCGGAACACGTTCGACTGGCCAAGTTCCGGATCGCTCACAACGCCGCCCGGGAACAGTGCCGCATAGACCGGCGCGAGGGCCGGATTGCCGAGCGGGTTTCCCGTCGTGTTGAAGGCCACGGTCGGTGCGATCTTGTTATAGTCCTCGATCGACTTGGACGAGGTTTCCGAATAGCTGCCGAGATAGGTCAGCAGCAGGCTGTCGGTCAGGTCGAACTCTGCCTTCCAGGTGTAAAGATCCTGATCGGCTGTGTACTGCGGGTCGAAGGCAGACTCGATTGTGCGCAGGTCGCGGATCACCGGGTCGGTATAGGCGTCGCCATTCAGCAGTCCGGCAAGGATACCGAGACCGCCGCCAAGCGTGGCTGCAGAGTTTACACGGCCATTGGACTGGCTGAGCGGGGCGTCCTGACAACCCAGTGAGGTATAGAGCTGATCCTGCGGGGTCACCGAAATGCCGGCAAAGCTCGTGACGAACGGGTCCTTGTCGCAGAACTGCTTGCCAGACCGCAGGCGGGAGTCGTCTTCCTCGAAGTGCTCATAGGAGAGCCAGCCACGAAGCCGGTCTGTGGGCTCGAATGCCAGCGTGGCGCGCACGCCGTAAAGGTCGCGATCGTCAATGTCATTGCCAGTGACGATATTGTCCACATAACCGTCGCGCTGCAGGAGCGAACCAGCCACACGCAGGGCCACGCGATCACCAATCGGCACGTTGATCATGCCCTTGGCCTTGAACGTGTTGTAATTGCCGTATGTCAGTTTCGCGTCGGCCTGGAACTCTTCCAGGACCGGCTTGGCCGTGATGACGTTGACCACACCACCGGTTGCGTTACGGCCGTACAGCGTGCCTTGCGGGCCGCGCAGTGTCTCAACGCGCTCCACATCGTAGAATTCGGCTTCGAAGAGGCGGTTGGCTGTCAGCGGAACGTCGTTCTGGTGGACGCCGACACCGGCATCGCCCGACTGTGCAACAAGGTCAGCACCGATGCCGCGGATCTTGAAGTTGTAGCCGGTGAAGTTGCCCTTGGTGAAGGCGACGTTTGGAATCGACTTCACAAGGTCGGGGCCACCGGACAGCTGGAGCTTCTCGAGCGCTTCTTCATCAAAGGCCGAAACGGCGATCGGAACATCCTGGATCGACTCTTCGGTCTTCTGCGTGGTCACGAGAACTGTGCCGAGCTTGCGCTGTACGTCCTCGCCGTCTTCCTGCGCGAACGCCATCGGCGTTGCCCAGGCCATGGCGACGGCCGAGGCCCCTGCGAACATGGCGTATTTCTGGTGTGTTCTTGGAATCATTTCATCTCCTCCCGAACCGAGCGTGTCTTGTTTTTGCTCGATTATTTGCGTTTCCTCGCGGGCTTCCCATGTTGTCTGAGAATGCCTCACAAGCCATCTCAGCGGCAGGCGCGACAATTTGTCAATGGCTTCGCGAGCTTATCTGGAGTTGCAATTTTCTTGTGCTTTTTAGGTTACGCATAACTGCCGTAACGGAAGGTTTCGCTTGGTTGCATCCTGTAGCAGTGGTAGTGCCGCGCCTATGAACAAGCCTACCTCTGCCTTGGTCCTTTTCTCCGGCGGACAGGATTCGACAACCTGTCTGGCATCGGCGCTCAAGCGTTTCAGGCATGTCGAGACGGTGGGCTTCGATTATGGCCAGCGTCACAAGGTCGAACTCGATGCGCGGCAGAATGTCCTGAACGCGATCCGCAGCCAGTTCCCGCAATGGGGCGACCGGCTGGGAGATGACCATTTCATCGACCTCACTGCACTGGGTGAAATCAGCGAGACCGCGATGACCCGCGAGGAAGAGATCACCACCGATGACAATGGACTGCCGTCCACCTTCGTGCCGGGCCGCAACCTCATCTTCCTGACCATGGCCGCAGCACTCGGGTGGCGGCGCGGTATCTCCGTCCTCATTGGCGGCATGTGCGAGACCGATTATTCCGGTTATCCTGACTGCCGACGCGACACGATCGATGCTCAGCAGAAGGCACTTGGCCTCGGCATGGACAAGGCGATCACCATTGAGACGCCGCTTATGTGGCTCGACAAGGCCGAGACCTGGCAGCTGGCCATGGATCTTGGCGGACAGTCGCTCGTCGACATAATCGTGAATGACAGCCACACCTGCTATCTCGGCGAACGGGGCCACAAGCATGTCTGGGGCTATGGCTGCGGCAAGTGTCCGGCCTGTGAGCTTCGCGCGTCCGGATACAGGAAGTGGCAGGAGCGCTTCCGGTGAAGACCTATTCGGTCAAGGAAGCCTATGTGACCTTGCAGGGCGAAGGCGCGCAGACAGGCCGGGCGGCCGTGTTCCTGCGCTTTGCCGGCTGCAATCTCTGGAGCGGGCTGGAGCGTGACCGCGACACGGCCGTCTGCAAGTTCTGCGATACCGATTTTGTCGGCACGAATGGCGAGAATGGCGGCAAGTTTCGCGGCCCCGAAGCGCTGGTGGATCATGTCTCGCGTCTCTGGCAGTCCGAAGGCCGTATCACGGGGCAGGAGGCTTATATCGTCTGCACTGGCGGCGAGCCGCTGATGCAGCTTGATGAGCCGCTGATCGATGCGTTTCATGCCGCCGGCTTCAAGGTCGGCGTCGAGACCAATGGCACGCTTGCTGCGCCCGCCACGCTGGACTGGATCTGCGTCTCGCCCAAGGCGGATGCCGAAATCGTCCAGACGAGCGGTGATGAGCTGAAGCTTGTCTACCCCCAGACCGAAGCAGAAGCGCAGCCTGAGCGCTTCGAAACACTGCAGTTCGAGCACTTCTTTCTACAGCCTAAAGATGATAACAGGCAGGCCGACAATATTCAGGCCGCAGCGGCCTATTGCATGAAGCATCCGAAATGGCGACTGAGCTTACAAACCCACAAACTGATCGGGCTGCCCTGAGCCCGTCAGGCGAAGTGTTCGAGATCTCGAAGGCGGTGACCTTCGAGGCGGCGCATTTCATGGGCGGAAAGCCTGAGGGCCATCCCTATCGCAATCTGCATGGCCACAGTTTCCGGCTGGAAGCCTCCGTGCGCGGCACAGTGAAGCCGGGCGAGGAATGGGTCGAGGATTTCGGCCACCTGACGGCAGAGCTGAACCGCGTCGCGGGCCTGCTTGACCACAAGCTCCTCAACGAGATTGAAGGCCTGTCTGTCCCGACGCTTGAGCGGGTCTGCCTGTGGGCTGCGAATGAATTGAAAACGGCCCTGCCGGGTCTCTCAAAAGTGAGCCTGGCAAGGCCGTCTCTCAATGAAGTCTGTACGCTGGAGCTGAGCCGCTAGCCAGCCAGCTGTTCGGCCAGGCGTTTCGCGAAGTTGCGAGACGCGCGATTGGCATCGTGCCACACGCCGGCCGCCACCACCTGGCGGATGTCATGCTCATACCAGTCATATTCGAGCTCGCCGATGACCGTGCCAGAGGCGTCATAAGCGGTGCCCTTCAGCGTCATGCCGCCAATCGATTTCGAGCGCAGGGCGTCGAGACCGGGATTATCGGACAATTGCTGCATGGTTGGCCGGTTCGGTTTTGCGTCAACAATCGTAACGCTCACCTTGGCGGGGTCGATACCAGCCTTCTGGAAGGCGTGTTCGATATCCTTGCGGATATCGGCAATCAGCTTCTCGCCTTCACGCGTACCGTAATCGTCGACCAGCTTCTCCTCGAAGTCCGTCGAATAGCCGATATTGATCTCAGCTGCGTAAGCAAGCGGGGCAAGTGAAGCAGCGGCAATGGCAATCAGAAAAGTCTTCATGGCAGTCCTCCTGTCTGTACATAATATAATATTCGGCCCCGCCTGGTGAAGCGGAGTCGTTTCGGATTACAGAGAATTTATCAGGAGACGCGCGACGGCTGCCTAGTCGTCCTTGTCGTCATCCCCGTCCGGGATCACGGCGCCAACGACAGCGCCTGTCGTGTTTACAGCACCTTCAGCGACATCACCGGCCACGCTGACGGCCGTGCCGACAATGCACCCGCCGAGCGGCAGGGACAGGCAGAAAAGAAACGAAACAGCAAGAAGACGGGTCATGCGCGCACACTGGCATGACCCGTCTTAACCGGTGATGAAGACATCAGACCGTATCGACGAAAACGATCTCGGCGTCGGCGATGCCCTTGAAGGTCAGCGTCTCGGCACCTGTGACAGCCGCACCGTCACGCGCATTCAGTGTCTCGCCATTCAGCTCGACAGAGCCGCCCGCCAGCACGAAATAGCCATAGCGCCCCGCCGGGACGGTGTAGTCCAGCGTCTCACCGGCTTTCAGCGTCGCACCAAGCACTTTTGCGTTCTGGCGGATCGGCAGGGCCTTGTCGGCCTCGTCGCCGCTGGCCAGCACGGCCCATTGACCGGACCGGTCACCTTTCGGGAACTTGCGCGCACCCCAGCCGGGAGCACCGCCCGCCACAGCCGGTTCGATCCAGATCTGGAACAGCGTCGTCTCGTCGGTCTCGGCGTTCCATTCCGAATGCTGCACGCCAGACCCGGCGCTCATCACCTGCACATCGCCAGCCTCGGTGCGGCCCTTGTTTCCCATCGAGTCCTGGTGGGTGATCGCCCCTTTGCGGACATAGGTAATGATCTCCATGTCGCGGTGGCCATGCGGGGGAAAGCCGGTCTGGGCGCGGATCTTGTCATCGTTCCAGACGCGCAGCTTGCCATGGCCCATGCGGGTCGGGTCGTAATAGTGCGAGAAGGAGAAGTGGTAGTGGGCATCCAGCCATTCATTCTGGAAGGTGCCGAGATCCTTGAACCTGCGAATGTCAATCATTGCGACCTCCATGTTTGTGTCTGGCCACAAGATGGCGTGCCCCGCGAATTCATCCAGAGCCTCGCCCGGACATCACTTATTCGCAGCATGCATCAATCTGATGATGGCTTCTTCGGCCGCACCATCTCGACCTGAAGCGTCGATCCCGGCGTGATCAGGATGTCCTCATGGCGCAGCGGAATGTCGATCCCCGCCTCGCGGAACCGGTCCCAGATGCTGAGCAATACCTGCGAGGCAATGTTGGCGACACCGTTTTCAGGATCATTGATCCAGAAGCGCGCCTCAAGCTCGATGGCTTCGTCCCCGAACTCCATGACGAGGCAGACCGGCGCGGGCGAATGCAGCACGCGCGGTGTGTCCTTTGCGCCTTCCACGACGAGATCGACAGCCTGGCGCAGATCGGTCTCATACTCGACACGCAGGCGCTTCTTCACCCGCACTTCCTTGTTGGAATAGGACCAGTTGACCACCTTGTCGGTGATCAGCATCTCGTTCGGGATGAGGTGTTCCTTGCCGTCCCGCGTAATCACAGACGCATAACGAAGGCCCAGCGATTTCACGACGCCATAGGTGTCGTCCACCTCGATGACATCATTCGGCTTGATGGACCGGTCGGTCAGCAGGATCACGCCGGAGATGAAGTTGGCCACGATCTGCTGCATGCCAAAGCCAAGGCCGACACCGATCGCACCGCCAAGCACCGCAAGGCCTGACAGCGGAATGCCAAGACCTGCGAGCGTCAGCAGGGCAGCGCCGAAGAACAGGCCGATCTGCATCGCATTCGACATCAGGATGCGCAGCGATGGCTCAACGCGGGGCAGGGCATGCACGCGCCGCTTCAGGCGGGACGCAATCCAGTTGGCGATGAACAGGAAGAAGGCCGCCGTTGCGATGGCCTGCACGATGAAGATCGGGCTGATCCGGCCGCCTGCATAGGGCGGACCGACATTGGACAGCCAGTCGAGCACCTCATCCAGCACGCCGAACGCGTAAAACACCGCAAAGACCCAGATCGTCCATTCCAGCGGCTTGCGGACGAATTCGGGCAGGAAGGTCGTCACCACGCGGATCAGCAGCCAGGCAAGCGCCAGCGACGTCGCAATCCGCACCAGCGCGCTCTCCTGCCCAATGGTATTGAGTATCGTCAGGGCGAGATAGACAAACAGCGCCCACAGTGCCGGCCTGACCAGCGCCGGCACCGATTCGGTCACATTCTTCGCGATATTCTCCGGCAGCCGCTCCAGCAGGCCGAGGACCTGCTTGCGGATTGGCGGCGCAAGCAGAACGCCGACAACAAGCGCCAGGAGCACAGAGCCGACCTGGATGCTGAGCGGTACCAGTATATCGAGGTTGAGGACGTTCTCATTTGCCCAGCCGACCGGATCATTCAGGAAAGGCCGCGCCCAGGCGAGATAGTCGGTATCGGCCGCGACCTCAGCTGGGGCGCTGGCCATGCCATCGGGTGACACCGTCCGGCAAAATTCCTCGCCATCCCGAAGGATACACTCCTTCAGAATGGGGGTTTCGCTTTCCGGGGCGGTCTCACCCTGCATGTACTGGTGTCCCTAGATCGGCTCGTATGGGAAGACTGTCGTCGTCGGGCCGAGATCTGTAAAGCTTCCCTGCATGCTTGGCAGGCCCTGCTCGATCAGCGTCTCTGGCGTCCAGCCTTCGAGGCGGGCGACCGACTTCACAGGACGGGGCTGGCTGAACAGGATGACCTCATTGCCGCGGACCGAGAAAATCTGTCCAGACACATTCTTGGCACCATCTGCGCAGAGGGCAACAGCGAACTGGGCCACCTGGTCTGCACGCATGCCATTCTTCATCCGTTCGACGCGCTCACGCCCCGCCTCATCCTTCACTGGGATGGATGCGATCATGCGGGTCCAGGCAAACGGCGCGATAACGTTGGAGCGGACATTCTTGCGCTCGCCTTCCATGGCAATGATGTGGGAAAGGCTCGCAATGCCGAGCTTCGCTGCGCCATAGTTTGCCTGGCCGATATTGCCGATCAGGCCGGTGGTTGATGTGAAGAGGACGTAAGAGCCGTCTTTCTGGTCACGGAATTCGTTGATCGAGGCGCGGGTGACATTGAACGTGCCATGCAGGTGAACGTCGATGACGGCCTTCCAGTCGTCTTCGGACATCTTGTGGAACATGCCGTCCCGCAGAATACCAGCGGGGTTCATGATGGCGTGAAGGCCACCAAACTCGTCCTTGGCCTGTTCGACCATGCCTTCGACGGCCTTGTAATCGGTGACGCTGTCAGAGTTCGAGACCGCCTCGCCGCCTGCTGCGCGGATTTCCTGCGCCACTTTTTCGGCCGGGCCTGCATCGCCCTCATCGGCGCCGGACAGGCTGCCACCGAGATCGTTCACCACAACCTTCGCGCCGGCCTTTGCTGCCAGCAGCGCGCACTCCTTGCCGATCCCGTTGCCGCCGCCGGTGACCAGTACGACTTTTCCATCCAGAACGCCCATGTATTCCTCCTAGCTTGCTACATTCATGTGTTGAGCGTTTTCCAACACCCTCGCAGCTGGATTGGCAAGCCTGTGAGGTTGCGACCTTATTGCGCCCTGAGGCCCTGAACCAGGCGCTTTGATCGCAGGTAGATTGTCACCACGCAGCCAAGTGCGATGATGATCAGCGCGCCTTTCAGCGTGAACGTGTTTGCGCCCCATAGCGGCTCGAACAGGGTCACCGCTGCGGCAAATGTCAGCATGCCCATGCGGTGCTGCTTGGCCATCGGGCCGCCAAAGTCGGCAGGCAGCGCGTTCGCCCGGCCAAGTTCGCGCACATAGGCGACGAAGATGGCGAGCGCGGCCGCGATGAGACCAAGCCATCCCATGCCGCAGGCCATGCCGGCCGCGGCCAGCAACAGGAAATCCGACACCCTGTCGGGAAACTCGTTCCAGAAGGGCCCTTCCGGCCCGCCCGCGCCGTGTTCGACGGCAACCATCCCGTCAAACAGGTTGCAGAGAAGCCGCCCCTGAATGCCGCCAATCGCAGCCAGGAGTGCAAAGACACGCAGGAAGCCATCCACATGCGGCACAAGCAGGAAGGCCAGCGCCCCCACGGCAGCGAATGCCATGCTGGCCATGGAAATCTGGTTCGGCGTCACGCCCTGCGCGGCGAGCAGTTTGGCGGCCTGCGTCGCCCACGCAGAATTGCGTGACCGGATTGGGCGGCGAATGTCGAGAATGTCATTGCTCATGCGAAACCCTTTCCCCCTGCAGCCTTTCGCTGATGCCAGAGACTGTAGGAATAAATGATGGCATAAGTGAGAGCGACACTGGCCGGAACGGCTATCGTGGCAAGGATCTCAGGTGTCCTGGCCATGGCGTGCGTCCCGATCAGTATCGCCGTGGATATGGTGCAGGCGATGAGTGGCGGTGCCATGATGGTAAGCATCGCTGCCCCCCGGAAAGCCGATTTCATGGTCAAGCTCCGCACTACAATCGAAACGCTGCGGGCCGACGCGCCGCCACTCCGCTGGCTTTAGCAGCACTCATTCGGCCGCTATGCTCAATCCCGTCATCCCGGTTTCCGCGAAGGCGGAAGACCGGGACCCAGTGATACGCATTCTGGGCGATCAGGCTCTCGACCCCGCATCAGGTCCGGGATGACAAGAACCGGCCTCCAATCTACTCCGCCGCCGCCTGAACGTCCCGATGCGCGGCCTCTGACAGGATGCGCCGTTTCGCGGCGTCGCCTTTCCAGGCAAAGGACCAGGGCAGGCCAAGCCGGATGGCCGCATCCGCTGGCGGGCTGCCCTTGATCGGCGTGCGGTCTGCCACTTTCCCGGCGAGCTTCACGGCCTGACGCCCCGCGAAAGACAGGTCATAGTCCGGCCCAAGCTCAAGGCGCTCACGAACCTCTGCCGGGAGGATGCTGACAGAGGCGTTCGCAAGCGCCCTGTGCAGCGCGGTCGGGACGTTGCGCGCCGCCTGCCCGGATTTGATGATGTCGAGAAATTCGGTGTTGATCGGATGCGGTTCGAAGCGCGGCAGGAGGTGTGCCAGCATCGCATCGAAGTCTTCCGGCTTCCGCAATGGATTTTCGACGCCATAGAGCTTCGCGACTTCTACGCCTTCCTCATAGAAGCGGCATTTGTCCTCATAGGAGACCGGCTTTACGAACCGGTCATAGGCGGTCAGGAAGCCATAGCCCGCCGTCGCGCTCACCCAGTCGAGCAGTTCGACATCAAGCGCCTTGTAATCTTCGCCGCCCGGCGTCTTGCCGCCGACCCTGGCATGCATATTGGTGACGCCCTGGATGACACGCCGGGCCGCGCTCGCCGGGCCATAGACGCCAACCATCGCCGCCATTCCCGTGCGCTGCGAGCGGCCGATGGGGTCAGTCTTGAAGACGGAATGGTCCCACACGCCGGAGCGGATGCGGGCATCGGCAAATTCCAGCAGCACAGCCGCGACCCCGCCCACCGCCAGCGCAATCGGGTTCTTGAAGACTTTCCAGCTGATCGAGTCCGGCGCGGCATAGGCCGGCTCACCTGCCGGGACCGTGAAGTCCGTCTTCCAGCCGAGATAGGATTTCAGCTTTTTCATGGCTCATTATCTCAGAGCCACAAGCCTGCCTCAAGCTGTCGCTTTCGACAGGTAGGACTGGCTCTTCTTGATGCTCGCTTCGGCCTCGCTCATGATGCGCTCGACAATCGCCGCGACGGGTTCGACAGATTTCACACCGCCTGCCGACTGGCCCATGGCAAAACAGGACGTGTCCGGGTTGAGTTTGGCTTCATCGGTAATGCCGCCAATACCGCCGATCACGCCGGTCTGGTGCGAGTGGATGGCCTGCTGAGGGAAGGGCATGATGTCGCCGGGGCGGCTCTCCCAGTCATTGATATAGTCATTCGTGCGACAGCGCATCGGCTTGCCGGAATAGCAGCGCGTGCGCGTCGTATCGGTATCGCCTGCGCCCACCACAGTCTGCTTGTAGAGATTGGCTGCATGGGCCTCTTCAGACGCAATGAAGCGCGTGCCCATCCAGACGCCCACTGCGCCGAGCGCCAGCGACGCGGCAAGCCCGCGCCCGTCATAGATGCCACCGGCCGCGATCACCGGAATATCCACCGCTTCAACTGCCTGCGCGACCAGCGGCAATGTGCCGACGAGGCCGGTATGCCCGCCGCCTTCGCCGCCCTGCAGGATCACCGCATCACATCCGGCCTGCTCAGCCTTGATGGCGTGCTTCACTGCGCCGCCGACGACCATCACCTTGAGGCCGGCTTTTTTCAGCTTCTCCATGATCGGCATCGGCACGCCAAGGCCCGCTACGAAGCTGTCCGCGCCGCCATTGATGATGACATCGACTGACTCTTCGAGGCTCTCAGGCGATGCGGCCAGAAGGTCGACACCGAACGGCTTGTCGGTGAGCTCGCGCACCTTCTTCATCTGGCCTTCGATGAAGTCCGGCGTGGTGCCCGCCATGCCAAGCACGCCATAGCCACCCGCATTGCTCATCGCGGCGGCCAGTTCGGCATAGGAGACGCCGCCCATTCCGGCCAGCATGATCGGGTATTTGACGCCCAGGAAGTCGCAAAGCGGGGTGTGGATGCTCATCAGTGTCCTCCAGTGATTTTCAGCGATCCTTGCGCTGCCGCACGCGCCTGCCAACCCGTCACCCGAGGTCATCCCTGCCGAAAGTCCGGAACCTTGCTGTTCGTCAATCCTTGTTCCTGACAGGAAGAAGGGGCCGCATCCGCTGCAGCCCCATCCCGATGGAGGTCAACATGACGATCCGCGTTCTTTTTCTTGCTGTCGCGGCAATCGCAATGGGTGCCTGAGCACCGCCAGACGATCAGAAGATGGCGTAGCCGCCATCGATCAGCAGTGTATCGCCCGTATGGAACCGTGAAGCGTCCGATACAAGATAGATCGCTGCCCCGGCAAAATCCTCAGGCTCGCCCCAACGGCGCATCGGCACGCGGGAGATGACATTGTTCTCGAATTTCGGATTGTCCTGCGCACCGGAAGTCATGTCCGTGGCGATCCAGCCCGGCAGGATCGTGTTCGCGCGGATGCCATAGCGGGCATACTCCACGGCCAGGCCCTTGATCAGCGTGATCAGTGCGCCCTTGGTGGCGGTATAGGCCTCATTGCGCGCCGCGCCCTGAAGCGCGCCGAGCGACGCCGTGCCCATCAGCGTGCCGCCCATGTCGCCATTCTTCGCGCGCTCGACCATGTGCTTGGCGCTCTCGCGCAGCGTCCAGAAGGCGCCGTCCAGATTGACCGACATGTTCTTGCGCCAGATCTCCGTCGTCATTTCATGGAAGGACTTCGCGCCAAAGCCGACGCCGGCATTGGCGATACAGCTGTCGAGCCGCCCGAATGCCTTCACTGTCTCGGCGGTGGCCTCCACAACAGCTTGCTCATCGGCCACATCGACCTGCCAGGCTTTCGCTTCGCCCTTGCCGATCCTGGAGAGCTTTTCCGCGGCCGCCTTGTTGTCGGCCTCCTTGCGCCCCCAGATCGCGACATGCGCGCCGGCAGCGGCCAGGCCCTCTGCCATGCCAAGCCCGATACCCTTGTTGCCGCCCGTGACGAGCGCCACTTTTCCCGTGAGATCGAAAGGTGCGTAAGCCATCTGAAAATCCTCCATGCTGTTTGGATTGCATAAAGGGCATGCAGGCCGCCAAGATCAATGCTGACGACAGGGAAGGCACCCCGGCTGCAGGCCTCAGCGTGCGATAATTGTAATGCCCGCCTCGCGACGCGGCGCGGCCATGCTGAAATGCATCATCTCCGCCTCGCGGTCGATCTGCAGCCGGAATTGCGAGAGATAGTCGAGCCCGACAATGATGACCGGCTCCTCGCTCACGCCAAGTGCAACCAGCACATCCGGATCGGCGATGATGGACCTGAACTTGTCGGTCTTGAACTCGCCCACTGCGAGGTTTCGGCTGTGCAGAACCCGAAGGTCCATGACGGCCCCCGTTGCACCGACCAGCTCCAGTGTCTCGATCCGGCCCCGCCGTCCGGTCACCTTGTCGGCCAGTACCGAATTGACGACCGTAAGGCTTGCCCCGGTATCAATCAGGGCAAGGGCTTCCATGCCGTCGAGTTCGATGCGGATGAAGGGCAGGCCCTGGATACGCTCCACCGGCTTGCGGACCGTCTTGGAACGCCACACCGCCAGCGGGCGCCGGTTATACACCGATAGCCGCCCCTCCTCGAAATCGAAGTCGAGCACGCGGTGCGGCAGATTGTTTGCCGGCAGGATATTGCTGACATAGTCCATCGGGAATTTCTTGTTATAGGCCGCGCGGACCGTCTCGCTCTGGATTCCGCCAATATCGAGCTTGTCGATATGGACGAGGGGAAATTCCTGTACGCCGCTGAGGCCGTTTATGGCCACCACGCTGACGCCGTCCGGCTCTTCAATGCCGGCCGCTTTCGCCGCTGTGTGATCGAGCAACGCAATGGTCGCGCCAGTATCGAGAACCGCGTCGACTTCGACCTCGTCATTGAGCTCCATTTTCACGACAAGAAAACCCGCTTCGCTGATCTCGAAGGGGATTGTGTGCTTCGCGACTGCGCTCGCCATTGGCGTAGTCGATAGCGCCAGCAGGACCAGCGCCAGTATGTTTGAGGCGACTCTCACCTCTTTCCTCCCAGGTGCGCGACTTGTTCGCGTCAATATCCCTTTATTATGACACTAATTGCGTGCGTTCGAAAGCTTCGCGACCAGATCGAGGCCTTCCCGGACCACGCGCCGGGTTTCGTCCCAGAGGTCGATATCGTCCAGCGCATCAGCCTCGAAAAACCGCGCATCCGCTGCATCGTCGCCAGCGACCGGCTCACCGCCCGTCCACACAGCCGCAAAGTCGCTGAGCACGAAATGGCGCGTCACAAGCGTGCCGTCGCGGGTCTTCACAATCGCGTCAACCACGTCGATCAGACCGGCGAGGTCCGCCGTGACGCCGGTTTCCTCAAAGAGTTCGCGCAACGCCGCCACCCTCACCGGCTCACCCGGTTCGACCCGGCCGCCCGGCAGCGACCATTCCCCGGTCATCGGCGGTGTCCCGCGGCGGATCAGCAGCACCTGCCCATCCTTCACGCAGACCACGCCAACCGCCGCCTGCGGTCGCAGGCCATCGGCAAGTTTTGGTGAAGTTTGGCTGTTTGGCATTGTGTTAGGGCCTCGGCCTCAATAGTCGGCAGGACAGAGGAGAGTGTATGGCTCGACGCGGGAAGAAATCCAGACCTCTCAGCCTCGCGCTTCAGGGTGGCGGCGCGCATGGGGCTTTCACCTGGGGTGTGCTTGAGCGGCTGACCGAGTGCGAAGACATCGAGATCAGGTCGATCACCGCGACATCGGCCGGGGCGATGAATGCTGCCGCCTTCATCTCTGGCTATCAGAAAGACGGCAATGAGGGCGCGCGCCAGTCCCTCAGCAATTTCTGGCAGGACATCTCTCGCCGCGGTGCCTCGCTTTACGCCATGAAGCCTAATTCGCTCGCGGGCGAGATGCTGAGCTCGAACCCGTTCGCGGCCTTCTCGCCGCATTCCATCGCGACGGCCATGACGTCCTTCCTCAGCCCCTATGACCTCAATCCCTTCGATCTCAATCCGCTGCGCGAAGCGGTGACGGGAATGATCGATTTCGAAGCTGTGCGCGCCTCGGACATCCAGCTTTTCGTCGCAGCCACCAATGTCGAGACCGGCAAGGTCAAGATCTTCAAGGGCGAGGAAATCACCTCCGACGCCATCCTCGCTTCGGCCTGCCTGCCCAACACGTTCCGTGCCGTCGAAATCGAAGGCACGCCCTACTGGGATGGCGGCTATCTCGGCAATCCCTCGCTTTTCCCGCTCTTTTATACCAATGCGCCGAAGGACATCCTGCTCGTCACGCTCAATCCGCTCGAACGCAAGGGCACACCGCGCACGGCAGGTGAGATCCAGGACCGCCTCAATGAGATCACCTTCAATGCGGCGCTGCTCGGAGAGCTGCGCGCCATCGCCTTTGTGCAGAAACTGCTCGGCAAGAACCTTCTCACCCGCGCCGTGCAGAACCAGTACAAGAAGCTCAATATCCATGCGATCCGCGGCGGAGAAGCCCTGCGCAGCCTGCGCCTGGAGACCAAATACGATACGAGCTGGCCTTTCCTGACCAATCTGCGTGACAAGGGCAGGGCGCATGCCGAGGAATGGATCGGCTCCTGCCTCGACCAGGTCGGCAAGCAATCCAGCGTCGACATTCACGGCACCTTCCTGGACGGCTCTGAAAGCTAAATTCTCTTCAGCATGGTCAGCTTCGCCTTGCCGGCTTCGCGTTCGTCGACCACCTCCCAGCCTTCATGCTCGAAGGTCTCGCTGCTGTCCGTCTCGACCACGGCGAGGGCGTCCTGCGCCATCCACTCGCCCGCTATCAGCGTCTTCAGGCAGGGCGTGACGAGGTTCTGGTGATAGGGAGGGTCGAGGAAGGCAATTGTAAAGCGGTCTCCAACCCCGGCCGGCTTGGTGCCGAGATCGACGGCGCTGCGCCGATGGATGCGGGTATTCCCGAAAAGCTGCAGCGCTTCGACATTGTCACGGATCGCCCCGCGCGCGCTGCTCTCTGTCTCGACGAACAGGCAGAAGGCCGCGCCGCGAGACATCGCCTCAAAGCCGAGGGCGCCCGATCCGGCGAAGAGATCGATCACCCGCGCGCCTTCAAGCTCTGGCGCCCAGCTCGCATGCGCCAGCACATTGAACAGGCTCTCGCGCGCCCTGTCAGATGTCGGACGTGTATTGCGCCCCTTGGGCGCGGCAATCGCCTGGCCTTTGAATTTTCCGGAAATGATACGCATGGGCTGCGCCCTTAGCATTGCGGGGTGGTGCAGGAAAGTTCGTTAGCGTGTATGGGCTGTCACGATGAGCGATGAGCAATACATGCAGCGCGCCATGACGCTGGCCCAGGCCGCCGCAGATGCCGGCGAAGTCCCTGTCGGCGCGGTGGTTGTGGACCCCGCCACTGGCGAGATTGTCGGCGAAGGCCGCAATGGCCCAATCGGCGCGCATGACCCGACCGCGCATGCCGAGATCGTCGCCATCCGCGCTGCCGCCGCAAAACTCGGCAATTACCGCCTGCCGGGGCTCGACCTCTATGTCACGCTGGAACCCTGCGCCATGTGCGCGGGTGCGATCAGCTTTGCCCGGATCCGGCGGCTCGTCTTCGCGGCGGCTGATGAAAAGGGCGGCGCGGTCATCAATGGCCCGAAATTCTTCGAGCAGAAGACGTGTCACTGGCGTCCGGAAATCCTGGAAGATTCAGGGAATGCTACTGAGGCGTCCATGATGCTAAGGCAATTTTTTAAAGAAAAGCGAAAATAAATTATTGTCATGCAATAATTAATTGCTGTAAAAGAGCCTCAACCGAGGAGGCCCGAAATGTCAGACGACGACAAGACACCATCCCGCGTCCAGAGCGAGACCGAAAAGAGTTATGAAACGCTCTCAATCCTCGCCTGGGTCGCTGTAAGCATATTGGCGTTGAACGTGACCTATTTTGTGGGAAAGCAGGTCGGCGCTATCGTCTACGAGTCTCCCGGCGATATCATCACGATCTTGAATGGCTTTATGGTGGGCCTCCTGAAGGCCGGACCGACCATCTTCATTGCACTTGCAATGATCGACTTTGCCAGTTTCTTCCATCGTTGCGGACAGGGCGACACATTTACCGAGCGCAATGTGAAGACGCTGAAGAGCGGTGCGGAAAGCCTGATCTGGGCCGCAGCCGTCAGCGGCATTGTCAAACCGCTCATCCTCGATGCTCTGAATGAGCCCGGCTCGCATGAAATTCTCGATTTCACGGATCTTGCGCTCGGTGTGGGACTGATGGGAATCGCCCTGTATGGCTTTGCCAGCGTCATGAAGGACGCCATCGCCCTCAAGCAGGAAAATGACGAGTTCGTCTGATGGCGGGTGAGATCATCGTCACGCTGGATGTCATGCTTGCCCGGCGCAAGATGCGCGCAAAGGATCTCGCTGCAGAGATCGGCATGACAGAAGCCAATCTCTCACTGCTGAAGTCGGGAAAGGTGAAGGGCGTTCGCTTCGAAACGCTGGCAAAACTGTGCGAGGCGCTCGACTGCCTGCCGGGAGATCTGCTGGACTATTCGTCGCCTGAATAATCGAGACATATCAGGGCCAGTTAACTCGCTTTCGATGCGAATTAACCGTTTGTATTTGTTAAATTAAATTACAGAAAGTGATGCCGAAATGGCACAGGTTCGGCGCGCGATGAGTGCGCAGCGGAACGTGCCTTTATCCTGCCTCGTTTGGTGTCCAGTTCCGGCTTCGGGTCGGGGCAAAGAAACACAACTCAGAATGAGGAAACCTCCCATGTTGAAACAATTGCTCATTGGTACTGCAGCAGCCGGTGCCCTTACTGTTGCCGGTGCAAGCGCACAGGCTCAGGGCTATGCAGACGAAGACACAGGCTTCTATCTGCAAGGCGGCTACTCCTATCTCGACATTCAGCCCGATGGCGCTGAATCGGGTGTGGATACCAATGCAATCACCGCCCGTGCCGGGTATAACTTCAATAAGTTCTTCAGCCTCGAAGCTGATGTGACCTCCGGCATCGACGATGGTGAGTTCGACTATAATGTCGACGAGGACGAGTTTGACCTCGACGACAATAATGATGGTGATTTCAATGACCTGATCGCCGCTTCGGGCGACATTGGTCTCAACTATCTTGTTGGTGTCTATGGCCGCGCATCCATGCCGGTCACGGACAAGCTCGATATCTTCGGCCGTGCCGGTTACGCCTTCGTCGACCTGGATGCTGAAATCGAGACGCCGGGTGGCAACCCGATCAACGTCGAAGACTCCGAAGATGGTGCAGCTCTTGGTGCCGGTCTCAACTATGACCTGACCGAGAACTGGCAACTTCGCGGCGACTACACCTGGTATGGCTTCGGCAATACCGACACGCACGCTGCGATGGTCAGCGCTGGCTACAAATTCTAGTCAGCCACCCACGCAGAATGCGTGAGAGAGACGCCGGTGCCGCTGGATGAGGCACCGGCGTTTTTTTATTGGTCGAGATGAAGGCAGGTGCAACCGTCATCCTCGGAGAAGCACATGGACCGGTAATGCGAGGTTGTTTTGTCGAAATGCTGAATTTGAAGACGTACAAAATATACGTCGCCAGGTCTTTCTAGCAGCTTTTCTGCATATTCGTCCCAGACATCCCTGAATTTCGCATTGTTCGGCTCGAAGCCATCATTTCGCTTGTCCTCTCGAAAAGTCTGATCGGCCAGGTTTTCAAAAAAGTCAGCAATTTCAGGCTCTGCTTCGGTAACCTCAACATGGCGTACCTTCAGCGATTTTGCGGTCGAGAAGTTGCCCTTCGCGCTGACAGCGCAAATGTCCGGCAACTCGACAGCATTGCCGCAAGAAGCGAGCCCTAGCACCCCGATAAGTAGAAGAGATCGCATGATCACACGTCCAAGAAAACTGACGTTTAACTAGAGTAATCTCGCCGCCCGCGCCAGATAGATCACGCCAATCACCGTCACCAGCCAGCGCATCCAGCGCTTGAAGTCGACATCATTCATACGCTCCAGCACGAGCCCGCCAAGCCACGTCCCCGTCATCGACAGCGGAATGGCAAGCGCGAACAGCCAGAGCGGCGGCATGGCGCTGAGCCCCGCTGCTGCAACAACCGGCGCGCTCCAGAAGGCAATCTTCACAAGATGCGCCATCACCTGCGTTGCCGACTTGGTTGCGACAATGGCCTGCCGCGTCATGTCGGTTCGCACGAAAAACAGATCGAGCAACGGCCCAGCCACACCGGCCAGCGTGTTCAACGCCTGCACCACAAAGCCCGCAATCTCCGCCTGCCCGCGCTTCTGGATGTTGAGGTCGACGATGGATTTCGGGATCCACACCATGAGCGGGGTCAGCCCCAGCAGCAGGTAGACCATGGTCTTGTCCGGCCGCCAGGCCAGCAGCACAAGCAGCACCACCGCCGCGACCGACCCCAGCGCATATCGCGCGAAGATCGCCCAGTCGATATGCCCGCGCAGCAGCCAGGCCCGCCAGCCATTCGAGACCATCTGGATCGCCCCATGAACGATCATAGCGGTGGCAACCGGCAGCAGCGCGGTCAGCACGCCCATCAGGATGAGGCCGCCCGCCATGCCGAAGATGCCGGAAATGAATGCCGTGACCAGGGTCGCGATGAGAATGATGAGAGCGCTGATCAGGGGCATGACGTTGGCAATACCTCGATTCCTCGGGTGTGACAGGCGGGGTGCTTGCCTGCCGTGCGGGCGTAGCTAAGCTTCGCTCATGGCAGATGATTCCGAGCCTTTTGAGCGCAACGGTCCGTGGCGCGTCCACTCGACGGACGTCTCCCACGAAAACCCGTGGATCCGAGTGGAAACGAGCAAGGTCACACATCCGAACGGCGAGCCCGGCATTTATGGCGTCGTGCGCTTTGCCAATTACGCGACCGGCGTCCTGCCGGTTGATGATGAGGGGCATACCTGGCTCGTCGGCCAGCACCGCTTCACCTTTAACGCCTATAGCTGGGAATTACCGGAAGGCGGCGGGGCAAAAGGGGTTGATCCACTCGTCTCTGCCGCGCGTGAACTGGAGGAGGAGGCCGGTCTTCGCGCCGCCCACTGGCTCGCGCTTGGCAAATGGGATCTTTCCAATTCTGTCTCGGATGAACGCGCCTTCGGCTATCTTGCATGGGGCCTTTCGGCAGGTGAAGCGGCCCCCGAACCGTCTGAAGACCTCGCTCTTGAGCGCGTGCCCGTGAGCACCCTGATCGAGCGGTGCCTGTCAGGCGAGATCACCGACAGCTTCACCCACCTGATGGTCTTCACCGCCCTCGAACGCGCCCGTCGCGGAGAGCTACCGGCAGAAATCGCAAACCTGCTCCTGCGCTGACCCCAGTCGGACTGTTTCCGACCTTCCGGAAGCCGACAAGGTGAGCGAAGTCGAAGCATGCGGCTGTTGGCACGCCGCCATGCCCCTCTCCGCCAACGGGGAAGGTTGGCGTGGGGCCTATTCAGCCCCATCCGGGGAAACCGCTCGACTCCCAGTCCCAACATCCGGCAAAGAAGGCGCGTCAGATGAGGGAAGTGACATGTCCATCAATGCCCGGCGCGTTGCCCGCGTCCACAAGCTGCTCGGCCTGGTTGTCGGATTCCAGCTTCTTTTCTGGACAGTGAGCGGGCTCTTCTTCACGCTCTTCCCGATCGAACAGATCCGCGGCGAGCATCTGCGCAAGCCCGCGCCAATGGTCGACATCGCTTCGCTCGAAACTCTCGCCCCGCCGCAGGTCACGGGCGATGCAAAGGCAGTGCAGCTGCGACAGGTGCTGGGGCGCCCGGTCTGGGAAGTCTCCGGCGATGGCTGGACTGCGCTCTATGAGGCGTCGACCGGCGAGCAGCTATCCCCGCTCGGAGAGACGGCTGTGCGCCGCATTGCCGAAGAGGCCTGGGCCGGTCGAGGCTACGCCACCACGGTTGAGCGCATTGATCATCCTCCGCGCGAAGCCTTCACTGGCAAACCCCTCTGGCGGGTCGAGTTTGAAGGTCTCGATAGCGCCGTCTTCTGGGTCGATGCTGAGGCGGCCAAAATCACCGCCGTGCGTACCACCAAATGGCGCATCTTCGATGTGCTCTGGCGCTTTCACATCATGGATATCACCGGCGAAGACCGGTTCGATTCCTGGTGGCTGAAAGTCTTCGCCTTTCTCGGACTGACCAGCGTCCTGTTCGGCTTTGCCCTGCTCATCCAGCGCGCCAGCAAGGGCCGGCTCCTGAAATAGAAAAGGCCTCTGCCGGGTCTGTGCAGAGGCCTTCCAGTTCCATATCCAAAGTCCGGTTCGAAGAATCAGATAGGTCCTGACCCTAGTCTTCGGAAAAGGAGTATTCGTAAGTGAAGGAGCGGTGCTTGCTGAAGCGGGCCTTCTCCGCGTCAGTCAGGCTGGGATGGTTCATCACGAACTCCTTCACATCCTTGTCCTTGAGGCGTGAACGCTCACCGTTCACACACAGTGCGCGATAGGTCTTGCCATTGTCGCGCACGCTGACGAGGGCTGGCGCATTAAGGTCAGCATCGCGGTCCTCGCACTGCTCGGCGAGGTCTTCGACAACTTCTCCGGCCGCTTCGAGATCGTCTTCCAGTCCATCTTCGAAGGCCGCTTCAATGCGAAGTTCCATCTGCTCGGCCAGCTCTTCCATACGCTCGGCGCGGGCTTCGACTTCGCGTTCGATGACAAGTTCCATTTTCTCCATGCGGCGCTCATGGGCTTCCGCCAGCGCCTCAGCGCGGTCGGCATGTGCCTCGGCAAGGGCGGCAATCTTTTCCATCTGGATTTCGAATTTGCCTTCATCGAACTTGGAGATGAAGATTTCATGGTTCGGGATGATGATCTTGACGCCGCTATCGGTCTCGATCGTCTCGACATTGAACTCCTCAAGCCCCTCCAGCTCGAGATCGAAGTCAAATTCCATATCTCCCAGAACGGCGAGGCCCTCCAGCTCTTTCAGGTCCGCAAGATCAGAGAAATCCAGCTCGCCGAGCGCCTCGAGGGCCTTCATTTCGCCGACCTTGCTGATCTCGATCGACAGGCGCTGCATTTCTTCCTGAATGTCGGACACATCCAGCCTGTCGAGATTGGCAAGCCGCGGATGGAGCTCCTCGAATGGGTCGCTCAGCAGCACGAACTGACGGTCCGCGTCATCGCCGTGCGAATTGAACCGGTAGACGCGGTGATCTTTTACCTTGGCGTTCTTGATGACCGTTTCGTGCTCGTCGCCGCCGGCAAGTTCCGCTGAGGACTGGTCGCGCGGAGCGGCAGAGGCGGCGCATGAAGCCGTCGTGAAGACAGCGGCCGAGCCGAGTGTGACGGCGAGGGTCGTGCCAAGCAGGCGCTTGCGAAGGGTAGGGGCGGAATTCTGCATCAGGATCAATCTTTCTTTGATGGGATGCGCCAGGGTGAGGTTTGCACCGCGGAAGGCGCAGTCAGCCGGTCCGGCAAGGCGTGCGGCCTTGACCAGGGTGCGGCCATAGGAAAACGCAGATGATGTTCCCGCCCGAAGCACATCAGCGTCACATGCGGCCTCCTGGTCGATGCGGAAGGCCCGGATCGACAGGTAAGCCAGAGGATTGAACCACTGCAGCGCGAGCACGATCTGTGCGGCCTGCAGGGCAAAGAGGTCACCGCGTTTGACGTGCATCAGCTCGTGGGTCAGCGCGTCGCGCTGTTCGCGCGGGGTATAGTCAGCCTCGAACCATTCCGGCAGCAGGATCACAGGGCGCTTGAGACCAGTGACCAGCGGGCTGCCATTGAGAAGGCTGGTGCGCACCTCGAAGGAACGGCGCACTTTCAGCTGTGCGGCAATCTCGTGCGCCATTTCAGTCACCCTGTCCGACGCTTTAGAAGAGTCGTCACGGATCAGCTGGTGGAAGATGGCCTGACGACGCCAGGCGAGGCCCAGCATCAGCGCGATCCCCGCAATCCACAGCGGCACGACAAGGTGCGGCAGCACGTCGGCGACCTGTTCGAGCATGCCCGGCCCGGCCTGTTCAGCCGCGTGTGCAGGGATGAACTCGACCGGCGCCGGCACGAAGGTGGCCTCGGCGCGCATCGTGCCGCCTGCTTCGGTCGGATAGATGGCAAAGCCTGGCGTCGCCGGTGCGGCTTCGACCGGTGCAGGGGCTGGCACGGTCTCAGCTGGCGCGAGCGCGCCGAACAGGGACCAGTTGGCCGGAAGCGGCGGCATGACAAGCCGCGCCAGAGGCACAAGCCAGAGGGCATAGGCCGCCTTCGCGCCGAACTGGCGTGCGAAGGGGCGGCGAACGATGAGGACCAGCGCAAAGAGAATCGCGACGGCGAGGCTCGTCTGAAGGCTGTTGGCCACAAGCGGGTTCATGGTTTCGAACGGGTTCATTTCTTCAGCTCCCCCAAAAGCTGTTCGAGTTCGGCAATGTCATCCGCGCTGAGGCCTCTGGCATCGGCGAGGTGCGCCACAAGCGGGGCCGCCCGGCCACCGAACATGCGGTCGACAAACTGTTTCGCGGCCTTCTTCTGATAGTCGCCGCGCTTGATCAGCGGGCGATAGAGATAGCGTCGCCCATCCGGTTCTGTGGCAAGTGCGCCTTTTTCGACAAGGCGTCCCACAAGCGTCTTGATCGTGCGGATATTCCAGGACTTGTCGTCCTTCAGGGCTTCGGCGATTTCACTCGCGCCGATGCCCGGCTGGTCCCAGAGCACGTTCATGATTTCGAGTTCTGCGTGTGTGATCTGCATTGAACCTGGAGTCCCGTTGATTACGTTTGTAGTCGTTACGACCGATTACAATTGTGGTCAATACATCAATTGTGAAATTTTTGGGGCAGGGGTGTCTGGTTCGCCCGCGTGCTCCTGCCAGGGCGGTCCCGCCCTGTCAGGACGCGGCGACCACAGGGCAATCTCAGCGCATAAACATAAAAATTTCCGTCGCTTATCGCCGTCCGGCCTGCGAAGGTGTATACAGGTCCAGAATGACCGAAACTGATTCAGAACTGATCGAACCGATTGACGGTTCAAAGGAAATTGGCGCGCTGGCACACCTTTATCGCGCCGAAGTGTACCGCTCCACAATCTGGCGCCAGAGGCTCGACATGACGACCAACTGGGCGGTTGTGTCGACCGGTATCGCGCTGTCCGTCAGCTTTGCGAGCGCGACGGCGTCGCCGCTCCCGATCCCGCTGGTGGGCATGCTGACCATCATGTTCCTGTTCCTTGAGGCGCGCCGTTACCGGTATTTCATGACCTGGAAGTTCCGGGCCCGCCTGCTGGAGCTGGCGCTGATGGTGCCGGTCCTGCGGGGCGAAGGCGGCAAGATCATGACGGATCGCGGCACCGCGCTATCGGATGATTATGTCACGCCGGACTTCCACATCTCGGCCCTGCAGGCGATCGGCCACAGGCTGCGGCGGAACTATCTCTGGATCTTCATGATCCAGTATGTCGCCTATTTTGCGAAGATCTGGATTCACCCGATTGAGGCGGTGACCATCGAGCAGATGGTCCAGAGGGCGCATATCGGTCCGCTGCCCGGCGGACTGGTCATCGTGGCTGGAACATTGCTGCTGTTTGCTTTTGTCGGCGTCACGATCTGGACCTATCGGGTCAAGCAGAAGGACACCTCGCGCATGTCCGACTATCTGAAAGGCGAAAAGATAGAGTGAGCCGATGGCGTCCAGCCGCATTTGGTGGTTGCGTTTGGCGCCGAACACCTTATCTGACCCCTCAGACGCCTCAGGCATCGATCAAGTGATCCGGAACGATATGCTCTGGATCGAGCGACTTTCCTCCCCGATCGTTGCCTTCTCGAAAAAGCCCTGAATCGCGCGAACACCCAGCCGGCAGAATGGTCTGCCGGGATGGTCTATTGGCGCTTGATGCGAACAGTTCCGTTCGTGCTTCAGGCATATTTGAAAGACTGATTTTGACTCAATTTACCGACCTCGGCCTCGCCGAGCCAATCCTGCGCGCCCTGACCGCCGAAGGATATACTGACCCGACTCCGATCCAGTCGCAGGTCATCCCGGCCATGCTGGCCGGCAAGGACGTGCTCGGCACGGCGCAGACAGGCACCGGCAAGACCGCCGCCTTCGTGCTGCCACTGCTGCACGCCCTGACCCTCGACAATCAGCGCCCGGCGCCGAAAGCCTGCCGTGCGCTCATCATGGCACCAACCCGTGAACTGGCCGCGCAGATCGCCGACAGTGTCCGCACCTATGGCAAGGGCTCGAAATTCTCCGTCACCGTGATCGTTGGCGGTCTGAAGATCGGCAAGCAGGTTCGCGCCATGGAGCGCGGCGTCGACATTGTTGTCGCAACGCCCGGCCGCCTGCTCGACCTCAAGTCGCAGAACGCCATCCGTTTCGACCAGATCCGCACCGTCGTTCTCGACGAAGCGGATCACATGATGGATATGGGATTCCTGCCGCAGATCCGGAAAGTGCTGACGCAGCTTCCAAAAGAGCGTCAGACGGCGCTTCTGTCTGCCACGATGCCGAAAGACATCCGCAAGCTGGCCGAACAGTTCCTCGACAATCCTGTCAATGTGGCCGTCGCTCAGGTCTCCAGGCCGGTTGAGCGCATCGACCAGTCTGTCCAGTTCGTTCAGCATCCCCAGAAGCGCGACGTGCTGACGAAAATCCTGCGCGGTCCCACAGTCGATAGTGCGATCGTGTTCACCCGCACCAAGCGCGGTGCAGACCGTGTCTGCCGTCATCTCGAACAGGCCGGCCTCGCCGCAGCAGCGATCCACGGCAACAAGAGCCAGAACCAGCGCACCAAGGCGCTTGACGCCTTCAAGGCAAAGAAACTTACCGTGCTCGTGGCGACCGATATCGCCGCCCGCGGCATCGATATCGACCAGGTCAGCCATGTCGTGAACTATGAGCTGCCAAACGTCCCAGAGTCCTACGTGCACCGTATCGGCCGTACGGCCCGCGCTGGCGAAAGCGGCACGGCCATCACGCTTTGCGACAGCGAGGAACGCAAGCTCCTGCGCGATATCGAGAAGCTGATCGGCAACCGCCTTCCCGGTAACGAAGCCGGTGCCAATCAGGAACCGATCAATGAGCGTGAAGCCAGCGGCTTCCACCCGTCCAAGGATGGCCAGCGCCGCCGCAAGCCCCGCAATGGCAATCGCAACCGCCGGCCGAATGGCCATCGCGGCCAGGGCAAGGCAGTCCAGCACAGTCACGCCACTTGACCATCTGGCGCTTTTGGCATTTAAAGCGCCGCTTCAGGACGGGTGGTGCGGAGCCGCCGTTGAAATCGTGGGACCCATGAAGGCGTTCCACCGGCCCGCGTCGTAAAAGGAAGTACACTATGTCACGTCGTCACTCGACGAAGTACAAGATCGACCGCCGGGTCGGTGAGAATATCTGGGGTCGCCCCAAATCTCCGGTCAACAAGCGCCCAACCAAGCCAGGCCAGCACGGCCAGGGCCGTCGTCAGAAGGTTTCTGACTATGGTATGCAGCTGATGGCCAAGCAGAAGCTGAAATTCCACTATGGTGACATCACCGAGAAGCAGTTCCGCAAGACCTTCGATGAAGCCAACCGGATGAAGGGCAACACGGCCGAGAATCTGATCGGCCTGCTCGAAAGCCGTCTCGACGCCTTTGTCTACCGCTCGAAATTTGTTCCGACGATCTTCGCAGCCCGCCAGTTCGTGAACCACGGCCACGTGAAAGTGAACGGCGTGAAGACCAATATCGGCTCTGTCCGCCTGAAGCCCGGCGACGTTGTCGAAATCCGCGAAAAGTCCCGCAATCTCGCGCTGGTCCTGGAAGCCCTCGGCTCACCAGAGCGCGACGTGCCGGAATATATCGAGGTCGATCCGAAAGCGATGACCGCGACCTTTATCCGCGTCCCGGAACTCAATGACGTGCCTTACCCGGTCAAGATGGAACCGGCCCAGGTCGTCGAATTCTATTCCTCGTAAGACGCTCAGCCCTTGCGAACCAGTTCAAGCCGCGCTCCATTGGGCGCGGCTTTTTCTTTTGTTGCCGTGAGTTAAGCTACCCCCGATAGCTTGATCATGATCAGCGCGCCGACAACGATTGTAAAACAATAGAGCGCAATTGATCCGATCTGTCCGCCGGGCCGCCTCGAGCCACTCTCATAAAATAGTACTTCTGCGCCATAAGACGCCAGAAAGAAGCACCATATTATCAGGGCTTTGTCGGCAATATGTGAATTGATGGGCCGGTCAAATACGATCGAGCCGAGAATAGCGGGGAAGAAATACATAAGGTTGATGATACCGGAAACGATACCAACCTTTCGCAATATCTGCGTCGTCATTTTGGGCATTCCGATTTGTTCTCAAGGTCAATTACGTGTCTAGATTATCTACGACAACGCGATTGTTTTTACAGGATACTGAGGCATGAGGAGCGCGAGAATATGAGCATACCATCCATCGAAGAGGTGCGGGCGCGCTTCATTGCCGAGCCGGGTAAGCTGTTCAGCCTCGCCGACCGCGACCCGGGCGACCGCGACCTCTTCCCCGACAAGAAACACGCCAAGAAAATCCTCAAGGAAGATGCCGGTGCGATCGATGAGCATCAGGACCTCCTCTACGCCACACGCGAAAAGGCGCTGCTCATCGTGCTGCAGGGCATGGACACATCCGGCAAGAGCGGCGTGATCCGCAATGTCTTTGCGGACACCTCTCCGCTCGGCATGACGGTGAAGGCCTTCAAGGCCCCGACGCGTATCGAGCTTGGCCACGACTATCTCTGGCGCGTCCATGAAGCCACGCCCCGCAAGGGCTTTGTCGGTATTTTCGACCGCTCCCACTATGAAGACGTGCTGGTCGTGAAGGTGCGCAATTTCGCGCCCGCCAATGAAGTCGAACAGCGCTATGACCAGATCAACCAGTTCGAGAAGCACTTGAGCGAGAACGGCACGAAAATCCTGAAATTCATGCTGCATGTCGGCTATGAAGAGCAGGGCGAGCGCCTCAGGGAACGCATCACCGAGCCACACAAGCGCTGGAAGTTCAATCCCGGTGACCTTGAAGACCGCAAGATATGGCCGGACTTCATGTCCGCCTATGAGACCATGGTACAGCGCTGCTCGACCGAATGGGCGCCCTGGTATGTCATCCCCTCAGACAGCCGCACCCGCCGCAATGCCGCCATTGCCCGTATCGTCCGCGGCGCCATGGAAGACCTGGGCCTCGAATGGCCAGACCCCGGCCACAAGCTTGAAGACTTCGATTTCGGCTAGACGGAATTCGGAACTCAGTCGCTTGGGTTCGTCGCGTCCCCACGGCCTGTCCGTGGGGTCCATCTCCAGCCGGAGCATGATTGGTCAAAATCAGACGCATCTCGGTCAAGCCGTGGGGAGCCCACCTGTCGCTAGCGACTGAACGGCCCCCCCAAAAGAAAGCGGCCCGCCAGACTCTCGGCTGATGTGGGGTCAACCTTGATCTGGCGGGCCATATTGATGCGCTCGGGCGTCGAATTACTGGGTCCGGGTCAGGAGACCCACGCATCAATATCCTGTGTTAGCTGACCGAAACCGATCCACCGCTGGACTTGTCGATAGTGACATTGGTCGCGCCGCCCGCGACAGTCACACTGCCGCCGGAAGACGCATCCGCCTCGACGCGGTCTGTGGCATAGGCGCGGATGGAGGCGCCGCTCGACACATCGGCGATCAGCGCGGTGCATTGCAGGTTGCTCGCATCAATGCTCGCGCCGGAGGAGGCCTCTGCGTCCACCTCGGTGCAGCTGCCGGACACTTCGACATTCGAGCCGCTGGAGGATTCCAGCTCGACTTCGCCCGCATTGACGCCGGCCACGACGACCTTCGCGCCGGAAGAGACGTCAATGTCGACATCGCCGCTCATGCCGCCGCCCGTCACATAGGCGCCGGACGAGGCTTCGATATCGGACAAGGTTTTAACCCCGACCGTCACCTTGTAGGGCGTGCGCTTGCCGCTCCAGCCCAGTTTGCGCGGGCGCTTCAGGATGAGGTCGCCATCATCCACCTCGACAATGATATCGCTGAAATCGCTGTCTTTGTTCTCGACAATCACAGAGCGCGCGACACCGGTCTCGAAGCTGACCTGGATGCCTGAAGAGACATCGATGCCGTCGAAATTACGGACGTCATAAGACTGGGTGTCGGCAAGGGCCGGCGCTGCAAGCGCAAGGGACGAGGCTATGGCGAGGGGGGCAATATATTTGGACATGGGAGCGATCCTTCCAGCAGGCTGGTACATGACAAATTTTTTCGGCTTGACTTGGTCTTATCGATATTCAATACATGACTTTATCGTAAGTCAATAAGGATTTGAATAAAAAATGACCAGAAAACTCATCCTCCCAATGTTTGTTACAGGTGTAGCCTCACTCGCCATGCTGGGCGGCTGCGTAATCGTCGATGCTGATGAGCATGTCCGTGCCGACTGGGACCTCGACCGGTCCTATGGCACGCTGAAAGGGGCTGACGTCTCGGCAAACACGGTCATGGCACGGGTCTCATCGAATGGCTGCACCACGAAGGACTTCATCGGCACCGATGTCCGCAAGACCGGTGAGGATCGCTTCTCGGTCGGCTTCTTCCGCGAGAAGGAAGACTATTGCCGCGCCTACCTTCCCGAAGGCGTTGCGCTCACCTGGTCCTTCTCCGAACTCGGCATTCCCGATGGCGCGGAAGTGAAAATCCGCAACAAGGTCAGCAACTAGCGTCGCCACCGGCCTGACCGGACGAAGCGGAAGGTGAACAGGCAGCCCTTGCCGGACCGCCTGTTCATAAGGGCGCTTCAGCGCGAATAGGCTTCTGTTTCCACCGAGGTAAACGAGAAGAGCTCAGGATTGTCCGTATCCGCCGTGACGATATGGAACCCCCGCTCAGGCGAGCCGAACACTTCAAGCCGCGTCAGGTGATCTGCGCGTGTGCGGCCGTCCTTGAAGCTCAGCGGCTTGTCGATGGTGAAGGTGTGCGTGTCCCCATGGATCGCCAGGATCGGCACGTCGAGCTCAGCGCCCTCATTGGCAAGCAGGGCCTTCACATCGCGATAGGCCGTCGCCTTCCAGTAGTTATCGCCCCAGCCGGGATTGCCGTGGAACATGACGACAAGCCCCTTGGCGCCGGTTTCGGCAACCTCGTCATAGGCCGCCTTCAGCCACGCCACATTCGCTGCGTTGCGCCGTTCGAACTCGTCATAGGCATAGCGATCCGGATAGACGCCATTATTGCCGCCCGGCATGTGCAGGGTGACGAAAACCACCCCGCCTTTCGACCAGCGTGAATTCTCGCGGTATTCGCCCTCCTGCTGGGTAATGGGCATCGGGTTCTGGCCAAGGCTCATGCCTTCAGGCACGAGGTCGCGGCGGATCTTTTCGAGCCGTTCCAGCGGCTCCCAGTCGCCCTTGCCGGGAAGATTGCAATCGACCCATTCATTGTCGCCCGGGACATAGACCACAGGGCCCTCCATCCGCTCGAAGAGTTCGACGGCTTCCTCGCGCTGCTGGTCGGTGCACGGGCCGCCGCCCTGCAAGTCGCCGACGAAGACGGTGAATTCGGGGGCAGCCTTGTTGATCTCATCGACGAGGGCGAGATCCTTCTGGTGGCCGGCGTCTGTCTCTTCCTGCAGGTCCGCGAAGACCGCAAAGCGGACGAGCTGTTCGGAAGAGGCTGGAAGAGTGATGAGACATGCGGCTGCGCAGACAGCGCCGCGTTTCACAAGCTTGATCATTTTCAGGTCCTTTTGAAGGGGGATTGAGCGAGGCTCATACGAAACCGGACCGGCCAGGTGGAGTGCCCGGCCGGCCCGAAACATGCCGTCAGTAGCGATAGGAGACGCCGAACCACCAGGAATTGCCGAAATCATTGATCTCGCGCAGCACCCCGCTATCGGTGTAGATGTTCTTGCGGGGATTGTTCTGGATGTTGCGGCCTTCAACCTGCATCTGCAGCCGCTCGGTCAGCTGATAGCGAAGCTGCAGGTCGAGCTGCTCATACTGATACTCGGCCTGGGTCGCGCTGGTCGGACGGTCATCGACATAATTATAGGTCAGCTTCGCCGAGAACGGCCCGTAATTGTAGAGACCAGCAATATTGTAGAGATAGTCAGGCTGGGCGATCAGGCTGCCGCCGGGGGCTGGGCCATCCTTGCCGTCCATGAGGGTCAGGTTCGCCGCCACACCGAGGCCGTTGAAGGGCGCCGGCAGGAATTCGAACGCGTCATCCGTATAGGACAGCTCAAGCCCAGAGACTGACACCTGATCAAGATTGACCGGCTGGGTCACCGTATAGAGCACACCGTCAATGTCTTCTTCGGTTGTCACCGTCGAGATCTGGTTGTCGATGATCTTGTAGAAGGCCGCGGCAGAGAAATATTGCCCGCCATCAAGGAACCAGTCGAAGGCAAGGTCGAAGCTCTCCGATTCGCGGGGACGCAGCCCTGTATTCGCCCTGCGGATGGTCCGGTTCGTCTCGTCAAACGTCTCTGCGCCGGCAAGGTCGGGATGGTTTGGCCGGCCGATCGCCTGGGCATAGCCTGCCCGCAGCTTCATGCGCTCATTGAGGTCATAGGTGTAGACGAAAGACGGCAGCAGATAGTCATAATCAATCGTCCGGGCGATCTGCTCCGGGCCGGAATTCAGCGTTGCCACAGTGGCCACTTCCGTATGCTCGAAGCGAAACCCGCCAAGGAAACTGTGACGGTTCTGCTTGTAGGTCAGCATGCCGTAAAGCGCGGTGACGTCTTCCTGGATGTCGTAGAAGGATGTCAGGCCCGACGCATCCGTGCCGGTAAACTGGTCCCGGTTCGCGTTGAAGTACGCGTCAAACGCATCGGCATCGATCAGCGGATAGGCAAAGCCCTTGAACTGACCGGACGTATAGCCAGCCATGGACGGGTTCACGAAGTCAGACAGCGTCAGGACCGCATTCGGGTCGCTCAGTACGTAATTCGTGGAGGAGTCGTAGCGGTTCTTTTCCAGGTTGCGGTATTTCAGGCCAGTCTTGAAACCGAGCCCGGCATCAGCACCTTCGGTGTTCCAGCTATAGTCCAGCTTGAATTCCGTGACGTCTTCCTCATTGCGGAAATAGCCGTCGAAATAATTGGTGAACTGGTACGCATCGAGATCGCTGAGGATGGATGGGTCATTGAGCGTGATGGTCGCCTGTTTATCGCCATCCAAATCCTGGCTGCTGAAATCATACGAATAACCAAGCGCGTCTGTCTCGGCGATGGTGAAGCTTGCATTCGGGTAGGGGTGGCCCTGAACGCCGTGCGAATAATAGGCACCGACCTCAAGCAGGCTGCGCTCGGTCGGGCGATACTCGATCAGGGCCTGGACATTGTCGATGGTCTGGCCAAGCGGGAAGCGGTCAAACCGCGCCCGGCCCGAGCCTGACTGGAACGTGCCGCTATCGGCCGTCTGATTGACCAGGTCAGACTCGGTGATGTCGAAGCGATAGCGAACTTCGTCATACTGATAGTCAAAGCGAGACGCGGTGATCGACGCTTCAAAGTCAGTGTTCGGACGATACTCAAGTTTGACCAGCCCGTTCCAGCGGTCGATCTGGTTGGCATAATCGAGGGGCTGCACCGAGTTCGCGATCAGTCCAGTGTCATTGCTGGTCACACCGACAATCGTCCGGCCCTGATCCCGTTTCTTCTGGAAAACCGTGCCGGCGGCCAGGACACCGATCGTGTTATTGGCAAACTGGTCGGACCAGGCTGCATCCACGCGGTATGACGGATTGTCCTTGCTCTGCGGCAGGTCCCCGATGCTTTCATGCCAGCCAAGCTGGGCATTCATCACGAGATAGGTATCATCGGAATCGAAGGCCGAGCGGGTAACGAGGTTGATGACGCCGCCAACGCTCTGAGCATCAAGATCAGGCGTGATGGCCTTGAACACTTCGAGGCGCTTGACTGCCGTTGGAGGAATGGACTCGATATTGATGTCCCGGTCCGAACGGTCAGTGGACGCGATCAGGCCGCCATCAATCGAGATGAAAGTGTAGCGCTGATCGAGGCCGCGAAGGCCGACATACCGTCCTTCATCCTCATCGAAAATCGTCACGACGCCCGGAAGACGCCGAAGGCTGTCGGCAACGTTGAGATCGGGCTGGCGGCCGAGTTCATCCTGGCTGAGAAAGTCAGCGATACGGTCTTCGTTTGCCTTGGCATCAATGGAGTTGCGGTTCTGCAACTGGAAGCCAGTCACCGTGACGACATCAAGCTTGTAATCCTCGTCTGTGCCTGAATTGTCGTCCTGGGCGAAGGCGGGTGCTGCAATCAGCGCCGCGAGCGCCACGATGGATGTGGACGTCTTGAGCATGGATAATATTCCCCTGATCCCGCGGGACTTCTCCCGCAGGTTGCCATTACTAATAGTCAGATTGTGTGAGCCATTTTGAGCTCGGGGAGGCGTGTATCCCAAAACCCGGAGCGGTCGAGTGAAGTTAATATAAAACTTCTATGATGGTTCCGTGTAAGAAAATCTGCATACAGATCAGAAGGTTGGGGCAGGGCGCATCACTGTGCGACGCCGGTGCTGGTGGGCGAACCAGAAAATCACCTGGCGTATCACCCCGCTCTCTCTCTCTCAGGGGGTCAGGGTGGGGTTTCGCTGCGCTCAGGCAGGCTCGCCGTACAGGTCATACTCATCGGCGTCCGAGATGCGGGCGCTGATGATGTCGCCTGCATTGAGATGACCGGCATTCTCAAGGTAAACGACACCGTCTATTTCCGGCGCATCGGCCTTTGAGCGACCGAGCATTTCACCTGGGCTTTCGCCCGGCCCGTCAATGATGACGTCCTGCACCGTGCCGATCTGCGCAGCGGCGCGTGTCGCAGAAATCTCCGCCTGCAGCGCCATGAAGCGGTGCCAGCGTTCTTCTTTCACCTCTTCCGGCAGGTGCCCGTCCAGCAGCCGGCTCTCGGCATGCTCGACATTCTCGCATTTGAAACAGCCGGCGCGGTCGATTTTGGCCTCGCGGATGAAGTCGAGCAGGATCTCGAAATCCTCCTCGGTCTCGCCGGGAAAGCCGACAATGAAGGTCGAGCGAATGGTCATGCCCGGCACGTCGCGGCGCCATTGCTGGATGCGTTCGAGCACGCGGTCCTGCTTGGCCGGCCGCTTCATCTGCTTCAGCACATTGGCCGAGGCATGCTGGAACGGAATGTCGAGATAGGGGAGGATTTTCCCCTCCGCCATCAGCGGGATGACCTTGTCGACATGCGGGTAGGGATAGACGTAATGCATCCGCACCCAGGCGCCGAGTTCGCCAAGCCCGTGCGCAAGGTCGAGGAAGCGCGTCTCATATTCCTCGCCGCGCCAGGTCTGCGGCTGATACTTCACGTCGAGGCCGTAGGCCGACGTATCCTGGCTGATCACCAGCAGCTCGTTTACCCCGGCTTTTACGAGGCGCTCCGCCTCGGTCAGTACATGATGGATCGGGCGGGAAACCAGATCCCCCCGCAGCTTCGGAATGATGCAGAAGCTGCAGCGATTGTTGCAGCCTTCGGAAATCTTGAGGTACGCGTAGTGGCGCGGTGTGAGGCGCAGGCCGGTCTCCGGCACAAGGTCGGTATAGGCGTTTGGCGGCGGCGTCAGATGCGTGTGCACCGCGTCCATCACCTGCTCATACTGATGCGGCCCGGTCACCGCGAGCACCTTTGGATGCGCCTTCTGGATGACGTCCGGTTCGGCCCCGAGGCAGCCCGTCACGATCACCTTGCCATTCGCCTCAATCGCCTCACCGATGGCCTCAAGGCTCTCATCGCGGGCGCTATCGAGAAAACCGCACGTATTCACCAGAACCAGGTCTGCGCCCTGATAGTCCGGCGCAATGGCATAGCCCTCGGCGCGCAGCCGCGTGATGATGCGTTCGCTATCGACCAGCGCCTTCGGACAGCCAAGTGAGACAATGCCAACTTTTGGCTGGGTTTTGGGCTTCGTTTCAGTGATCATGCTCATGGCCCGCGCCTTTACAGGATTGCGAGGGCTGACGGAAGCCGCGAGCTTCATCGCGCCAGCAGACCAGCCTTTAACAATATTCGCCGCTCGGTCGCGCTTCGAACGTTATGAAACCCCTGTCACGGGAAGCGTTTTGCACCTTGCACGGACTATGTCTAAACTCGCTCTGGGGACATTGGGGAGACACCTGACCGTGGGACAGATCACACGCCGTCTGGCGGCAATCCTGACATGTGCGAGCCTGCTCGCCGCCTGTACCAGCCATCGCGGCGCGGGCAATATCAGCCCGTCGGGCTATGCCTATAATGAGGCCATCGCCACCACCAAGAGCGAACAGCTCCTGCTCAATCTCGTGCGCCTGAAGTACCGCGACCCGATCGTCTTCATGGATGTCGATGGCATCACGACGCAGCACCAATATGTCTTCGCGCTGTCGGCAGAGAATTTCCTGCCCTTCCAGAATGCCTCGCGGGGCGGCTCCACGCTGATCCCCGGCGCGAGCGTCAGCGAGACCCCGACAACCGTCTACAAGCCGCTCGACAGCAGCCAGTTCGCACAGGACCTGCTTGCCCCGATCACGCCGGACACCATCGTCCTCCTCGCCAATTCCGGCTGGAGCGTCGAACGTCTCATCTCCTGCTGCATCGAGCGGATCGGCCCGCTCTCCAATGCGGCGAGCGTGTCAGGGCCAACCCCCGCCGTCATTCCCGACAATTACGAGTTCCGGCAGCTGGCGGGCCTGCTGCGCGGCCTGCAACAGCAGGAGCGCGTCTGGATCGACCGGATGAAGGGCGATGAGGGCATCGGCACCTATCTCGTCATCGATTCCGATGAAGGCAATTCCTGCGCGGCGCTGCTGGAGCTGCTGAACACCAGCGAATGCGACATGGAATTCCGCCTTGTCGCCAAGGATTCCGGCCGCCAGTCCGATCCGCATTACGCCCAGACCCGCACCGTGCTCGGTGCACTCTACGCGCTCTCGCACGCCGTCCAGGTCCCCCCGGAACACTTGCAGGCGGGCCTCACAACGCAAAGCGCCATCACTTCAAGCCGTACACCGGACTGGCCGACCTATCTTGGCGGTGTCTTCGAGGTCCAGTCCGGCGAAAGCGAGCCGTCCGGCACGGCGGTAAAGATCTTCTACCGCGACCACTGGTACTGGATCGATGACCGCGACCTTGATTCCAAGACCACGTTCAACCTCGTCACCTTCCTGCTGGCGCTGCAGTCAGCCGCCAGCGACGGCGCCTCACCGCTCCTGACCATCAATGCGGGTGGGTAAGGAAGGCCCTCAGGCCGCTTCCATTTCGATGCCCTTTTCGGCGAAGAACTCTTTCAGCTCGCCGCTTTCGAACATTTCCTTGATGATGTCGCAGCCGCCGACAAACTCGCCTTTGACATAGAGCTGCGGAATGGTCGGCCAGTCGGAATAGACCTTGATGCCTTCGCGCACGGCCTGGTCTTCCAGGACATTCGTCGCGACATAGTCGACGCCGAGATAATCAAGCACCTGAACGACGACCGACGAGAAACCGCATTGCGGGAAGGTCGGCGTGCCCTTCATGAAAAGCAGGACGTCATTGCCTTTGACGGCCTGGTCGATGCGGGCCTGGATGTCGTCGCTCATATCGGTCTCCGGTGGTGTTGTACCTGAGGGAAAGATGGAATGACGGGCGGCTGGCTTCAAGCCCCACCCGTCAGCCTGTGAGCAGGCCTAGTCCTTCTTTTCCTTCATGATCTGCTCGCGAGCGACCGCGATCAGCTCTGCCATGTGCTCGCGGATGCGCGCATCGGAGCGGTCCACGCCCTTTGCGTCAAAGTCGGCGCGTACCTTGCGGAACACGTCTTCATCACCCGGCTCTTCAAGGTCGGCCATGACCACAGTCTTCGCATAGGCTTCGGCATCAGCGCCTTGCAGGCCGAGCAGGTCAGCCGCCCACTGGCCGAGCAGCTTGTTGCGCCGGTTCATGACCTTGAACTGCAGCGCTGAATCATGGGCGTATTTTGCTTCTTCGGCGCGTTCGCGATCGTCGAATGTGCTCATTTGCAAGCCTTCCTCGTGTTGCGGGCTTTTCGTAATATTCAGCGGCATATAGGGCGCGCGAGCACGCCCACGCAAGACCGCTGCGGCGTCTGGCTCACAATAGCGCTGGAGAATCGTGCTGAATCAGCATTTGTTTCGCCTTCTCGATAGGGGTAACACTGCGATTTGACCGTGGAGGGACGGGGCGGCCCCATTGGCGCGCTCCGAAACCTCCACTTCCAGGGGAGGCTGCGATGTCGCGCAGGCGCATGATTTACGAGGGCAAGGCCAAGATCCTTTACGAAGGACCGGAGCCCGGCACCCTGATCCAGTATTTCAAGGATGACGCGACCGCGTTCAATGCCGAGAAAAAGGCCGTGCTCGATGGCAAGGGCGTGCTGAACAACCGCATCAGCGAGTTCATCATGCAGCGCCTTGCTGCGGTCGGTATCCCGAACCATTTCATCAAGCGCCTGAACATGCGCGAACAGCTGATCAAGAAGGTGGAGATCATTCCGCTGGAAGTGATCGTGCGCAATGTCGCCGCCGGTACGATGTCGAAACGTCTCGGCATCACCGAGGGCGAGGCCCTGCCACGTGCCATTGTCGAATTCTGCTACAAGAAGGATGAGCTGGGCGATCCGCTGGTCTCCGAGGAGCACATCGCCGCCTTTGGCTGGGCGAGCCCGCAGGAGCTCGACGAGATGATCTCCTATGCGCTCCGCATCAATGATTTCATGTCCGGCCTGTTCGCCGGTGCAGGCATCCGTCTCATCGACTTCAAGATCGAGTTCGGCCGCCTGTTCGAGGGCGAGATGGTGCGCACCATCCTCGCTGACGAGATCAGCCCGGACAGCTGCCGCCTCTGGGATCTTGAGACCAATGAGAAGCTGGACAAGGACCGCTTCCGGCGTGACATGGGCGGGGTGACCGAAGCCTATGCCGAAGTTGCCCGCCGTCTCGGCATCATCAAGGAAAGCGGCCAGGTTGCCGACATTCTGGACTTCAACAATTCCGGCAAATAGGCGCGTTTCAATCGAACCGCGAATGAGTTAAACGGCACCGAACCAGCATCCGGAGAGATTCGCCATGAAAGCCATCGTCCATGTCGGCCTGAAACCAGGCGTTCTTGATCCGCAAGGCAAGGCCGTCGCCGATACGCTCGGCCGGATGGGCTATGATGAGGTCAAGGGCGCGCGCATCGGCAAGGTGATCGAACTCGACCTGGAAGGCGTCGAAGCCGGACAGGAAGAGGCCCGCATCAAGGAAATGTGCGAGAAGCTCCTCGCCAACACCGTGATCGAATCCTACCGCTACGAACTGGTCGAATAGGGCGGTTCACTTCCTGCAGATCCTATCTTGCGCCTCACCGCGGCCCTCATCCTGAGCTTGTCGAAGGAGACCGCGGTGCCCATCTCCTGATGTTGGAAACAGGCGCGAGGGTTGAAGATGGACCCCGCGATCAAGTCGCGGGGAGACGGCAAATGAACTCTCCGGCAAAAAACCACCGGAGGAAAATGATGATCAAACTCACATTCTGCCTGAAACGCCTGCCGCATCTCACGCGCGAGGAATTTCAGGCTTACTGGGGCGAGAGACATGCGCCGCTCGTCGCAAAGCACGCCGAGACGCTTGGCATTGTGCGCTATGTTCAGACCCACGCCCTGACCCATGATTTCAACAACATCATGCGCACCAGCCGCGAGGCCCCGGACATGTATGACGGCGTTGCCGAGCTCTGGTTCGAAAGCTGGGAGGCGCTGTTCAAGGCAGGCGAAAACCCCGGCAATGCCGAAGCCGGCGCGGCGCTTCTGGAAGACGAACGCAAGTTCATCGACCTCGCCAACTCCCCGCTCTGGTTCAATGAAGAACATGTGATTGTCGGCTGATCCGGCCCGTCTGGCCCGAAAAATGCTAGGGGAGCGCCATGATCCGACTTCTCGCAACCGGCGCCATTTTCGCGCTCGCTTCAGGCGCAGCCCTCGCGGCTGACGATGAGATCTGCCGTTCTGTCTCCACCAGCTGGGAAGAGGCCGGACGGGCGCTTCAGACACGCATGTCGACACAGGCCATTGATGGCTGCAAGCGCATCTTCCACGTCGTCGACGGCGTCGAGACCGAAGGCCGCGACTGCAATTGCGACCTCGTCGCCGACGGGATGGAAGCGCAATTCACCTCACCGCGCTCGCTCTACCAGACCCGCCGTCTGCTCGAAGCCTGTTACGGCCCGTCAACCGCGCCGGTCGCCGACCCGCCCACTATCGAGATCGTGACAAAGCCCGCGCGGCCCGCCGCACCAGAGCAACCACGCATCATCTTCAGGGACCAGTAGGCCCCACCCGAACTTTCCCAGAGGGGGAAGGGGAGGCGTTCCGCCAGATTGATAGCGTGTCGCCAAAAACCTCATGGTCCGACCCTCATCCTGAGCCAGTCGAAGGACGCTCATCATGTCGGCCTTCGAATCGTCAGAAATAGCCCGACATGGTGAGCGAAGTCGAACCAGGAGGCCGCTGGCGAAACGCGTTCCCCCTCCCCACTGGGGAGGGTCGGGGTGGGGCTATTCGACTGACCCGGCTGCCTGCGCCTTCCGGCACCCGTCCACCATCCGCGCCGAATTCTGATTGCTCGTCACATCGCCCGGCACGAACGGTGCCTTGCACGCATGAACGGTGGTGCGCACGACGGGATCGTTTTCGCGCGCCGCATCCGCCTCATCGCGCAGATCACTCATCGTCTCGCCAGGCGCGAGCTCCACGACACCGCACGTCTTCTCCAGCCCCGCCGTGCGGAAACAGTAGCGCGCATTGATCGGTGTCTTGCAGACATTGGTATAAGGCCCGGTGTCGCCGACGCGGGCGAGGCATTCATTGGCATGCGCATGCGCCGTCGGATTGGTAAAACGCGACAGCACATTCGCGCCCACCGTCACGAGCACGATAACCAGCACCACGCGCAGCCAGTTTGGTATCTTCCCCAGCAGCGTCTTCATTGCCGCGTCCTCCCCAGCCAACTGCGTATCAGCATTCTGCAGAAAGCACAGCAGAAAGCATCGGGCGGCCTAGTTCTCGGTATCGGGCGCGCGAGGTTCCCGCGCTGCCTGGGCCGCACGCTCGCATTGCTCCCACGTGATCCCGCCTCGAGTTCCGACCCTGCATTCATCTGAATCGCGCGAAACATCAGGGTCGGTCAGAAGTCCAAGCGCGAGGACAATGAAAAACAAGACAACTGTACCACCGACCATCAGCACGCCGACGACGAGCGGCTTGGGGTATCGGGCGAGCAGCTTTTTCATCCGTTCATCAAGCTTGCTTCCGGCCAAAAGAAAAGCCCCGACCAGATGGCCGGGGCTTCGCACGTCTTTGAGGTCAGATTGAGCCTTAGCCCATCTTCTTCTCGAGGTTGGTGGCGACAGCTTCGAGGAAGCCTTCCGTCGTCAGCCAGTCCTGATCCGGGCCGATGAGAAGCGCGAGGTCTTTCGTCATCTGGCCGCTTTCGACGGTCTGGATGACGACCTGCTCGAGGTCTTCAGCAAACTTCGTCACTTCCGGCGTGTTGTCGAGGCGGCCACGGTGTGCGAGGCCGCGCGTCCAGGCATAGATCGACGCGATCGAGTTGGTCGAGGTCGCTTCGCCCTTCTGGTGGTTGCGATAGTGACGCGTCACCGTGCCGTGTGCGGCTTCGGCTTCAACCGTCTTGCCGTCCGGCGACATCAGGACCGAGGTCATCAGGCCGAGCGAGCCGAAGCCCTGCGCGACCGTGTCGGACTGCACGTCGCCATCATAGTTCTTACACGCCCAGACATAACCGCCGGACCATTTCATCGCGGCTGCGACCATGTCGTCGATCAGGCGGTGCTCATAGGTGCCGCCGAACTCGGCAAAGGCTTCCTTGAACTCATTGTCGAAGACTTCCTGGAACAGGTCCTTGAAGCGGCCATCATAGGCTTTCAGGATCGTGTTCTTGGTCGACAGGTATACCGGCCATTTGCGCGTCAGGCCGAAATTGAACGAAGCGCGGGCGAAGTCGCGGATCGACTCGTCGAGGTTGTACATGCCCATGGCGATGCCCGACGACGGGGCCTCGAAGACATCATGTTCGATCACGGTGCCGTCGGCGCCTTCGAACTTCATGGTCAGTTTGCCCTTGCCCGGGAATTTGAAGTCCGTGGCGCGGTACTGGTCGCCAAAGGCGTGACGGCCGATGACGATTGGCTGGGTCCAGCCTGGCACGAGGCGCGGCACGTTGGAGATCACAATCGGCTCACGGAAGACGACGCCGCCAAGGATGTTGCGGATCGTGCCGTTGGGGCTGCGCCACATCTTCTTCAGGCCGAATTCCTCAACGCGCGCTTCGTCCGGCGTGATGGTCGCACATTTGACGCCAACGCCGTATTTCTTGATCGCATTTGCGGAATCGATGGTGATCTGGTCGTCGGTCGCATCGCGGCTCTCGATGCCGAGATCGTAATATTTGAGATCGATATCGAGGTAAGGGTGGATGAGGCGGTCCTTGATCATCTGCCAGATGATGCGGGTCATCTCGTCGCCATCGAGCTCGACGACGGGATTTTCGACCTTGATCTTTGCCATCGTGTGAAAGTCCTTTCAGTTGCACTGGTTTGTGGGCGGCTATAGCAGAAGGGGTAGAATGGTCAAAAGCGACTTTCGGGCACGGGGGCTTGGAAAGCAGTGAGGTTTCATGCCTAGACCCTATCTTTTGCTCATTATCGGCTTGATCAGCACCAGTTTCATGCTGTCGGCAACGGCCCAGGGCGGCAAGGCTGATGCGGTCGTCGAGATCGGCCCGATGGAGAGCGGCGACTGGAAGGTGTCCTATGAATTCGCAGAGCCTCAGAGCGCGCTCGCCTTCGCCCGCTCGCGCAATGACTACCGCTCTGCCACCTGGACACTGGAGACCGAAGGGGCGCGTTTTGGCCGCGCTTTCGACTTCGACGTCATCATCTTCGACGAACCGGCCAAGGCAGTAGACTTCAGCATCATCCCGCTGACCAGCGCGATCGAGGCAGACTACACTCCCTTCGTCACCTTCTCCGATGGCGGCCTCGCCATCTATGAGGGCCAGTTCAGCCTTATCCCCTTCGAAGACCTTGATGCCATCGAGGCGCTGGAGGGGGATCTCGATAATACCGAGACCGGTCCCCTCGCCATGGATGTGAAGCTCACCTCCGACAAGCCGATCATTGTCGACGGCGACGTTCATGATGGCGCGCTGACCCACCGCATCAGGGGCGATGGCACCTATATCTATATGGGCGACAGCGAAACGCAGACCTTTGACAGTTTCGCCGTGGTGCTCGACCAGGGCCTGCCGGACTGGCTGCAGGCACGCTTCGACAGCGACCTTGAGACGATCTTCAACCAGCTTGAAGGCCTTTGGGGATTCGAGCTGAAGGAGAAGGCGACCATCCTGCTGGCCTATAAGGGCACGGGCGGGCAGGGCTTCTCGGCCACGGGCGGCGCGCTCGACAATCTGCTGATGATGGAAGTTGGCGGCTCGGAATTCTCCAAGGCCAACTTCAACGCGCTCTCCTACCTGCAATGGTTTTTCGCCCATGAGGCCGTGCACCTGTTCCAGACGACTGGGGGCGCTGAATTTGCTGGCGATAGCGACGCCTGGATCCATGAGGGTGCGGCCAACACCATAGCCTACAGCTTCGTCGCCGCCCAACTGGAGGGCGAGGACCGCGAGAAATTCCTGGCCGGCGTCTATGCCAACGCCTTCAAGGAGTGCGCGGCCGCGCTCGAGGGCGGCCCTCTCAAGGACGCCGCCAAGCGTGACAGCTTCTCTGCCAACTATTCCTGCGGAGACCTCATCGCCCAGGCTACGGACGGCTTCCTGAAGCGCAAGACGCTCTATGAGTTCTGGAACCGGCTCTTGCAGAACGCTGTCTCGCTCGACCAGCCGCGGGTCAATGAATCGCTCTACTTCACGACCATGCAGCTCTTCGGGGCGACGCGCGCCAACCGCAACAAGATCCGCGCCATTGTCGAGGAAGAGCTGGATGACCCGGCAGAGGCGCTCGCCGACATGCTGGAAAGCGCAGGCCTTGAGCCTGAATTCGACGGCAAGGGCAATCTGGTCAAAATGAACTGGCCGGTCTATGCGGCGGAATGAATGAAGCAAACCCGCCCATCATCATCCTCGCAGAACCCCAGCTTGGCGAAAACATTGGCTCGGCTGCGCGCGCCATCCTCAATTTCGGGCTGACAGAGCTTCGTATCGCAGCCCCGCGCGATGGCTGGCCCAATCCGGCCGCCGAACCGCTCGCGGCGGGCGCGTTCGAGGCTGGCGTTACCGTCACCGCCTTTGACAGTGTGGAAGACGCCGTCGCCGACCTTGGCTATCTCGTTGCCGCCACGGCTCGCCCGCGCGAGATGGAAAAGCCCGTCACCAATGCCGGCGGCGCGGTCGAGCTCCTCAAGGCCCAGACGGCCCGCACCGGCGTCCTCTTCGGCAGTGAGGCGCAAGGCCTGTCAAACGATCACATTGCCCTCTGCGACGCGATCATGACCTATCCGGTGAACCCTGCCTTTGCCTCGCTCAATCTCGCCCAGGCGGTCATCGTCTTTGCAGCCGCCTGGGGCGATGCCGAGGGCCGGGAAGGGCGCTTCGAGGGCAAGAATGCCGGCGTTGACGTTCCGGCCTCGCGCGAAGAGCTGATCGGCATGTTCGAACATTTCGAATACGAGCTGGAACGCGCGGGCTATTTCTACCCACCGGACAAGACCCCACTGATGACCCGCAACCTCCGCAACGCCTTCATCCGCGGCCAGTGGACCACGCAGGAAGTGCGCACCTTCCGCGGTGCCATCAAGGCCCTCGCCCTTGGCCGCGGCAAGGCCCGCATCGTCCGTGACGACTGAGCGCGTTAGCGTCATCGGCAGCGGCCCGGCCGCGCTGATGGCGGCTGAAACCCTGTCCGAAGCGGGCCTCGGCGTCGACATCCATGAGGCCATGCCGAGCGCGGGCCGCAAATTCCTGATGGCGGGCAAGAGCGGCCTCAACATTTCCCACACCGGTTCAGGAGCGGACTTTGTCGCCCGGTATCGCGACCATGACGACCGGCTGCGAGACTGCCTGATGCACTTCGGGCCAGACGAGATTATCGCCTGGATGGACGGCCTTGGCATGCCGGCTCATACCGGCCCCACAGGACGGATCTTTCCCGAAACCATGAAAGCCTCACCCCTGCTGCGCGCCTGGCTCCGCCGCCTTGAAGGCAGGGGCGCACGGCTCCACCTGAAACATCGCTGGATGGGCTGGGATGGCGACGGCGCACTCGTCTTCGATACGCCACAGGGGCAAGTGACGGTTCGCCCCGCCGCGACAATCTTCGCCCTCGGCGGCGGCAGCTGGCGCCGGCTCGGCTCAGACGGCGAATGGACCGCGCCCTTCCAGACGGCTGGCATCGCGCTCGCCCCCTTCCGGCCTTCCAATTGCGGCTTCCTCGCCGACTGGTCAGACCGGATGCGGGACGCGTTCGCTGGCGCTGCCGTAAAGAGCGTGAAGCTATCGGCAGGTGGGAAAGAGACCCGCGAAGAATTCACCATCACAGCGAGGGGCGTCGAAAGCGGCGGCGTCTACACCCTGTCCGCGCCCCTGCGCGATGAGATCGAAACGCAGGGTTCCGCAACGCTCTGGCTCGACCTGCTGCCAGACCTCGAAGCGGCCGACATCGCCCGTCGCCTCTCTGCCGCTCCGGCCAAACAGTCCCTGTCCAATCGCCTGCGCAAGGCGTTGAAACTCACCGGGTTGAAGGCCGCGCTCCTCTTCGAATGTACCGACCGGGAGGCGCTGAACGATCCTGCAAGCGCCGCCGCCGCGATCAAGGCGCTGCCTCTGAAACTCACCGCCACAGCGCCGCTCGATGAAGCTATCTCTACAGCGGGCGGCGTCGCCTGGGACGCGCTCGACGACCACTTCATGCTGAAACACAGACCCGGCTATTTCTGCGCCGGCGAAATGATCGCCTGGGACGCGCCGACTGGCGGCTACCTCATCACCGCCTGCATGGCGACCGGCCGCGCCGCAGGATTGGGCGTGCTGGCATGGCTCAGGCGCAGATAGGCAGGCGCTAGCAGCCCGCACCGGACCGTTGGCGTTCACTTTCCCGCGCGGCTTTCCACCGCGCCCGCAGGACAGGCACGCGCTCACGAAACCGCTCCTCCAGAAGGTCCGCCCTGATCACCCGGTCCGTGCGGAAATGCCGGAAATCCTGGCGCAGCTCACACCAGGCACAGACAAGCCGCACATCTTCCCAGTAGGCGACGATGAAGGGCCAGATCATGCGCGATGAGACCCGCCCATGTTCATCGGCATACTCGATGCGCAATTTCTGCTGATGGCGAATGGCGGCGCGCGCCAGCGACACGTCGAAACTGTCCTTCACCCGGTTGTCGAACCGCGTCACCGGATAGACACCCGCATCGACGATGACCGGCTCCAGCTCTGCCGGCACGACGCTCGACAGCTTGGCAATCAGGTCCTCGGCCCCGCGTGCGAGCGCATCATCGCCGCGCGCCGCCACCCATTTTGCGCCAAGCACGGCCGCTTCCAGCTCATCGGCTGTCAGCATCAGCGGTGGCAGGTCATAGCCGCTATCGAGCACATAGCCGGTCCCGGCCTCGCCCCGGATCGGCACGCGCTGCGCGATCAGTTCGGCCATGTCGCGATAGACCGTGCGCAGCGACACTTCCAGTTCTTCGGAGAGGTGCTGGCCGGTCACGGGGCCGCGGGCCCGGCGCAGGATCTGGATAATCTGGAACAGGCGTTCGGTGCGTCTCATTCTATTTTCGTTCTCCTGACACTCTACTGACATAATGCTGTCAGCAGGCATCGGATATCAAGCCCGCATCTCGAGCAGGAAAGGATAAAGAGATGACCACGCTTTATGGATGGGGCCCAATGTTCGACTGTCCCTCGCCCAGCCCCTATGTGATGAAAACCGACATTCAGCTGCAGATGCTCGACATCGAGTTTGACCGCGCCATCGCTGATCTCGACAGCGTCTCCAAGCACAAGGCCCCCTATGTCGAGGATGATGGCGAGATCATTGAGGACAGCAATTTTATCCGCGCGCATTTCGAGAAGAAGCTCGGCCGCTCGCTCATGGACGGGCTGACGCGCCAGCAGCAGGCCCAGTCCTGGGCGTTTGAACGCATGGCCGAGGGCCACTTGGCTGCGGTCATGGCCGGTGAGCGCTGGATGAATGATACGAACTTCGCCAAGGGCCCCGCCATGTTCTTCGCAGGCGCGCCCGAACCAATGCGCTCGCAGATCATCAGGGAAACACGCGACAATGTCCGCGAGACCCGCTACGGCTCAGGCATTGGCCGCCACTCGCACGCCGAACAGCTGCAGCTCGCCGCCTGGGACATTGCCGCCATCGCCGCCCAGCTGGGCGAGCAGACCTTCCTCTTCGGAGACGAGCCAACGGTTGCCGATGCCTCTGTGTCGGCGGTGCTCATCTCGTCGGCCACGCCTTATTTCGACACGCCGCTCACAGATCTCATAACCCAGCACGCCAATCTCGTGCGCTATATGAAGCGGATGCGGGAATCCTATCTTGCAGACGGCGTCTGGCCCGAACTGATGGCCGCATAAGTCGGCCACAGGCGTTTCCTCCTACTGCTCAGCGGGGCCGGAATAGGCCCGGCTGGGCAGGTTCGCCTGTGCCAGCTCATCGGCAAGCCGCTTGCCGGTCGTGGCATAGACCTTCTCGGCAGACACCGCCGCCTGGTCACAGCCGCTGCGCCGTGCGCTCTCGGCGGAATAGGCCTCGTTGAAGGCCGACACCATGGAAGACCTCAGGCGGCTCTGATACGGCGCTTCGACGCCCAGCAGCTCCTGCATGTAGACCCGCCAGTACTGATCGTCCCGCCCATTGCAGAGCAGCCGGATCGCATGCGCGGAGCCGAGCGTCGAGGATAGCGAGACGACATTTCGGATATAGGTCTGGTCGCGCGTGTCGGAGACATCATAATCGGGCTGGAAGTCGCGCTGGTACTGGCCATTCGCTGCGCTGACTGGCAGGAAGACGGCCAGAGATAGTACAGCGAGGGCCCGCAGATGTTTGACTGTCTGATGCATCACAATTCTTTCGTCCGCCTTGAGGCGCAGCTCAAGCCTTTCGCTGACCATATTTCACCGCTGACCATAACCGATAGTGAACAAATCGGGCGGCCTTGGGGCGAGACTGCTACAGATGGCCTGATCGCCTATGGCAATGCCGATGTCTGGTTCAGCCCGGCCTCGCGCGCCTTCGCCAGGACCCTCTATACCGCACCGAAACTGGTCTGGTTCCAGTCCTCCGCAGCGGGGCTCGAAAATCCTTTCCTGCAGAAGGTCGGCGAGAAGGCAGAGCATTATACGTCCAGCCATGTCCAGTCGGACGCCATCGCCGAATGGGTGCTCTGGGCCGCCTTTGACTGGTTCGGCAATGGCGCCCAGCGCCGCGACGCGCAGGCGAGGAAAGAGTGGGAGCGGGTCCATTTCCGCGAAATCTCTGCCACGCGCTGGCTCATTTTCGGTTTCGGCCATATCGGCGAAGCGGTTGGCCGGCGCATCAAGGGCCTTGGCGGGCACGTCACCGGTGTGCGCCGCACCGACCACGTCTCACCGTTTGCCGACCACATGCTTCACCCCGACCATGTCAGCCCGGACGATATCGCGCTCGCCGACGCCATCCTGCTCTGCGCGCCCCATACGCCTCAGACCGAGAGCATGGCCGACGCCGGTTTCTTCGCAGCGATGAAGGAGGGCAGCCTGTTCATGAATGTCGGCCGCGGCGCGCTCGTCGATGAAGACGCGCTCCTCGCCGCGCTGGACAGGGGCCGCCCGGCCCATGCCGCGCTCGATGTCACCCGCGAGGAGCCGCTGCCAGAAGACAGCCCGATCTGGACCCATCCCAACGTCACGCTGACAGCGCACACCTCCGCCCTGACGTCTGAATCCCGCGCGCGGAACGATGAGCTGTTTCTCGAGAACCTTGGAAACTTCGCGAGCGGCAACCCGCTCCGCAACCACGTCAAACGCGAAGCCTTCGAGGCTCAGGCGGTCTAGCGCTGCTTATTGCTCGCAAACAGTTGATCCCGTGTCTCATTATCTGCGGGGAAAAACGCCTCGATAGCGATCTCCGAAAGGGTAACGTCAAGCGCCGTTCCAAACACGGTCGTTGTGCTGATAAAAGAGAGCACGCCATCTGGCGTATAGAGTCGGAACGGTACGGCAAGAGCAGGGGTCATGGTCGTCGCTCCGGCACGGTACGGGGCGGCCCCCGGCGGAACGGGATAGGCTTTTAGCTCATTGCGAAGCGCCAGCAGGTCTGAATCGCCAGTTTGCGCCACCTGCTCGCCTAGCCGGTGCAGCACGTGCGCGCGCCATTCGCGATAATTGACGATACGCTTAGCGAGTCCGTCCGGGTGCAGTGTCAGCCGCAACACATTGGTCGGCGGCGCCAGCAGGTCAGGCCCGACGCCGGCCAGCATTGTCGTGATACCTGCGTTTGCATGCACCAGGTTCCAGTGCCGGTCGAACGCCAGAGCCGGAAACGGTTCGTGGCGCGCCAGGACTGCCTCAATGGCCGTTCGGGCCGCCGCAAATTCCGGATCGTCCAGCCTGCGCTCCGGAAAGACCGGAGCAAATCCGGCCGCTGCCAGCATCGCGTTGCGTTCGCGCAGCGGCACGCCGAGCTGTTCTGCGATGTGCAATACCATGTTCCGGCTGGGCGTACTGCGGCCTGACTCCATGAAACTGAGATGGCGCTGGGAAATCTCTGCCTCTGCGGCCAGTGCGAGTTGGCTCATTGAGCGGCGATTGCGCCAGTCTCGCAGGAGGGACCCAAAACTACGGGGGGCATTGGCGGTCGTCATTCACCATCCATACGCCCCGATCATCATGGCACCAACTACCTCTCACGTAATCGACTTGCCGCGCCGCTGGTCTGATCCTTGGTGATCGGACCACAACGGAAACCAAAAGGACACAATGTCATGATTGCCGCAAAAGCCATCCGCCCACTTCTTCTCCTCGATGCCATGACCTGCACCGTGATGGGGAGTGTCCTGCTGCTGGGCAGGAGCCCCATTGCCGGGCTGACAGGTTTGCCCGAACCATTGCTACTCTGGGCTGCCATCGTCTTGTTCCCTGTTGCGCTGTTCATGGCGGCTACGGGGCTCGGTGATCCGGTAAACCGCTCCGCAGCACAGGTGGTGGCGCTCGGAAATGTTCTCTGGGTCCTGGCAAGCCTTCTCGTAATCGCTCTCGTCACGAGTGTCACAGCGTTGGGTATCAGTTTCATTCTCGTCCAGGCCGCCGCTGTTGCCGTGCTCGCCTGGCTTGAGCACGTAGCCTTGCGAACGCAATCGGCCTGACTGCCGCCCTCGCGAAACCGGGCTGTCAACTACGCCCGCCCACCACGATCAGGAAGTCCCGCCGATGACCCGCCTCGACACGGCGCACGAACGCCTCGTTCGCCGCACGATCCAGACGCCTGCTGCCCGCAAGCTTGACCTCTCATTCCTCGCCATCGCGAACGACGAGGTCTGCATCGCCCTCAAATTCGACGAGGCCAATTGTACCGAAGCCAGTGTCGTGCACGGAGGTGTCATCGCGACCTTGATTGACATTGCGGGCGTGGCGGTTGCCATCGCCGGCGCCCGCACAATGCCGCAATCCGGTGGAACGAGCCAGCTGAGCGTCAATTATCTCGCCCCGGCCATCTCGTGCGGTCTTGAGGCGTCCGCTGTACTGCTGCGCGGTGGCGGTCGCAGCAATGTCGCCCGCGTCAGCGTCACCGATGCCGCCGGCAAGCTCCTCGCCGAAGGCCATGTGAGCGTGACGCTGAAGTGAACGTTCAGAGCGCGGACAAGCCTGCCAGCATGCGACGTCGCTCGCGACCGAGAATTCGTCTGCCATGACCTGACCGTGGCTCGAATGTCACTGAATTATCGTTCCCACATCGCGTGCGATTGTCGCACTTGAAAAGCATTCTCATTCACAATAGGGAGGCAAATGAAAGTCATTCTCAGAACGAAAGTCTAGTATATGTTCCGCTATCTGGCCGCCGCACCCATCGCTCTCATCGCTGCCTCGCCAGCTCTCGCAGACCCTGAACCTGATGCCCGTCAGGACACTATCATCGTCACTGGCCAGTATCTCTACACAGACCAGGTCAATGCGCTGCGCACGCCCACCCCGATCATCGACGTGCCGCAGAGCCTCTCCATCATCACGGCCGACCAGATCGCCGAGCAGGGCTTCGATTCCATCGGCGACATCATCGACTACACCCCCGGCGTGAACACCTCGCAGGGTGAGGGCCACCGCGATTCCATCGTCTTTCGCGGCGTGCGCTCAACGGCGGACTTCTTCATCGATGGCATGCGCGACGACGTCCAGTATTACCGCCCGCTCTACAATCTCGAACAGGTCGAGATCCTGCGCGGCCCGAACGCGCTGATGTTTGGTCGCGGCGGCACGGGCGGCATCCTCAACCGCGTCACCAAGAAGGGCGTGCCTGGCGAAACCTTTGCCGGCTATCAGGCGAGCGTCGACACCTTTGGCGGCTATGGCCTCCAGTTCGATGGCAACCTCGCTGCCTCCGACACCTCAGCCTACCGCCTCAACGCCATGTATGAGAGCCTCGAAAACCATCGCGACTTCTTCGATGGCGAGCGCATCGGCCTCAACCCGACCGCCAAATTCCAGCTCAGCCCGCGCACCGTCCTGAACCTGTCCTACGAATATGCAGACCATGAGCGCTTCATCGATCGCGGTATCCCGACCGGCGCCGATGGCCGCCCGGTCGAAGCGTTCGAGAACATCGTCTTCGGCGACGCGGACATCAACAAGACCGAGCTTGAGGCTCATCTCTTGCGCGCCTCGCTGCAGCATGAATTCTCCGACAGCCTCAAGGGCAATTTCAGCGCCTTCTATGGCGACTATGACAAGCTCTACCAGAATTTCTACGCCTCGGCCTATGACGCGGTGGCCACGCCGACAGAGGTCACGCTGGACGGCTATGTCGATACGACCCAGCGCCAGAACCTGATCCTGTCGGGCAATCTCGTCGGCGAGTTTACGACCGGCGCGTTTGGCCACACCGTCATTTTCGGCGCCGAATATATCGACACCTCTTCCGACCAGGACCGCTACAATTCCTTCTGGAGCACCAGCCTCGACGACACCGAGACCTTCTCCATCATGCGCCCGCTCAATCTGCGCGGCGGTATCGGCGTGAATGCGGATGGGCTCGCCACGATCAATGATTTTTCCGTCGATATCAGCGACGATACCCGCGTCGGCATCGACGTCTTCTCCGCCTACATCCAGGACGAGATCGAGATATCCGAAAAACTCGACGTCATCCTCGGCGCGCGCTTCGACAGCTTCGATATCGAGGTCAACAATGTCGTCGCCAATGAGACCCGCTCGCGCAAGGATGAGGAAATCTCGCCCCGGCTTGGCCTCGTCTACAAGCCGCAGGAGAACATCTCCCTCTATGCCAGCTATAGCGAGACCTTCCTGCCGCGCAGCGGGGAGCAGTTCGCCAATATCAACGGCGCCAACAATGCGCTCGATCCGGACACGTTCACCAATCTCGAGGCGGGCCTCAAATGGGATTTCGTCCGCGGCCTCAGCCTCACCGCCGCTGTCTTCGAGATCGAGCAGAGCTCGCCGCAGCCTGCCGACAATGATCCGTCCACGCTGGACGTCATCGATTCCGAGATCACCGGCTTCGAAGCCCAGCTGCGCGGCCAGCTCACCGAGGACTGGTTCATCTCTGCGGGATATTCTTACCTCGATGGCGAGCAGGTCAGCCGCACCGGCCCGACCGGCCTTCGCCCGCGCGAGCTGCCGGAAAACATGGCCTCGCTGTGGAACACCTACAAAGTCACAGACCGCTTCGGCCTCGGCCTCGGCGTGACCTGGCAGGACGACAGCTTCATCGACAATGGCAACACCGCCGTGCTGCCAAGCTATGCCCGCGTCGATGCGGCAGCCTTCTATGACGTGTCGGACACGCTGCGCGTGCAGCTCAATGTCGAGAATCTCGCTGACGAGCTCTACTTCCCGAACGCCCACTCCAACCACCAGGTCACCGTCGGCGCACCGCTCAACGCAAAACTCACCGTTCGCGGCCGGTTCTAAGGCCGCTCCATGACAGCTTGCGCCCTCATCCTGAGTGAAGCCTGTGCCCGCGAAGGCGGGTAGCGAAGGATGAGGGCGTATCTGACCCGTTAGAGCATGGGCCCGGTTGGCTATGGGCGATAAGCGCGCCAGGTGCTAAAATGCGCCCATGTCTTACGATGTCAGCTGCGAAGACCTGGTGCTCTGCGTCAATGACGGCCCGAACCATGTGACCGGCGAACCCGTCCCGCTGGTGCGCGGCGAGACTTACCGCGTCTATTACGTCTTTGAGTATATGTGCCCGTGCGGGCGTTCCGACGCGCTCATCGATGTCGGGGTTGGCTGGGCCTGGTGCCAGTCGCGTTTCCGCCTCCTGCCAAAACCGAAGAAACGCGTCGAAACCCGTAAGACAGAAGCGCACAGAGAGATCGAGAAAGTGTCATAGCGACCGCCCCTCGATGCCAGTGCGCTGATTCAAGCAAGGAAAAGGCCGGGCGCGTCGTGGCGGGCCGTCGCCAGCCTCCGGAAAAGACTCTCACCAGACACGTTCCCAGGCGCCGGGATTCCCCAAAAAGGGAGAAAATTGTAATAAAATCCGGGGTTTGCAAAGGTTGGTGATCGCGTAAAACTCTCCTTCGAGTGCTGGAACTTGCACTCAGGGGCAATGGGACAAAAAAAGCTCCTGGGGACTGGCAGCCGGTTTCGGTCATTGTCGCTACACACTCTTGCCTGAGCAGACAGGCCGAGGGGCGCCGCCTCGGTGCGGCGCAGCAGTCGCAGCGTGATGTCTGACGGTCGCACTCCCCCGGCGCAGTGGAGTGACTTGAATGAAAAGACTGGTTTTTGCATCGGTGGCCGCGCTTGCCATGGTTGGCACCGCATCCGCAGACTTCATCGATGCGAGTGATGGCGGCACGGCAGAGCTGACGATCGAAATCACCGGCACGGTGGAAGAGATCTGCGGCATCACGGCGTCGGGCACGACGCTGCAATTTGATTATGGCGAACTTGCCGGCACCACGGGCACTGTGCCTGGCGGCGTGAGCTTCGGCCTCGTCTGCAACGCGGCAGCCGGCGCGACCGTCGGCGTCTCATCGGCCAATAATGGCTACCTGCTGCGCAATGGCACGGAAACCGGTCCGGGCAACCAGATCCCTTACTCCTTCGACCTCGACAAAGGCGACGATGAGTTCTCCTACGCCCTCGGCACCCGGCCAGAATCGCTGACCAGCGACCGCACCTATCCGATTGCCGGCTCTGCAGAACTGCGCCAGGGCCGCGAAGTCGGTGCCTATATCGTCGTCGATGGCGTAAAGGGCCCGGACTTCCAGGGCGCGCCGACCACGACCGTGTTCGCTGGCGACTATTCCGACATCATCACCCTGTCGCTGACCGCCAACTAGGCGCAGCGGGCAGGACAGGACATGGGCCGGTCTCCCTTTGGGGGCCGGCCTTTTTCATGCACGCCAGAGGGGCGAGCCCGCTCGCAGCCCCGCCTCATCCGCCCTCTGCAATCGCCTGCAACTTTTGCCGGTGCCGTTGAGTTATGGCATACTGAGAGGGCGCTTCAGCTGTCCGGCGCAGGCCGGTCAACGCTGGCGCCGCTCTGACTTCAGACAGAAATGGAGGCTGACACATGATGATCAACAAGCTCGAAGACCGAATCTCGCGGATCGATGAACGCATCCACCGCGCGCAGGCCAGCACGGCCACGCACGACCCGAAGCTCGGCCTGTTCCTGCGGTCGGGCCTGAAAAAGTTCCGCCAGCAGCGTCTTGAAGACCTGCGCAAGCTGATGCGCCAACGCCCGCAATAGGGCAGGCCTTCACCCGCTCCCGCTCACCCCGGCGAAGGCCGGGGTCTCGTGCGGCAAGCCTTATTTCACGCTCCAGTTCTTCGGCAGTGGCCCCATGCCTTGCCGGGCACGCATGATATTGATCCGCTCGCGCTGGGTCTTGGCGTAAAACTCCGCGCTGGGGATCGTCAGGTCATACCATTCATGGAAAGGCTGTGACCGGGTCTTCAGGAAGGTGCGCAAGCCTTCTGCATCCCAGTTATATCCATGCGCATTGCCGTTCTGCGCATAGTCGAGGATCGCCCTGACATTCGCGTTCCCGAAGTCGATTTCGCTCTCCATCACAAAGTCGACCGTGACTTCAAAGGTCCGCCGGTCGACGCGGATCAGGACATGTTCCGGCCCGTCCGTGGTGTAGGCCTGGGCATAGAACCCATTGCCCCAATAGGCTTCGGCATAGGAGTTGCCATTGCGCCAGCCAGCATTGTTCATCTCGTAATACCGGTCGACGACGTCGTCCGCCGTAAAGGTCCGCCCGCCGCTCCTGAAGGTCCTCTCCAGGTGGAAGTCGCGGTTGAGGATGACCGGGTCGCCCATATTCACACCAAGCCGTTCGGTGACATCCCAGACCGCCCAGAAGTCGCGCACCGTTTTCATCATCCGCTCGGCGCGCGCAAAGTCCGGTGACGAGCGGCCAATCTCCTGCCCATAGGCGGCAAGCCAGTCTTCGGCCTGCCTGATCTGCTCCAGGCCGGTCGATGTGAAAGCGGAAAACTCGAAGGCCGATCTCAGCACCTCGGCGCGGTCCGGATGCACGCCGGACGCAATGCTGAACATGAACATGGCATTGTCGTAATTGTCGTTGCGCCGCCAGATCGGCTTCGGTCCCACCACGTCCGGAACATGCGTCGCGTTGGTGGTGAAGGCCAGGGCGCAGGACAGGGTGAGTTTCGGGCCTGCGGGCGCTTCACGCACCTCGGCCATCACCGCGTCCATTCCCGAGCGCTCGGACAGTCGGCCGAGATCACCAGCATACTGCCGGCAGCGGCTGACGTGGCACTCATAGGGTTGGCCCGCGCACGATGCGAAGATGGGCGATGATACGGCATATGTAATAAGCTTGGCACCAACGGCCGAATTGCCCGCGAAATAGGCCTCCCACAGTTGCCTTGACGGGCTGGAACGGGCCGGCACGTCGCGTGACGGCGCAACGGGACGCGCGGGCGTCTCATCCGGTGGTGCGGCCGATTGCCGGCTCGATGCCGGAGCGGCCGCGGAAGGCGGCGGTGGCAGCTCTCCGGACAGGTCGACCGGAATGCTTTCCGGCGAGGCGCCTTCAGGTGTTGGCGGGCCCTCTGGAACGGCTTCTGCGCGCCTCTCTGCCTCAAGCGCATTCATCATCTCGAGAAATTCGTCCAGCTCCTCGTCCGCGCCTGCGGACGGCTGGTCCTCAGACACGCGGGCCTGCGGCACCTCGCCTTTCGCTTCGGGCTCAACATCGCCGCTGCAGGCCGACAATGCCGCCACACCCAGGCCAGCCAGAGCCGCCCTTGCCAAGAACCCTGTCATCAACATCCCCCGCGTCCACACGGCCTCGACCCTAGCAAACGCCATGCATTCGGACAAACAGCACCCAGCGCGCAAGGCAAGGGGCGCGGCGGGGCCTTTGATCACAAACAGCCCTTCACCCGCTCCCACTCACCCCGGCGAAGGCCGGGGTCTCGTGCGGCAGGCCTCATACCCATCAGCCCGAGATCCCGGCCTTCGCCGGGATGAGCGATTTCCTGCGACCTCTCAAAAGGCCTCATGGTGAGCGAAGCCTGTGCCCGCGAAGGCGGGTATCGAACCACGAGGCCGACGCGGTCACGTTTTGAAGTTTTGCAGAGTACTTTCGGGCCTAATGGCACTTCGTAGCGCCCGGAAATCAGTCCGGTGGACTGATTTCAGCGAAGAAGGCCACGGCAGTGGCTGCCATTCGGCCACAGCCAGCCTCTTTCGATCTGTTTCAGGCGGTCAAGGGCTTCGGAGACGGTCGCGCAGCGATCATTCGATCCGGTGGATCGAATGAAGTCGCAAAAGGCTGCGGCAGCAGCCGCAGCTTACCTTGAGGGCCTGAAACAGATCGGACACGGGGCGGCCTACCGCTCAATCCGCAATGGATGACGCGTAATACTGCTTGGTTCTCAAATACCGCGGCGAATCGAGAGCTGAATCCCTCTCAGTCCGCGAAGGCCGAACATCGAAGCGTACTTCTAGCTGCTGTCTTTCCTAATGTGTTGTTTAGTTAGTGATGAACCGGTCGAGTTCGGGTGGAGTCAAAACTCAGTTGCCGGTCAAGTTTTAGACGTGGAAGTCGATGCTCATCGATTTCTACGAGTACTCGATCAAAAAACCATTCAGTATCAATGTTCGTGTCCATCAGTTCGAGCGCCACTCCGACCAACCCATCGCCAGTTTGATTGTCGGTCGAAACCATCACTTTCAGAACACCGTCGGGAAGTGGACGAACAAATTTTGAGTTCTCTGCGGTTGTAATTTCGCCATTTTCGTCAAGCGGAATATAGCGCTCATCGACGGATAGCGTGATTGTGGCATTGAAACCGGGAACGATTTCTACGGACTTTCCTGCCAATAGAATCGCAGTTGCGATGACAAAGCGGTCGAACTCATTTTGATCGATTCCTTCGCGTTCGAATATTCGCGATAGTTCAATTCTTGCTTGATGCGCGTTGAATACTGACGATCCACTTATCGCCCTGGAAAAGTTAGAGGCCATTGCATGCAAAAGCGCAGGCTCATCGCAGTTGATGGTAGTCGGATAGTTTGTGTTCTCTGGAAACCATGACCGTATTGCACGGGCGGCCTGTCTTCTATTGAGCCCGATCGTCTTTTTAAGAGCCTTATCATGTGAGCATTTTGCTTTTGTGAGCAGGTAGTGCCGGAGCCACCAAGCGCACGCTCCTTTGTGTTCAAGAGGCCGCTTGTTCTTACTCTGGTAAGTTTGAAAGAAGGCCAGCTGAGCAAACATAAAGGCAGTGGTATCGAGAGTTGCCCCTTTGTCTCTCTTGTTGTGCGCGATGAAATCACCGACTTCCCTCACAAAAGGGCCAATCTGTGCCTCTCGATATTTCATATAAAGGACATGAGCGTCCGCCTCAGTGTATCGGCCTTCGCGTATTCTATCCGCTGATGCCATTCCCAAATCCCAGTGCGGTTCAATAAGGTTCACTTAATAGCCGACGTACAATCGTGGCATCAATTACTGGGAGGAGTTTGCCATTTTTGAGACTCGAGGGCAGTCGAATTGATTAATTCTGAGTGCTGAAGTCCGACGTTGCTAGCCGGGGTTTTGAACATTGTCGCCAAAAATTCCATCCCACACCCCCGCGCCCCGGTGCATACTCCTCGTGATGGAACAGGTCTGGAAAGAGCGGGCGCTGGCGGCGGCCGGGCGGGGATGGGAGGCGATGGAGCGCTTCCTTGCCGCCCTGTTCGCCCTGTCATCGGCCGAGCGCGCGCCGCAGCTTGAGCGCGATGGCCTCATCGCGCGCGGCCTGAAGCGCACGATCCAGGCAAAGCTGCGCATCGCCGAATCGCTGGCCCGCCGGCTCATCCTTGCGCTGGCGCTCGATATGGGGGCGAGGGCCTCTGATCCGCAGGGGCCTGCGAAGGCAGGCCCCCATGGTGCGATCAATGGACTGGATGGTCCCTGGACACCTGCCTGCGCAGGTGTCGGCGAAGAGGGGGAGAGGCCGGAGAATAAACCGCCTCATGCCGAGCCGCACCGAGCCGCGAAGGCGCGCCCGTTCCGCCTCTTCGAACATGTGTACACGCTGGCTGACATTATGGGGTCAGCGCCGCTGCCGGAGCGGGCCGCGCGCCAGGAAACGCCGCGCCAGCCGGAGGCAGAGCTCGTCCCTGCACACCGTCTCAAGGCCCGCCTCGATGCCTTCCGGCAGGCCATCGCCCATCCGGAAGCGGCCGCGCAGCGGCTGATCGCAGAGCTTGGGCGCGGGCGTCATGCCGGCAAGCTGCACAATCTGAAGCTTGGCCGCGCGCCGGGCCTGTCATGGCAGACCGACCCGCTGGAGCGCGAACCTGTCAGCTGGCTCGGCACCTGCGTGCTGCGTTGGGCGGTCGAGCGGTTTCACGCCCCGCCTGCGCCCGGCTAGGGCCGGCTTTGATGCAATATCAGGGAATGCCTCGCGAAAGCGGGGCCGCATGTGCTGGGCCTTTGGGGCGCTGGCCTATTCGACCGTCCAGCCGCGGGCCGTGCGGTGTGCGTCCAGCGTGATGCCATCGGCGGGGCCTTGCTGCGTCTCGCCCGGCTGGCTTGCGGCCTTCGGGCGCGCGCCGGTGAGGCGCAGGAGCACGGCAATCGCCGCGATGACAAGGCCGACAGCGGCGGTCACGACGGCAATCACGCCCGCCATGAAGATGATGACAAGCGCCATGACACCGCGAAGCCCCCAGCGGGCCGCCTCGCGCAATCCATTGCCGATGCGGGCCAGTATGGCCTCAAACGATACGCCTGTGCGTGCTGCTGTCATGTCTTTGCCTCCAGACCTTCAAGATGAGGGCAGGCGGGGGCTGCGTCAATCGCTTTGGGAGAAAGACCTTCAGTTGGTCGCAATCAGGCCGCGTTCTGCCCGGATTCTGGCATAGGCGCCGGTAATCGCGGCGGCCTTGTCATGCGCGGCGATCTCGAACTCGCGCGGGGCGCCATTGCCGACGACCCGGTCCGGGTGGTTGTCCGCCATCAGCCGGCGATAGGCCTGGCGGATCACGTCGAAGGCCGCGTCATGAGAGACGCCGAGGATGTGGTACGGGTCATCCCGGTCCGGGCCGAGATGGCTGGCACGGATCCGGCGGAAGGTCGCTTCGTCGAAACCGAAATTGCTGGCGACGGTCCTGAGGTAATCCATCTCGTCCTGGGTGACGGCACCGTCCGCCCCGGCGATCATGAACAGCCCGTCCAGCACGCCTTCGAGCAGGCAGGGCCGGTCAGAGTAGCGCCGGCCGATCTTGCGGGCATAGGCTTCATAGCCGCGCACCGTCTGCTGCGCGATGGAGAAGACCCGGCGGACATTGTTCGCGTCTTCCGGTGCGGCGCGGAAGATGCGGGAGAACATCATGACTTCATTGTCACTCACCCGGCCATCGGCCGCCGCCATCTTGGCCGAGAGGCCGATCACCGCCGCCGTGAACCCGACATCGTTCGGGTCCGGCTCGCAGCCGCCATCGCACGGTGCCGGCTCGTCGGGTCCGTCACTGTCGAAGAGGCGCTTTCCGCCTTCGATCATCATCTGCCAGAGGCTCATATGGTCAGACTATACAGGGCTTTGCGATCAAAATCAGTCCGCAGCGATAAACTGTTTGGACAGCTACGCTCACGAATCGGTGAGCGGTGTGCAGCATGTCAGGGGTCTGCCTTGTTACCTGCCGCGACGGCATTTTTCAACTCGGCAATCTCTTCGCGCAGGGATTTCAGGAGGTCCATCATCTCGTCGCGCTCCTCCTCGGCCTGCTGCACATCCTCCTCGATCTCGTCGATCAGCTCCTCTGTCGCCGCCTTCTGCTCGGCCGCCAGCGCCTCCACGATGAGAGCGATGAACAGGTTGAGGACGGCAAAGCTCGCAATGAAGATGAAGGTCAGGAAGAAGAAGGGCGAATAGGGGTGCCCGTCATCAATCACCTTCTGCACCACCTCGAAGCGCCAGCCATCCATGGTCATCACCTGGAACAGCGCGAAGGCAGAGCTCGGCAGGTCACCGAAAAGCTGGGCGACTTCCGGATTGTCGGTATCGCCATACATATTGGTCGCCATGACCGCATAGACATAGGTCAGCAGCGCCAGCACCGCGACGATCGCCCCCATGCCCGGCAGGGCCTTGAACAGCGCTTCGGTGATCCGGCGCATCATCGGCACGACATGCAGCAGGCGCAGGACGCGCAGGACCCGCATCGCCCGCAGCACCGAGAAGCTCTCTCCGCCGGGCACCAGCGAGATGCCGACGACAATGAAGTCGAACCAGTTCCACCCCTGCTTGAAGAATTGCTGGCGATAGACGATCAGCTTCAGCCCGATCTCGAAGGCAAAGGCGAATGTGATCCCCCGGTCCATCATCTCCAGCGCGGACACCGTGCCCGGCGAGAGGGAGTCCGAATAGGTCAGAATACCGAGAATGGCGGCATTGATGATGATCAGGCCGGTGATGAAGTTGCGGAACCAGATCGCCTCAATGGCCGCTTCCAGCGGTGAGTTGCTGGTCGTCTCGTCGAGCGTTGCGCGTTTCATGGCTCACTCCGTCCCCGTCTCAGGTCTCCTGACCCCCGTCTCTTAACTGCAGCCGCGCGCGGATCAATCAGCTGAAGTCGTCGTGTCGCTGATTATCTTCCATTCGCCCTCAATCTTGCGCAGGACGAGGGTGAACAGGCCCGATGGCGCATCACTTTCGCGCGTCAGCAACCAGCGGCCATGCACCACGGCCGCATCCGAAGCGAGCGGCACCACTTCCAGCTCGTCAAAGCTGAGCGTGCCCATCAGATCGCGGTCCGAGTATCGCGCCTTGTATCGGTCCAGCGTCTGCCGATAGCCGCGCGTCACCGTGCCGCCCGACGCAAAGCGCAGCTCCGGCGAGACCCAGTAGCCATGCATGAAGCCGTCAATGTCGCCCGCATTCCAGGCTGCATCCTGCGCCGCCAGCAGAGAGCGGATCGCCGCATCATCAGCGCTGGAAAATCCGACAGGCGACTGCGGCGGTGTAGTATGCGTGCATGCTGTGAAGACAAGACTACACGACAACAGGGCCGCAGTGAGCAGATGGCGCATCCTGATATTCTCCGTTTCAGCCAGCGCACTCTAGTGCTTGCAGCGCAATTGAAAACCGGGCTTTGGGTTTGCCGCCTGACCCGCTAGACAGGTCACACTGAGGCCCGGGAGGCAGATTTCTTATGATCATGATCGCTTTGATCGTCGGTGGACTTGTCCTGCTGCTTGCAGGTGGCGAGTTGCTGGTGCGCGGGTCGGTCGGCGTTGCCCGCCGGCTTGGAATGTCGGAGCTGCTGATCGGCCTGACTCTGGTCGGCTTCGGCACGTCCATGCCGGAAATGGTGACCAGCCTCCAGGCGCTGGCCGACGGCTCTGTCGGCATCTCGGTCGGCAATGTCATGGGGTCCAATACAGCGAACATCCTGCTGGTTATCGGGGCGGGCGCGCTGATTACGCCGATTATTACCCATCCCGGAGCACTCGCACGCGATGGCCTGGTCATGCTTGCGGCAACCATCCTGTTCGCCCTTGTCCTCTGGTTTGACGGGTTCAACCGGATCACCGGTATCATCTTCTTCCTGCTGCTGGTCATCTATCTCATCGCTTCGGTCATCCTCGACCGGCGCAAGGGATCGAAGGCGGCCGAAGTGCACACTGGAGAAGCCGAGATCGTCGAGACGCATGAGCCGCTCTGGCTTTCCTTGCTCCTGTCCATTGGCGGCATTGCCGGCGTTGTGTTCGGGGCCAAGCTGCTGGTCACCGGCGGTTCCGATCTTGCCCGTGCCGTCGGTATCTCCGAGACCGTTATCGGCCTCTCCATCGTCGCCATTGGCACCAGCCTGCCAGAGCTCGTGACCTCCATTGTCTCGGCCGTCAAAGGCAAGGCCGACGTCGCGCTCGGCAATGTGATCGGCTCCAACATCTTCAACATTCTCGGCATCATGGGCGTCTCGGCGGCCGTTTACCCGTTCAGCATCATCAGTGCGGATGGCGCAGACCCATCCCAGCCACTCGAAGTTGGCGCCCGCGACTTTGCGCCGGGCGAAAGCCTTGTCAGCATGCAGGACATCGGCGCGCTCGGCCTGTCGCTCTTCTTCCTCTTCCTCTTTGCCTATACGGGAAAGAAGATCGCCCGCTGGGAAGGCATGGTGCTGCTCGCCGGCTACGCGCTCTACATGGCGCTCAGCTTCAATCTCATCCCACGTATCGGAGGCTGATATGAGCAAGGACATCTATTCCGGTCTCGACCAGCTGGGCGGCTCGAACGCCATTCCGGCTTCGCCCGAAGAGGCCAATCTTGAGCGCGTCCAGAACCCGCATGCCGACACGCTCTACCTCGCCCGCTTCACCGCGCCGGAATTCACGTCGCTTTGCCCGGTGACCGGCCAGCCGGATTTTGCCCATCTCGTCATCGACTATGCGCCCGGCCCCTGGCTGGTAGAGAGCAAGAGCCTGAAGCTCTACCTCACCGCCTTCCGCAATCACGGCGCTTTCCATGAAGACTGCACGGTCGCGATCGGCAAGCGGCTGGCAGGCCTGCTCGATCCGAAATGGCTGCGCATTTCCGGCTACTGGTATCCGCGCGGCGGCATTCCGATCGACGTGTTCTGGCAGACAGGGGCGATCCCGGACGGGCTCTACGTGCCCGACACAGGCGTCGCGTCCTATCGCGGCCGGGGATAAACGCGCCTCTCAATTCTACGCGTCACCCTCGACCGCCAGAGGCGGTCTGAGGGTCCAGCTTCAGACCGAGCCGCTAAGCAAAATGGATATGGCAGGAGATAGGCTCCCGGATGAACCTGCGGCTCATCGGGAGTGACGCGCGAATGAGAGGCCAGTTATCCCTTGGCCAACGCGGTCATCCCATCATCGTCCCGGCGTGTGACGAAACTCGCCACTTTCTCGGCCGTATAGGCGGTCTCTGCAATCGTCGAGACCTTGTAGAATTCGCCCACCACCCGGTCCGCCGTCAGCGTCACCAGCGTGTAGCCATTGCCGTTCGGGTCATACCAGTCGACATCCTCATTCGCTTCGGCAAAGAGCGCGCCAAGATTCGGAATGTCCTTGACGTATTTGCCCATGCCAGGAGAGGTAACGGAAGTGCAGCCAAGCTCGACGCCGCGGACATTGCCGGATGCATCATGCAGCGTATTGGCCCACGCCGTATGCGTGTCGCCGGTGAAGGTGACGAGCCGCGCGCCGGCTGTCTCGGCCGACTTGTAGAGCCGCTCACGCGCTGCCGGGAAGCCGTCCCAGGCGTCGAGATTGAAGGGAAGCCCCAACTGGCTGAACGGGATCATCCCCGCGACATAGCCGCTCTGTGCGGCGCGCTGTTCTTCGCTCAGCGCCTGCATCATGTTCGGCGGCTTCACTGTCGCCATGATCACCTGATTGGCGAGCACTTGCCACGTCTTGCCCGCACGGGATGACGCTTTCAGGCCATCGTCCAGCCACCGCTCCTGCACCTGGCCCAGCATGGTACGGGCAGGCGCGTTCACGCGCTCCATCACATCGGCTGCCCTGGCCGGAATTTCGTCAGGGGCAACGCCTGCCAGCTCTGCGCCCCAGGCGATCTCGTCCGAGCGGCCTGTCAGGCGAGACTCCAGGCAGAACACCGTCGCCACATCGCCGAAGTCGAACTTGCGATAGATCCCGCCAAGCGCGCGGCTCGCGGCCGGGTCCCGCACCGGCATCCATTCCAGATAGGCCTGCACGGCGGCCTGCTTGCGGTCTGTCCAGTTGCCCTCGGTTTCTGGCTGGTGGTTCTCGGCACCGGTCCGGTAGGAATTGTTCGTACTCTCATGATCATCCCAGGTGCACAGCCAGGGTGCGGCAGCGTGTGCGGCCTGCAGCTTCGGGTCGCGCTTGTACTGGGCATGGCGCATCCGGTAATCGCCGAGCGTCACGATCTCCAGGGGCGGCTCGTGGTTGCGGCCGAGCGCCTGTCCCTGCGAGCCGCCATAGCCATCGACGCCATACTCATAAATATAGTCGCCGAGATGGATGACCGCATCGAGATCGTCCTGCCTGGCGACCGCTTCATAGACATTGAAATAGCCGAACGGATAGTTCGAGCAGGACACGATGGCGAATTTCACGGGCGCGGTGCCGGAGGCGGCGAGCGTCTTCGTCCTCCCGACGGGAGACGTCACATCGCCTGCGCTAGTCTGCGCGGTGAACTGGTAGAAATACTCGGTGGACGGTTCGAGGCCGTCCATGTCGACCTTGACCGTGAAATCGCTGCCCGCCGTTGCGGTCGACATTCCCTGCGAGACAATATCCGACAGGGCGGCGTCCCGTGCTACAAGCACACTGACCGGAATTGCGGACGCGGAGTCGTCCGTGTCTGGCGTGACACGCGTCCACAGAATGACGCGCTCGGACAAGGGGTCACCGGATGCGACACCATGAAGGAAGGAGACTGTGCCCGGATAGGGTGGGCGATTGCCCGCCAGCGGATCGATGGTCGTGGTACAGGCGGCCAGTCCGGCAGCGCCCGCGCCAAAGCCCAGAAAGCGGCGTCTTGAAACCCTGCTCATGGCTCATCTCCTCCCGACAGATGTGTTCTCTTATCGCGGCATCATGACGAATGCGCGAAACTGCGTCTATAAGCGCACCACGATGAGCAAGATTTCTTCAACCGCGCAGCCCGCCGACAATGGCACGAGGCTGGACCGTTTCCTGTCCGAACAGGTCGAGACGCTTTCACGATCACGCGCGAAGGCCCTGATCAAGGAGGGCGCAGTCTCGATTGGCGAGCGCACGGTCACCGATCCGAAACTCGCCGTGCGTCCCGGCGATACGTTCGATCTCGACATGCCCGCGCCGGTGCCTGCGACGCCCGAGCCTGAAGATATACCGCTTGATGTCCTGTTCGAGGACGAACACCTCATTCTCGTCAACAAGCCTTCCGGCATGGCGGTTCATCCCGCCCCAGGCAGCTGGCAGGGCACGCTGGTGAATGCGCTGCTGCACCACTGCAAGGGAGAGCTTCCCGGCATTGGTGGGGTCGAGCGTCCCGGCATCGTGCACCGGATCGACAAGAACACGACCGGGGTCCTCGTCATCGCGAAGACCGAGGCGGCCCATGCCGGCCTCTCGAAACTGTTCAAGGCACACGATATCGACCGCACCTATCTCGCCATCACGCGCGGTGCACCGCGCCCACTCACCGGCACGGTCGACGAGGCCATTGCCCGCTCCGCCCATGACCGAAAGAAGATGGCAGTCGTGGATGAAGATGAGCGCGATGATGCCCGCCATGCCATCACCCATTACAAGGCCCTGGAGACGTTTGGAGAACTCGACAGGAATACAGGCCTGCCGGCTGCGGCCCTGATGCAGTGCAGGCTCGAGACCGGACGGACCCACCAGATCCGCGTGCACATGGCGCATATCGGCGCGCCGCTCATCGGTGACCCGACCTATGCCCGTCATCGCGGTATCAAGGCTTATGGAGAAGGCGACGCCTTCATCCAGGCGACAACACTCGCGCGCAAGTTCGACCGGCAGGCGCTGCACGCCGCCAGTCTCGGCTTCGTTCATCCTCTCACCGGGGAAGATGTCTTTGCCGAAGCGCCGCTGCCGCAGGATATGGATGCACTGGTCGCGGCCCTGCGGCGGATGTGAAGGCTCCCCACCCGACCCTCCCGAGAGGGGAGGGGACGATGGTCGCAGCGTGTCGCCAATTCGCCCTCTATGGTTCGACTGCGCTCACCATGGCGGGCTATTTCTTTCCCAAAGGCCGACATGGTGAGCGCAGTCGAACCATGAGGCCTCTGTCGATCCTTCAGCATCTTTGCACCAGGCCTTCCCCTCTCCTTCAGGGGAAGGTCAGGGGGGTACCCCAGCCAAATTCACCGTGGATCGAAATGGTGCTTGTAATAGTTTGCCTGGTCGGCCTTGCGCACATGCTCGATGATCTGTTTCTTGAAGCGGATCGGACCGAGGAGTTTCTGGCGATAGGTGCGGCACACTCGCGAATGCTCCAGCTCAAGGCCCCGCCAGAATTCGAACAGGCGATGGCGACCGGAATTGTGCGATGCCGGGGCAGGAGGTACCGGGCTGCAGACGGGGCAGCCACCGTCCTTTTCACGCTCTGCGTATGCGCACACGCAGGTGCCGTCGAATGCCATTCGAACCCCCAGCTCGCTCAACCTTACGGATCGATAGAGCCTTTAATCCACAAATTTGTCCACAGGCAATCCGGATTCTTTTTCAAGCCTGGGCCCGGAACCAATCCGGCAGCCTGAAGCCCATGCCGAGGTCCCTGGCGACCTGCTCGTGCGTGATGTGCCCTTCGGCAACGGTGAGTCCGTTGGCAAGGTGCGGGTTCGTGTTCAGCGCGTCGCGCGTGCCCTTGTTCGCGATCTGCAGGACGAAGGGCAGCGTGGCATTGTTCAGCGCATAGGTAGACGTGCGCGGGACAGCGCCCGGCATGTTGGCAACGCAATAGTGAAGGATGCCGTCGACCTCGTAGATCGGGTCTTCGTGGGTGGTCGCTTTCGAGGTCTCGAAGCAGCCGCCCTGATCAATCGCAATGTCCACAAGCACGGCGCCCGGCTTCATCGTCTTCAGCTGCTCGCGGCTGATCAGCTTGGGCGCTGCCGCCCCCGGGATCAGCACCGCGCCGATGACAAGATCAGCCTCCTGTACAGCCGCCGCCAGTGCATGCTTGGTGGAATACATGGTCTTCACCAGCCCGTTGAACTGGGCGTCGAGTTCTGCAAGGCGGTTATTATTGCGATCGAACACGGTGACGTCGGCGCGCATGCCGACGGCGATCTCGGCGGCATTTGTGCCGGAGACGCCGCCGCCGATGATGACAACCTTGGCAGGCTGAACGCCCGGCACGCCGCCGAGCAGCAGGCCGCGGCCCCGCCGTGTCCGCATCAGCGCCCAGGCCGCAACCTGCATCGACATTCGGCCAGCCACCTGGCTCATCGGGCGCAGCAGCGGTAGCCCGCCGGCCGGCTCGGTCACGGTTTCATAGGCGATGGCGGTACAGCCCGATGCGATCAGGCCCTTTGCCTGTACGGGATCGGGCGCCAGGTGCAGGTAGGTGAAGAGAGTATGGTTCGGCGTAAGGCGCGCAGTCTCTTCCGGCTGCGGCTCCTTCACTTTCACAATGAGTTCGGCTGCCTCGAACACCGCATCAGCGTCCGGGACAATCGACGCACCGACACTCGTATAGTCGCTGTCGGCAAAGCCCGAACCCGTGCCGGCGCCCTTCTGCACGAAGACGTCGTGTCCGGCATCGATGAGGTCGCCAACGCTTTCTGGCGTCAGGCCGACGCGCGATTCCTGCTTCTTGATTTCGGTCGGGACTCCAATGCGCATACGATCCTCCGCTGAGACAGTCATTGTCCTGATGAGGCGCAGCTAGAGGTTTCCTACCCCTTGTGCAAGCGGTTCTGGCCGAAACGTGCCCAATTAGCCGCCTTTCAGGGAATAACCTGCCGATCGGACCGTGCGGATCGGGTCATCGCCGCCCTGGCTCATCAGGGCCTTGCGCAAACGGCCGACATGCACGTCGACAGTGCGGGCCTCGACATAGACGTCCGAGCCCCAGATGCCATCCAGCAGCTGCTCGCGCGAGAAGACACGGCCCGGATGCTGCACGAAATAATCAAGAAGCCGGTACTCGGTCGGCCCGAGATGGATGTTCTTGCCGTCGCGGCTGACCGTATGGGTGGTGCGGTCAATCGTGATGTCACCGACCGTCACCTGGTCTTCGACGAGCGCCGGACGGATGCGGCGCAGCACGGCGCGAACCCTCGCCATCAGTTCCGTCGTCGAGAAGGGCTTGGTGACATAATCATCCGCGCCGGTGTCGAGCCCTCGGATACGGTCGGCTTCTTCAGAGCGCGCCGTCAGCATGATGACCGGGAGGTTGGCCGTGTCAGGCTTGGAGCGAATGCGGCGGCAGACTTCGATGCCGGGCACCTTGGGCAGCATCCAGTCCAGCAGGACCAGGTCAGGCGCACGTTCATCGAGGAGGATCATCGCTTCATCCCCATCCGGGGCGACCGAGGTATCATACCCTTCGCGTTCGAGATTGTAGCGGAGGAGTTCGGCGACGGCCTTGTCGTCTTCGGCGATCATCACATAAGGCTTCATAATCTAACTCTCCCTGGTCCCCTGACGGGCCTGGATATTTTCGGCCGTGGCTGCCTCGCCAGTGACCATGTAATAAACGGCTTTCGCAATATTGGTCGCATGGTCGCCAATACGCTCAAGGTTCTTCGCCATGAAGATGAGATGGGTGTTCGAGCCGATCTGGCGCGGGTCTTCCATCATGTAGGTCAGCGTTTCGCGGAACAGCGACATGTAATGGTCGTCAATATCGTCATCGAGATCGAGGACGTTGATGGCGGCGTCGACATCCTGGCGCAGATAGCAGTCGAGGGCGATCTGCAGCTGGTGCGAAACGGCCTTTGCCATCCGCTCAATGCCTTTGACTGCCGCACGGTTCTCGTCGCCGGTCAGCTCAAGGCAACGTTTCGCGATATTCTTGCAGAGGTCGCCGATGCGTTCGATATCGCCGGCGAGCTTCATGGCGCCAAGCACCGCGCGAAGGTCGGACGCCATGGGGTGGCGAAGGGCGATCAGGCGGATGATTGCCTGTTCGGCCTCGGCCTCCAGTTCGTCGATGGCCTTGTCGCGCTTGATGACTTCGCGCGCGAGTTCAAGGTCGAAAGTGGTCACGGCGCGGCTTGCGTCCGTGATCATGGATTCGGCGAGCCCGCCCATTCTCAGCAAATTGGCGGAAAGGTGCTCAAGCTCGTCGGTAAAAGCCGTTACGATGTGTTCGGACATGTCTTGCTCGATTCAGTTCTATCCGAAGCGGCCGGTAATGTAATCCTGGGTGCGGCTGTCTTCCGGATTGGTAAAGATGCGTTCTGTATCGCCGTATTCTACCAGTTTGCCGAGATGAAAGAAGGCTGTGCGCTGCGAAACCCGCGCAGCCTGTTGCATCGAGTGCGTGACGATGACGATGCAGTAGCGCTCGCGAAGCTCGTCGATAAGCTCTTCAATGCGCGCCGTTGCGATCGGGTCGAGGGCCGAGCAGGGTTCGTCCATCAGGATGACTTCAGGGCTGACAGCAATGGCGCGAGCGATACAGAGACGTTGTTGCTGGCCGCCCGAAAGGCTGGTGCCCGGCGCTGCGAGGCGGTCTTTCACTTCTTCCCAGAGCCCGGCCTTGCGCAGCGAGGATTCAACGATCTCGTCCAGTTCGCTCTTGCCGGCGGCCAGGCCGTGGATGCGAGGGCCATAGGCGATATTGTCATAGATGGATTTCGGGAAGGGGTTCGGCTTCTGGAACACCATGCCGACGCGCGAGCGCAGCAGGACCGGGTCGATGGACGGGTCATTGATGTCGGCGCCATCCATGATGATCTGGCCCTTCACGCTGGCCGACTCGATCGTGTCATTCATGCGGTTGATGCATCGCAGGAAGGTCGACTTGCCGCAGCCGGATGGACCGATGAAGGCCGTCACGGCGCGGTCCTGGATCTCCATGGAGATATCGTAGATCGCCTGCTTCTCATCGTAGAACACATCGATGTGCCGGCAGTCCACCTTGGTCATTTCCGCCATATTCAGGGCCTGTTTGTTGCGTGCGGTTTCAACGAAGTCTTCGACATTTCCGTCCATGACTACCATCTCCTCTCAAAGCGGCGGCGTAGTATGATTGCGATCAGGTTCATCAGAACCAGGAAGACGAGCAGGACGATGATGGCGGCCGCTGTCTGGGGTTCCCAGGCGCGCTCCGCTCCTGTCGACCACTTATAGATCAGGACTGGCAGTACCGTCGATTCATCTGTCGGTCCGTCCGGCACTTCGGCCACAAAGGCCACCATGCCGATGAGCAGGAGAGGGGCCGTCTCACCGAGGGCACGCGCCATGCCGATGATCGACCCCGTCAGGATGCCCGGCGCTGCGAGCGGCAGGACATGATGGAAGACCGATTGCGTCTTCGAGGCGCCGACGCCGAGCGCCGCTGTGCGGATCGAGGGCGGGACGGATTTCAGTGCCGCGCGGGATGCAATGATCACGGTCGGCAGGACAAGCAGGCCGAGCACCAGGCCGCCCACGAGCGGCACAGAGCGCGGCATGCCAAAGAAATTGATGAACACGGCAGCACCCAGCAGGCCGAACACGATGGATGGTACGGCCGCGAGGTTGTTGATGTTAACCTCGATGAGGTCAGTCATCCGGTTTTTCGGCGCGAACTCTTCAAGGTAGACCGCCGCGAAGATGCCCACCGGGATGGCGAGCAGGGCGGTGACCAGCATGGTCAGGAGCGAGCCGACAATCGCCGCGGCGGTGCCAGCAAGTTCAGGATAGGTGCTGTCTGCATTGGTAAAGAGCGTCGAATTGAACGCCTTGCGGATGCGGCCTTCATCCTTCAGCAGCATGGTCCAGGCGATCTGCCGGTCGCTGACCGTGCGGTTGGCTTCGGCCTGCGCAAGCACGAGCGCGCGAATGCCCTGCGACGGGTCCGGTGCCACGCGCGCTCCGGCGAGATAGGCAAGGGCGATTTCATTGCTGCTGAACCCTGTCACACTGTACCAGGTGTTGCCGATACCAATCAGCGTGGTCGGAGCGCTGTCATCAAGCGACTGTTCCTGAAATCCACCTATCGCCTCGGCGAGGGCGCTTGTGTCGGTGCCGGGCGCAAGGCTGACATAGATACCGTCACCAATCGCTCCCCTGGCAGAGGCGACCTGTCCGAGGTCGATGGATTTGCGCTCGGTCACGCCGCCCTTGAGATAGAGGTCGATATCGTCAGCGAGCGCGACCGAGACCGTCTGCTGCGTCCCGACCATGTCGACATGGGCCGCTGTTTTCTTCGCGACCGGCAGGACGGCAAGACGCGTGAACAGGCCGAAGAGCTGGCGGGTTTCACTTGCATCGGCATCTTCGGGCAGGAACTGGTCCCTGAGACTGTCCTGCAGGAGCAGGTTAAAGCCGCTGACATTGCGGGCAATCGCGTCAGGATCGTCCGTCCCGTTCGGGGCGACATCCTCGGCATTCAGCGTGATGTCGAAGACGAGCATGTTGCGCTGGAAGGCCGAGGAGGCCTGCGAGATGATCGACACCAGCAGCGCAATGAGCGCCAGCACGGCGATCGCAATGGCGAACTGGCCATAGAATTTGAAACGGGTTTCCGCAGCATGGCGCTTCTTCAGCCGCTTCAGGGCAGCGTCCGTCACGAAGGTGCCCTTGGTTTCAGGATTGGGGGCCGGGCTATTCATATTTTTCCCGATACTTCTGGACCACGCGAAGCGCGATCAGGTTGAAGAGCAGGGTCACGATGAACAGCACGAAGCCGAGCGCGAAGGCCGAGAGCGTCTTGGCGCTGTCAAATTCTGTGTCACCGGTCAGCAGGGCGACGATTTGCACCGTGATGGTGGTAAGGTCCGACGTCGGGTCAGGCGAGATCTGGGCGCGCTGGCCGGCGGCCATGACGACAATCATCGTCTCGCCAATCGCACGGGACACGGCAAGCAGCAGCGCGGCGATCACACCCGGCAGGGCCGCAGGCATCACGACCTGCTTCACGGTTTCCGACTTCGTCGCGCCCATTGCATAGGCCCCGTCGCGAAGCGTTTGCGGGACGGCGTTGATCACATCATCCGACAGGGATGAAACAAAGGGTATGATCATGATGCCCATCACAAGGCCGGCCGCGAGGGCGCTTGTCGGCTGGGCGGCGAGCAGCGTGTCCGGCGTGAAGGGCAGACTGTTCACCCATACGGCAAAACTGCGCACCAGCGGGGCAACAAATTGCAGGGCAAAGAAGCCATAGACGACAGTCGGGATACCGGCGAGCAGCTCCAGGATCGGCTTCACGATGCTGCGAAAGCGCGGGGAAGCGTACTCGGACAGGTAGATCGCCGAGAGCAGGCCAATGGGCGCTGCAACGAGCATGGCGAGGAAGGCAATCATGAATGTGCCAAAGAAAAGCGGAATTGCACCGAAATCCGCGCCGGTCTGGGCGTTCCATTCTGTCCCGAAGATGAAGCTCAGGACGGGCACGCGCGCAAAGAAACGCAGCGCCTCGAAAAACAGGCTGGCGACAATGCCAAGCGTTGTCAGGATGGCGATCGCGGCGCAGAGGAAAAGCATCAGCTTGATGCCATCCTCGACACGCGCCCGCGCCCGGAAATTCACGGACAGCCTGCGGCGGGCGAAGAAGAAGCCGACGCCTGCACCAAAGAGTGCCAGGCCAATGGCGATGATGCGCGAGAGCCCGAGCAGGCTGGTGTACCGGCCCGTAGCCGCATCGAACAGGGCATTGCCTGTTGTCGAGCCGGGACCGCGCTGCGAATTCTCGGCAATGCGGTCAATATACTGGCCCATTTCCATCGTGCCGAGATCACGGATGCGCTGAGGCAGCTCGCTGGCGAGCTGGCTTCGGACCATCGACTCGCCGAACAGGGAATAGAGAATGAGGATGACTGCCGCCGGCGCAATCGTGGCCATGGCGAGGAAGTAGCCATGATAATTGGGCTGCGAATTCAGCCGGGCAGTACTGCCCTGTGCTGTCGCCACGGCACTGGTGCGCCCAATGAAGAACGCAACGAAGCCTGCTGCCGCCAATACGGCGAACAACAGCCACGAGACCGGAAGATGACCAAAAGTTTCCAGCATACAGCCGCCAAGAATCCAGAACCTTGGCGCCTCTTAACGCGGCTGGTTGACACATATGTGACACGAAGTGCGACGAAATGCATTTCTTGTGTGATTTATTGGGCGTCACCGAACATTGCTGGCCGTCGCAACTGCAACGGTTCGCCCGTCACTGGGTGGGTAAAGGCCAGTTTGGACGCATGCAGACAAAGTCGCGCAGCTGTTGCCGGATTGCCATATAGCCGGTCGCCCAGGATCGGATGTCCCATGGCGGCGCAGTGCAGACGCAGTTGATGGGTGCGTCCGGTCAGGGGTTCGAGATCCAGCTCCGTGTATCCAGACCGTACGCTCAGCTTGCGCCAGCGTGTCGTCGAGGGCTTGCCTGATTGCGTGTCGATCTTGCGCATCGGCCGCTCTTCCCAGTCACGCCCGATGGGAAGGTGGATGTCGCCCCTGTCGCCGTCCGGCTCGCCTTCCACCCAGGCAGTATAGCGCTTGCGAACGAGGCCCGACGAGAACGCTGTCGACAGTGCCGATTGCGCCTGTGCGGTGCGGGCGAAGAGCATGAGGCCGGACGTATCCATGTCGAGCCGGTGGACCGTCCGGAGGGGGCCGTACGACGCCTGGAGGAGTGTAACGACGCTGACCTGCCGGCTTTCGCCGCGTCCCGGCACGGACAGGAGGCCGGCAGGCTTGTCCGCAACGATCAGCTCATCATCCTCATGGACAATTTCGATGCGTGTGTCGGGATCCGGGGCATAATCAGGGGCTGGCGCAACCTTTCGCATCAGCCTTCAGGGGCGGTGTGCGCAGCAGACTCCGCAATCGGTAGCCAGACGCCGAAAGCGGCTCCGTCGCCTTCCTTGCTCGCAACGCCCAGTCCGCCGCGATGGCGGGCCATGATATGTTTCACGATGGCAAGACCGAGTCCGGTGCCTTCGATCGAGCCGCCACGGCTTTCGTCGGCGCGGTAGAAGCGTTCGCCAAGCCGGCCTAGATGTTTTCGGGCGATGCCCTGTCCGTCATCCTCGACCCTGATCCAGGCTGCCGGGGCTTCGGCCGATGCGCGCGGTTGCAACAGGGTGGCCCGGACCGCTTCGGGGCTGGCGCTGATGGCCTTGCGGCCGGCATCCAGCATGGTCTTCGTGACGCCTGTCGTCACCCGGACGCTGCCGCCTGATGGAGAATATTTCAGCGCGTTGCCGACGAGATTCTGCACGACCTGAGCGATCTCGTCCCACTTGGCGGTGATCTTCACAGGCGCATCGCCGCCGTCGAGGGACAGCGTGATCGAGCGTTCGGCAGCAATCGGTTCAAGTGCAAGTATGGTCTGTCCCAGCACTTCAGACAGGTCGATCACCGAATCTGGCGGGCGGTGTTCGCTGAACTCGATGCGCGAAAGGGACAACAGGTCCGAGACGAGGTGGCGCATGCGGTCGGTCTGCTGGTGCATGATCTCAAGGAAGCCGTCCCAGGAATCGCGGTCGTTCTTGGCTGGGCCGCGCATGGTTTCGATGAAACCCGCAAGTGCCGTCAGCGGGGTGCGCAGCTCGTGACTGGCATTGGCCAGGAAATCAGCCCGGGCACGCTCGGCCCGGTGCACGGCGGTACGGTCCTCGAGGAAGACGAACACGCTCTGCGGGGTCACGCCGGCGGTGAGGTGGGCCAGCCACAGCTCATCGCCTTCGCCGGCCATGAACTCCACCCGTTCGCTCGCGCCGGTCCGGGCGACGCGGTCTGTCGCGCTGAGCAGGTCTGGCTGGCGGATCGCAACCGATTTCAGGGCGCCGCGCGCCTGAGAGACGCGAAACAGCGGTCTCACCGGCTCATTGAGGGCATCGATGCGATTATCCGGTGTGATGTGAAAGGCGGGGAAGGGGAGCGACTCGATCATGGTGCGCACCGACCCTTCGGAAGACGCAGCCGTGCTGGCGGGATTAGCGGCATCATCCTGAATGCGCTCCGGCGGGACCGAGCCAACGAAATAGGCAAGGGCGCCGGCACTCAGCACCATGCAGGCGGTGAGACCTTCGATCCAGCCGAGTGCGCCCGACGCGATCAGCAGTGCAATCAGGGCGCATCCCGAAAAGGTTAGAACAAGGAAGTCTCTCGCCCGTTCAGGGCGCCGCGAGGCCGGTTCAGGTGTGCGATCAATCGATGACATTCGTTTTAAAACCAAGATTGTCTGTGTTCTGCAAGTCGCACAATACCGCACAATTCTCGCGGGCGCTGCAAAATCTACAGTTTCTCAATCATCGTGTGTTGCAACTGCAGCTATATTGAGTGGATATTGATTTTCGATAATTTTTTGTTGACAGTCGAGTAGTACGCTCGTAGGTGACCAAACTGAAGAGATGAGGGTCGAATGAACAAACACGCCGCCATTCTGGGACTTCTGGTACTGTCTGGATGCGCTTCTGCGCGCGGCATTGCCGGCGACCCTGTAGAGCTTTTTGCGGTTGCGCCTGATGCTCCGGCGACCTGGAGCGCGGCGGGTGTGTCTGGTGATCTGCCGCGCGGCGACTGGATCAAGCAGTTCAACGACCCGGTCATGGAAGAGCTTGTCGCCGAGACGCTGCGCGCAAATCCAAGCCTTCGCGCGCAATACTTCGTCGTCGAGGCAACGCGGGCCCAGGCACGCGCGACCTATGGCCGGTCATTGCCAAATGCCTCAATTGGTGGGTCGGCGGGAGTAACGTCGACCTATGCGCCAAGCGTCGATGACCGGTTCACGGATCCGACCTACGGCTTGCGGGCCGATGCGTCGTGGACGCCGGATCTCTGGGGCCGGATCGGCGCGGGGATCGAAGCAGCCGAGGCGCAGCTGGCCGCCAGTGAAGCCGACCTCGCCGCAGCCCGCCTGTCACTTGCAGCGCAGACTGCCATTGCATGGACCGACCTCAATGAGGCGCTCGCGCAGGAGCGCGTTGCCGTCCAGACCTATGAGGCGCGCCAGCGCATTCTTGAACTCACCGAACGCCGTGTGGCCCGCGGACTCACTGATGCCCTCGACGTTCGCACAGCCCGCAGTGCCGTGGCAACCGCCGAGGCGGCCATCGCAGCCCGCCGCCTGGCGAGCGGAAATGCCGTACGGCGCCTGGAAATCCTGCTCGGGCGCTATCCGGCCAATGAAATCGATGCACCGGCGAGCCTGCCGGACCTCGCGCCGATCAGCTCCGGTGGAACGCCGGCCATGCTTCTTGCCCGTCGCCCGGACGTTGCCGCATCCGAAGCACGGGTGGTCGCAGCCGGTCTGCGCGCCGAACAGGCCCGCCTTGCCCTTCTGCCGAGCCTCAGCGTTTCCGCCTCGGTCAGCGCCAATGAAACAGACCTTTCGGACCTATTCGACCCCACGCGCATCGCGGCCAATGCCATTGCCAGCCTCGCGCAGCCCGTTTTCAACGGGGGCGCGCTCAGGGCAGACCGCGATGCGGCCATCGCAAATGCCGAGGCCGCTATCGCCAATTATGCGGCGAGCGTCCTGACCGCATGGCGCGAGGTTGAAGATTCGCTGGCGGCAGACCTGCTTCTCGCGCAGCAGGTGGATGCCCAGTCCCGTGCACTTTCAGAGGCCGTTGAGGCAGAAGAAATCGCGACCCGCCAGTATACGAACGGCCTGATCACGATTTTCAATCTGATTGATGCCCAGACCCGTAGACTGAATGCAGAAAGCAATCTTGTCGCCGCGCGCTCGGCGCGCATTTCGAACCGCATTGCCTTCCACCTGGCACTTGGAGGCGGGATTCCGGGCGAGCCGGTATCTCAAAATTCTGATACAATAACGCCGTAAACCGCAGAGACCTCCCATGAAACGTATCTTATTGCTCCTTATGCCCGTCCTGGTCCTGGTCGGCCTGGTCGCGGGTGGCTTCGTTCTCATGCAGGCCCTGAAGCCGCAGCCTGAGCGCGCCGAAGAAGAACCGCGCGGCCTATCTGTTTTCGCCGAGGCGGCGGAGACGAGAGACCTGTCTCTCACGGTCAGCGCGCAGGGTGAGGTCAAACCCAAGCGCCAGATCGTGGTCGCACCGCAGATCAGCGGACGGATCGCCTATGTCTCGCCGGACTTCATTGATGGCGGCTTTATCCGTCAGGGGCAGGTTCTGGTGCGGCTGGAAGCGGATGATTATGAACTCGCCATCGTGCGGGCCCAGTCTGGCGTCGCGTCGGCCGAACAGCGTCTGGCGCGCGAGGAAGCCGAAGCAGAGCTTGCCCTTCAGGACCTTGAGGACCTCGGCATTACCGAAACCAGCCCACTCGCCCGCCGCGAACCGCAGCTGGCCGAAGCGAGGGCCGCCCTCGATTCCGCAAAGGCACAGCTTGCCGACGCACAGCTTGCCCTCAACCGCACGGCCGTTACCGCGCCATTCTCGGGCCGCGTGCGTGAGCGCAGCGCTGACCTTGGCCAGTATGTCGGCCCCGGCCAGTCGCTTGGAACGATCTTCGCCACTGATGTGGTGGAAGTGTCGCTGCCACTGTCCGATGAAGAGCTTGGCCGTGTCGGCCTGCCGCTCGCATTTGCCGAGAGCCAGTCGGAAAAAGGCCCAGCGGTGACGTTCACCGCGAATGTCGCCGGCCAGCCGCGCCAGTGGAAGGGCCGCATCGCTCGGACGTCGGCTGCGATCAATCCGCAGACCCGCCTGGTCACCGCCATTGCCGAGCTTGAAGACCCGTATGGTGCCGGATCGGATAATGGCGTGCCTATGGCACCCGGCCTGTTCGTCAATGCGGAGATCGAGGGTCGCTACATCGAAGGCCTCGTTCGCGTGCCTCGCGCCGCCCTTCGCGGTGTCGATGAAGTGTTCATCGGCAATGGCCCCGAAGGCAAGCTGGAGATCCGCCGCGTCGACGTCATCTTCAGTGATGAGACGGGTGCGTATATCGCCGAAGGGGTCGAGCCGGGTGAACTCGCGATTGTCTCGCCGATCCAGGCTGCCTTTGATGGAATGACCATCCAGGTTGTCGAGCGCATGCCCGATGGCGAACTCATTCCCCGCACGCCGCGCAAGAAGAGTGATGCAAACGATGATGCCGCAGCACTGGCTTCAGGTGAAATGGACGGAGCAAAACAATGAACGGTCTCGTCGCCTGGTGGGCACGAAACTCGATCGCAGCAAACCTGTTGATGGTCGTTGCCTTTATCGGCGGCACCTTTGGCTTCCTCGGACTGGAAAAGGAAGCGTTCCCGGCGGCAGACTTCAACGGCGCTTCGGTGTCGATTGCATGGCCCGGTGCCTCTCCGCAGGACGTTGAAGACCAGATCGTCGTCCGGCTCGAGGAAGTTGTCGCCGACATTGATGGTCTCAAACGCCTGACAGGCGTGGCCCGAGAAGGCGTGGGCTATGTAAATCTCGAATCCGAACTCGATGTCGATATTGATGAGTTTGTGGATGAGGTGAAGCGCCGGGTCGACACGATTTCGAACCTGCCGCAATCCTCATTCCCGCCGCAGGTCCAGCGCTGGCGACAGGACAACGCGTATATCGGTCTCGCTGTTCACGGTAAAGTCGACCGCAAGACGCTGAAATATTATGCCGAGGAAGTGCGTGACGCCATTGCGCTGCTGGATGGCGGCGAGCTTGCGCAGGTCTGGGGGACGCTTGGCGAGGAGGTTTCGATCGAGGTCTCTGAAGAGGCCTTGCGCCGATACAATCTGAGCTTTGCTGAAGTCGCCCAGGCTGTGCGCAACTCGTCGCTCAACTCGTCCGGCGGTACAGTCCGCACGGAAACGGGTGCCGTCGCCGTCCAGGCCCGCAAGCTGGCCGACACCCGCGCCGATTTCGAGAACATCATTGTCCGCGAGACCCTGGACGGCGGTACGATCCGTATCCGCGACGTCGCAACCGTCATTGATGGTTTTGTCGATGGCGAACTGGACGCGACCTTTGACGGCGACCCGACCGCTTTCGTCATGGTCCAGACACCCGAGAAGATGGACATCGAAGCCTATTCGAAAGCCATCCTCGACTATGTGGAGCGCGCAAATAGCGGCAAGGGTCAGGACGCCCTGCCGGCTGGCATCAGGATTGATCTCCTGTTTGACCAGTCGGAAGTCTATACAGGCCGCATGAACACGATCACCTCTGCTGCCGTGCAGGGCATGATCCTCGTGCTCATAATCCTGATCCTCTTCCTGCGCCCGATCGTGGCCTTCTGGGTGACGATCGGTATCGCGACCGCCTTTGCTGGCGGCATGCTGATCCTGCCCCTGTTCGGCATCTCACTGAACTTCCTGTCCCTGTTTGCTGTCCTGCTGGTGATCGGTGTTGTGGTCGATGACGCGATCATTGTGGGGGAGAACATTCACAAGGAAGTTGAGAGCGGGCGCCGTAAGGGGCTGGACGCTGCGACCGTGGGCACGCAGCTGGTGCTGAAGCCGGTCATGTTCGGCGTGATCACAACCATGATCATGTTCGCCCCGTGGATGTTCCTGCCGGGGCCGGAGCGCCAGTTCACGTCACAGATCTCATATGTCGTCATCGCAGCACTCACCTTCTCACTGATCGAGTCCCTGCTGATTCTTCCATCGCACCTTTCCCACATGGAGCCGCAGAAATTTGGCGGGCCTATGGGCAAGTTGCTGCGCTTCCAGCAGACAATTGCCGACAGCCTGCTGACCTTTGCAAACAAGATCTACAAGCCTCTTCTCGAAGCGGCGGTGAAGTATCGCTATGTGACGATTGCCGTCTTCACGGCGAGCTTCGTCTGGGCGGTCATGCTCGTGACGATGCAAATCCTGCCCGTTCGGGTGATGCCGGACATTGAAGATGATCTTGTTCAGGTACGTGTTGATCTGCCGGACGGCACACCGCAGTCGCGCTCTCTGGAAATCCGTGACCAGCTGCGCGCGGGTGTAGACCGGGCGCGCGAAAACCTTTCGGCGCAATATCCTGAACTTGAACGGCCCTTGATCTCCAATCTTTCCATTGTCGCCGAGGAGGGCAATGTGCAGTCGTGGATCGGTCTGCTACCGGCCGAAGCTCGCCCGACAGGCGTGACCACCAAGATGATCTCCGACGAAATTCGCGAGGAATTCGGTGATGTGCCTGATGCCGAGGAAGTGAATTTCCAGTTCACAGTGAACAATTCCAGCAACTCGATCCGGTTTGCACTCAACCATGACGATCTCGACCTCTTGCGCGAGGCGGCAGACGAGGTGAAAGCGCAACTCGCAACCTATGCCGAGACCTATGACATCAGTGACAATCTGTCATCGGCGGCAGAAGAGATCCGTCTTGGCCTCAAGCCGGGCGCAACGACCCTCGGTATCACGCTGAGCGATGTGACATCCCAGGTGCGCGCGGCCTATTACGGCATCGAAGCCCAGCGCCTGCCGCGCGATGGTGAGGATGTTCGCGTGATGGTGCGTTATCCTGAGAGTGATCGCCGCTCGCTCGACAGCCTGCGCGATCTGCGTATCCGCACGGCAGATGGCCGGGAAATCCCGCTCGAACAGGTCGCCGAGATCGAGTTTGCGCCCGGCATCAACCGCATCCAGCGGCGTGAGCGCATGCGGTCTGTGACCGTGTTCGCAGATCTCGTCGGTGACGGCACACGCGCCCAGATCACACAGGACATGGAAACCAATTTCTGGCCGGAATTTGCCAAGAAGTATCCGCAAATCACGCGCGGTGCGGTGGGCGAAGCGCAGTCCGAAGCGGAGTTCTTCGGCGATATTGTGCAGCTCTATCTCATTGCCTTTGTCGCGATGTACATATTGCTGGCCATCGCCTTCCAGTCCTACTCACAACCCCTGCTGCTAATGGTCGCCATCCCGTTCGGATATGCGGGGGCCGCCTTCGGGCACGTCGCATTCGGCGTCCCCATGGCGATCTTCTCACTGTTTGGAATCGGCGCTGCGGCGGGCGTTGTCATTAACGACAACCTCGTCCTGGTGGACTATATCAACAGACGACGCGCCGAAGGGGCAGGGGCCCTTCAGGCCATCGTCGATGCCGGTGTCTCGCGTTTCCGGCCTGTCCTTCTGACCTCGGTCACGACCTTTGTCGGCATCCTGCCGATGATCACCCAGAAATCGGTGCAGGCGCAGTTCCTGAAGCCGATGGTGGTTTCGCTTGGCTCGGCGGTTGCGTTCGCGCTCTTCGTATCGCTTCTCATGGTGCCGGCCCTCTACGCCGTCGGCTGCGAAGTCGGGCGCATCTTCCGCTGGACCTGGGGCGGTCGGCCCTATCGCCAGATCGGTGAAAGCTATGAAGGCGAGGTCAATATCGATGAGGAAGAACTCATTGGCTCGGCGCATGGCGGGCGCGCGCATCCCGCAGAATGATTTTGTTGCAGGCTGAGGGTGGATTGTGGGCGGTTCTTGCCTAAAAAGATTTCATCTTGAAATAAATGCTTCGAGGAGACGAAGAATGCGATCACTTTTCCTGAGCGGCTCAGCTTTGGCTGTGCTGGCAGCGTGCACCACAACCGGAGTACCAGACCAGACAGAGACAGTTGCGGTGGTCGAGCCGCCAGCCGATACAAGGGAAGTGGTTACAGTCTCGCGCGATGACTGGGGCGAGTTTGGCCTCGACCTGGCCTCCATGAAGCCGGGTGTCGATCCGGGCGATGATTTCTTCCAGTATGCCAATGGCGCCTGGTATGACGAGTTCGAAATCCCTGCGGACCGTACCAGCTACAGCTCGTTCACCCTGCTTCGGGAAAAGTCCGAGCAGCGCGTGCGGTTCATCATCGACGATCTCGCCGCGGCCGAGCCGGATCCGACGACGCTCGAAGGCAAGATTGCGGCCTATTACAATGCCTATCTCGACACCGACGTGATCGAGGCGAAGGGCCTCGCACCCGCGCAGCCCTATCTCGACAGGATTGCCAGCATTGAAACGCGCGAAGACCTTGCGAAACTGTTCGCAACGCCGGGATTCACCTCGCCAGTATCTGGCTTTGTCGATGTCGATTCGAAGAATACTGACAACTATATCTTCTATATCACCCAGGCCGGTCTCGGCCTTCCGGATCGTGACCACTATCTTGAGGACAGCGAAAAGAACCTCGAATACCGCGAAGCCTACAAGGCCTATCTCGCGCTGCTTCTTGACGAAGCAGGCTATCCGGAGCCGGCGCAATGGGCCGAGGCAGTCTATGCCCTTGAGACAAAAATCGCCAAAGCCCACTGGGACCGGACGGTCAGCCGCAACCGCAACCTGACCTATAACAAGCTCTCCAAGGCCGAGCTGATCGCGCTCGAACCGGACTTTCCAATGGCGACCGTGCTCGAAACGCTGGGGATCGACGCAGAGGACGCCTTCGTCGTTCGCCAGCTTGCCCCCACCCCACAGGAGATCAGCGATTACGGCCTGACGAGCGAGCAGCTTGCCGATATTTCAGGCGGCGGCATCGTCGGCCTGCTAGACCTCATGGCGAATGAGCCGCTCGACACCTGGAAGACCTATTCGGCAGCGCATTTCCTGTCGAACCGCTCCGATGTCCTGCCTGCGAAGATCGATGAGGCCACCTTTGCCTTGTACGGCAAGCTGCTGAATGGGCAGGAAGAACAGCGCGAACGCTGGAAGCGCGGCGTTCAGTCTGTTGAAGGCGCGCTCGGCGAAGGCGTCGGCAAGGTCTATGCGGCACGCTACTTCCCGCCAGAGAACAAGGCGGCGATGGATGATCTTGTTGAAAACCTCCGCAAGGCGATGGCCGACAATCTTCACGAGATTACCTGGATGAGCGACGCCACCAAGCCGGAGGCGTTTGACAAGCTTGAAAAGTTCACTCCGAAGATCGGCTATACCGAAAAGTTCGAAACCTATGACGATTTCTCGGTCAGCGCCGATGCCTTCGAAAATGACATGGAGGCCAATCGCTGGGCGTTCGAGGACATGATCTCGAACCTTGGGGGCCCGATCGACAAGACCGAATGGTTCATGCTGCCGCAGACGGTAAACGCCTACTACTCGCCGAACCGCAACGAAATCGTGTTCCCCGCCGCGATTCTGCAGCCGCCTTTCTTTAACATTTCGGCGGATCCAGCGATCAATTACGGTGCGATTGGCGGTGTGATCGGTCACGAAATGGGGCACGGCTTTGATGACCAGGGCGCCAAGTCCGATGGTGACGGCGTGCTGCGCAACTGGTGGACACCGGAAGACGAAGCGGCTTTCAAGGCGCTGACTGACGCTCTGGTTGGACAGTATAATGCTTACTGTCCGATCGATGAGGGTGAGACCTGCGTCAATGGACGCCTGACGCTCGGCGAGAATATCGGTGACCTTGGCGGGCTGTCGATGGCCTACAAGGCCTACAAGATGAGTCTCGACGAGAATGGCGACGGCATCATCAGCGAGGAAGAGGAAGCTCCTGTGCTTGGCGGGATGACCGGCGACCAGCGGTTTTTCATGTCCTGGGCGCAGGTCTGGCGCACGAAATATCGCGATGATGCGCTTCGTCAGCGTATACTGACGGACCCGCATTCGCCGCCGGTCTACCGGGTCAATGGTGTCGTTCGCAACCTTGACGAGTGGTATGAAGCCTTTGGTGTTACACCGGATGACGAGCTTTACCTTCCGCCCGAGGAGCGTATCCGCATCTGGTAGCTGCAACACCTTCAGCAGAACGCAAGAGAAGAGCCGGCGCCAAGCCGGCTCTTTTTCGATCTTTCCTCCGATGACAGACGAAAAAAAGTGCACTGTCCGTCTTCACAAGTCTGTTTCTTTGTTTTTTCATTCAGAGATTGACGCTCCGGGGAGGGCGATCCTATGCCGATGCCGAATGCAGTTCAGGCTTACTTCGATGGACTGGAAGGACCGATGAAATCGGTCGCAATCAATCTCGCTAATTCCGTGTGCGCAGAACATCCGGGGCTCAAGGCCACGCTGGCCTGGAACTATCCGTGCTGGTTCGGGAGCGAGCGGATTTTTTCAATTATTGCGCACTCTCGCCATTGCAATCTCCAGTTGTGGTCAGGTGCGCGGCTGGCCGAACATTATGTCGGTCGCATTGAAGGCAGCGGCAAGATGCTGCGTCATGTTAAGGTGCGGTCAGTCGACGAAATCGACGACGAGCTTCTCGACATTATTGACCGCGCCGTTCAGCTTGACGAGGAACATCCTGTTCGCGTCCGCTAGATCACTTGGCCGATGGCGGGATCGGGCTATGTTCAGTCTGGACTGACACGGAATGACTGCCTTGTTTAAACCACCACTCATCGCAATTCTGGCCCTCGCAGCCTGGTCGGGGACGGCCCAGCCTCCCGCCGGCGCTGAAGAAGGCACGTCCACAGCCGAATTGAGCGAGGCCCCCGAAATGACCGCCAATGTCCAGCACGTTTCCTTCAAGTCGATCACGGGTGACGACCTGCCCCTGTCGAGTTTCGATGGCAAGGTCGTACTGGTGGTGAATACCGCATCGAAATGTGGATACACGCCGCAATATGGAGGCTTGCAGGCGCTGCATGAGACCTACAGGCAGCAGGGCTTTACCGTGCTTGGAGCGCCGGCCAACGATTTCGGTGGGCAGGAGCCGGGCACCGAGGAGGAGATCAGGACCTTCTGCGAAATCAATTTCGGCGTGGACTTTCCGCTGACATCGAAAGTGCACGCCATCGGACCTGAGCAGCACCCGTTCTGGCAGGTGGCAAAGTCCGGTCTGGGCGAAGCGGCCGAGCCGAAATGGAACTTCCACAAGGTGCTTGTCGGCAAGAATGGCGACGTGCTGAAGGCCTATCCATCTTCCGTCAAACCGGCGGACCCGACTCTGATCGCTGACATTGAGCTGGCGCTCGCGAACTGAAGCTTTGGTGAGCGCTCCACAAACGAGCTTCAAAGAGCGATACTTAACTACATTTATCTTTCGGGCCGTTTCAGTCTCGTGTAGATTTCAGCTCCCATAATTCAGGGAGGAATCCACAATGAAAAAGCCGCTTCTTGTCGCCGCGACCGCATTGGCCTTTACGGCACCGTTTGCTCTTGCAGAAGGTAATGACACCCTCAAGACCCTTGTTGCAAAAGACGCTGTGATCACGACGCAAGGCCTCGCAATCCCTATCGATTACAACGAGGACGGCACCTATAGTGGTGTGGCCATGGGGACCAGCTTCACTGGCACCTGGCGGATCGAGGGCAACTCGCTTTGCACCACCTCATCCATGTCGCCTGCCGAATCCTGTACCGAATATCCGGGAGGCAAGTCCGCCGGCGACGAATTCGAAGTGACGAGCCCGACGCTTGGCGCTGTAAAGGTGAAGATCAACGAATAATCTTCGCATGCCTGCGAAGGCGAGGTAAGGGGGCGCTCCTGACAGGAGGCCCCCGTTTTTCCTGTCTAAAGTGTTGGATTGATCAGGAATTTCTCTCCTGTCCGTTTGGCATTGTAGGACTGCAACGTGTCCAGGTTCAGCGCCTCTTTCAGCGAAATTTCATCGGTGTAGTGGCTGGCGAATGTCGTCTTCAGCTCCTCCATGACGCGCTTACGCAGCTTTGCCCGACCTTCGGCACCAATTTTCTGGAGGAAATAGGTGAGGAGATATCCGCCTGTGCCCCAGGCCATGCCGACGCCAGGTGGGATAATGGTCGGGCTCATGTCGAGGCGGCCATAGACATAGACCTGCTTGTGCTGGGCCGAACCGTAGCGGCTGTATTCGGCCCCCATATTCGCGGCCGCTTCCATTGCGGTCAGAATCTGTCCGGTCAGCGGTCCGCCGCCGATCGCGTCGAAGCCGAGCGTCGCCTTCGTTTCGGCCAGCGCGGCAATCAGGTCCTGCATGAAGCTGTCGCTGCTCGAATTGACGATGTATTTCGCGCCGATATCGCGAAGGATCTGCTCCTGCTCCGGCTTGCGGACGATGTTCACCAGCGGCACGCCGTCGGCGATACAGATCTTGTTTAGCATCTGGCCGAGATTCGATGCGGCTGCCGTATGGACGAGACCCTTGTGGCCTTCCATGCGCATCGTTTCCGGGAAGGAGAGGGCGGTCAGCGGATTGACGAAGCAGGACGCGCCGTCCCGGGCAGTCGCGCCTTCGGGCAGCTCCATCACCTGCGCCACGTTGAGCATGCGGTATTCACCATAGAACTCGCCGCCAAGGCCGGTCACGAGCTTGCCCATCAGGGCTTGTGCGGCGTCGGATGAGCCCGCTGCGACGACAGTGCCCGCACCTTCATTGCCAACAGGCAGGGACTGGTCGACCCGCGCTTTCATGGCCCGCATGGCAGGTGCAGGGACTTTTGCCGTGATAACCGGGCGGTCAGCCGTTCCCGACTGCACCGCCGTGGAGAGATCAGCGGCGCCGACCAGCAGGCCGAGATCGGAAGGGTTGATGGGTGTGGCTTCAACACGGATTAGAATATCGTTCTCGCCTGGTGTCGGGACGGGCATTTCGACGAGGGAAAGCTCCAGTTCGCCTGAGGACTTGACCTCGCTGCGCAGCTGAATTGCGCTATCCGGAATTGTGTTTGCCATGGGTAACCTCCTGATTTGTCTTGATCTGTTGGTCGGCAAGATGCCGGGTCCCGCCCTGCAATACAAGCGCGGCATCATTGAGCTGAGTTTTGCTAAACAGGCGCTACTTAGACGGCGAGAGCCCTTGACGCTGCGACCCTCGAGGCGCACATCTTCGCACACGCAACATTAAAGAGACATCTTGGAGGATTAAATGGCTCAGGACCCCATCGTAATTGTAGGCATGTCACGCACCCCAATGGGTGGGCTGCTGGGGGACCTTTCGGGCCTCTCTGCCAACGAGCTCGGCGCGCTCGCTGTAAAGGCGGCTGCAGATGAAGCCAAGCTCGGCGCGAATGAAGTCAACGAGATCATCATGGGCAATTGCCTGCCCGCCGGTCAGGGGCAGGCCCCGGCGCGTCAGGCCGCGATCAAGGCGGGGCTCGACAAGGGCACCGAGGCGACAACAATCAACAAGATGTGCGGCTCTGGCCTGCAGGCAACTGTGATGGGCGCTAATGCGATTGCGGCGGGCAATGCGAGTGTGGTCGTCGTCGGAGGCATGGAATCCATGACCAATGCGCCGCACCTCGTAGATCTCCGCAAGGGCCACAAATACGGCGCGGCCGGCATGAAGGACCATATGGCTACTGACGGCCTTGAGGACGCCTATGAAGGCGGCCCGATGGGTAATTTCGCCGACATGATTGCCCGCGAATACCAGTTCACGCGCGAGCAACAGGACGCTTACGCCCTTGAAACCCTGGCCCGCGCTCAGAAGGCAACAGAAGGCGGCAAGTTCAAGCGTGAAATCACGCCAGTCACGATGAAGACCCGCAAGGGCGACGTCACCGTCGACACAGATGAGCTTCCGCGCACAGCGCGTCCGGACAAGATCCCGACGCTGCGCCCGGCCTTCAACAAGGACGGCACGGTCACGGCAGCAAACGCATCGGCGATCTCTGATGGTGCTGCTGCGCTGGTCCTGATGACCCAGTCCGAGGCGGAAAAGCGCGGCCTGAAACCGATCGCGAAGATCGTGTCCTCATCAAGCCACGCTCATGAACCACAATACTTCACCACGGCCCCAGTGCCGGCGATGAAGAAGGCGCTCGAAAAGGCCGGCTGGAGCAAGGATGATGTGGACCTCTGGGAGATCAACGAAGCTTTCGCGGTCGTGCCGATGATTGCGATGAAGGAACTCGGCATCTCTCACGATATCGTCAATGTTCATGGCGGCGCCTGCGCCATGGGGCACCCGATCGGTGCGTCCGGTGCGCGCATCCTCGTGACGCTGCTGGCGGCCATGGAAGACCGCGATGTGAAGAAGGGCGTTGCTTCGCTCTGCATTGGCGGCGGCGAAGGCATCGCCATGTGCGTTGAGCGCGCATAAGCCTCGACCTTGCACATTCACAACAGACGAGCCGCCTCACGAAAGTGGGGCGGTTTTTCTTTAGGAAATGCTGACCGCGGTGAGGCGCGCTTCGGTTGTCCTTAGCCGGCCGGCACGTAGTCGCTGATTAGGCCGAGGGGCAGGGCCGTGGTACGTTTGGCGACATTGATGACAATGCGTGACTGCACATCCGAAACCAGACCCGATCCGAGGAGTTGTTCTCTGAGGAAGGAGTCGTAGGCATGCATGTCCGTTGTCGTGATACGCATGACATAGTCGACCGCGCCCGTGACCGTCATGCATTCGAGTACTTCAGGCCATTTGCCGACAAGACGCTCGAACCGGTCGAGATTTTCCTTGCTGGGCAGGGCGAGCTTGACGCTGGCTACAACTTCAAAGCCAAGACCGAGCGTGTCGCGGTCAAGCAGGGTCACGCGGCCCTGGATAATGCCGGCTTCCTCCATCCGCTTGATCCGGCGCCAGCAGGGCGAGGAAGAAAGTCCCACACGGTCTGCGATTTCTGCGACAGAAAGTGCGGCGTCCTTTTGAATAAGGTCGAGAATCTTGGCGTCGATCGCGTCGAGTGTTTGGGGCAATTCTTGTCTCACTCAATGGTTAAAATTGGAACGTTATGCCCTTTATTACGCGATATTGCGCAAGATGGGCAAGCTTTTTCAACAAAAAATGCAAAAAATATGGTCGCATGACCAAAGGGAGGTCGTTCCTTGGAACACCGTGAAGTTACGCTGAACGATAAATATGATCTTGTCGAGGGCCGAGCCTACATGACGGGCATTCAGGCGCTTGTGCGCCTACCTCTTGACCAGAAGCGCCTTGATATTGCCGCTGGACACAATACGGGCGGATTCATTTCCGGATATCGAGGGTCGCCCCTTGGCGGCTATGACCAACAGCTGCGCGCCGCCCAGAAATGGCTGGACGCACACACGATCGAGTTCTGGGAAGGGCTGAACGAAGACCTGGCAGCGACGGCTGTGTGGGGGTCGCAACAGCTTGGACTTTTCCCGGGAGCCAAACGCGACGGCCTGTTCGGCATATGGTACGGAAAGGCTCCGGGTGTGGACCGCACGGGCGATGCCTTCAAGCACGCCAATGCCGCAGGCTCCTCCCGGCTTGGCGGTGTTCTGGCCATTTGCGGCGACGACCATATGTGCAAGTCCTCGACGCTGCCGTCGCAGTCTGAATTTGCGATGCAGGACGCCGAAATCCCGGTGCTCAACCCGGCCTCGATCCAGGACGTGCTTGATTACGGCATCCATGGCTGGGCGATGAGCCGGTTCTCCGGTGCCTGGTCGGCGCTGATCGCGCTTGCTGATACGATGGACTCCGGCGCGGTTGTCGATGTGACGCTGGACCGGTTCAACTTCATCACGCCTGAGTTCGACTTTCCGGAAGGTGGCGTGCATATGCGGCGCGGCGACAATCCGCTGGAGAAGGAAAAGCGCCTGCGCGAGTACAAGCTTCCGGCTGCCCAGGCCTGGGTGAAAGCGAACAGCCTCGACCATGTCATTGTGCCCTCGCCAAAGCCGCGCATTGGCATCATCACCACCGGTCAGGCTGCGCGCGATATATTCGAAGCGTTTGCCGCGCTTGGTATCACGCCGGAGCAGGCTGGCCGTCTCGGCATCAGCGTGTTCAAGGTCGCGATGCCATGGCCGCTTGAGCCAACGGCAATCCGTGAGTTCTGCAAGGGACTGGAGAGCGTGCTTGTCATCGAACACAAGCGCCCTCTCATTGAGGACCAGCTGCGCGCAATCCTTTACAGCCTGCCCGACAATCAGCGCCCCTATATAGAGGGCAAGCGCGACCGCGACGGCAACAAGCTGTTGAGCCAGACCGGTTCCATCCCCGTCCCTGAAATTGCCAACGCCATCATGCCGCGCGTTCCGGGCCGCTGGGACAGGAGCGAAGCGGAAGTCTATTTCAAACGGGTCGGCGCGGCTGGCCAGGCGGCGATCTCGAATGCATCGCCGACGGTACGGTCACCGCACTATTGCTCCGGCTGTCCGCACAATACGTCGACGGTTGTTCCTGAAGGGTCCCGCGCGCTCGCCGGCATTGGCTGTCACTATATGGCGAACTTCATGCCGGATCGCAAAACCGACATGACGAGCCAGATGGGCGGTGAAGGTGTCGCCTGGATCGGCCAGTATTTCGCGACCGATGAAGACCATATGTTCGTCAATCTTGGCGATGGCACCTATTCGCATTCGGGCTCGCTCGCCATTCGCGCGGCGGTCACGTCTGGCGCGAACATGACCTACAAGATTCTCTACAATGACGCCGTCGCGATGACCGGTGGACAGACCGTGGAGTCCGGTCAGACACCGGTCAATATTGCCCAGCAGGTCGAGGCTGAAGGCGTCACCAAGATCGTCATCGTCACTGAAGACACGACCCGATACGCCAATGCTGTCGGCCTGCCACGCTCGGTCCGTATCTATGATCGCGAAGATCTCGATGAAGTGCAGAAAATGCTGCGCGACACCAAGGGCGTTTCGGTCATGATCTATGACCAGATTTGCGCGACCGAGAAACGCCGCCGCTCCAAGCGCGGCCTGCGCAAGCCGGATCGCACGCGCGTCATGATCAATCAGGAAGTCTGTGAGGGCTGCGGGGACTGTTCGGTCAAGTCGAACTGTCTGTCCGTCGAACCGGTGGAAACCGAACTTGGCCGCAAACGCCGGATCAACCAGTCGACCTGTAACACGGACTTGTCCTGCCTGCGCGGCTTCTGCCCGAGTTTCGTGACGATTACGGATGCGGAGTCGGCAGCCGAAGACCAGCCCGTGCTTGAGGTTGACGCTTCAGGGCTGCCGCTGCCCGATCTGCCTACGCTGACGACGCCATGGAACGTGCTGTTTACTGGTGTTGGTGGTACGGGCGTGACGACAGTGGCAGCCGTACTGGCCATGGCCGCGCACGTTGACGGAAATGCATCCTCAAGCCTCGACATGACCGGCCTCGCGCAGAAGGGCGGGCCGGTGCTGTCGCACCTGCGCTTTGCCAAGGAGCCGGAAATGATCTCGACGGGCCGCGTGCCGCCGGCGTCGGCCGATGCGCTCATTGCCTGTGACCTCGTTGTCGCGGCTGGCGGTGATGCCATCGGTCTCATGGATGTCGGCCGGACCATGGTGTCGGCCAATGCGGATGTGACGCCGACCAGCGAGTTTATCCGTGACCGATCCAAGAGGTTTGAGGGCCAGCTGCTCGCCGCCCGGGTGAAGCGCCAGGCGCGCGAGTTCGGTACAATCGACGCCGAAGCCCTCGCGCTCGGATATCTCAACGACGCCATCTACACCAACATGGTGATGGTCGGATACGCATGGCAGAAGGGCCACATTCCGGTCTCGCTGCGCGGCCTTTACCGCGCCATCAAGCTGAACGGCACCAAGGTCGCCGAGAACATGAAGGCCTTCGATGTCGGGCGTCTCGCGGCGGCCGATCCAGAGCGCCTGGAAAGTGTGTCGGACCCGCGCGGTGATGTGCCGCCGATGACGCTGGACGAGATCATCGAAAACCGCGCCAAACGGCTCACCGCCTATCAGAACGACGATTATGCGCTGCAATACCGCAATCTTGTCGCGAAGGTGCGGGCGGCAGAAGACAAGGCAGGTCTCGGCGAAGCGTTCACGACGGCCGTTGCGCGCTTTGCCTACAAGCTGATGGCGTACAAGGACGAGTACGAAGTCGCGCGCCTCTTTACCGATGGCACGTTCGAGCAGAAGCTGCGCGAAACCTTCAAGGGTGGCAAGATCGAGTATAATCTCGCGCCGCCGATCTTCTCCAAGAAGGACGCCCAGGGTCATCTCAAGAAGAAGGCCTTCGGTCCATGGATGAAGACGGCCTTCAAGATCCTGAAGCGCTTCAAGGGCCTTCGCGTCACGCGCTGGGACCCGGTTGGCTGGACAGCTGAGCGAAAGATGGAACGCCGCCTGCGCGATGAGTATCTTGAGCGCGTGGCCGAAATGTCGGGGCAGCTCACAAAGAAAAACCATGAGCTGGCCGTCGCCATTGCCTCCATTCCGGACGAAATCCGTGGCTATGGTCATGTGAAGGAAGCGTCTGTGGAGGCGGCTGAAGGCCATCTTGCGGAACTGATGAAGAACTGGCCGCAGGGCGGCATTCCGGCAAAGAAGCAGACGCTGATTGCGGCCGCTGAGTAAAGCTGCACCAATTAGAAGACAGCCTCATGGTGAGCGTGATTCCACAGGCTCACCATGAAGGTCAGATCAGGAGGCGTCAGGCGCGAAAATCCCCTCATGGTTCGACTTCGCTCACCATGAGGGGATTTTCTTGGTTTACCGCGCCAGCGCGTTCTTGATCAGGCGCGCTGTCTCATGCACCCCGTAGAGGGCCGCGAAGCCGCCGAAGCGTGGGCCCTGGCTCTGGCCGAGGAGGACTTCGTAAAGCGCCTTGAACCAGTCGCGGAGATTCTCGAACTCATGTGCCTTGCCGATCTCGAAGGTGAGGTTTTGCAGCTCTTCCGCAGTGGCCTCGCCCTCGATGGATGACAAGCGGTTCGCGAGATCTTCCATTGCGGCACGCTCTTTCTCGTCCGGGGCGCGGTAGACCTTGGTCGGCTTCACGAAGTCCTCATAATAGCGGATGGCATAGCCAGCGAGCGTGTCGAGAAGCGGGTTCGTGTGCGGATTGGCGTCAGGCGCATAGCGCGTGATAAAGTCCCAGAGCTGGTCCTTGGTCTCGGTATTCGCCGCGCTTACGAGATTAAGAAGAAGGGCGAAGGAGACCGGCGGATTGCCAGTCGGGACCTTGCCGGAATGGATGTGCCAGACAGGGTTCTCGATCTGCCGGTTCGGTTCCTCGTCGGGATATTTCGACAGGAAGGTGAGGTATTCGTCCACCGCCTTCGGGATGACGTCGAAATAGAGCTTCTTTGCCACACGCGGCTTCTGGAACTGGAACAGCGACAGGCTTTCCTGCGGCGCGTAGGCGAGCCAGTCTTCGACTGAGATGCCGTTGCCCTTGGTCTTGGAGATCTTCTCGCCTTTTTCGTCGAGGAACAGCTCGTAGACATATTGCTGCGGCGGCTGGCTGCCAAGGATCTTGCAGATTTTCGAATAGATCGGCGCATTGTCCTGGTGGTCCTTGCCGAACATCTCGAAGTCGACGCCAAGCGCTGCCCAGCGCATGCCGAAATCGGGCTTCCACTGCAGCTTGGTGTTTCCGCCTGTGACAGGAATCGTGACGTCCGTGCCGTCCTCATCCTCGAATGTGATCGTGCCGGCTTTTGCGTCGGTGGTCTTCATCGGCACATAAAGCACGCGGCCGGTCGATGGCGAGATCGGCAGGAAGGGCGAATAGGTCGCCTGGCGCTCCGCACCGAGCGTTGGCAGCATGACCGCCATGATCTCATCGAACTTTTCGAGCGCTCGCAGCAGCGCTTCGTCAAAGGCGCCGGACTTGTAGAGCTGCGTGGCGGACTTGAACTCATAGTCAAAACCGAAGCTGTCGAGGAAGGCGCAGAGGCGGGCGCCCATATGCGCGCCATAGCTTTCATGCGTGCCAAACGGGTCGGGCACAGCGGTCAGCGGCATCTGCATGTAAGGCTCGAGGTCGGCTGGGTTTGGCACAGTCGGCGGGACTTTCCGCATGCCATCCATATCGTCGGAAACGCAGATCAGCTTCGTTTCGTATTTGCCATCGGTCAGGGTCTCAAAGGCTGTGCGGACCATTGTTGTGCGGACAACCTCGCCGAAGGTGCCGATATGCGGCAGGCCGGACGGGCCGTAACCCGTCTCGAAAACCACCGGTCCCTGTTTGGGTTTGCCCGCACGCTCCATATTCTCCAGCCGTTTCAGCAGGGCGCGAGCCTGTTCAAAGGGCCAGGCCTTTGCACTCTCGGCAAGCGTGGATAGCGCGGTCATGTCGTCTCCGTCGGTCAGATGATCGTGCCGGAGGTAGAGGGCAGGGGAGATGCGGTCAAGCTGAGTGGCCGGTGCAGGCTGCAGATCAGGCTGCTTCGTGCACAATGACGCGGTTGCGACCTGAATGCTTGGCCTCATACATGCTGCGGTCCGCCTGCTTGAGCATCGCGCTCACATCCATTGTATGGCAAGCGAAGGCCATGCCGACACTGGCCGTGAGTTTCCGGGGGCGCCCTTGAGCCGGAGCAAAGTCGATGCGGCTGATATTGTCACGAATACGTTCCGCAACGGCAAGTCCAAGCGCGGGGCTCTCATCAGCCACGAAGACCCCGAACTCCTCACCGCCCAGGCGGCCGACCAGATCATTGTCGCGCACCGACCTGCGGATGGCATCTGCGATAAGTCGAAGCGCCTCGTCGCCGGCATGATGGCCATACGTGTCGTTGATCGACTTGAAATGATCGACATCGATCATCAGCATTGAGCCAGAGACGCGCTGGGAGTTCAGCGAGGTCAGCTCCTTGAGGAAGGCGTCCCGGTTTGTGAGCCCGGTGAGGGTGTCGGTGCGAGCAAACAGGGCGAGTTCGGCATGCGCAAGTTCGAGATTGGCAAGCGCGACCTCTGACCGCACGCGCTCTCGTTGGAAAACGATAGTGACGGGGACGGACACGAGCAGCGGCACGAAGGTACAAAGGGCCATCGTCGACGGCAGAATTTCCCGCAGAATATCAGGCGGGGTGTCCAGTATCAGAATGGTCAACCCTGTTAGCAGCCAACTGGCAGCGATTGAGATTGCCGAGACGAGCGCGGCTTTCTTATATGATAGGCGCAAATGTTTGGGTTTGCTGGTCGTAGTCGTCGTCATTTGGTGGTGGTACGCGAAACTGATGGAAAACCGGCGAAACGGCGCAGTGAAACTTTTGTCAAATTTTACGCAATTTGTGGGTGCTCCGCTAAAAGACGTTAGTGCTGTGGGTGATTGACACTCATTCTCAATTAACGTAATTGAGAACCATGATCATTTGCATTTGCAGACGTATCAATGAGGCTGGCGTAAAGGCGGCCGTGGACGCGGGTGCCCGCAGCCCTGAGGCTGTGCAGGCCCATCACGGCTGTGAATTCAATTGCGGAAAGTGTCGTTCGGCAATTGGTGAGATCATCTCGGACTCGGTCGATACTTTGCCATCGGAACCGCTTCTGGTCGCGGCCGAATAAGCGAATCTTGCAAAATGCACAGCGAAATCGGCGTGAAAGCTGCCGTCTGGCTCAGCCTGACGGGCGTGTAGCCGCATTGTCCCTTCGACGATCGAAGCGCCAGCTGCTCGATGACAGCGTTGCGGCGTCAGCGGCCTTACATGCATGTCAGGCCTCTACTCATCATTCCCAGTCAGAAAAGCCAGTCAATTCAGTTCGCTAGGACAGCGGTATGAATGAATGCGAATGCAATTGCTTCTCACTATCGTAAAGCTCTGTTTTTATTGATCTTTTTCTCTTGAATCTGGAGCCGGTTATGATAATTCAACGTCAAAGTCACCGAATCACCAATTCAGGAGAAAGCCATGAAGGGCGATCCCAAAGTCATCGAATTCCTCAATGCCTGTCTCAAGAATGAGCTGACGGCGATCAACCAGTACTTCCTGCATTCGCGGATGCTGAATGACTGGGGTGTCTCCATTCTCGGTGAATATGAATACAAGGAATCCATTGAGGAAATGGAGCATGCCGACTGGTTGATCGAGCGCATACTCTTCCTCGGCGGACTGCCAAACCTGCAGGACCTGGGAAAGCTGCGGATCGGCGAGAGCGTCGAGGAAATCCTCAAATGCGATCTTGCACTGGAAATGGATGCTATTCCGGAGCTGCGTGACGCCATGGAATACGCAGAAAGCGTCCGCGACTATGGAAGCCGCGACCTCTTCGGTAAGATCCTCCACAATGAGGAAGAGCATGTCGATTATCTGGAAACCCAGTTCGACCTGATTGAACGTATCGGCATCCAGAACTACACGCAGCTTCAGTCCGCGCCGAACGGATCACACGCTGAAGGCTGATCGCCGTTCACGCATAGGCGTAAGGCCCGCCTTTCCTGAGCGCTGTCAGATAGGCGGGACGCGCATGGATACGCCCAAGGAAATCCTTCACATTGGGGTACTCGCCGGCGCCCGCCCGGTTGGCGGCGGCTTCCAGCGGAAAGCTCATGATGATGTCGGCGGCGCTGAACGCCTTGCCAGCGAACCAGCCCGTCTCGGCCAGTGAAGCATCCCAGTATTCGATCTGCTCTTTCAGGCGCGGATCGACAAAACCCGCTTCGGCGCGACGCGAAACACCCCGCACCAGAGGGCGCACGAGGGCGTTCGCGTTCTCCGGCAGCCGCTGGAAGACGAGCTTCATCAGCAAGGGCGGCATGGCAGAGCCTTCGGCATAGTGCATCCAGTAGGTCCAGGCGCGGCCCTCAGGCGTGCCTTTCTCGGGGCGTAGGCGTCCGCCGCCATGCGTATCAATGATGTATTCTATGATGGCGCCTGTCTCGGCGACGATAATGCCGTCATCTTCCAGCACGGGAGACTTGCCGAGCGGGTGGATGGCGCGCAGCGAATCGGGCGCCAGCATGGTTTCCGGGTCGCGCTGGTAATGGACGATCTCGTAATCGAGCTCCAATTCCTCCAGTAGCCACAGGATACGCTGCGAGCGCGAGTTTTCGAGGTGGTGGATCTTGATCATACTGGTCTGCTTTCCATGGCTCCTTATGGAGCAATTAGATGGCCCGAACGGGAAAGAAAGCTGTGACGCTGCGGGAAGCGCGGATCAGATGTTGGCATCGGCCAGAAGCGCGTCAAAGCCGTCCCAGAAGAGTGCACGCTTGTCATCTGTTTCCATGAGGATTTCGTGGCGTGCGCCTTCAATCGTCGTATGCGTGCAATGCGGCAGGAATTTCGCTACGCGTGCGTGCGCCTTGTTGTCGACCAGCTTTTCCTCTCCTGCACTCGCGACATAGACCGGGATGTCGATGGTGCGCAGCATGGCTGGCCTGGTCGTGGCGGCGAGGATGTCGAGGGAGGCGCCGAGCCAGCCCCAGGTAACCGGACCAAGCTCCAGTTCCGGCGCGACATCAATCAGGGTGCGCTGGAGCTGCCAGCGGGCGCGATCATGTGTGACAATATTGGTTTCAAAGGATTCGGGTGGGCCGGGCTGGCGCGCATAGTCGCCGGACTTGCCCATGGCGCGCATTGCCCAGATAAGATAACGCGCTGCAAAATTGATAGGCAGGCCCCACATCGGTGCAGAGAAGGCGGCCGCTTCGACCTTTACCAGTTTCTGCGCCATGGCTGCGAGGGCGATGGCCCCGCCCATCGAGTGAGCGATCGAGACGTATGGGCGCGGCAGTTCCGCGCCGAGCGTGTCGAGCCCGTTCCGGAGTGCGCCCATGAAAGTCTCGAACCGGTCGATATGGCCTTTTGCGGGGTCATCGAGGAGACGGTCGGACAGGCCCTGGCCCGGCCAGTCCAGGATTACGATGGCAAAGCCACGCGCCTGCAGGTCTCGCGCTGTCTCGAAATATTTCTCAATGAACTCGGTACGGCCCGGACATATGATAGCGGTGCCGCGTGGCGTGTCAGAGAGGCTGGGTGCGGCGCAGGCGCGAAGCGTGCGCCCCGCAATGCCTTCAAACCACACCAGCCGTGCGCCATCCGGAGGCGAATTTCCCGGGACGTTCACGAATTCGGACCGGCGGATGGTGTCTGTGTCGCTCATCACTATTCTTTAGCAGACAAGAAAGGCGCCGGCAGTCAAGCTGCGCAGCGCCTTCCGGTCGTCTGGCAAGGTTGGAAACCTGCCCGTTACGAGAACTTTTTCATAAGTCCTTGCAGCTGCATGGCAACCGACATGTCGCCGAGGACTTTCAGCTTGCCCTGCATGAATGCCATGGTTGGGTCCATCTGGCCGGCGGCCAGCTTCTGGAAGTCATCCCAGTCGACCTTGACGGTTGCGTCGGCGTCCGCGTCGGAATTGTCAGCCTTGCCGGCTGCTCCGTCGATGAAAAGCTTGCCGACATCGCCAAAGTCGAATTTCACTTTCTTGGTGAAGTCGCCGCCAGCCGAAACTGCTTCATTGGCTTTCTGGGTGAGAGTTGCGAGATCCATGAACGCCTCCTGGTATTGGAACCACAGCGATAAAGCAGTTCGTGGGTAGTTTAGGCAAGGCCTAAACGACTGAAAATGACGCCTATGTCACGAAAATTACGGTCTGGTTGGAGATCCGCTACGTGCCGTCGAACGCGGCCTTCAGTGCGGCGATATCAAACTTGACCATCTTCATCATCGCGTTCCGCGCGCGACCGGCAGCCTGCTTGTCATCGCTTTCCATCATGGACGGCAGGATGGCTGGTACAATTTGCCAGGACACGCCATACTTATCGACCAGCCAGCCGCACATGTGCTCCTTGCCGCCACCGGCGAGCAAGGCGGACCACAACCGGTCGATCTCTGCCTGGTCGTCTGCCAGAACTGAAATGGAGGCTGCCGGGGTGAGTTCATACATTGGCCCTCCATTCAGTGTCATATAAGGCGTGCCAGCGAGCGTAAATTCCACCACGAGGGCCGGTTTGCCGGGCTCCGGATAGGAGCGGCTTTCAATATGGCTGCCCGGCAACAGCGACACGTAAAACTCTGCGGCTTCCTCGCCCTGTCCGTTGAACCAGAGGCAGGTTCTCACCTTTGAAGTATAATTCATTTCCGGGACTCCTCAGTCGACGAAACGAAGGCATAGCCACTATTCTCCAGCGCGGATTCGAGTATGGGCATTGCCGATGGGCCGATACCATGCAGGTCTGCGAGGGCTTGCCGAGACCAGACCGACAGGTCTTTCGGCTTTGTGATGCCATTCCTGAGCAAAGCGCGCTTGGCCGGTTTCGACAGTTTCGCGAACGATGCATGCAGCGCCGAGTAGTCGTAAATGCTTTCAGATATCATCAGACACGTGCCCCAACTGACTGGGCTGTCTCTTCAAGCTGGTCCGCAGCAGCGCCCCAGCCTTGCTCAAAGCCCATTTCAACATGCTGTTTCATCGTTTCGGCATTGCGGTGGCGCGCGCCCCAGATGAAACGGGTCTTTCCATCTTCGGTGTCGCTGAGCTCGACAAAGCCGGTCATGAAGCCGTCGCCCTGCGGGACATAGCCTTCGGTGTAGAAGTCAGTGAAGACAAGGCGTTCCTCTGGCACGATTTCCAGCCACATCCCCTTATTCTCCATGCGCTCGCCATCGGGGCCAGCGAACACAGTGTTGAACCGGCCTCCAGGGCGCAGGTCGAAGTCAGCTTCAGGTACGCTCCAAGGGCGCGGGCAATGCCATTGCTTGAGCAGGTCTTCCTCTGTCCAGCAGCGCCACACGGCGTGGCGCGGGGCATCGATGATGCGACCGATGACCAGTTCGAACTCGTTTGCGGGTGTGACGTCTATTGGGGTCGCCATGAGTCAGGTCTCCTGTGAGGGCGTTGTGTCTGGGGCTATTCGTCAGGAATGTTCGGCTCGACGAGGCGGGCAAGATTCAGAAGCGACTCCTGCCAGCCGAGATAACAGCCGTCGGTCGGGATCATGTCCGGAATACCGTCCTGGACGATGGACACCTCCGTGCCGACGGAGACCGCCTTGATCTCGATCATGTTGCGCATTTCGCCTGTGAGGTTCGGATCGTCGAAGCGGGTTGTGTAGATGATGCGCTCACCGGGCGTCAGCTCAATGAATGTGCCTTCGAAACTGTGGCTGTTGCCTGTCGTGAAATTGGCGAAGGCCATCCGGAAGCCGCCGCCGACTTTGGCGTCCATCGAATGGAGGGTCGCATAGAAGCCGTTTGGCGGGAGCCAACGTGTGTAGGCACCGGGCTCTGTGAAGGCGCGGTAAATCTTGTCAGGCGTGGTGGCGAAGACGCGGTGGAGTTTGACAGTCCCGGGCATGGGTCAGACTTTCTTGGCGGGAGAAAAGAGCAAGTGGATGTAGCGGGCGAGGTGATCGACCATGCCTTCGGCGACGGAGCGGTCGCCGCTCGCCTTGGCAAGGATGAAGGCGCCCTGAAGGACGGCCTGCGTGTGGAGGGCGAGGCTTTTTGCGGTCCAGTCCGGTGTCAGGCCGCGCGCAACGATGGCCGCCTGGATGTCGTCTTCCAGTGTCTCGGCATGGCCGAAGATCGAGGTCTTGCAGGCGTCGCGGATGGCGGGGTTGGAGGTGTAGGCTTCCTGCACCATGGTGCCGACGAGGCAAGTATATTCGGCTTCCTCACCGTCGAGCAGGTCGCGGCGTAGCTGGATGTAGCCGAGCACGCGCTCAACCGGGTCTGCTATCTGATGATAGGGAGCAGCGGCGAACATCGCGCCGGTCGTTTCTGACCAGTGGTCGGCAGCCGCCACGCCAAGCGCTTCCTTGCTGTCGAAGTGGTGGAAGAAAGCCCCCTTGGTAACGCCTGCCTCCTTGCAGAGCTCGTCCACGCTGGTCGCGGCGAAGCCTTTCCGGCGCACAATTGAGAGGGCGGCATCCAGAAGTTTTGTGCGGGCGGAGACACGTTTGGTGTTCGTCATGAACAGAGCATACCAACTGGTCGGTATTTATGTCAATCGTGTTTCTGGAAGGCGTGATTGACGTGGCGAGAGGCGGTTGGAGGACGGCGATTGTTCTTGACGGACCCGTCATCAAGATTGGATTGATCATTCCATGTCTTGGGAAAAATCGATTGATGAGCTACGTCGCCGGGAACGCATGGCGGAGAAAATGGGCGGCGAGGAACCGGTCTCGCGCCAGCGTGGGCGAGGAAAACTGACGGTACGCGAGCGGGTCTCCTTCCTGGTAGACCCTGGCAGCTTCCACGAGATCGGCAAGATCGCCGGCGTTGCGACATATGACGATGACGAACAGCTGGAAAGCTTCATGGCGTCCAATTCCGTTGTTGGTCGCGCGACGCTGGATGGCCGCCCGGCAGTTGTGCTTGGCGATGATTTTACCGTACGCGGCGGCGCGGCGGATGCATCTATTCGCGGAAAGACGGTGATCGCGCTGAAACAGGCGGTGGAATACCGCATGCCACTGGTCCAGCTGATTGATGGAACGGGGGGCGGCGGCTCAATCAAGATGTTCCTGAAGGACCCGCGCACCTACATCCCTGAAACACCGAGCTGGGAGCTGATCGTCGATGGCATGGGCGAGGTCCCGATGGTGTCACTGGCGCTCGGGCCCTGCGCCGGCCTTGGCGCGGGGCGCGTCGGGGCGAGCCATTATTCGGTGATGGTCAAGGAGCTCAGCCAGGTGTTCGTGGCCGGACCTCCCGTGGCGATTGCAATCGGGGAGGATGTCTCCAAGGAGGAGCTGGGCGGCTGGGAGATCCAGGCGAAGAATGGCACCGTGGATGACGTTGTCGAGACCGAAGCCGATGCCTTCAGGGCGGCCAAGCGCTTCCTCTCCTACCTGCCGTCATCAGTGCATGAGCTGCCACCCGTCACGGCGCCGACAGATGATCCGAACCGCAAGGAAGAGAGCCTGATCTCGCTTGTCCCGAAGGATGGCAAGACGCCGTACAAGCCGCAGAAGATCATCGAGGGCACGGTCGACAAGGGCAGCTTCTTCGAGATTGGCAGCCAGTGGGGCAGGGGGATTGTCACCGGGCTCGCCCGCATCGATGGTCATCCTGTCGGCATCATGGCCGGCAACCCGTTCTTCCTTGATGGGGCTTGGACCGCTGATGTATGCGACAAGGTCACGAGGCATATGGACCTCTGCTCGACCTTCCATCTGCCGGTTGTTCACTTCGTCGATTGCGCAGGGTTTGCAGTCGGTGTGAAGCATGAGACGGCGGGGGTGACGCGCAAGGGCGTGCGGGCCATGGCGGCGGTCTATCAGGCGACAGTGCCGGTGTGCGCCGTGGTGATCCGCAAGGCATTCGGTCTGGCGGGGTCTGCGATGATGAACCCGACCAAGGCCAAGTGGCGCTATTGCTGGCCGTCAGGGAACTGGGGCTCGCTGCCGATGGCGGGCGGCATCGAGGCGGCGTTCCGCAAGGAGCTGGCGGAGACCGATGACAAGGAAACCTTGCTGAAGTCGCTCTACAAGAAGTTCGAGGCGATGGAGGACCCGTTCCGCACCGCCGAAGCATTCTTCGCCGAAGAGATCATCGACCCGCGCGAAACGCGGCCGCTACTGGTCGATTTCGTACATCACGTCCGTCGGCGGATGGAGCCCGGCAAGACAAGTTTCGGCCCAAGGCCCTGACTTCGCCCAAGATTCGCCGTGAACCTCCCGCCAATAGTATCGCACTGGTAATGTCCGTGGGAGGACGCGAAATGAAGAAACTGATTGTACCGGCCCTTGCCGCGATCATGCTAGCCGCGGCGTGCGGTGGGCCCGGTGGTGGGTCGCCGGTCGAATATGACCCATCCCCATCCCCCCCGCCGCCGGCACCTGTCATGGAGATGGCGGCTGACGGCGTGGTCGGCGGCATGTCGAAACAGGCCTATTCGGAAGCTCCGTCCCGGCCGGTCGAGCCCGACACACCCGACGCAGAACCGGGCGTCGAGCAATACATCGCCTACAGTCATTCGCTCGGCATGAAGCTGCCCAAGGGCGGGGTCGACGCGATGATGCAAGCGCATATTGAGGCCTGTAAGTCTGCCGGCACGAATACCTGCATCGTCATCAACTCCAACACATACAGCTATGACGAGGACCGGGTGAACGGCAATGTCTCGCTGCGAGCAAAGCCGGAATGGATCGAGCAGTTTCTCGGCGCGGTGGACGCTGCCACCGAAGCGGCCGGCGGCGAGATCACCTCCCGCTCGACCCGCGCGGATGACCTTACCCGCCAGATCATCGACACAGACTCGCGGCTTGATGCGCAGCGCACCTTGCAGACCCGCCTGGAAGGCCTGCTGGAGCGGCGCGATGGCACGCTTGGCGACCTGTTGCAGATAGAGCGGGAACTTGCGCGCGTGACCGGCGATATCGAGTCGATCGAGGCGCAGCTGAAGGCGCTACGCCTGCGGGTGTCGATGTCGTCCCTCGACATCTCCTATGAGACGATCATTCCGCCGTTTTCCAGCTCCCGCTCCAATCCGCTTGGAGAGGCGTTCGGCAACTTCTTCTATAACCTCTCGGCGGCGATTGGCGCAGTGATCACGGCTTTCGCGGTCGGCCTGCCTTGGCTCCTGCTTTTGGGCGTTTTCCTCTGGATCTGGCTGAAGCTGATCTGGCCCCGGATGCGCGGGACCCGGAAGAAGAAGGCGACGGCCGCTGACGAGTCGAAAGCGACGTAGAGGCCTTGATGAGGCTGGCGCGCTCTTCACTGGTGAGGGCGCGCCACTTGCCTTCCGGCAGGCTGCCGATCTCCAGCGTGCCGATACGGGTACGGTAAAGGTCCACGACAACGAGGCCGACAAGCTCGCACATGCGGCGGATCTGGCGGTTGCGGCCTTCGCGCAGGACAAAGCGCAGGCGGCCGGGGCTGACCTGGTCGACCTTGGCGGCCTTCAGGCGGCGCCCGTCGAGAGAGAGGCCGTGGCGCAGCTTGCCAATCGCCTGCGGCGTGACCTGGCCGGTGACGGTGACGAGATACTCCTTCTCAAGGTCCGAGGCCGGGCCGATGATGGCCTTGGCGAGCACGCCATCTTCCGACAGAAGGAGCAGACCGCGACTGTCCATGTCGAGCCGTCCTAGCGGGGCGAAATTGGTGCTGCGGCCGGGGATTTTCGGGCTCTTGCCGATGAGGTTGGCGCTGGTCGCAAGGCGGATCGCCGGTGTCTGCTCCGGCTCTGGCTGGGCGGAGACGAAGCCGACTGGCTTGTGCAGGACGACGGTGAGCTGGTCGTCGAGCTTCTGCGCGGCCCGTCCGGCAAGCTCAAAGGTCTGGCCCGGCTCGATCTTGTGACCAGGCTCGTTGACCGTCTCCCCATCGACCTTCACCGCGCCATCGGCAATCAGGGCTTCGGCCTCCCGCCTTGAGCAGAGGCCGAGCTGGGCCATCCATTTGTTGAGGCGGACAGGTGCGTCGCCCTGATAAGTCTGGCGTGTCATGCGGCCTGACTAGCAGAGCGGGCAGCAGCTGGCGACTGCGATCCACGCCTGCCTCGGCGGCTTATGCATATTTGCATGCGAGATCGCTGCAGTCGTGCGTTGAAGTGGTGGGCGACATGTCCCATTTCGCAGGCGCAGCAAAAATTGTGCGGAGCACAAAATGACATTCGAGCTCAGAACCCATACTGCCGATGGCGACGCAATTGTCCTGCGTCCGCTTGTCGATGCCGATGCGCCTGCGCTTCAGAAGGCGATTGACAGTTTTTCCAATCGCTCGCGCTATCTGCGCTTCTTCAATGGTGCGCCGAGTGTGCCGCCCGCCGTCATGCGCAGGCTCACCGAAGTCGATAGTATCTTACACCTTGCCTGGGCGGCGGTGGATGAAAAAACCGGAGACATAGTCGGTGCGGTGCATGCGATGCGGGATGAGGCGACAGACGAGATCGGCGAGTTTGCCCTCGGTCTCATCGATAACTGGCAGGGCAAGGGCATTGCGCGGCTGCTGATTGCACTGCTGGCGAGCGAAGCGATGTCCAAGGGCATGACGGGCTTCAATGCGAATGTCCTGTGGGAAAACCGGAAAGGCCGTGCGCTGATGGCGGCGCTGGGCGCGCGTTCGCTCGGTTCGCAATCGGGTGTCATACAGTACCGGATCGGGCTTGACGAGGTGCTTGGCCTCTTCGGAGACCGCGCGCAGGACGCGGCCCTGCAGTCGATCATGCCGGCTATCCATTCCGGCGCTGTGCAGGCGGCCGCCGCCTAGAGCCGGCGCACGAAGAACTGCACCGCATAGCCCGGCCTGTAGCGCTGGCCACCGACCGGCCAGAAGCCGAGCCGCTCATGAAAACGACGCGAGCCCGGATTGGGCGGGTCGTCATTGATCTCGCAGCTTACGACATTGCGGTCCGCGAACCGCTCGAAGACGGCTGAATAGAGCTGCACGCCGAGCCCCTGGCCGCGCGCAGCCTCGCCAATCGCGATCCGGTCGACATAGATCATGTCCGGCGTCCCGCTCTCTTCCATCCAGCTCTCCAGCCAGCGCAGATTGTCGCTCGGATAGGCCATCTCGCCGGGCTCGATGAGGTTGATAAAGCCGAGCGGCTTGTCCGTGCTGTCGGCCGCAACGAGACAGGTGCCCAGGGCAATCAGCCGGTCGAGGCTCGCTTCGCTCTCGGCGCTGACATTGGGCACGCTCTCGGCATTGATGGCGGAGAGGGCAGGAAGGTCTGCGGGTGCGTAGGCGCGGATGGGCATGGATGGTGAGGTGGCGACTAAGCGCCGGGGCGTCAATGGTGTATCGCTTCTGTGGGTGACCGCACCGCGGGCCCTCCCTCCTTCGACAGGCTCAGGATGAGGGTCGAACCACTGGCGGGCGTATGGGGACTGGTTTCTCAGACCATCGCCCCCGCTCCCTTGGGGAGGGTCGGGGTGGGGAAAACGCCAGCGCGTGCGCCCGCAGTGTCAGGGACATGCGGCGGGGAAAGCTGATTTCGGGAGGTGAGGCGGCGCTAGCCGGGCTCGAGCAAAGCTGGGGCTGAGGCCGACGCTTCAGGGCGCGGGGCCAGCGTGAGGCAGGCAATTGGGGGCGCGATGACGGGCGCAAGGCCTGCCATGCCTTCGTCGGGCGCGAGCCTCGTCCATGGCGCGCGCGGGGCAAGATCGGTCCAGTCTGCCGGGGCCGGTGCGTCGCCAGCTTCCTGCAGCCGGATCACGATACGGCCTTGCGGCGTTACGCCAATGCCGAGAATGCCGACAGGGTTCGCGGCGCGATAGGCGCGGTAGTATCGCTCAAAGGCGGCAACCTCCCAGAAGAAGATCGGCCAGTACCAGAGCGGCAGCCGGGTCAGTATGTCCAGGATCCAGGCGCGGGTGAGCATGGCGGGACTTATAGCCGGTGGCGAAGGGGGGCGGATATTTTTGGTGCGAGCGGCGTCTATGGACCGTCCAGAAACCGTCCAGATCCCGTGCAGAACCCGGATCAGGGGCGAGGCCCCTAAAGCTCGCCCGGCTCCTTGCCGGCCTTGTGCCAGAGCCAGAAGAACAGGCCCATTGTGAGCCCGACCAGCACCGTGAACCCAATCAGGGCCAGTACAGCCAGTGCGTCAACTGTCAGCTTGGCGATATCCATGTGCATCTCCCTTGTCGTCTGTCTTTCCGGGAAGACTGCGCCTTTGGGCGGGCGAGGGGAATCAGGGAGATTGCGTACTTCGCAGCCGGTTTGCGTCAGCAAATCAATCGATCCAGTGGGGCGATTGAAGGGGTAGAAGGCCACGGTAGTGGCTCTTTGTCCCGGCAAACTGGACGGCCGCCGGGGAATCGAACCCCATTGCCCTGCCACTCCACCTTGGAAAGGGACCGCGTTTGCAGCGCGGCATGGAGGCGGCGGCCGTGCAAGCCAATGCTAGCGATTAGTGTGTAAGGGTTGAAGACAATATGGCTCGGCGCGCGGGCGGACGGCCAGCGCGTCAGGGGGCTCGGCGAAACCACAGAGCATCCTATCGATCAGGGTGCGGGGAGATGGTTTACGACAAGCTGGTCTTCAACCTCAAGGTGGCCTAGAACAGAGAGGCTTGTCAGGGGGGGGAGGGGCAGTTGGCGCAATATGATTTCATTGCGACGTACCTTCTGGCCAACCGGAAGAACGGTACGCTCTATGTTGGCTCGACGTCCGATCTCATCACGCGCATGGGCCAGCACAGGAGCGGCGCGGGCTCACACTTTACCGGCAAGTATGGTGTCGCCCGGCTCGTCTGGTTTGAGCGTTTTCCGGAGATGGAACCGGCTCTGAGAGCCGAGCGCCGGATGAAGGAATGGAAGCGCCAGTGGAAGATCGATCTGATCGAGAAGGGCAATCCGGACTGGGATGACCTGACGATGTCGCTGACGCCGTATTGAGGCGCGGTTGCCGTTTGCCCTTCCATGCTGATGAGGGCGCCTCACCGCGGCTTGACCGCGGTGCCCATCTCCTGAGGCTGCAGAGATTGGACAATTCCGGTTTGCGCCTCCCCGCGACCTGCCTGCCCCGGCGAAGGCCGGGGATCGCGGGGCCCATCATCAGGGGGTTCGGCAAGCGCGGCGGTTCTGGATTGGCGCGCCTTGGCGGTGAGGCTCGCCTGTCTCATCGCCCCGGAGTCTGCTTCAAGCGCAGGAGATGGACCCCGTGGTCAAGCCACGGGGAGGCGCGAGAATGGCGCGGCTGGTGCGGTGTCCGATCCACTTTTTCCAGTCAAGGGCGCTTCGCGTCCGAAGGATTACACCCTTGACTGGAAAAAGTGGATCGAAAGGTTCGGGTGCAGGATTTGATCAAGGATCAAATCCACGAAGAACGTCTATGGCCGAATGGCAGGGTCTGCCATTCGGCCTGAAAGAAGTTACGTCTGGTCGTGCTGCGAAGAAGCAGTAGCGAAGG
>Ga0310345_10000185_pt1 | contig 118081 bp, 86 predicted proteins | sample HC15DNA20500_MG_FD_204667 | JGI IMG/M metagenome (GOLD analysis project Ga0310345, IMG submission 204667) | Marine microbial communities from station ALOHA, North Pacific Subtropical Gyre - HC15-DNA-20-500_MG | ecosystem: Environmental > Aquatic > Marine > Oceanic | place: Pacific Ocean: North... | reverse complement strand
CCTCGCGATCCAGCAGCTGCACGACCGACAGCTCGCCCGGCTCCCACGTCACGCCCCGCGCCGCCGACCGCAACGCCTTCACCTCCTTCGACAGCAGCAGGTCGAGGTCGTGCATGAAGTCACTCACGTTGCCGTCCTCGACGCTCACTACCAGATGAAAGTGCGTGCTCATCACCACGAAAACGTGGACCTGCACGCCGTGCCTCTTCGCGTAGTGCGCGAGCATGTACTTCATCAGCGAGCTCAGCCGGTCGTCCGGCCGCAGCAGGAAGCGCCGCCCTTCGACGCGGCGGGTGACGAAGTAGACGGACTTCGGCTCGATGTAGCGGGGAGGCGTGGGCACGCCGCCCACCCACCGCACCCGCCGTACCGACCCGCCGCGACGTGATCTCGGGCACTTGCGGCCTCGAATTGGCGGAGGTGGCGGGCCGAGGGGTGGCGGACGCCGGCCGCGAGGGGGGTCCGAGGCTCACCGCCCCGACGTCCGCCGCACCTCCTCCTCGTCGAGCCACCGCAGCAGGTCGACACCGACCAGCAGGTGCAGGCCGTACACCGCCCCGAGCCGGAGGGTACGGGGATGTCGGCACACGAAGAGCGCGGTCCTCCAGAGCACGACCCACAGCGGCCCGAAGCACAGGTCGACGTCCGGGCGCCGCGCGTGGTCGATGGCGATCCGGGCCCACTCTCGCCGAAAGAGCGCGAGGCCGACCCAGGACCACACGACCCCCGCGGCCCCGGTCGCGATGGCCCCGAGACACCAGATCTCCATGCCGAACGGACGGAGCGCGAACGATCGGACTGACGCTTCTGCGCGCCGCCGGAAGCTGCTACACCATCGCAGCTTCGGAGGGCACATGACGGTCATCAGGTACACCGAGCTCCACGGCAAGGGCGTGCTGTCGCAGGACGGACGCGAGCTCGGCGAGGTCGACGATCTCGTGGTGGATCACGAGACGTGGCAGCTGCAGGCGCTGATCGTGAAGCTCGAGCGCGATCTGCTCGAGGACTTCCACATGAAGAAGCCGATGTTCGGCACCCAGATCCTCAAGGTGTCGACCGGGTTCGTCAGCGGGGTGAGCGACAAGGTCATCCTGCACAAGACGATGGGCGAGCTGATCGAGCTGGCGCGCGAAGGAGGCGCCACCGGGCCCGTCCACGACGAGCCGGACGAGGCCCCGGAAGAGGGCTGATCAGACGACCATCCGCCGCTCGGCCGCGAGCTGCTCCTCCGCCCAGGCCCACGCCTCGTCCATCGACTTGCACACCCGGATCGGCACCGGGTGGCGGACGACGAGCATCACCGCGCTCATCACGAACCGGAGCGCCGCGTTCCGGAAGACCAGGGCGGTGCCCAGGCAGCTCCGGCCGAGCGCCTCGCCGTTCTCCTCGAGCCACTCGGTCGCGCGGGTCCGCATGTAGGCGGTGGCGCGGCCCGCCTGGGCGTTGTCGAAGATCACGACGTACCGCTCCCCGCGCGAGAGGTGCTCCGACGCGCGGGCGATGAACAGGTCGACCTGCGCCTCGCTCGGGATGCCCACGGTCCGGTGCACCACGATCGGCCAGGCGCTGTCGTCGGTCTCGAGCGTGTCGCGCGGCACGTCGCCTCCCCCCGGGCGATCCATACGGGGGCGCGCCGCGCTTTACAAGCCGCCCGCCGATCACCGAGAACGTCTCCATGGGGGACGGACATCTGGACGCGAGCGACGCCATCGCGCGGGCCTCGCAGGTCTTGTGGGACTCGCAGCGCGCCGACGGGTCCTGGGACGATCGCAGCGACGTCGGTCCGTCGAGCACGGCCAACGTCCTGGTGGCGCTCGATCACGCCGGGCTGCTCGATGCCACGGACCGGGCCGCGGGGTGTCGCTGGCTGCGCGCCCAGCAGCGCGGGGACGGCTCCTTCGCCCCCTACCCGTTCGCGCCCGCCGGCGGCGCGTCGGTGACCGCGCAGTGCGCCGCGGCGCTCTCGCTCGGAGCGGACGAGGACCGGGCCGCCGCCCGTCGTGCGCTGGCCTGGCTCGAGGATCACGGCGGCGTCGACGGCGTGCTCGACGAGATGGCCGTCGGCGACGTCGGCGCCGTGTTCCTCGCGCTGGCCGGCCTGCTCCCCGCCGGTCGCCTGCCCTGCCCACCCCTGGCCTGGTGCCTCTCCGACGCGGTCGTCGACGCCATCGCGTCGCGCTTCCACTTCGGCGTGGTCATCGGCGCCCTGCAGCTCTCGCTGATCGCGAGGCGCCTCCGCGGCGAGCCCCTCGGCTGGCTCGATCGCCGCGCCGCCCGTTGCGCGGTGGACCGCATGACGCTCTTCCAGAACGCCGACGGCAGCTGGAACTCGAACACCGTGCAGACGGCGATGGCGATCCCGGCCTTGCTCGGCGCCGGGCTGGGCCCGGACGATCCCCGGGTCGCTCGCGCCGCGCGCTGGCTGGCCTCCCGGCGGGTGGAGGACGAGGACGGGGTCTGGTTCGACGTCTTCTCGAGCGACGTCTGGTCGACCGCCTTCGCCGTCCGCGGGCTGGTGCTCGCCGGCGCGCCCGCAGACGATCCACGCCTCACCCGCGGCGTCGAGTGGCTCCTCGATCGGCAGCTCCAGACGCCGCAGCCCCTCCCCAACAACCGCCGCCCAGGCGCGCTCCGCACCGGCGGCTGGCCCTTCCAGACCGGCAACGAGACGATGGCCGACTGCGACGACGCGGGCATCGTGCTCAGCGCGTTCGGGGTGGCCGCCGACGCGGGCTTGCCGCCCCGGCTGCGCGACCGGGTGCAGCGGAGCGTGACCCACGCGAGGCACTGGCTGCGCGACATGCAGAACCCCGACGGCGGGTGGGCGGCGTTCGTCTGGGACGTGCCCGGACACCGTCCGCCGGGCACCCCGTTCGACCCGCCCCCGCGGCTGCCGCCCGACGATCCGTGGCGGGCGCTCGGCGCCTTCCTCCGCCCTCCCGCCGAGCTGGGCGACCCGAGCACCGAGGACCTGACGGCGCGGGTGCTCCACGGCCTGGCCTCGTTCGGCACCACGCCCGACGACCCCGACGTCCAGGGCGGCCTGCGCTTCCTCCGCGCCACGCAGACCGACTTCGGCGGCTGGTGGGGGCGCTGGGTCTGCAACTACCTCCCCTGCACCGCCTACGTCCTGAGCGCCCTCGCGGAGCTCGGGCTCGATCCGAGCGAGCCCTGGATCGCGAAGGCGATCGACTGGGTCCTCGGCTGCCAGAACGACGACGGCGGCTTCGGCGAAGGCATCGAGAGCTACGCGGACGTGCGCCGCGCCGGCGTGGGACCGAGCACGCCGCCTTGCACCGGGCTCGTGCTCTCGGCGCTGGTCGACGTGGGCCTGCACGACACGCCCACCGCCCGCCGCGCCGCCGCCCATCTGCTCGAGCGCCAGTCCCCCGACGGCACCTGGCCGAACGACGGCTACCTCGCGACCAACATCCCCCCGAGCGGCTTCTACTTCTACGGCGGCGCGGCCCGGCAGACCCCGCTCGAGGCGCTCGCGCGCTACCGCCGGGCGCTCACTCTTTCTTCGGCGGAAGGATCCCGCGCGGAATCGGCGGCGGTCTGATCGACTGGAGGTCGGCGTCGGAGAGCTCCTGGGGCTCGGTCTCCCGCGCGGCCCTCGGGCTCACCGAGTCGTGCTCTTCGGTCTCGGCGCGCGCGCGCCGGTCTCGGTCACCCTGCCCGGGGAGCGTGTCGGCGACCCCCGGCTCGTCGTGGCTGGCCAGCACCGCCTGGAGCGCGAGCCGCATCGTCTTCGCGTCGGGGTAGCGCTCGTCGAGGTCCCGCGCGATGCAGCGCATGATCACGTTGGCGACCGGACCGGACAGGTCGGGGCGGTAGTCGGTGATCGGGATGGGCTCCTCGGTGGCCGTCCAGATCATCAGGTCGACCATGGTCTCGCCCTCGGACGGGAGGTTCCCGGTCAGCATCTCGTAGAGGGTGACCCCGAGCGCGTAGAGGTCGACGCGGCCGTCGAGCGTCTTCGAGCCGCGCGCCTGCTCCGGCGCCATGTAGCCCGGCGTACCGACCGCCTTGTTCCCCATGGTCAGGCGCTTGCCGGTCTCCGGCCGCGCGAGGCCGAAGTCGATGAGCTTGGGGATGATCCCGTCCTCGCCCGCGTCGTGCAGGTAGATGTTCTCGGGCTTGATGTCGCGGTGGAGGACGCCGGCGGCGTGCACCGCCTGCAGCCCGCTCGCGATCTCCACGGCGACCTCGATGGCGTCCTGGATCGGGAGGATGCGCTCGTTCCGCATTCGCGCCGCCAGGGTCTTCCCGCGCAGCCGCTCCATGATGAGGTAGGGCTCGCCCTCCGGGGTCTTGCCCGCCTCGAAGAGCTCGGTGACGTTCCGGTGGTGGACGGAGGCCAGGGTGCGCGCCTCCCGGCGGAAGCGCTCGTAGGCCACGTCGGAGTTGTTCCCGACGAAGCCCTCCTCGTGGAACTTCACGACGACCTGCCGCTTGAGCGCCAGCTGCTCGGCGATCCAGACCGAGCCCATCGCGCCCACCCCGAGCAGCTCGGTCACGCGATACCGCCCCGCGAGGACCTGCCCCCCGCGGTCCAGCAAGTAGGTGTCACTCCGCCGGACCGACATGCAGAACCAGAGATACGCGGTCGACCGTCCCTTGGCCAGCACAACCGCGCCCCCCTCCCGACCGAAAAGCTTGCGCTTGGCGTAGATCGTGCGAACTAGCGGCGTGACGTTCGACGACCTCGGGCTCAGCCCGCCTCTGCTCCGCGCCCTGAAGAAGACGGGCTACGAGGAGCCCACCCCCATCCAGCGCGAAGCCATCCCGCCGGCCCTCGCAGGCCGCGACGTGCTCGGCTGCGCCCAGACCGGGACTGGCAAGACCGCCGCGTTCGGTCTCCCCCTGCTCCAGCGCCTCGACGCGGTGGCGGACGACGAGACCGCCCTCCGGGCGCTGATCCTCACCCCGACGCGCGAGCTCGCCGCCCAGATCGCCGAGAGCCTCGAGACCTACGGCAAGTACCTCGAGCTCTGGCACACCGTCATCTTCGGCGGCGTGAACGAGAAGCCGCAGATCGCCGAGCTGAAGCGCGGCGTCGACGCGCTCGTGGCCACGCCCGGGCGCCTGCTCGACCTGATGGGCCGCGGCTACGTCGACCTCGAGGACATCGAGATCTTCGTCCTCGACGAGGCGGACCGCATGCTCGACATGGGCTTCCTCCCCGACGTGAAGCGGGTCATCGCCAAGCTGCCGAAGAAGCGCCAGACGCTCTTCTTCTCGGCCACGATGCCGCCGCCCATCCGCGCCCTGACCGAGGAGCTCCTGCACGACCCGGTCAGCGTCGCCGTCGCGCCGGTCTCCTCGACCGCGGAGAAGGTCGCGCAGCACGTCTACTTCGTGGACAAGGCGGACAAGCGCCGTCTCCTCGTCGATCTCCTCCGCCAGGAGCGGGTCGAGCACACCCTCGTGTTCACGCGCACCAAGCACGGCGCCAACCGCGTGGTGAAGCAGCTCGACAAGGCCGGCATCCGCGCGGCCGCGATCCACGGGAACAAGTCGCAGGGCGCGCGCACCCGAGCGCTGGACGGCTTCCGCTCCGGTGACCTCAACGTGCTCGTCGCGACCGACATCGCCGCCCGCGGCATCGACGTCGAGGGCATCACCCACGTGATCAACTTCGATCTGCCCAACGTGCCGGAGACCTACGTGCACCGCATCGGGCGGACCGCGCGGGCCGGCGCGTCGGGCATCGCGCTCTCGTTCTGCGAGCACGAGGAGCGGCCCTACCTGGTCGACATCGAGCGGCTCATCGGGCAGCACCTCGAGCGCGTCGAAGAGCACCGCTACCCGGCGACCGAGCCGCCTCCCCCCGTGACCGATCTGAACGCGCGCCGCGGAGGCGGCGGTGGCGGCGGCGGCGGCGGTGGCCGGTCGCGCAGAGGCGGCGGCGGTCGACGCGGCGGCGGTGGCGGTGGCGGTGGCGGCGGCGGCGGCAATCGCCGCGGTCGGCGCAGCCCGCGCCGCTGACCTCATCGCTCGACGCGCCCGAAGGTTAGCGGCGATACTCGGGCGCGTGCGTCCGCGCGCCTACGACTGGGTGGTCAAGCTCGCCCACCTCCTGCTGCGCTTCTTCTTCCGGCAGGTGGAGGTGACCGGGACCGAGCACATCCCGCGGGACGGCGGCGGCATCCTCGTGAGCTGGCACCCGAACGGGATGATCGACCCCGCGCTGATCTTCGAGACCTTCCCGCGTCAGGTCGTCTTCGGCGCGCGCCACGGGCTCTTCCGGGTCCCCGTGCTCGGGCACCTGATGCGCGCCATCGGGACCGTCCCGATCTTCCGCGCGATGGACGCGAAGAAGCTCGACGAGCGCGCCCGACGCGCCGCCAACGCCAGGAGCCTCGACGCCCTGGCCGAGCGGGTCGCGCAGGGCTCCTTCAGCTGCCTCTTCCCGGAGGGCGACAGCCACGACGAGCCGCACCTCCTCGCGCTCAAGACGGGCGTGGCCCGCTTCTACTATCGCTCGCGCGAGCTGATGAAGGACGGCGCGCCGCCGCCCGTGATCATCCCGGTCGGGCTGCACTACGACGAGAAGCGCCTCTTCCGCTCGAGCGTGCTCGTGACCTATCACCCGCCGATGGAGCTCCCCGCCGGCCTCGACGTCACCCCGGATCCCGAGGAGCCGGAGGAGACGACGCGCGAGCGCCAGCGCCTGCTGACCGACGCGATCGATCACGTGCTGCGCGAGGTCGTCCACGCCACCGAGAGCTGGGACATCCACCGGCTGATGCACCGCGCGCGCAAGATCGTCCGGGCCGAGCGGGCGAGCCGCACCGACAGCGAGCTCGAGAAGCCGACGATGGAAGAGAAGATGCGGGCCTTCTCGCGGATCTGGGCCGGCTACTACCAGCGCCTGGAGTCGCACCCCGAGGAGGTGGCCGCGCTGAAGGCGCGCGTCCGAGAGTACGACCGGGACCTGCGCGCGCTCGAGATGGAGGACCACGAGCTCGACCGGGGCCCGCCGATCCTCAACCCGTGGATCGCCGTCCTGCTCGGCCTGCAGGTGCTGCTCGTCTACTTCCTCCTCCCGCCGATCCTCGTCTTCGGCGTGATCGTGAACGCGCCGCCCGCGCTCGCGCTCTGGCTCGTCACCCGCGCCGCCGCCAAGCGCAAGAAGGACGAGGCCTCGATCAAGGTGCTCGTCGGCGCGGTGCTCTTCCCGTTGACCTGGATCGGCCTCGGGGTCGCGGCCGGGGTGGGGCACGCGATGGCGCACGAGATGTACGGCGGCATCCCGGACACCCCGATCGCCGCGGGCCTGCTGGTCACGAGCCTGTCGTTCCTCGGCGGCGCCATCGCGCTCCGCTACGTGCGCCTCGCCCGGGAGACCGCGCGCGCCGTCCGCGTCCGCCTCACCCGCGAGCGCCGCCGCATGACCGTCGCGCGCCTCCAGGTCGATCGCAGCGAGCTGCACGACGGGCTCGTCGCGCTCGCTCGGGGCCTGGAGCTCCCGGGCACGCTGATGCCCGACGGACGCGTGCTCGCCTCCGATCCCGCCGCTATCCGCTGACCTCGCCCGCGTTCCCGAACCGGTCCCGCACCCGGACCGACGTGACCGGGAAGCTCGGCGTGACCCGTACCACGCCGGGCGCCTCGGGCTCGACGCCCGTGAACGTCTCCGACGCGCCGCCCTCCCCGCGCACCTCGACCTCGAACGGCCCGGCGCGATCCCCCACGTCGCGGTTGGCGCGGCCGGTCATGTCCATCAGCCGCCAGCCCTCGCGCGGCTGAAAGAGCGCCTCGACCACCAGCGCCTCGCCCTCGGTCCTCGTCCGGACGTCGAGCGTGGCCGGGACCACCTCGAACGGCTCGCTGTCGAGCGCGTAGCCGCTCCCCTCGACGTGGAAGCGGTACCGCCCGAGCGGCACGCCCGCCCGCTCGTCGAGGGGCGCCTCGAGCCGCCAGCTCACCGGCTGCCACTCCACCGTCCAGTAGTGTGTGCGCGCCTCCCCGGGCTCCCAGGTCAGCGGCTGCGGGGTCCACACCACGATCAGATCGAGGTCCTCCACCGGCCGGCCGCTCCGCCGGGTCACCGCCTCGAACACGCCATCGACCTCGCGCTGCAGGGTCACGCGCGGCGTGCCGACCAGCGAGTCCTCGCCGAGCCAGACGAAGCGCGCGACCTCGTTCACCCGCTCGACCGTCGCCGCCGGCTGGGCGCTCGACACCGCGTAGCCGCCGCGGAAGAAGACCTCGCCCGGGACGGCGTCGGGCACCGTGCCCGCGTCCGGCGCGACGTCCGGGGTCGGCGTGATCCCGTCGTCGAAGGTCATCGCCACCACGCGATCCACGCCGCCCGCCGCGGCGTCCTCTCGCGCGTCGGTCACCGCGAGCGCCATCAGCTCGGCGAGCCGCTCGGCGAGGTACTCCCCCTCCAGCGGCCCCCAGGAGTTGATGGTCGGCTCGAACCCGCCCTGCAGCCAGTCCTCCGGCCGGAGCAGGTAGCCGTTGTGTCCCTGCGCGTAGCCGAGCACGAACGTGTTCTCCGCGCCGAGCGGCGAGCGCTCCCGCACGTACTCCGCCCACGGCACCAGCGGCTCGCCCGGCGCGGTGGCGAACAGGTGGTCTCCGAGGCGCCAGGCGGTGATCGTCGTGCGGGTCGAGACGCAGAGCGGGGTCGGCTCGAACTCGAAGTCGAGCAGAATGCCCAGGATCATCGTCGCGCGCTCCAGGCTCGCGCACGAGTGGTAGGCGGTGAGCCCGTCGACGTTGGGCAGCTGGGCGATGTCGAGGAGCGCCGTGTCCTCGCCGCAGAGCGAGGCGCCGCCCGGCGCGTTGAACTCGTCGATCGGCGAGACGATCGCGCCGTCCCGCCAGACCTCTCGGTCCGCCGGTCGCCGCCCGTCCCAGGGGGCGTAGGCGAGCGCGCCGTCCCGCACCGTGAAGGTCCGCCAGTCGGGCCCCATCGGCACCGAGCGGGTCACCACCTCCATCGCGACGCGGTCCTGCATCACCTCGCCCGCCGCCTCCCAGACCGGCAGGATCTGGGGCAGCGCCCAGCGCCCGTTCTCCTCGTTGCGCGCGAAGTCCCAGCGGAGCTGCCCCTCCTCGTACTCGAGGTGCCCGTGGCTCGCCCCCAGCACGTCTCCGGCGGCGCCCTGCAGGTGCATCACCATGACCGGCGCGTCGAACTGCTCCTCGAGGGTGCGCTCGATCATGCCCGAGAGATCGGTGCTGAACACGGCGACGTCGTCATCGAGGATCGCGGAGTGCGCGCCGAACACCGGGAGGATCGCCATCGGCGCCCCGTCGAGGGTGTCCACCCGGATCACCGCCAGGTGCGTGTCCTTGCGGGCCTCGCCGCCGTGATAGAGGTCGTCGTTCTCGGGCCGGCGGTCGTAGCTGACGCGATCCTCCGGGTCGAAGTCGTGATCGCTCGCGACCCCGATCCGCGCCGGGACCCGCGCGTCGAGCGCCGCCCGCCCCGCCTCGATCAGCCGCTCGATCAAGGCCGCGCGCACGCTCGCGCGCACCGGGCCGCCGCCCACCTGGAACTTCGTGTCGGCGGAGTACTGCTCGGGCGCGGTGTGGGTGTGGCTCGACAGCCAGATCACCTTCCCGGCCAGCTCCGGCCCGAGCGCCTCGGTCACCTCGTGCGTCACCGTGTCGTCGCTGAAGATCGTGTCGCTCCGCAGGAGCAGCACCGTCTCGCCCCCCGCGGTGATCGCGAGCGCCTTCACCTTCGGGATCGTCTCGACCCCGACGCTCGGCGTGAACGTCCCCGAGAGCGGCACCTCTCTTCCGTCCACGTCGCCCTGGTTGTCGAGCGGCGCCGCCCGCGACGTGTTCCCCCCGAGCGCCGCGCCCACCGGAAGCCCCAGCTCGACCTCCGCCACGCCGGCCGTGACCGGCCCCGCCTCCACCCGCCCTCCCGCGCCCGCCGTCGCCGGGAGCGGCGCATAGGTGCAGTGCGCGGTCGAGAGCGGCTCCGGCTCGACCACGCCCGCATCCGCCGAGGCGTCCTGGCCCGAAGCGTCCTCGGCGACCGACGTCGGGTCGCAGGCGGTGAGCGCGAGGAGCACGAAGAGCCAACGCTTCATGCCGTGACGCTATCGCCCCCCGCTCGGTCTGCTCCACATGACACCGCGCTTACGCCGTCGGTACGGTGGCGTCATGAGGGCCTCGATCTGGCTGGCGGCGCTGTCCGCGATCTCGTGCGGGTCGCCGTCCCCCCCCGCTACGCACATCGCCTGTCCGACCTCGCCCAAGCTCCCGACGCTGACGGCCGAAGGCGCCCCGTCGGGTGAGCGCGTCTGCGTATCGGCGGGAGACCGGGCGCCCCAGCCCTCCGCCCCGACGCGCGAGGCGTACCTCCTCCTGGCCCCACCCGGGCTCCGCGCCCGGCGCGTGCTCCGCCTGGCGCGTCGTCTGTCGCGGGACGGGAGCGCCGTCCGCCTGGCCGTCTCGGCGGGCGGACGAGAGGCCGCCCTCCCTCCCTTCGTCTCCGACGTCGCGCGGCCGACCGCCCTCGACGTGCACCTCTGGCTGGTGCTCGACGGAGGACAGCTCCTCGTTCGCGACAGCGAAGGCGCGTCGGTGCCCGTCGAGGGCGATGACGTCTGGCGTTCCCTGTCGGCGCGACTCGCCGCGCAGCGCGACATGTGGCCGCGACGGAGGCGGCTGGCGTTCGAGCTCGGCCCCGAGGCCGACGTCCGCACCTGGGCCCGGGCCATCCAGGTGGCCGCTGAAGCGGGCTTCGATCAGCCGTGGCTCATCGCCCCCCGCCGCCTCGAGTCGGTGGCGCCTCTGCCGGATCTGAGCCGCGTCGGTCTCTCGGGGCTCGCGCCTCCCTCCTCCGCGCTCCCCGAGCGTCCCACGAGCTACGAAGATCGCGCGCCCGCGTTCGAGGCCGAGGTCATCATCGATCGCATCGAGCTCTTCGGTGAGCTCGAGGGGGTGCGTGAGGCCATCTCCCGTCGGCTCGCGGCGCTCGCCGACTGCCACGCGCGCGCGCCCGCGCCTCCCGACGCCGGCTCGCTGGTGGTTCAGCTCCTTCTGCAGCCGACGGGCGTCCAGTCGGTGCTCAGCGGTCGGTCGACTCTCGACCATCCGGACATGGAGCAGTGCGTGAGGGCGTCGCTGAGCCGGCTGGAGCTCTCCGCGCGCGAGCTCTCGGGCGTGGAGATCACGCTGTCTTTCCGGCGACGCTGGAACCGGGCCGACGGTTTGTGAGAAAAATGCGTCGGGGCACGCAACCGCGGTCGAGGGGGGCCGAAGCGGGTGGCGTGCTGGCATTCGGAGCGCAGCACGGGGAGCGACGATGACGGACCACGGTGGACACGGCGGTGGCGGCGGCCATGGCGGAGGCGGCGGGCACGACCGCAGCGGGCACGGGGACGACGAGCACGGCCCGGCTCACTCGGTGGAGGAGATGGGCGAGGGCTTCGCGGGCATCGCCGAGGGCATCGCGGGCATGATCCCCGAAGAGGAAGAGGAGCACTGCGAGGGCGAGGAGCACGGCGACGACGAGCACGGCGAGCCCGAAGACCACACCGCCGAAGACTGGCGCGAGGGGCTCGAGACCGCCGCGCACGTCGGCGAGTCGGTGGCGAAGGGCGCCAAGGGCCTCGACGGCCTCGCCAAAGGCATCCGCAACGGCGACATCTCGGACATCGGCAGCGGCGCGGGCGGGCTCGCGGACGCGGCGCGCTACGTGGTCCCCGAAGGCGAGGCGCAGGCGGTCATGGCCGGCGTCGGCCAGATCGCGCGCGGCGCGGGGCAGCTCGTCGAGGGCGCCATCGACATGGTGGAAGGCCTCTTCGGCGAGGCGCACACGGTGCGCTACCACCTGCACGTCGACGGCAGCGACGTGACCTGGAACGTGCGGTCGCTGCACTACGAGGACGCGATCGGCGAGCTCCCGGTGATCAGCGTCGAGGCGGCGGTGGACCGCGACAGCTTCCTGGAGGAGACGGAGCTCTTCGCCAAGGACGCGCACGTGAGCATCGAGCGCGAGGAGCACCAGCGGAACCTGCGCGGCATCATCCGCCGCGCGTCGGTCGACCACGGCCGCGACGAGCAGCTGATCCACCTCGAGATCGTGCCCGCGGCCTGGATGATGACGCAGGGCCAGGACTCGCGGATCTACCAGGACATGAACGTGCCGCGGCTCGTGAAGGAGGTGCTGCACGAGCTGGTCGGCGACCGACAGCGGGAGCTGCGGGTCGAGCTCACCGAGCAGTACCCCGTGCACGAGTACCTGGTGCAGCACCGCGAGACGCACTGGGGCTTCCTCTCTCGCCTGATGGATGAGGAGGGCATCTGGTGGTACTTCGACCACGACTCGGAGGAGCACGAGGTCCTCGTCCTCTGCGACACGAACGACAACCGCCCGCGCATCCTGGAGCACGCGGAGGGGCGGATGCACTACACGCAGCAGGAGAACGCCGCCGTCGGGCGCGAGGCGGCGTTCCACATCCAGCGACAGCGCTGGATGGGCCCGACCGACGTGCACAGCACGGGCTACGACTGGACCCGCCCGAACGCCCCGGTAGAGCAGCGACACGACGGCCGCGGGGACCACGCGGGCCCGGCGCTCGAGGTGCACGAGCACTTCCACAACGTGCGCCACCACGGGTACGACGACGGCGTCGGCCGCTACCAAGAGCACACGGCGCAGCGCCACGCCCAGCACCAGACCGAGCGCCTCGACCTGAGCCGCGCCCACTGGTCCATCCAGACCACCGTCATCGAGGCGAAGCCGGGCCACATCTTCGAGCTGGTCGGCGCCGACACGCACGACGGCCGGTACCTGATCACGCGCGTGAGCGGCAGCGGCCAGCCAGGGGGCGCCGGCGGCGGCTTCCACGCGACGCTCGAGCTGGTCCCGGCGGACATGCCCTACCGCCCGCCGGCGCCCACGCGCCCGACCATGCCCGGGCCCGAGACGGCGACGGTCGTCGGCGAGGGCAACGAGGAGATCTACACGGACCAGTACGGCCGGGTGAAGGTGCGCTTCCACTGGGACCGCCTCAGCGCGGGCGACGAGCGCTCGAGCGCCTGGATCCGCGTGATGCAGCAGTGGGCCGGCGCCGGCTGGGGCGCCATGTGGATCCCCCGCGTCGGCATGGAGGTGATCGTCAGCTTCCTCGGCGGCGACCCCGACCGCCCGATCATCACCGGCTGCCTCTACAACGGCGACAACGGCGTCCCCTGGGCGCTCGAAGACAACAAGACCGTCAGCGGCTGGAAGACGAACAGCTCGCCCGGCGGCAACGGGTCGAACGAGCTCAAGTTCGAAGACAAGAAGGGCTCGGAAGAGATCTACGTCCACGCCGAGAAGGACTTCAACGAGGTCGTCGAGCACTGCCACACGACCCACGTGAAGAGCTGCCAGACCAACACGGTCGACGTTGATCAGACGGAGAGAGTAGGACACAATCAGACTCTCATCGTCGGCGAGAACCGCGAGTACACGGTTCACGGTACGCAGACGGTCACAGTCGACGGGATGGTCGACGAGACGCTCCGTTCGAGCCGTCGCACGGAAATCGGCGACGGCGACGACGATGACACGGTCATCGTCCGAGGCTCCCGCCATTCCTCCACAACCTTGCACCAGCGCCACATTGCCGACGGAGACTTCGGGATCGGCTCGGGCGCCAACGTTCTGATCGAAGCCGATACGAGCGCCTACGTTCGCGCCAAGCAGTACGTCGAGCTCTCGGCCGAACGCCACCTCATCGCATCGGGTCTGGAGAGCGCGACGCTGCAGAGCCCGGAAGGCCAAGTCTTGGTGAGCGCATCGACCACCATGGCCATCAGTGCTGGAGGCGACCTGACGATCTCGAGGGGTCAGGCACAGGTGATACTCAGCGAGTCTGAGGAGGTAACGGTCAGGTCAGCATCCAAGGTCACGCTGAAGGTGGGCGAAGGCACCAAGATCGAGCTCAGCGAGTCTGGAATTACGATAGAAGGCCCCTCGGTTACCATCAACTCTACGTCGGGAATCACTGACATCAATGCGGCAAGCCAAGTCCGCATCAAGTGCTGACCATGGAGCTCATCAACCAAACAGGTATCCCGTCGATACTTCGTTGCTCTGATCAGACGACCGAAGAGACCGAAGGCAGGCTCCGCGCAGGCGCACTGTTCGCCAAGGCGACCTTTCGTTGGTCACCTCCAGAAGGTCGCTTGGTGCTCGACTACGACACACCGCTTCCCCTGTTCACCTCCGAAGAAGAAGTCGCTCTAGGCATCCTGCCTCGCGACACCCTAGTGCGGCAGCCCGCCGACACCGGAGTGGACATCATGCTGTTGGGCCACGCTCACGCGCCAGCATCCCCAACCACCGAGCTCGATGTACGCATGTCGGTCGGCGGACACCACTGGGCGCTACGCGTGACGGGAGACCGACTGGTTCACGAACACAACGGCGAGCTGGTCCTCGCTGCTCCTTTGCCCTTCACCACGATTCCACTCACCTGGGAGCGCACGTTCGGCGGCGCTGGAGACGTCTGGTTCGACCCGACCACGGTTCTGCCGGTCTCCGCCCCCGTCAATCGACGCGGGCGCGGCTACGATGTAGCCGGCGCAGCCAGAAGGCTAGCGGAGTCCATCGGCGCTCCTGGAGGATTTCCCCGGAGCGAGGAGACCGTCAGATGGGCTCCGAACGTGGAGAATCCGTTTCAGCTGATGAGCCCGGCGTGCCCCGAGCCGACTCCGTACTGCTGGGCACCCATGCCGCCTGACCTCGAGCTGAGAGGAGCGGACCCGAACATGCACGATGTGACCCACCCCTTCTCCTACGCCCACCCGCAACTCAGACGACTCCGGCTTTCTGGCCAGGAAGCGGTGCAACTCGACGGTGTACAGGGAGGCTCGTGGGCCTTCCGGCTTCCTGCGATGACCCTACGCATGGACTACGAGATCGCCACCCGAAGTGGGTCCCTCCCGCTGAATCCAACGCAGATCCTCCTCTTCCCCGACGAACGCTCCATCAGCATATCCTACCAGCGCTCGTTCAAGTTTCGACTCGACAGAGAAGACATAGCTCGCAGCGTATGTCTGAGAATGGAGTAAGGCATGCGTTTTCCCAACCACGTCACCGTCAGCACCGACTTCATTGGGTTCTGGGATGCGGCTCCCATCATTCCTACGACTCATCCGTACTGCGGGCCCACGCCACCGTTCACGTTGCCGATCGTGCCGTTCATCGAGACCACGACAACGATGTGGTGGCCGCCCGGAGCGCTCCTGGGCAAGAACAAGTTCGCGAGCGACGTCTATCATAACAACGATATGATCGCTCAAGAAGGGCACGATGTTGGTCCGCTAGTGCCACATGTCTACTCGAGCCCATGCGACAACGTTCATCTGATCATCGAGACCATCAAGAGCTCGCGAAAGGGCAACTTTGCTGCAGGTGAGGTGAAAGCGAACGGAAAACCGATTGGGTGTTTCACGATGATCGACCTGGCGATCATTCCCACGCCCATGACGCCATGCTCGGTCGTACCCATGCCATTGTGCGGCACGGGAGGAACCGCCTGCTTGACGAACGAAGTCATCGTCGGGATGCACTTCATCGACATGCTGGCGGGATGGTTCGAGCTCGTGGTCAGTAGCCTGTTCAGCTTACTGAAGCTGGGGCTCGGCGACGACATGCCAAGCTGGGCACCGAACCCGTCCGCGCTCATCGGCGGTCTCATTCGCATGGCGGGTCAGGAGGTGGCTGGGTATCACGGGGATGCGAAGGCGTCCTTGACACTGTCCGCGGGATTCGCAACTCGGTCGTTCAACCTCGAGCGGTCGGGGACCAGCGGCCGGTGGACTGCCTCGACCGCCGGACGATACGGTCCGAACCTCTCAGGGGACGGCGCTGCGGGCAACTTCGTTGGCAATGGTCTCGCACGCGACATGGCGAACCTTCACGACACCGAATCGATCTCCTGGGGAGGCGACGGGGACGAAGGCGTCGTGGCGACCGTGCAAGGGGGCGTAGGCGTCCTGGGACAGTCTGGAGACCTCGGGGTATCGAACCGTCGGCCTGGAGATGACCGAGCCGGGTTCTTCGGTTCCGGCAGCTCCACGTGGGGACGTGGCTCTACCCCGATCGGTTCGGGGCTGGACGGAGTACCGGAGCTGTGACGCCGCCTCCGCCGTCGGGCACCACACGAATCGAAGACAGCTCGACTGGACAACAACGAGTGGTGGCGGCCACGAAGCTCGCCTACCGGCTCGAGCCGGCCGCGTCGCCACTGGGCGGCTCCCCGCTCTTGGGCGACTTGAGAGATGAGACCGCAAAGCCGCGGTGGCCCCCCGGCTCCGATTTCTGGGTACACAAGCGGGCCTCGGACGTCGTGCTCGTTGGTAGCGCTTTTGCTGCGCGGCAAAGAGCAACGCGGCAAATGAGAGTCTCCGTACGCGTGGGCAAGAGCCTCAAGAGCCTCCTCGTGCACGGCGATCGCCTGGTCGAATGGGCCGGAGGCAAGCCGAGCCTCGGCATTCCGGAGCCCTTCGTCGAGATGCCCATTACCTACACACGAGCGTACGGCGGGGTGGATACGAGAGTCTCGGTGCCTGGCCCGCTTGGGTTCTGGGACCAGTTCCGACTGGAGAACGAGCACCCGGGCATGTATCCGCGCAATCAGTCCGGTAAGGGCTACCTCGTCGTCGACTCGCCCATCGACGGCGTGGAGCTGCCGAACCTCGAGGATCCGGACCATCTGCTGACGGCCGAGAACCTGATCGTGAAGGATCCGGCGCTCTGGTATCGGCAGCCGCTGCCCTGGTTCCTCGACTGGCATTACCCGGCGATGTTCCCGCGGGGCTACTACGTGGGCGCGAAGCCGTGGTTCCCGATGCCGGACGGCGAGCTGCTGGAGGAGGTGCGCCGGGGGCTCGCGCCGGAGCGCTGGCGGGAGCTCGCGGGGGACATCACCACCGGGAAGGCGATCCCGCCGGTCTACTACCAGGAGGCCTCGCTCGGGATGACGTTCTCCGACCTGAAGGAGGGCACGCCGATCGAGGTAGTGGGCATGCACCCCGAGCGCGAGCGGATGACGTTCACGATCCCGCGCTTCCCGAAGATGGAGATCGAGGTCGAGGGGGACCGGCAGCTCGTCGAGGCCAAGATCCTCCACGTCGTGATCACGCCGCACGAGGAGAAGGTGGAGATCACGTGGGCCGGGATCCGCGAGGACATGCCGCGCGCGTTCTTCCCCGGCATCCACGGCGAGATCCCGATCACCCTCTGGGTCGACGGCCACCCGATCCCGTTCGAGACGCCCGAGCCGATCTATCCGAAGATCAAGCAGCTCGAGGCGGAGGGGAAGCTCGACGTGCGGCCGCAGCGGCGGCGACCGGGCGAGCCCGGCTACGTCGAGATCATGGGCGCGCTCCTCCCCGAGGATCGGCCCCGGCGTGAGCGAGATCAGGTCGCGCACGAAGACGCGGTGGGGCTGGGCGACGTCGACCCGATCGCGGGGCGGCTGCTGCTCACCGAGACGGACTGGGAGCTCGCGGGGCCGGCGGGCTTCGCGTTCCGGCGCTTCTACTCCTCGTCGATGGCGTGGCGAGCCGGCGCGCTGGGGCTCGGCTGGTCGCACTGCCTGGAGCAGGCGGTGTGGGTGCAGGACGGCTGGATCCTCTACCGCATGGAGGACGGCCGCGAGATCGGCGTGCCGCTCCCGGGGGGCGAGCTCGGGCTCGGCGCGAGCGTGCACCACCCGAACGTCGGCGTGACGCTGCTCCGGGTCGCGTCGGACGCCTACGAGGTGCGGACGGCCTCCGGCCAGCGCTTCGGCTTCACGTCGATCGCGGAGAGCGTCTCGGTCGGCGCCGCGCGCGCGAAGCTGACCCGCATCTGGGCCGCCGACGGGAGCGCGCTCGACGTGCGCTACGACACGCACGGGCGGCTCGACCGCCTCGTCTTGCCCGGCGGCCGGCACGTCCGCTTCGAGCACGACGAGCGCGGCCGGCTCACCCGCGTCTTCGCGCCGACCCGCGACGGCGCCGATCACACGGTCGCGGCGCGCTACGAGATCGACGTCTCGGGCCAGCTCCGCGAGGCCGTCGACGGGCGGAGCCGCACGACGCGTTATGGTTACCAGGCGCGCCTGCTCACCGAGCAGCAGCTGCCGAACGGGCTCGTCCGGCGCTTCACCTACGACGGGCAGGGGGCGCGCGCTCGCTGCATCGGCGAGCGGTGGGGCGAGGACGAGAAGCAGCGCGAGTACCTGTGGAGCGAAGACGACCGCGTGATCGGCATCGTCGACGCGAACGGCAGCTCGTTCTCGGCGCGCGCCACGCCCGCCTACCAGGTCGACCGGGTGCTCGACCGCTTCGCGAACGAGATCGCGCGGGTCTTCGACGAGAGCTCCGGGCTCCTCGCCTCGCAGACCACCGTCGACGGGGAGACCTCCTTCCTCTACGACGCCGCCTACCACCTGGCCGACGTGAGCGGGCCCGACGCCGGCTCGATCGCGCTGGAGCACGACGCCGCCGGGAGGCTGACGAAGGAGACCGACGCCGACGGTCACGCGCGCAAGCGCTCGTGGGATCACCTCGGTCGGCTCGGCGCGGCGGTGGATCGCTGCGGCGGGAGCGTGATCTTCGACTACGAGGGCGAGGGGCCGCTCCGGTCGCTGCTCTTGCCGGGAGAGACGCGCCTCGCCATCGAGCGCGACGCGTCGGGCGCCGCGACGTCGATCACCGGGGCCGCGGGCGCGCGGCACGCCTCCCGGGACGCGCTCGGGCGGCCCACCGATCTCACCGACGAGCTCGGGCAGGTCACGACGGTCCGCTACGCGCCGGATGGACGGGTCGCCGATCTCCACCTGCCGGAGTCGGTGCGCCGCACCTACGAGAACGACACCGAGGGCCGGGTCACGCGGCTGCACGACGGGGCGCGCGATCTGCGCCTCGAGCGCGACGATCTCGGGCGGCTCACCCAGGTGGCCCAGGGCGGCGAGGGGGCCCGGCTCCACCACGACGCGGAGGGCCGCGTGAAGATGGTCGAGTCGGAGGCCTTCGACTTCTGGGAGCTGGTGCGCGACGCGGCCGGGCGGGTGACCGAGGAGAGCGGCTTCTCCGAGGAGAAGCGCCACGCGCTCCGCGACCACCGCGGCCTGGTGAGGCGCGCGATGCGGGGCGCCTCACGCACCGAGGTGGAGCGCGATCGCGCCGGGCGGCCGGTGGAGCTCCAGCACGGCGACGGGAGCTTCCAGCGCTTCGCGTGGACGCCGGGCGGGAAGCTCGCGCGGGCGCAGGACGCCGACCGGGTGCTCACCCTCGAGCACGACGGCGAGGGCCGACCGACGAGCGAGCGCTTCGAGCAGCATGAGGTGCGCTCCACCTACGACCCGCGCGGTGATCGCGTGGCCTACGACTCCAGCCTCGGGCTGCAGGTCCGGATCGAGCGGGACGCGCTCGGCGCGGCGACGAAGCTGGTCGCGACCCACGGGGAGCAGACCCTCGAGCTGCGTTTCGACCGGGACGCGCTGGGGCGTGAGCGCGAGCGGCAGCTGCCGGGCGGGCTCTCGCTCCGCTGGGAGCGCGACGGGCTCGGCCGCGCGGTCCGGCGCGAGGTGAGGTTCGGCGAGCGGTCGCTCGCGTCGATGGACTTCGCCTGGAACGGCGAGGCGACCCTCGTGCGCCGCGGCGGCACCACCCATCGTCACGACGCGCGCGGACGGCTCGTGCAGGTCGGCCCCCTGGTGCGGGCGCTCGACGAGGTCGGCCGGGTGTTCCGCGCCGAAGGCCGGGACGACGTGCGCTACGACGGCCTCCGCGTCGCCGAGAGCTACGGCAACGAGTACGGCTGGGACGCGGAGGGCCGGCGCGTCTCCAAGAAGACGGCGATCGGCGACGAGATCCGCTACCGCTGGGACGGGGCCGGCCGCCTCACGAGCGTGTGGCTGTCGGACGACGAGCGCGTCGCCTACGACTACGACGGCCTGGGCCGGAGGGTCGCGCGCCGCCGCGAGACGCGGGTCGAGATCGAGGGCCTCGACGAGCCGGTGTGGGAGCCGGTGAGCACGACCGAGTACGTCTGGGACGGGCTCACGCTGCTGCACGAGATCGAGGACGGCGCGGTGGTCAGCTGGATCTGGGAGGCCGGCCAGCTCGTCGGACGCCTCGGCCCCGGCTCCGCCCACGCCGTGCTGACCGACCCGATCGGCGTGCCCACCGAGCTGACCGACGCGAAGGGCAACGTCGCCTGGAAGGGCGAGCTCGACGTGTTCGGCACCATGTCGCTCGACGTGGAGCAGGTGCGCTGCCCGTGGCGCTTCCCCGGCCACTTCGAGGACCCCGACACCAGGCTCCAGCACGCGTGGCTCCGGGTCTACGACCCCGAGACCGGCAGCTACCTGAGCGCGAGCCCGCTCGGCGTCGCCGGGGGGACCGATCTCTACGGCTACGTGCTCGACCCGTTCTCCGAGGCGAGCCCGCTCGGGCTGGGACGCGGCTACGACGCCTTCCTCGGCGAGCTGTCGAGCGAGCGGCTCGAGGCGGAGCTGCTCGAGCGCTTCGTCACCGCGCTCGACCGGGGCGACGGCGGCGCCGGTCCCCGCGCGCGCTTCGATCCGGAGGCAGCGAAGATCACGCTGCCCGACCCCGAGGCCCTCTTCTGGGGGCCGTGGGAGCGCTGGCGCCCGTCGCGCCTCCTCCCGCCCTCCCCCACTCGATTCACCGCGCTACCCGCAACCTGCGGGCTGACCCGGCGATGACGCGCGCATGACGATGGAGCAGCCGATGAAGAACCGACAGGCCGAAGAAGAGACGACCGAGGCCGAGGAGAAGAGCGCGCTCGACGAGATGCTCGAGAGCGCCAGCGCCCCCGCGCCGCAGCGCATCCTCCAGCCGGCGGGCGCCACCGAGAGCCTCGTCGGGGAGGTCGTCGACGACCGTCACCCCTCTCTCCGCGGGCGCGTGCGGGTGCGCTGGCAGGACCTCGAGGGCCAGACCTTCGAGAAGTGGCTCCCGACCCTGCAGAGCCTCCCGGTCCGCGTGTCGGACCGCGTGCTGATGACCCGCGCGACCAACTGGCCCGAGTACGTCGTCACCGGCGTGATCGACGGCTTCGCCGCGCGGCCCGAGGCGCCGCGGGAGACGAAGGCGGCGCTCGAGCTGAAGCGCGACGAGGCGGTCCGCGTGCAGACCGCGGGCGGCGAGGATCTCATCGAGGTCTTCGAGGAGGAGGGCAAGCCGGTGATCCGCATCCTCACCGACGACGTCGACCTCGACCTCCCCGGCAAGATGCGGGTCCGCGCCCAGTCCATCGAGCTCGAGGCCAAGCGCGGTCAGGCGCGGATCAAGGCCAGCGACGACGTGGTCGTCAACGGCGAGACGATCCACCTGAACTAGACGTCCCTAGGGCATGTCCGCGTAGCAGACCACGCGGCGGTACAGCCGCATGTCCCAGCCCTCCGGCCAGTCGCCGATGCGGCGCGACCACACCACGCGCGAGCCGTCGGCGCTCACGTGCGGGATCTCGTCGGTCTCGCCGTTGCGCGTGAGCTGGGTGACGCTCTGGTCCTCGGGGTTCACCACCAGGATCTCCCAGTCGCCGGGGGCGTCGCCCGGGACGGTGTGACGCGCGCCGCCGACCAGGCGACCGTCGGCGAGGCTCGTCACGTCGCCCATGCAGATCGGCAGCGGCGTCGGCTCGGACAGGGTGCGCTCGGCCAGATCGAAGCGGACGATCGAACACTGCCGACCGACCCGGGTCATGATGTCGATGCGGCCCTCGTGCGGGTCGAGCATCGTCACCCGCCCTTCGATCGGGAAGCGCTGCTCGCCCGGCGCCGCGTCGAGCCCGACCACCATCAGCTCGCCCGACTCGAGCACGCCGACCACCCGCGTCTCGCCGTCGGGGAAGTCGACCAGCTTGGCGTCCTCGAAGGTCGGCATCACCACCGGCTCGCCTTCGCCGAGCAGCGCCCAGCCCTCGCGGCGGCGGTACACCAGCGCGTGGCGCCGGTCGGCGGAGGGCTCCTTGCGGAGCACGCGCTCGTTGGCTTCGAGGAGCCAGCGACCCGGCCACTCGCCGGTCGCCGGGTCGAGCGTGACGACGGCCGGCGTCCCGTCGGCGAAGAAGGCGGCCGACAGTGCGCTGCCGTCCGCGCGCATCGTGGCGAGGCTGTAGAAGTGGCCGACCCGGAGCAGCGGGCGCGGCTCCCCACCCTCGGCGAGCGGCAGGGCGTAGACCCCCTCGGGCGGCTCGGTCCAGCGCATCCGGCCGCTGTCGACGTGCTCGACGATCGGCTCGCGGTAGCTCTCGTGCACGTAGGCGGTCTGCCCGTCCGGGCTGAGGCCCACCGTGCTCCAGGGCCGGCACGGGTCGCCGAGGCAGGTGACCCCGTCTTCGCCGCTCGCGGTGTCGATCATGCGCTGCCGCGCCAGCTGGCACTCCTGCCGGAACGAGGCGAGCTGCTCCTGGCGCCGCTCGACCATCGCCTGCTTGTCGCGCAGCGAGACCACGTGCTGCATGCGGTCCATCGCCAGGTCGCGGCCGTCGAGGATCTCGCGGACCGGCGCGGTCCGGTAGAGGGCGTCGATGGTGTCGGGCGCGACCGTGTCGAGCCAGGTGGCCTGCACGTTGCTGGCGACCTCGAGCGCGCTGACGCCTTCGTACGCGAACTCACCCGAGTGCGCGATGGTCTCGCCCTCGTAGGGGACCACCACCGCCTCGAGGTGCGGCCGGTAGAGGCGCTGGCCCTCGAGCACCCCGGCCCGCTCGTCGTCCACGCCGAAGCGGAGGATCACCGCCGTGGCCGCCTCGACCTCGGTGGCCCGCGCCCGCGCCTCCGCGATCGCGGCGTCGCCCTCCGCGGTGAGCGGCGCCTCGCTCTCCACGACGTCGAAGCCGTGGTCCTCGAGCTTCCGCCCGAAGGCCCGCGCGAAGGGCTCGTCGAAGTGCTCGTGCACCGCGCCGTCGCGCACCACCAGGACCCGCGTCGGGTCACGGTTCGGCTCGCTCGTCAGCCACCAGGCCGCGGCCCCGCCGCCCCCGAGCAGCAGGACCACCAGGCCCACCCCCAGCATCGCCTTGCCGGCGCCCGTCCCCTTGATCGCGGCCGCCTCGTCGAACTCTTCGGTCATCTCGACCCCCTCGGGGGCGGCATCTAGCACACACTGTAGGAGCGTGCAGCCGCAGCGCATGAAAAAGCGACGTGCACCATGTACACGTCGCTGCGAGGGTCGGCCGGCGAGAGGTCACCAGCGTAGGATGGCCGCCACCGGGCCCTCGAAGGGCATGTGGAGCTCGTCGACCACGTGGACCACGGCGCCCTTGGCGAACGCGTCGGCCGCCGCACGATCGCACAGGTCGGTGACCTGCCCGGGCGCGTCGTCGCCGAGGATGACCTTGCGCCGCTCTTCGTCGAGCACCCCGGCGCAGGCGCCGCGTCGGCGGACGAAGAGGGTGTCGACTCGGCCGTCCCAGGCCGCGAGCACCACCTCGTCGAGCCGCTCGAGGGCCAGCCCGGTCCCGCGCGCGTCCCGCAGGCGCTGCACGTCGTTCATCAGGCGGTGGGCGAAGAGCGGCTCCACGACCGGCCACGCGCGGGCGTGGATCTCCGCGGGCTCCGCGGCGCCGAAGCTCCCGTGCACGAACGCCTCGCACAGCCGGGGGAGCCGGGTCACGCCGCGGAACAGGCCCTCCACCTTCTCGGTCGCCATCAGCACGATCGGCGCGTCGCGGTGGGGGATGGCCTCCCAGAGCGCGGCGTCGATGGCGCGCAGGTACTTGACGATGTCGACGTCGCGGTCGTCGATGCCGCCGCCCTGCCCGTGGTAGATGGGCACGCCGTTGCGCGGCGAGCCGCCGATGGGGGTCGTGGGGTGGTATTGCAGGTGCTGCGGCTCGGTCTCCCAGCCGGCCGCGTCCTCGAGGCGGCTCGGCGCGTCGTCGGGCAGCGGCAGCTCGCGCGCCTCGTGGCGGTCGCAGCTGAAGAGCCGGGTCCCGTGCAGGGTCAGGCTCACGGCGTAGAAGTGCGACGAGCTCGCGGTCAGCGGGAGCAGCGTCTCGACGTGGGGCCGGGCGTCGACGATGGCCCGCTCCTCCACCTCTTCGGGCACGTGCCACAGCTCGGCCCGCATCGGGCTCGCCAGCACGATGAGGCCGCGCGCGCCCGCGGTGAAGACGCCGCGGTCGTTCAGGATGTCCTCGAGCTCCTCCACGATGACCTGCGCCTCTCCGTTGACGTCGGCGCGCGCCTCGAGCTGCTCGCGCGCGCGGTCGACGAGGTGACGGAAGCGCAGCGTGTCCTCCTTGGTGAACGGGCCGCCGCCATTCAGCGGCGTCGACAGGGTGACCCAGGGGCCTTCGTCGGCCTTCACGAGGGCTTCGAGCTTGGCTCGGCTGAGCATGGTGAACATCAGATCATTCCTCTCCGAAAGGGGGCTCGGTGCGCGCGTCCAGGACGCTGAGCTGGTCTCCCCAGGACTGGCCGTCCCGGTGACCCGCGTCCTGGAACGCCACGGCCATGCCGGGCTCGAGGGCCGCGTCGCCGCCCGAGACGACGAGCGGGACGAAGACCTGTCGGCCGTCGGGGGTCAGGAGCGTGGCGAAGTCGTCCTCGACGTCGCGCACGACCCCGACCTGCTGCTGACCGGCCGAGGGTCGGTGGTCCTGCTGCTGGCGGTGCAGCTCTCGGGCCTTGCGGTCGGCGGACGCGAAGGCGTCGTGGATCGCGACGCTCAGGTCGTCGTGGATCTCGCCGTCACCCGGCTCGCGCCGCACGGTGAACGGGCGCTGCCCGGCGAGCCGCACCTCCACCCGGACGCGATAGTCCGAGCCGCTCTGCGGGTGCGCGTGCGGTCGCTCGATCGCGACGTGGCAGCTCGTGACGTTGTCGGTGTGGCGCTCGAGCTTGGCTGCTTGCTCTCGTACCAGGGCCTCGGCGCGGTCCCGGCCCGGGACGTCTTCGTCGATTCTCAGCTCTAGATGGTCCAAATGTACCTCCGCCCCGAAGAGGGGATCACCTCCCGTGCCAAGCGGCTTCGAGCTGACCGCGGGGGTCCCGATCCGATCGGGCGCGCTCCCCGCCGAGGGTGGCCGCACGTGGCGGCGTGGCAGCGCGCCCCGGAGCGAGCGCCGCTTTCGCCGCCGGCCCTGGAGTGGGCACGTCGGTTGCTGTGTTCCAGGGTGTGAAACACGACCTCTCGTGGGCCCGCCGCATCCTGGACGACGATCCCCACGCCTCCGCCGAGGAAGCTCGGCTCCGCTACGTCGACGGTGACGAGCCCGGCTACGGCCGACGCAAGTGCGGCCGCGGCTTCACCTACTTCGACGCCCGCGGCGAGACGGTGCGCAGCGATCGCCTGCGCGGCCGCTTCGATCGCCTCGTCATCCCGCCGGCCTGGAGAGACGTCTGGATCTGCCGCGATCCGCGCGGACACATCCAGGCGACCGGTCGCGACGACGCCGGCCGCAAGCAGTACATCTACCACCCCGCCTGGCGCCGGGTCCGCGACCGGCACAAGTACGACCGCGTCATCGCCTTCGGCAAGGTGCTGCCCAGCATCCGTCGCCGCGTCGAGCGCGACATGGAGACCGAAGGGCTGACCCGCCGCCGGGTCCTCGCCTCGGTCGTCCGGCTGCTCGAGACCACCCTGATCCGCGTCGGCAACGACGAGTACGCCCGCAAGAACGAGAGCTACGGGCTGACGACCATCCGCAAGAAGCACGTCGTGCGCGGCGACGGCGCCGACATCGTGCTCGACTTCAAGGCCAAGTCCGGCAAGGACTGGCGCGTCGAGGTCGACGACCCGGCGCTCGTCGAGGTCATCGTCGAGTGCCTCGAGACCCCGGGCTACGAGCTCTTCAAGTACCTCGACGACGACGGCCGCAAGCGCGACGTCACCAGCGAGGACGTCAACGCCTACCTCCGCGAGGCCGCGCAGGCGAGGGTCACCGCCAAGGACTTCCGCACCTGGGCCGGCACGGTGCTCGCCGCGGTCGCCCTCGAGGAGCTCGAGCGGGTGGACGACGAGGCCCGCCAGGATCGCCGCCTCCTCCGGGCGGTGGAGCGCGTCGCCAAGGAGCTGGGCAACACCGTCGCCGTCTGCCGCTCCTGCTACATCCACCCGCAGGTGCTCGGGCAGAGCGAAGAAGACATCGCCACCGTCGCCGCCGCCGTCCGGGACCGAGCCCAGGCCAAGCTCCGTGATGAGCTCGCCACCCTGCGCCCCGAGGAGGCCGCCGTCCTCGCCTACCTCGAGCAGCGCCTCGACGAGCGGAGCCTGGAGGCCGCCCCCATTCGTCTCGCCTCATAGGAGGAGAGGGAACCAGCCAGGCCGGCCTCCTGGGGCGCAGAGCGCCCGGTCCGGAGGTCGGCCCGTGGTTTCGAGGAAGGGGGAGGGGCTCGAAAGCCCGCTCCCCGCGAGAGCAGTGCCCAGAGACAGAATCGAACTGCCGACACGGGCATTTTCAATGCCCTGCTCTACCAACTGAGCTATCTGGGCGTCGGGAGCGGCGAAGTTAGCCGAGCGGCGGCCGGTGTCAAGCCAGAAGCGCCCTCAAACCTTCAGCTCGCCCGAGAGCACCGTGATCGCGTGGCCGAAGAGCCGGACGCGGTCGCCCGCCACCTCGACCTCCAGCTCCCCGCCGCGGGCGCTCGCCTGGTAGGCGCGCAGGCGGGATCGACCGAGGCGCTCGGCCCAGAAGGGGGCGAGCGCGCAGTGGGCGCTGCCCGTCACCGGGTCCTCGTCGACGCCCGCGGCCGGGGCGAAGAAGCGGCTGACGAAGTCGTGCGCGTCGCCCTCGGCGGTCACGATCACGCCCCGCGCGTCGATCGCCCCGAGCGCGCGCAGGTCGGGTCGGAGCGCGCGCACCGCGGCCTCGCTGGAGAGGCGCACGAGCACGTCGAAGCGGCTGCGGTGGCACTCGCCCTCCGCGCCGAGCGCGTCGAACAGGCCGGCGGGCGGCGCGCAGGGCGCGGGCGCGGTGGACGGGAAGTCGAGCGCGATCGCCTCGCCCTCCCGCGTCGCCTCGAGCACGCCGCTCCGGGTGAGGAAGCGGATCGCGCCCTCCGCGCGGCCGGTCTCCCAGAGCACGTGCGCGCTCGCGAGCGTGGCGTGCCCGCACAGGTCCACCTCCGTGGTCGGCGTGAGCCAGCGGAGTCTCCACGCGCCCTCCTCGGCCCAGAGGAACGCGGTCTCGGAGAGGTTCATCTCCGCCGCGACCTTCTGCAGCCAGGCGTCGTCTCGGGCGGCGCCCGGGAGACACACGGCGGCGGGGTTGCCGGTGAACGGCTCGCGCGCGAACGCGTCGACCTGATGGATCTCGATGCCCATGCCCCGACCCTGCGGCGACCCGCGCCACGGGGCAATGGACCATGTGGCGGGTCGGCGACGACCGCGGAAAGCAGGACCCGGGACGGGGCCGCCTCGACGTCGCCGGACGACGAACGTGCTGACGATGCCGAACGCGTCTGGTCCCGTGGGGAGAGGCGGCTCCGGCCCGGGTTCACTCTCGAAGCTAGGCCCGCGCGACGCGGCCTCAACGAGACGCGGGGAGCCAGACCGAGAAGGTCGCGCCGCCGTCGTCGGCGTCCGCGTAGGTGATCTGGCCATCGTGCTGCAAGACGATCTCCCTCGCGATCGAGAGGCCGAGGCCGGTCCCCTGGCTCCGCCGCGAGTCGTCGCCGTCGGCCTGGGTGAACTTCTCGAAGAGGCGCTCCACGAACTCGGGCGGCACGCCGGGCCCGCGGTCTCGCACCGTCAGCGCGAAGCCGCCCTCGGCCTCGCGCACGGTGACCTCCACCGCCGTGCCCTCCGGCGCGTGCTTGAAGGCGTTGGACGCCAGGTTGGTGAGCACCTGCTCGAGGCGCCCGACGTCGACCGACACCGGCGCCTCCTCGACCTCCGCCTGGTAGGACAGCGAGAGGCCGCGCTGCTCGGCGAGCGCTCGCAGGTCCTCGATCTGGTGGGCGACCAGCGACACCAGATCGACGTCTTCGAACTGGAAGCTGAGCTTGCCCGCCTCGATCTTGCGCAGGTCGAGCAGGTCGTCGATCAGGCCGCGCAGCCGGTCGGTGTTGCGCTTGGCCAGCCCGACCAGCTCCTGCGACTTCGTGCTGAGCGGCCCACCGACGCTCGCCTCGAGCAAGGACAGGGAGCCGTGGATCGACGTGAGCGGGGTGCGCAGCTCGTGGCTCACCGCGCTGACGAAGTCCTCTTGCATTCGCTCGACCCGCCGGCGCTCGGAGATGTCGACGATGACGACCTGCGTCGCCGCCCGCCCGTCGTGCACGGTGGGGCTCCCTCGGACCTCGCACTCGACGTAGGTCCCGTCGAGCCGCCGGGCCATCAGCTCCAGGGGCGCGCCCGCCTCCTCGGGCGTGCGAGAGCGGATCCGCTGCAGCACCCGCGGCGCCTCGGGCGGCGAGATGAAGTCGGAGATCGGGCGGCCGCGGACGTCGTCGACCGAGTCGCCGCGCACCAGCCGGAGGGCGGCGGTGTTCGCGTCGATGACCCGCTCGTCCACGTGCACCACGATCGCCACCGGGTTGGAGTCGAAGAGCCGCCGGTAGCGCTCGCGCTCCTCGCTCGCCCGCCGGAGCGCCCGGTCGCGCCATCCCACCAGCACCAGGATCGCGACCGACAGCGCCACGAAGCGCGCGAGGAACATCACCGGCGGGGTCTCGGGGCGGGTCGCCAGCGCCACCGCGCCGAGCACGGCGAGGCCCACCGCGACGAGGTAGACGGCGAGCGGCCGCACGCTGCGGAACACGAGGCTCGTGCCGAGCACCAGGGCGAAGAGCGCCATCACCTTGTCGGCCGCGAAGTGGTTCACGTGCACCGTCCACACGGTCCACACGCCATACGCGCCCGCGAGCCCGTGGAACGCCGGCGTCAGCTGCCGGCGGGCGATCGGGATCACGAAGCTCGCCGCGGCCAGGGCCACGAACGCCCCGGCCAGCACCAGGCGATGCGTCAGCGGATCGATCGAGTCGGGCTCGTTGCGGCGCGTGAGCACGTGGAAGCCCATGACGACGGCGGCCGCCACGAGGCAGAGGGCGCGATCACGCATGAGATCCCGCTCGGCGCTCACTCCCCGATGGTATCAGGGCCCGGCGCGACGTATCGTCGCGCCGTGCGCGGCCTCCTCCTCGCCTCGTCGATCGTCCTCGCCTCCTGCGGCCAGGAGGCTCCCCCGGAGCCCGCGGCCGAGGCCGAGGCGCCCCTACTGACGGCGCGGCACGGCGGGGTGCTCGTGCCTCTCGAGGGGGTGGTCGGCGAGCTGGTGGTGCACGCCACCGGGGAGCTGCACTTCCACGTGCGCTCCGAGCACGATCTCGCAGACGCCGGCGTCACGGTGACGCTCGAGGACGAGGCGGGCGAGGCCCACGCGGTGGCGCTGCGGTGGACCGACGAGGTGCAGGGCTTCGTCGGCGAGATGGAGTCCACGCCGCGGGCGGGCGAGGCGCAGGTGCTGGTGGTGCACGAGGGGCACCGGCGCCGCGCGTCGGTGGAGGTCGCCGAGATCCTGCCCCGCGGCGCGCACGAGGGCTCGGTCGTCGCGGTGGGCGACCACGTCATGGAGGTCGCGGTCGAGCCGGACGGCCACGCGCACGTCTACGTGCTCGACGCGCCCGACGCCCGCCTCGACATCGACCTGACGCTCAGCTTCCCCGGGGACGACGGCCACCTGCACCCGCTGTCGCTGCGCTGGGATCCCGAGGCGCATCACTACGTCGGACACCTCGAGGGCCTGCGGCCCCGGCCGGGCGCCCTGGAGATCATCGCCGAGGAGGACGGCGTCGAGCGCCTCGGCCGCGGCTCCCTGCTGGAGGTCGGCCTCCGCCGGCCCGAGGGGGTGCGTGAGCCGGAGAGCTTCCAGCTCGACATGCCCGAGCTCGGCGCGGGCCAGCTCCCGAGCGTGATCGCGGTGGAGTGACGTCAGGGCTTCTTGCGGCCGGGCTTCTTCTCCGCGGCCCTCTTCTCGGCGGCCCGGATCGCCAGGCGGCGGCCGGCGCCGGCGATCAGCCCGGCGAGGATCGCGAGCGCGAGGAAGAGCCACCACCGCACCCGGCGGCCGCGCCCCTCCGCCGCGTCCCGGATCGCCTCGGCGTAGGGCGCGGCGCCGTTGCGGGCGTCGAAGCCGACGAGCGCGCGCTCTCCGACCCAGACGGTGGGCAGGCCCTGCATGCCGGCGCGACGGGCGTCCTCCATGTCGGCGTCGATCGCGTCGTCGATGGCGTCGTCGTCGAGGCACCCCTCGAACGCCTCCACGTCGAGCGACAGCTCCCCCGCGATCGCCACCTGCGCCGGGCGCGTCAGGTCTTCGCTCTCGAAGAGGCGCCCCGCCATCGCGTCGCCCTCCCCCTGCCGCTCCGCGCAGAGGTACGCCGCCGCCGCGCCGCGCGCGTGCTCGTGGAAGGGGAGCGGCACCATGATGCGCGCGAGGTGCACGTCCCGTCCGCTCTCCTCCATCGCCTCGTGCAGGACCGGGTCGAGCGCGCGGCAGTAGGGGCACTCGAAGTCGGCCATCTCGACGATGTTGACGTCGGCGGTGCGGTCCCAGCGCTCGACGATCGGGGCGGGGAGATCCGGGTCGGGCAGCGCGAAGACCCAGACGAGCGGGCCGGCCACCGCGACCGCGAAGAGGCCCCACCAGGGGCTGGCGAGGGTGCTCCTGGCGCCGGGCTCGCCGACCTTCGCGCCGAGGATCCAGCCGCCGGCGGCCGCGGCGAGGAGGGCGGCCACGTCGACGCCGACGCAGAACGGGCACCACGCCTCGATCACGAGGGCCTGCAGCCCGAGGAACGCGGCCGCGCCGACCCCGCCCAGGGCGGCGAGCGCGCCGACCGCCCGGAGCGCCTCGCGGCTCGAGAAGAGGCTGCCGACGAAGAGAGAGGTGTAGACGAGCAGCCCGAGCGCCGGCAGGTAGTCGCCGAGCAGGATCCCGATGTCCGACGCGCGGACCTCGGCGCAGCCGCCGCTCGGCCCGCAGAAGGTGGAGCGCGGCCCGTAGTAGTCGATCGCGAGCGTGACGCTGAAGGCCAGCGCGGTGAGGGACGCGAGCCGGAGCAGGAGGACAGCGGGGTGCGCGCGGTTCACGGCAGAGTCATAGCACCGTGACGGCGCGCGGGTCGTGTCATGCTTCGGAGTGCTCTACTTCGGATACGGCTCGAACCTCTGCGCGCGCGACCTCGCCCGCTGGTGCGCCGAGCGCGGCCACCGCCACGAGGGGATCCGCGCGATCGAGGCGGCGTGGCTCCCCGACCACGAGCTGGTCTTCCACTACCGCTCGGCCGCGCGTCGCGGCGGCGCCCTGAGCGTGCGCCCGCGGCTCGGCGCGTCGGTGCCCGGCGTGCTCTACGAGGTCGACGACGCGGGCTGGGCGGCGCTCGACGACAAGGAAGGCGCGCCCCGGTTCTACGCGCGGGTGGAGGTCACCGCGATCACCGAGGGCGGCGACGAGCGGCGCGCCGTCACCTACGAGGTCGTGCCGGCCCGGCGCGAGACGGCGCACGTGGCGCCCACCGACGCCTACGTGGAGACGGTGCTGCGCGGGCTGCGGGCTCATCGCCTCCCCGAGGCCCCCCTCCTCGCCGCCGCGCGCGGCCTCGACGCCCCGGCCCTGCCGAGCGCGGTGTTCGTCTACGGCACGCTCATGCGCGGGGAGCTGCGCGAGCCGATCGCCCTGCGCCACGGGCCGCTCGCCTGGGAGGAGGCCCGGGCTCGCGGGCGCCTCGTCGACCTGGGGCCTTACCCCGGCCTCGTGCCGGACGACGCCGGCGAGGTCCACGGCGAGCTGATCACCCTGGCCGATCCCGCGCGCGCGCTGCGCGAGCTCGACGAGGTCGAGGACTTCCTCGGCTACGGGCGCGAGGGATCGATGTATCGCCGCATCGTCACCCGCGTCCGCGCCCCGGGCGGGACCCGGCTCGCGTGGACCTACCGGTACCTTGGAGACGGACCCGTCATCGCGTCGGGGAGCTGGCGCGATCAGCGCCGGACGCGGGCGAGCAGCGCGGCCACCGAGAAGTAGAAGAGGCCGCCGGCGAGCACCACGCCGAAGTGCTCGGTGACGAGGTGCAGCAGGCTGCGTCCGCGGCACATCACCTGGAGGGTCAGGGCCCCGACGAGGGTGGCGGAGAGCGCGGCGAAGAGCGCGCCGCGCCGGGGGTGACGGTCGAGGAGGAGGGCCGCGACGAAGGTCGGGAGCGACGCCATCGCGCCCATCATCAGGCAGTGCCCGGTGCCGAGCGCGCCGAGGCTCCCGTCGCCCGCGAGCGTGATCGCGCCGAGCGCGCCGAGCGCGATCGCGCCGCCGACCAGGCGACGCCGGAGCGGGGACCAGCCGTCGGCGTGCACCGGCCGGAGCAGCGCGGCCATCGCCACCGCGGTCATCGCGATCGCGCCGGTGAGCCCGATCGCCCAGCCCAGGGTGCGCGGCCGGGTGAAGGACTCCGGCCGCATGGCCGCGATGAGGGCGACCGCGCCCCCGAAGCCGAGCGCGCCGAGCAGCGCCGCGCGCAACGGCGTCGGCCGCGCGCGGATCCAGGCGAGCGCGCCACGCTCGCTCGCGATGTCCTCGCGAATCCGTTCGTAGAGATCGTCTCGGGGGTCGGGCACGGCGTGGGCGCTCGGACGGTCGCCGGGAGCGCAGGCCTCCCTACGCCCGCAGCTCGGTCTCGGTTTCGAGCCAGCGCTTCATCTTCTTGTATCCGCGGTGGGCGCGCACCTTCACCGCGCTCACGCTCGCGCCGACCAGCTCGGCGATCTCGGCGAAGGGCCGCTCCTCGAGCCAGTGCAGCTCGACCGCCCGGCGCTGATCCCGGGGCAGGCTCGCGATCGCCCGGCGCACCAGCGCCGCCTCCTCGGCCCGCTCGAGCCCGCTGTGGGACCAGACCACCGGATCGTGGCGACCGTCGAGCTCGAGGGGGCTCTCCCGGCGTCGCTTGCGGCGGCGGAAGGTGTCCCGGACCAGGTTCATCGCGATGGTGAAGACCCAGGGCCGCACCCTGGCGCCGGGGCGGAAGTCGTGGCGGGCCCGGTGCATCGCCAGGAAGGTCCGCTGGAGCACGTCCTCCGCCTCGGCCTCGTCCCGGAGCTGCCGCCGGATCAGCGCGGTCAGGACCGGGGCCAGCCGGTCGAAGAGGGCCCGGTGCGCGGCCTGGTCGCCCGCCAGGTAGGCCGCCATCAGCGCTTCGTCGCTGCGATCCTCGAGGTGCATGGGGTCTCCGACGTGCCGTATGCGGGGCCGCCGGGTCCGTTACGCGCTTTCTTCGTGGTGAGGGGCCGCGGCGCTGAGTAGGCTCGGCCCGCATGCGCGCGGCTCGCATCCATCGCTACGGACCGCCCGAGGTCCTCCAGGTCGACGACGTGCCCGCGCCGACGCCCGGGCCGCGCGATCTCCTCGTCGACGTGCACGCCTCGAGCGTGAACCCGGTCGACGTGAAGATCCGGAGCGGCGGCCAGCGCGCGCTCATCCACTACCGGCTCCCCTGGACGCTGGGGCTGGACTTCAGCGGCGTGGTGACCGCGGTGGGCCGGGACGTGACCCTCTTCCGGGTGGGCGACGCGGTCTACGGCTCACCCACGCACCGGCGCCCCGGCTGCTACGCCGAGCAGCTCGCGGTCGACGAGCGGGTGGTGGCGCGCAAGCCGCGCGGGCTGACCCACGAGGAGGCGGCGTCGATCCCGCTCGTGGGGCTCACCGCCTGGGACGCGCTGGTGGTGAAGGGGCGGCTCAAACGCGGCGATCGCGCGCTCGTGCACGCGGGCTCGGGCGGCGTGGGGACCTTCGCGATCCAGCTCGCGAAGGATCTCGGGGCCGAGGTCGCGACGACCTGCAGCGCCAGGAACCGACAGCTCGTGCTCTCGCTCGGCGCCGACCGCCACGTCGACTACCGGGAGGAGCGCTTCGAGGAGGTGCTGGAGAAGCAAGACTTCGTGCTCGACGCGCTCGGCGGAGAGACCCGCGACCGCTCGCTGAAGGTGCTGAAGCGGGGCGGGCACCTCAGCACGATGATCGGCGGCTTCCCCGCGGCGACGAAGAAGTACGGCGTGGTGCTCGGGGCGCCGATCGCGGTCGGGCAGCTCGCGAGCATCACCCTGCGCGGCTGGCTGCGCGGGGTGGGCGTGCACCACGTGCTCCGCGAGAGCAGCGGGGCGCTCCTCGCGCAGATCACGCGCCGCATCGAGGCCGGCGCGATCCGCCCGGTGGTGGACCGGGTGTTCGACCTCGACGAGATCGCCGAGGCCCACGCCTACAGCGAGACCGGCCGGGCCCGCGGCAAGATCGTCATCAAGACTCGCTGACCTCGAAGGTCATGCCGGCGCGGCGGAGCCGCTCGATGAGCTGCGGGCCCATGGCCACCGACGGGGTGGTCACCCCGGGCTCGCTGTCGAGCTCGTCCTTGGCGAGGCACACCGCGCTCTCGCCGAGCATCTTGGAGGTCTCGCCGTAGCCGGGGTCGTTCTGCCCGACGACCAGGCCTCGCAGCTCCACCTCGCCGCGATCCGTGTCCGCGAGCGCGACGAAGCGGATCTTGAAGTAGCCCTCCTGCCGCGCCTGGGCGTCCGGGCCCTCGCCGGGCGAGGGGAGGATCTTCTCGAGCGCCTTGCGACCGACGTCGAGGGTCGCCGCGCCGACGAACGCGGCCAGGCCTCCGGCGACCGCGGTGGCGGCGACGCGCCCCTTGGCGCCCTTGCCGAAGGTCATGCGCTCGGAGTAGCGGAAGTCCTCGCCCCAGGGATAGCCGCGGAGCGCGTGGGAGCGGCGCACGACCCGGGTGTTGATCGAGGCCATGACGAACGGCCCGGTCCAGAGCTCGAGGTAGGGGTCCTTGGCGACGCCCATCGGGTCGGAGCCGTCGGGGCCCTTCCGCTCGCCCTCGGGGTTGAGCGCGTAGGGGTGGCCGAGGATCTTGCGGACCGAAGGATCGCGGCGCGCCTCCTTCATCAGGTTCATCATGCTGGCGAGCGTGCCGCCGCTGAAGCCGCCCTTGCTCTCGCCGGCGTAGAAGCGGACCTCCTTGGCGTAGACGCCGTACCGCTCCTTCATGCCCTCCTGCATCATCCAGGTGCCGAGGTCGCTCGGGATCGAGTCGAAGCCGCAGCAGTGCACGATGCGCGCGCCGGACTTCTTCGCCGCCTCGTGGTGGCGGTCGATCATGCGGCGGATGAAGGGCGTCTCTCCGGTGAGGTCGCAGTAGTGCGTCCCGTGGCGCACGCAGGCGTCGACGAGCGCCTCGCCGTACTTCGCGTAGGGGCCGACGGTGGTGCAGACGACCTTCGCGCGCTGCGCGATCGACGAGAGCGCCTCCTCGTCGAAGCTGTCGCCGAGCAGCAGCGGCAGGTCCTTCGCCGCGGGCCCGAGCCCGGCGCGGACCTCGGCGAGCTTGGCCTCGTTGCGGCCGGCGAGGGCGAGCTTCAGCCCGTCGGCGAGGTGGTGCTTCACCAGGTACTCGGCGACGAGCTGGCCGGTGAAGCCGGTGGCGCCCCAGAGGACGACGTCGAAGGGTCGGTCGGTCACCAGGCTCATGTAGTGCGGCGCGCGCCGCGGTACAACGGCCGCCCGTCTCTTGCATCGAGAGCGGAGGATTGCGCACCCTGTCCCCATGAGAGCTTGGGCGTGTCTGGTGCTGCTGCTGACGTTGGGGTGCGACGGTGAGAGCCCGCCGGCCGACGCGGGGACGGACGGCGGCGTCGCCGAGATGGACGCCGGGCGAGACGCGGGCACCGTCGGCGAGGACGCGGGCGAGCCGGAGGACGGCGGGAGCGCGGACGACGGCGGGGTGGTGATCGACGCGGGCCCGAGCGGCCCCTGCCCGGCGTCGCTCCCGAGCGGGGGGTCCTGCGACGAGCCCGGGTTGGTGTGCAGCTACGGGGACGACCCGCGGCTCTCCTGCCGGGACCGCGCGACGTGCACCGACGGGAGCTGGACGGCGGAGATGCCGGACTGCGCGCCGCTCGAGCGGAGCGGATGCCCGGCCGAGATGCCCGGCGCGGTGGATGGCTGCGAAGGCATGGAGGGCACGTACTGCGAGTACGGAGACAGCGCCTGCGGCTGCACCAACTGCTTCGGCGGCCCCTGCGGCGGCACCCCGATGTGGGACTGCACGACCGCCCCCGCCGACGAGCGCTGCCCCCGCGAGACCCCGAACGCCGGCGCCGCGTGCGGCGACGAAGGCCTCGTCTGCGACTACGGAACCTGCTCGATCGGCACCCAGGCGAGCCTCACCTGCACCGACGGAGCCTGGCGCAGCGAAGACATCATCTGCCCCCTCTGAGCCCCCTGAACCTCCGAATGGAGACCGGCTATTCGAGATCGGTGACGATCACCTCGCGGACGCGGCCGGCGAGGCGGAGCTCGAACTCGTCGTCGACGTGTTTGTCGACCAGGGCGCGGCCGAGGGGGGAGGCGGGGGTGACGAGCTGCACGCGCTCACCGTCGAGCTCGACCTCGATGCCGCCGCCGACCGGCGCGAGGAAGTAGGTGCGGGGCTCCTCGTCGACCTCCACCTTCACCAGCGCGGCGAGGCCGATGGGGTCGTCGGGGCGGTAGCTCCGCAGCGTCAGGAAGCGGAGGCGCTCGTCGGCCTCGGCCAGCTCCTCGGCGCGCATGGCCTGGCCGCGCGCGAGGTAGCTCTGCTCGAGGCCCCGGGTGTCCTTGTCGTTCTCGGGCCGCGCCTCCTCGTGGGTCGCCGCTCGCCGGGTCTCCTCCGCCCAGCCGCGCATCCGGCCGAGATCCCGCTGGATCTGCGCCCTCGCCGCGGCCACGATCTCCGCCTTGGTCATCGGGCGGAGGGTAGATCGCCCTCCCCGCGCGCACTATGGTCCCGCGCGCATGGCCGAAGCGAAGCGTCCCCTGATGCGAGGGATGGCCGAGGACTTCCGCGGGCTGCTCGGCGCGCCCCGCGACCTCTGGATCATCTACGCGGTGAAGCTCCTGGAGAGCATCTCCTACTTCGCGGTCCTCGCGGTCCTGATCCTCTACCTCCACGACGACCTCCGGTTCTCCGACGAGGTGAGCGGCCTCATCTTCGGGACCTGGGGCACGGTGGTCTCGCTCCTGACCTTCCTCGCCGGCTTCGTCGCCGACGCGATGGGCCAGCGGAAGGCCCTCATCATCGCCGCGCTCACCGCCGTGATCGGCCGCGCGATGCTGCTGGGCTCCGAGGTCGCGGCGATCCCGCTCGCCGGGCTGATCATCAGCGCCTGGGCGGTGGCCTCGATGAAGCCGGTCATGACGGCCGCCATCAAGACCCACGCGCCCACCAAGATCCGCGCCTTCGCCTACTCGATCTTCTACGTGGTCATGAACCTCGGCGCCTTCATCGCCAACCACGTGGTGAGCTGGCTGCGCATCTCGCTGCTCGGCCGGGTGATCCGCCCGGGCGAGCTGATGGACGGCGGCGTCGGCCCGGCCCCCGAGACGGCGCGCGCCGCCCTCACCGAGTCGCTCACGCCCCAGTTCCCCGCCGGCCCCGAGGTCGAGCAGGTCGACGGCGCGGTGCGCGCGTTCGGGCGCATGATCACCGGCGGCCGGAGCTTCGATCACTGGACCGAGGCCGACCTCGAGCTCATCCGCGCCGCCGCCGAGGCCGAGGCCGCCGGGCGCGCGCTCCCCGCGGCCCCCTTCGGGCTGAGCGGCTACGAGATGATCTTCGCGGTCGCCGCCGGGCTCGCGGTGATCTCGCTGCTCCTCCTGCGCACGCTCCGCACCGAGACCAAGCCGGCGCTCCCCGGCGGCGGCACCGGCGCCCGGGCGGTCCTCAACCAGGCGGCCAAGATCGGCGTCGGGCTCTTCAAGGAGAAGACCTTCTGGGCCTACCTCCTGTTCATCTGCGTGCTCGTCCTGGTGCGCGCCATCTTCGTGCACGCCCACTCCACCTGGCCGACCTACATGATCCGCGAGTTCGGCGAGGACACGCCCCAGGCCGCCTACTGGTCCCTCAACCCGCTCCTGATCATGACCATCACGCCGATCATCGGCTCGATGACGAGCCGCTACAGCGCGTGGTCGGTGATCATGACCGGCTCCTTCATCACCGCCGCGTCGGTCCTCTGCATGGTCGTGCAGCACCCCATCGAAGGCCTGGCGGAGGCGTGGCTCGGCCCTCTCCTCGGCGACGGCGTGGACTACCGGGTGGCGGGCCCGATCGCCTTCATCGTGGTCCTGAGCTTCGGCGAGGCGCTCTGGTCACCACGCCTCTACGAGTACGTCGCGGTGATGGCGCCCCCGGGCCGCGAGGCCAGCTACATGGGCCTCACCCAGCTCCCGATGTTCGCGGCCAAGCCGCTCGTCGGCGTCATGAGCGGCTTCCTCATCGGCGCCTACTGCCCGGAGAGCGGCCCGAAGAACACCGAGCTGCTCTGGACGATCGTCTTCGCGACCACGCTCGCCGGCCCGCTCATCGCCCTCTTCTTCGCCGGCTTCATCCGCGCGGCCGAGAAGCAGCGACTGGCCGAGACCGCCCGGTAGCGAGCGAGCGGACGCGGCCTCCCGGCTTGGCCCGATCTCTGCAAACGGAGACGACCATGCCTAGACATCTCGTTTTGTTCGTGTTTTCAGCCTTGCTCGGCGTGCCAATGGGTGCCGCCGGCGTCGCCGACGCGCTCTCCTGCAGGCCTCCCTCCGTCAACGCCTCGCTCGAGGTGGTCTCGGTGATCTACGACGGCAACGTGCGGGCGGAGGATCCCGAGGCCGTCGCCCCCGCGGCTCCGGTGCTGCGGCAGGCCGACTACGGCCAGGCGGCGCTCGACCCGGACGCCGACGATGCGCTCGACGACATCTGGATCGAGGAGGTGGCGCGATGAGGCGCTGGACCGGAGTGATCCTCGGACTGCTGACCGGCGCCGTGATCGGCGCGACGGGCTGCATCACGCAAGGGTCCTGCGATGACGGCCCCGTGACCCTGCGCTCGAACACCTACGTCTCGAGCGCGGCGGTGGCGGCCTTCGGCGGCGAGGCGGTGGACGGCGACCTCGAGGTCGAGGTCGACGCGGACGCCGAGACGGTGGCCGTGCGCTTCCGGAACGAAGAGGGCCGCGACGTGGAGGTCACGTTCGCGATCACGAGCCAGGAGCAGGGCTGGCTCTGACCGCGCCCCGGGAGCCCCGACCGATTGGCGGCCCGGGGCTCCTGGATCTACCTGGGCCCTGTGGGGAACGTCATCCGAGTCGGGCTGGCGCTCGCGCTCCTGATGGCCTGCGGTGGGCAGGGCTTCGAGCGGCGCCTTTCGTATGGAGAGCTCTCGAGCCGAGCGATGAACGGCCGCGCGATGCGCTACGCGGTCTACACGCCGCCCCTCTACGTGCGGGGCGAGCGGCTGCCGCTGGTGGTCTTCCTGCACGGCGGGGGCGACGACGAGGCGAGCTTCGATCGCCACGGGCTCAGCGCCCGGCTCGACGAGGCCACGCGCGCGGGGCGCATCCCTCGGGTGGTGATGGTCATGCCGCAGGGCGAGCTCGGCTTCTGGGCGAACTGGTACGACGGGTCCGCGGGCTACGAGGACTGGGTGATGCGGGAGGTCGTGCCGCGCGTCGCCTTCGACTACGAGACCCTGCCCTGCCCGGACTGGTGTCACGTCATGGGCGTCTCGATGGGCGGCTCCGGCACCATCCGCTTCGCGCTGCACCACGACTGGGCGAGCGCGACGATGATCAGCGCCCCGGTGCTCGACACCGAGCAGATGATCAACCTCGCGCGCAACCCGCTCTTCCAGCCGATGATCCCGATGGACCGCATCTTCGGCCCCACCCACGGCGAGGAGGCCCGTGCGCGGGTTCGCGCCGACGACCCGTTCCTCCGCTGGAGCGACGCGGACGCGCTCGAGGGCATGCGCCTGATGGTCGCCTGGGGCGACGCCGACCGCGGCCCCATCGCGGACACCTCCCGGCGCTTCGTCGCGCACCTCGAGGAGAACGAGGTCCCGCACGAGCACCTCGAGTACGACGGAAACCACTCCTGGAACAGCTGGAACCCGGTCATCGAGGAGGCGCTGCGCCGAATGGTGACCCCGTCCCCCTGGGCCTCCGGACGCGCGCGTCCCGACCCGGGCGCGACCCTCGCCGTCGACGCCCGGCGCTGACGCTCATCGGGCCGGGACGCAGGCCTCGGGCTCGGGCCCGGTCAGGCACTCGGCGAGGGCGCGCACGGTGCCGTCGACGTCGCGGCCGTCGAGCCAGAGATCGGGGAGGAAGCCGCGGCCCTCGGCGAAGCCGCCGTTCGGGTTGGGGTCGCGGTGGACGCGGGTGCCGGCGCTGAGCCAGAGGCCGCTCTCGGGCAGGCGGTACCAGCGGAGCTCGCCGACCTTCATCGTGCCCTCGGTGTTCTCGCCGACGACGATCGCGCCGGGGATCTGGCGGGCGAGCATCACGCTGGTCTCGCAGGCGCTCGCGCAGCCGCGGTCGACGAGCACGATGAGCCGGCCGCCGAACGGGCCCGGCGCGCGGCCGTCGAGGGTCACGCGATCCGGCAGGACGTCGCGGAAGGGGCCGCGCTGGCGCATCGCCTCGTCGAGCTCGCGCTCGGCCCGCCCGACCCGCGCGTCGAGCCACTCGCGGCCGCCCGCGTCCGCCCCGCTGAAGGAGCGCACGCAGCCCCAGAAGTTGAGCGCGCCCTGGAGGTTGACCTCGCTCCGCACGTCCTCGACCGCCCAGTAGGAGAGGTCCGCCGAGGTCAGGTCGCGGAACCAGCGCACGAGGAAGCGATCGCTGCCGCCGCCCGCCCGGCGGAGATCGAGCACGACGACCGGCGCGTCGCGCACCTCGGTCGCGCTGGCGACGAACTCCTCGAGCGCGCCTCGCCGGCTGTAGGCCAGCGTGCGCACGCGCAGCCACGGGAACGGGGCCTCGAGGCGCTCGTAGGGCGCGCCGCCGCCGCGGCCGAGCGAGAGCCGGCGCAGCGGGTAGGTCACCTCGACGTCGCCCGAGAGAGTGCACGAGATCGACTCGATCGGCAGCGGCGAGAGCAGGATCGGCGCCCAGGTGATCGCGGGGGGCGCGGCGACCGGGCGGAGGATCGAGGCGGGCGCGTGGTCTCCGCAGCCGAGGAGGCGCCGGCCCTCGGCGTCGACGAAGCCTGCGTCGGTCCGGGTGAACCGGGCGTCGGCGACGTAGGCCTGCCGGTGCTCGCTGGTGGCCCGGAAGTGACGGCCCTCGTCGTCGTAGAACCAGAGCCCGACGTGGTTGTCGTCGAGGAAGGAGACGTGACGGAACACGTGCTCCCGGAAGGCGCGCGGCGGCAGGGTCTGGTCGGGGAGCGACGCGCGCGCCTCGGCGATGGCGCGGCCGACCCGCTCGGGCGGGTGGAGGCCGTAGCCCGCGTAGCCGCGGGTCAGCACCCGCTCGAGCACCCCGAGGTCGCGCACCGCCTGGGCGCGGGTCACCGGGGTCGCCGGCTCGCGGCAGCGCTCGGGGGACACGCGCAGGTCGTGATAGGCGGCGCGCGTCTCCGGGGTCAGCGGAGGTCGCGAGGGTCCACAGGCGACGAGCAGGAGGGCGATGCAGACGATGCGCACGGGCGCCCGGAGCATCGATCAACCGCGCAGCCGCCTCAAGAGCTCGCTGGGCGCGAAGGGCTTGGGGAGCAGCTCGAGGTGATCCCCGTCGAGATCCCGCCGGACCAGCTCCTCGTCGACGTGTCCGGAGCAGATCAGGACGCGCCCAGGATGTCGCGACTCCGTCCTCTACCCCCACGGCCTCTCCCCGTACTGGGAGCATAGGCCCGATGGTGCGGTTTCAGGCGTCCACGCTTGGGGACTCTTCGCGCATGAAGCGGGCGGCGCGGTGGCCGACCAGCATCGAGGGGGCGTTGAGGGCCGAGACCGGCGTGAACGGGATGGCCGAGGCGTCGGCGATCCGGAGGCCGCGCACGCCCCGCACCCGGAGGCGCGGATCGCACACGCTCGTGCCGTTGTCGCCCATCGCGCAGGTGCCGGCGTAGTGGTACGTGGTCATCACGTTCTGCCGGATCCAGCCCTCGATCGCGTCGCGCGAGCGCCCGAGCAGGCCGGGGAAGAGCTCCGTGTTGCCCCACGACCGGAGCGGCTGCGCGCGGGCGATGCGGCGGGCGCGCTCGACGCCGCGGATCATCGTCTCCATGTCCTCGGGGTCGGCGAAGTAGCCCGGGTCGATCGCCGCCGGGGCGCTCGGGCTCGAGGCGGTGAGCCGGAGCCGGCCGCGGCTCTTGGGCTTGCCGAGGATGACGACGATGCCGTAGACGCGCTTGACCGCCTCTCGCATCGCGCGCGGCCCGAAGGCGAGGCGCACGCCGCCGCGCACCAGCTTGGGCATCGCGGGCAGATCGTAGAGCGGCTCCGGCAGCACCAGCGTCGGCAGCATGCGCATCATCGCCTCCTTGAGCGAGCTGCGGGCCGGGTAGAAGACGTAGCAGGTGTCGCTCGCGCCCTCGGGCAGGTCGGTCGCCTCGTTCGCGCGGTGGAAGCCGTAGAGCTGCGGGTAGTTGCAGTCGACCTCGCGCTGACCGCGGAAGAAGAGGCTCACGTTCGGGTGGTCGTGGAGGTTCTCGCCCACCCCGGGCACCTCGTGCACCGCGGGCAGGCCCACGTGCCGGAGCGCGCCGCTCGGCCCGATGCCCGAGAGCATCAGCAGGCGCGGCGTCTCGAGGGCGCCGGCGCACATCGCCACCTCGCGGACCGCCCGCGCCTCGTGGTCCCCGCCGTCCCAGGCGTAGCGCACGCCGGTGACGCCCCGCTCGTCGACGGTGAGGCGCTCGACCTTCGCGTTGGTGCGGACCACGAGGTTGCCGCGGTCGAGCGCGGGCAGGAGGAAGGCGACGTAGCTGCTGCGCCGGTCGTCACCCTCGTAGTTCATGTGCTCGTAGCCGAGCACCCCGCCGAGGTCGCCGTCGTTCAGGTCCTTCGAGCGCGCGAAGCCCGCCTCCTCGGCCGCGTCGAGGCAGACCTCGGTGAAGGCCGTCGCCGCGCGGGGGCGCGGGCGGAGCTGCGCCTCGATGCGCTCGAAGTCGGGCACCACGTCGGCCCAGCGCCAGCCCTCGGGGAAGGCGTCGTAGTCGACCTTCGCGCCGCGGGTGTAGACCATGCCGTTGATGTTGCCGCTGCCGCCGAGGCCGTGCCCCGAGCCCATGAAGAGCCGGCGGTCGCCCCAGCGATCGGCGTGCACGCTGAAGCGCTCGAGCACGAGCGCGTCGTTCGCGAACGCGTCCTTGTAGCCGTCGGCGCGCAGCGTCTCGGGGTGCTCCTGCGCGTCGTCCCCGCGCTCGAGGAGCAGCACCCGGACGCGCGGGTCCTCGCTCAGCTCGGCCGCGACGATGCAGCCGGCGGAGCCCCCGCCGACCACGACGTAGTCGAACGTCTCGATCATCGGCGGAGGTTCTTGGCGAGCTCGACCACCGCCTTGGCGCGGCCGGTCAGGGTCGGCTGGTAGAGCGTCCGGAGCACCCCGCGCACGAGCGGGTAGACCTCGGGCTTCACCGGGTAGAGCTTGGCCGGCATGTGCAGCGGCAGCCGATCCTCGAGGATGGCCTTCTGGTTGGTGCAGCCCCGCAGGCCCTCGCGGCCGTTGAGCCGACCGAAGCCGCTGGCGTCCACGCCGCCGAAGGGCAGGTCCTGCGCCATGTAGGTGAAGCCGAAGTCGTTGATGGTGCAGGAGCCGACGCGGAGGCGCTCGGCGAGGCGGCGGGCGCGCGTGCCCGAGCGGCTCATCACGGTGGAGCCGAGCCCGAAGCGGGTGCCGTTGGCGATCTCGATCGCCTCGTCGTCGGTCTCGTAGCGGTGCACGCACATCACCGGGCCGAAGACCTCCTCGTTCATGATCGCCATGTCCGGGGTGACGTCGACGAGCACGGTGGGCTCGAAGAACTGGCCCGGACGATCGCCGCGCTTGCCGCCGACGAGGACCCGCGCGCCGCTCTCGACCGCGTCGTTCACGAGCCGCTCGACGATCTCGACCTGCTGCGGCGAGACGAGCGCGCCCACGTCGACCGCGCCCTGCGGCGCGTCGCCCACGCGGAGCTTCTTCACCTCGCTCACGAGGCGGCCGACGAAGTCGTCGTAGACCTTCGCGTGCACGAGCACGCGCTCGGCGGCCATGCAGTTCTGGCCGGCCGCGATGAACACGCCGGTGAGCGCGGCGTGCACCGCCTGCTCCATGTGGGCGTCCTCGCAGACGATGAACGCGTCCTTGCCGCCGAGCTCGAGGATGACGGGCGTGATGTTTTCGACGCTGCCCTCGATGATCCTCCGGCCGTTCGGGACCGAGCCGGTGAAGATCACCTTGTCGACGCCCGAGCGGACCAGCGCGGCGCCGGTCTCGCCGTAGCCGTTGACGATCTGCACGGTGTCCTTCGGGTAGCCGAGCGCGTCGAACGCCTCGTCGAAGATGCGCTGCATGCGCGCCGACGACCACGCGACCTGCTCGGAGACCTTCACCACCACCGCGTTGCCCGCGAAGAGCGCCGGGATGGTCGGCCCGAGCACGTTCTGCAGCGGGTAGTTCCACGGGCAGATCACGCCGATGACGCCGAGCGGCTGGTAGAGGACCGTGGCCTTCTTGTGCAGGAAGAGGCCGCTCGACATGCGCTCGGGGCGGAGGTGCTTCTCGCCGTTCGCGATCGTCCAGCGGAGCTTCTCGCAGACCGGCCAGATCTCGCCCATCACCGCGTTCTCGCGGGTCTTGCCGGCGTCGCGGACCACGACCTCGCAGAGCTCGTCCGCGTGGTCGAGCACGTGGGCGAGGATGGTCTTGAGGAGGCGGCGGCGCTCCGAGAAGGTGCTCTCCCCCCAGCTCTTCTGCGCGACACGCGCCCGCGCGACCTTGGCGCGGACCACGTCCGGCCCGTCCACCGGCACCTTGCCGAGGGGCGCGTGGGTGGCCGGCTCGCGGCAGTCGATGACCTCGGGGGTGCTCTCGAGCTCGATGGCGACGTTCTGCATGTGCTGCTCTCTCTTCAGTGCGCCACGGGGCAGGTGAGGGGCGCTTCGTCTTCTTCGTGGACCTGGATGACGCGCTGCGGGCAGTAGTCGGCCGCGGCGCGCACGGCGTCGTTCTGGCTCGGGTCGGGGCGATCGGTGTGGAGGGCGACCTTGCCGGTCTCGTCCGAGACGTAGAAGACGCCCGGCGCCTCGTTCACGCAGACCGCGTGGCCCTGGCAGAGATCGAGGTCGAGCGCGATCCGGAGCTGGACCCGCTCCTCCTTCTTCTTCGGCGCCGGCTTCGGCGCCTCCTCGACCTTCGGGGCCGGGCGGGCGGCGACCTTCTCCTCGCGGCGGCGGTAGCGCAGCCGACAGGGCTCGGAGGGGCCGATGACCAGGCCGTGGAAGTCCGGCTTCACCTTCGGGTCGACCAGCTCGAACTCGTAGCGCCGCAGGAGCGTGCCGAGGATCGCCTTGACCTGGAGGAGCGCGAACGCGTTGCCCAGGCACTTGTGGCGGCCGCCGCCGAAGGCGATGAACGCCCAGTCCTTCTTGCCCTCGTTGCGCGGCTCGGCGAAGCGGTCGGGGTCGAAGGTGTAGGGGTGGGTGAAGACCTCGCGGTCGCGCTGCGAGACGGTCGGCGACACGAGGATCCAGGTGCCCTTCGGCAGGTGGTGCCCCTTGAAGGTCCAGTCCTTCTGCACCACCCGGATGAGCAGGAAGAGCGGCGGGTAGAGCCGCAGGGTCTCCTTCACCGCGTGCTCGGTGACCGGGATGTTGCGGAGCGACTGGTAGTCGGTCTGGCCGCTCTCGCCGTAGGTCTCGTCGAGCTCCGCGACCACGCGCCGCATGTACGCGGGGTTCTTGCAGAGCTCGATGAGGGCCCACGCGGTGGTGACCGAGCTGGTGTGGTGCCCGGCGAACATCGCCGCGAGCAGCATCCCGGTGATCTCGTCGTGGGTGAGCGCCGCGCCGTCCTGGTAGCGGGCCTCCATCAGGGTCTGGAGGAAGTCCTCACCGGTCCGGCCGGTCCGGGCGCGCTCGTCGATGATCGCGCCGATCAGCTTCACGAGCCGGACCCGCGCCGCGTCCCGCTTCTTGAAGCTCGGGATCGGGAGGTTCGCGTCGATGTAGGCGAGGGGCGTCACGCCGCGCTCGAGGTCGTGGTAGATGCGCGCGAACTCGTCGGTCATGCGCTCGCGGAACTCCTCGCCGATGAGGCAGCGCGAGGAGGTGAAGTTCGTCAGGACGCGGCAGTAGTCGACGATGTCGATCTCGCCCTCGTCCCCCCAGTCCGCGACGCTGCGCTCGACCTCGTCGAGGATGGTCTCCCCGTAGGTGCGCATGCGGCGGTCCTTGAGCGCCGGGAGCAGCATCTTGAACTGCTCGTTCATCTTCTCGGGCGAGGCGTCGTAGACCATGCCCTTGCCGAAGACGGGGGTCATGATCTTGTAGGCCTCGCGCGGGTCGAGCACCTGGTCCTTCGCGCGGAAGACCGCCTCGTGGGCCTCGGGGCCGAAGAGGGCGACCATGCGGCGGCCGGCGACGCGCACCGCGGCGACCTCGCCGAGCTCGTGGTGGGCGCGCTCGAGCATGCCGATCGTGTCGCGCACGAACTCGACGGTGTGACCGACGAGCGGGAGCCCGCCGGACAGCTCCGGCGCGGGCTTGAGCCCTTCCGGGACTTCGGGTCTGCGAAGGAACATGACTGCCTCAGACAGAGGTGCCGAACACGATGTCCGGCAGCGGGGTCACGGACGCGAAGTTGTGACCGTGCTTGTTCAGGTGGTGCTTGTGGTGCTTCATCGTGAGGTGGTTCATCACGCGGAAGACCGGGTGCGGGAAGGTCATCCCCGAGTGGATGACGATGTGCAGCGTCGAGTAGAGGAAGAAGACCGCCACGAAGGCGATCCAGTGCACCGGGCCGAGCGCCCAGGTCACCGCCATCAGCAGCAGCAGGCCCGCGAGCATCTCGACCGGCGAGAGGTAGAGGCTCTCGAGCGCGCTCGGCACGCGGACGCGGTGATGGATCTCGTGCACCAGCGGCATGAGCTTCCGGTGATGCATCGTCCGATGCATGAAGTAGTAGGCGAAGTCGTAGACGAAGAGCACGCCGAAGAACTGCAGCGCGATGAGCCACCAGGGCGTGGTCGTCGTCTCGCTGATGGTCAGCGGGGCGAGCCCGTAGATGAGCACCACCGTCGAGCTGCTCGACAGCAGGCCGATGACGCCCACCGTCCAGCGGTAATTCGACTTGCTGACCCGCATCTCCATCGGCTTGCGAATGTGGTACTTCGCGAAGCGCGGCGAGCGGTAGGCCCAGCTGAGGAACACCAGGAGGACCGCGTCGACGAAGAGCGTGATGCCGATCGCGACGTGGAACCAGAGGTTGTCCATCATCGGAAGCTCGAAGCCCATCATCGCATCTCCCGCCGCTGGCCCTGGGCCGGCTCGAACAGGCGCGCGTAGCGAGCGCGCAGCGCGTCGTCGTCCTCGGCGAGCGTCATGCACTCGGCGATCAGCGACTCGACCTCGCTCCGGGTGATCTTGACCGGCAGGTCGGGCTCGAACATCGCGTCGTTGCCGCGGCCGAGCGCCAGGGTGCGGCCGGCCATCCAGAGCGGCAGCAGGCAGAACAGCCGGATCTGGCGGTGCTCGGACGGGATGAGCAGCGAGTACTCGAGCGCCGCGTCGAGCCGCTCCTTGGCGATGTCGAAGACCGGCGAGACGGCCGCGTGGGCCCGGTCGCGCACCTTCGGGTCGGCGAGATCGGCGACCGAGAAGCCCTGCCGCGCGCACTCGGTGCGCGGGATGAACGAGACCCCGCGCGCGAGGTCGTCGGTCACGTCCTTCAGGATGTTCGTGAGCTGCAGGCCGGTCGCGAAGCCCTCCGCGTGGTCCCGCATCGCGATCGCGAGCGCGCCCTCGGGGTCCTCGCCGATCGCGTCGACGAAGAGGTCGGTCAGGAGGTGCCCGACCGTGCCCGCCACGTAGTAGCAGTAGCGCTCGAGGTCCGGGATCGTGTGCAGCGCCGCGACGCCGTCGGCCTCGGGCTTGCGGTGCGTGTAGAGGCTCATGCCGCGGGCCATCTCGGTGACCCAGCGCGTGCACGCCTTCTTCGTCGCCTCGTCCTGCGCGTCGTAGACCCGCATCACGCGCGGCAGCTCGCGGGCCAGGGACAGCTCGGCGTCGTCGCCCTCGATGTGGGTGAACGCCTCGGCGAAGGGCGCCGGATCCGCGCCGTGCTCGAGCACCGCGCAGAGCTTCGCGAACAGATCGTCCTTCACCTCGAAGGGCACCGCGACGTGGTCCTCGACGGTGTCGGCGATGCGACAGAGGAGGTAGCCGAGCGAGACGGCGACCTCGAGCTTCGGCGGGAGCATCTCGATCGGCCGCGCGAAGGTGCGCGAGACCTCGCCGAGCGCCTGGCGGCAGAACTTCCAGTCCGCCTTCAGCTCGGGCCCGATGGGCGACTTGTCGCTGCCGCGCTTGCGGCGACGGGCGCGCTTCTGCGGCCGCTCGGCCCGGCGGACCTCACAGGCGGCGAGCGCCTCGACCACCTCGCGCGCCACGCGCCAGTCGGTCTCCTCGAGCGACGCCAGGCCGCGGGCCGCGGAGACGATCGCCTCGTTGGAGGAGACGCCGGCGGCGAGGAGCGCCCGGACGGCGCGCGCCGCCTCGACCGGATCGCCGCTCGGGTCGAGCGCCACCGAGAGCCAGCGGACCGCGCGACGCGCCGCCGGATCGCCGGGGTGTACGCCGGCCGCGATGAGGGCCTCGATCGCCCAGGCGGTGCGCGAGACGTCGCCGCCGAAGTCGCCGTCGTCGCCCTGGAGCGAGACGACCCAGTCGGCGGCCCGCTCGAGCGCGCGGCCGAGGTCGGCGTCGCTCTTGCCCTTGCGCGCGACCACCTCGAGCGCCCGACACGCGAGCGCGGTCAGCTCGAGCTCTCCGGCCGCGCCGGGCGAGGAGGCGACGCCCCGGGAGCGCGCGAAGCCGCCGCTCTCGGTCTGGCAGTCGAGCAGCGCGCGCACGCCCTCGTCGAGGCTCGCGATCGGCTGCTCGTCCCACGGCGCGCCGTCGAGGAGCACCAGGCAGAGCTCCGCCAGGTGCCGCGCGTGCGGCTCGGCGTCGAGGAGGCGGGGGAAGCCCTCGGTGGCGAGGCGGCGACGCCCGAGCGTCATGCGCGCGGCCATGCCGAGCCGCATCCGGGTCGCGGTGATCGCGCGGATGCAAGAGAGCGCCGGGCCGGCCAGGGTCGCGTCGGGCACCTCGCCGAACTGCATCGCGAGCCGCTCGAGCTCCCGGAGGAGCGCCGCGGTGCCGCGCTCGAGGGCCGGGGTGAGCGGCACGTCGAGCGCCGGCGCCTTCCCGCCGGGCGTCTCGGGCGGGGCCACGGGGGCCGCGGTCGGCGTGAGCTTGGCCAGCTGCGGGATCGGGTGCGTCGTGCTGCTCTGGGCGCGCACGCTCGCGTCGAGGCCGCTCGGCACCACCAGCGCGGCGGGCCACTGCATCCACTCGCCGAAGCTCATCAGGCGCGACAGCGGGCGCTCGCTCTCGAGGGAGCCGCCGACCGCGCGGGCGGCGATGCGGAGGAAGGCCGAGCCGAAGCTGCGCCGGCTCTGATCGGTGCCGGCGAGGATGTCCATCGTGCGGCGGCGCTCGCGGGGCTCCTTGCGGAGCGTCTCGAACATCGCGCGGCGGATCGCGGTCGCGCTCGGGTCGTCGCGGCGGAAGCAGTGGTAGAGCGCGTTCGACAGCAGCTCCGGCACGTAGCTCCGGCGCGCCTTGGCGTAGGACTCCAGGCTGTCGCTCTCGGCGAGGGCCTTGGCGTCGAGCAGGCCGAGCGTCATGCCGGTGGCCGTCATCGGGTGCACGTGGCCGACCGCGTCGCCGACCAGCCGCACGTCGCCGGCGCCGAAGAGCGCCCGGGGACGGAACTGGTTGATCGCCCAGCCGCTCGGGCCGCGCTCGAGGGCGGCGCGGAGCGCGGGGCGCATCGACTCCGGCATCACCGGGCCGAAGCCGTCCCAGAGCGCCTCGAGCGAGCGCGCGTTCGGGCCGAGCGCGATCGGCACGTCGAGGCAGCCGCGGATGAGCCCGTCGCCGATGCGGTAGAAGAGCGCCGGGCCGGGGCCGCCGAGGACGAGGTGACCGAAGCCCTCGAAGGGCAGCTCCACGTCGCGCAGCTCGACCGACGCCATGTAGCTCAGCGGCGCGCTCTTCTGGGTCGGGACGCCGAGGCTCTCGCGCACCGTCGACTTGCGGCCGTCGGCGCCGATGATCCGTCCGGCGCGCACGTCGGTCGCGCGGCCGCTCTTCTTGTCCTCGATCCGGATGACGCCGTCGGCGACCCGCACCGCGCGGCCTCCGATGAGCAGCTCCACCCGGTCCTCGGCCCGGAGCGCGTCGCGCATCGCCTCGACGATCGCGTGGTGCTCGGCGCTCAGCGCGACGCCCTCGGTGTAGGGCATCTCGATCGGCTCGCTGCCGTCGTCGGGGAAGATGACGAAGCCGTAGCCCGCGCGGGCCCGCGCCTGCTCGAGGCGGCCGACCCGGAGCGCGTCGAGCACGGCGACGCCGGTGGGGTGGAGCCACTCGCCGGCGAAGCGCTTCGCGGCGCGAGGGTCGGCCTCGACCACGAGCACGGAGGCGCCCCGGCGGGCGTGAGCGAGCGCGGCGCCGCACCCGGCGGGCCCGGCTCCGACGACGACGACGTCGTAGCTGCTGCGGTTCATGACTGCTCCTTGGACTGCATCGGTACGGCTCGACGACAGAATTCTCAGACGATGGCGGGGCGGCGCTCGGCGCGGCCCCCTTCGGTCCAGGCGGCCCTGGCCTCGGCGCGGCTCGCGAAGAGCCCGAGCGCCCAGGGCGGGAAGTATGCGCGGTAGAGGCGGTACTCGAGGAGCGCGGTGTGGAAGAAGATCCCCTCGGGATCCTGCTTCGGCCACGTTCCGTCGGACCGCTGGGTCCGGGCGAGCAGCCGGGCCGCGCGCTCGAGCGCCGCGAAGTCCGGCTCCTCGGCCTCGAGCAGGCAGGTCAGCGCCCACGCGGTCTGCACGACCTGCGCCTCCTCGTGCTCCACGTAGCGGCCCTCGAGCACGCTCGCGAAGTGCTCGCCCCAGCCGCCGTCGGGGCGCTGGCGCTCGAGCAGCCACGCGCAGGCGCGGCGGATCTGCGGGTCGGTGCAGGGCACGCCGCCGGCGAGCAGCCCGCGGACCCCGAAGAGCGTCCCGTAGATGAAGTTGACGCCCCACATGCCCTCGAAGGAGCCGTCGGCGCGCTGCTCGGCGCGGAGGCGGGCGACGCCGGCCTCGATCGCCGCGTCGACGCGGTCGCGGAGCCGGTCCGGGTAGCGCTCGCGGAAGGCGGCGAGGCCCTGCACGCACGACGCGGTGCACTCGACGTAGGAGCGCTCGGTCATGCACGCGCCGAACATCTCGCTCGGGTTGAGCCAGTCGATCGAGAGCCGCGCGTGCCGCCGCGCCTCGTAGCTCCCGAAGCCGCCGTCGGCGTTCTGGCAGCGCAGCACGAACTCGGCCGCCTGCTCCATCGCGCGGGCGCTCGGCTTCGCGGCCGGGTTGTGGAACCGCGCGAGCATCGCCTCGGCGGTGCAGTCGCTGACCGGCCAGCCGTGCCAGACGCCGGCGAAGCAGTAGCCGCCGGTCGGGTCGAGCCGGTCGTGCTGCCGCTCGAGGCCGGTGCCGCGCCGGATCTGCTGGCTGGCGAGGAAGGCGTCGGCGCGCTCGAGGGGCGCGCTCACGTCCACGTGACCCGCGGCCGCCGCGAGCGCCTGGGCGGCGAACGCGGTGTCCCAGGTCGCGCTCCGGGCGCCGGCGATGCGCGCGCCCTCCTGCTCGTCCTCCCAGATCCAGCCCTCGAAGCCCTCGAGCCCCTTCACGAGGTCGGGATCCGACGGGTCGTTCGCGTGGAGCGCGAGGAGGCCGAGCATGCCGCTGACCGGGGAGATGCAGGTGTAGTGCGTCGAGCGGAGCTCGTAGCGGATCTTGTCGCGCAGCTCGCCGAGGAGCCTCTGCCGGAGGCCGTCGGACTTGGCCTGCTCGAAGCGGGTGAGGAGCCGGTAGCTCAGCTTCAGGAGCGGCCCCGGCGCGTCGTGCACGTCCCCCTCGCGGAGGGTCTCGCGCGCGGCGTCGAAGTCGATCTCGCCGTACGGCTGGAGGAAGATCTCGTCGCGCACGCAGCGGATGGTCGCGTTCGCCTCGCGCCGCACGCGCCCGCCGTAGAGCGCGGCCATGCCCATGTAGATGAGCCGGGTGTGGCAGTAGTAGCGGCTCGGGTGCACCGGCAGCCAGCGCGGCGTCGCCCAGAGCTCGGGCACCACCGGGTTGACGCCCTCCCAGGCGTAGAGATCGACGAGCGCGAGCCAGAGCTTGCCCCAGCTCGGGATGCCGACCGCGCCGCCCTCCTGACGGATGAACGCCTTCGCCTCGCGGATGAGCGCGTCGTCCTTGTCGACCCCGAGGAGCCGGGCCGCGACGTACACGAGCGTGGTGACGAAGAGGTAGGGCTCGCTCTTCTCGTGCAGGCCCCACGCGCCGCCGGGCAGCAACGTGTCCTCGAAGTGACGCAGGAGCAGCCGCCGACGCTCGGGATCGATCGGCCGGTCCATCACGTGCGAGGCGAGCACGTACTGCGCGGCGAGCATCGGGCACCAGACGACCTCCCCCTCGAAGGAGCCGTCCTCGGCCTGCTCGTTCACCAGCGCCTGGGCGCCGCGCGCGAGCGCGGTCTGGATCGACGACGCGCCGCCGCTCCGGGCGGGGAGCCCGACGACCTCGGCCTCGCCGGTGTGGTGCAGCGCGCCGAGGTAGCGCGTGGTGCCGCGCGCCTCGAGCTTCTCCGCGAAGGCGTCGGGCAGGAGATCGCTCCAGCCGAGCGCGCCGCCGACCATCCAGCCGATGCGCTCGAGCAGCGCCGAGCCGGTCCGGTGCGCGTGGCGCAGCTCGCCGCGGGCGCCGCTCTTCGCCACCCGGGCCGCGCTGGAGAGCATGACCCGGAGACACGAGCCGCCGAAGCGCAGCAGCCCCTCGTTCTCGCCGGCGATGTAGCTCATCGTGCGGAGCCGCTCGCCCGGATCGTCGCGCCACATGTTGTACATCGCGCGGCGGATGGCGACGCTCTCCGGCGCCTCGTCGGTCAGCACCTCGGCGAGCCCGATCGCGATCGCCTCGGGGAGGCGGGTGTCGCGGCGGCGCTTGCGCGCGAACGAGGCCGGCGAGCGGGACTCGGCGAAGGCCACGCCGTCGGCGATCGCGAGGCTCGGGCCGGCCGCGGTGAGCGGGTGCAGGCTGCCGGCGGCGTCGCCGACCCGCGCGATGCCCCCGCGGATCATGTTGCCGCGCGGCTGGATGCGGCCGTGCGACCAGGACGGCGCCCCGCGGCGCAGCGCCTCGGCGAAGGGCAGGGCGAGCTCCTCCGGCAGCGACGGCGCGTAGGCCTCGAGCAGCTGCACGCCGCCCTCGCGGGGCACGCGGAAGCCGAGCGGCACGTCGAGCGCCAGGCGCACGGTGGCCGGACCGACGCGGTGCGCGATCGCGACGCCGCAGCCGCCGACGAAGACGTGACGGAAGCCCTCGAAGGGCAGCGTCGCGCCCACCAGATCGAGGCTGGCGATGCGGTGCGTCGGCGGCCGCTCGATCGCGCCGAAGACGTAGCCGGCGCCGCGCTTGATCGGCTGCACGTCCGCGCCGGCGGCGAAGACGACGTGCTCGACCCGGGCGCTGCGCGGGCGGCCGCGCTCCTGCCAGGTGAGCGTGCCCGCGTCGACGCGGCTCGCGCGGACCGGCGAGCGGAGGGTCACCGCCTCGTCGGCGTCGCAGTGCTGCCGCAGCGTCTCGACCAGGAGGCCCTGCGGGAGCGAGAAGCCGAAGCGGCCCACCGAGTACGGCAGGACCACGGCCTCGGTGCCGTCCTCCGGGAAGAGCACGTAGCCCTTGCCGGTCGGGTAGCCCACGGGGGGCACGAGGTCGACGCCGAGGCCCTCGAGCGCGTCCATCGCGTCCGGATGGAGCCACGCTCCGACGTGCTGCGCGGCCGCCTCGTTCGGGTCGGCCTCGAGCAGGAGCACGCGCGCCCCCGCCTTCGCGCACGCCAGCGCGGTGGTGCACCCGGCGACCGACGCGCCGACGATCCCGACGTCGTACCGCGGCGTCATCACATGGCCGCCATCAGCTTCGCGGTGACCGACTGCACCATCGGCTGCTCGCCGATCGCGACCGCCCAGTCGAGCGCGTCGGTGCGCACCATCTTGCGGAAGACGCCGCCGCCCCAGAAGGAGAGCTGGAACGCCTTCTTGCACTCGCGCTCGTAGATCGCGCCCGCCTCCTGCTCGGCCACGCCGCGGCGGAGGATCGAGTGCACGGCCTCGGCGCCGAGCATGCCGGAGCGCATGCCCTGGTAGATGCCCTCGGCGGTCGCCGGGTGGGTCATCAGCCCGGACTCCCCGATCGCGACGCGGCCGGGCGCGGTGAGGCTGTCGATCTTGTAGCTCCAGACCACCGGGTGGCCCTTCCAGCCGCCGACCTGCGTCGCGTTGGCGAGGCGCTCGCCGTAGTACTTGTCGAGGAACTGCTGGAAGAGCTTCCGCGCGTGCTTCTTCTCGCCGGGCGGATCCTCGTAGGTGATGCCGATGTTCACCCGCGTCTCCGACTCCGGGAAGAGCCAGCCGTAGTAGGGCTCGATCATCCGGTCGAAGATCATCTCGACGTGGTGCGGCTTGAAGTCCGCGTCGTCCCACCAGCCCATGATCGCCTGGATGGTGCGGCGCGGCCGGAGCTCCGGCAGGCCGACGCGGCAGTGGCTGCCGCCGGCGATCAGGGTGTAGCGGGCGCGGACCTCGCGGCCGTCGCGGGCCTTGAAGCCGACCATGCGCCCGCCCTCCTCGATCGCCTCGGCGGCGTCGAAGTTGGGCAGGAAGCGCACGCCGCCCGAGACGGCCTTCTTCCAGAGGATGTGGTCGAGGGTGCGGCGGTGGCAGACCACGGCCTCGGCGACGTCGCCGGCCGACTGCCAGCTGTCGCGGCCGCCCGGCGTGACGATGCGGATGCCGCGGATCCAGTAGGCGTGGGGCTCGACCTCCTCCCAGATGCCGAGCTCCTTGAGCACCTTGATCCCCTTGGGGGAGATGCCGCTGCCGCAGGTCTTGTCGCGCGGGAAGTCGTGGCGGTCGACGAGGACCACGTCGTCGATCCCGAGGCTCGCGAGGTGCGCGGCCGCGGCGGTGCCGGCCGGGCCGGCGCCGATGATCGCCACCTCGGCGTCGTACGTCTCGGCCATGGCTCAGCTCCCGGTGGCCGCACGGGCGCGGCTCTCTTCGCTGCGCTCGGTGACCGGCGCCTCGGTGGTGCCCTCGCGGGCGGGGACGAGCCCGCGGCGCGCGAAGTCGGCGTAGGCCTCGTGCACGGCCTGGCGGATGCTCGTCGGCTCGTAGCCGAGCTCGCGGCGGGCCCGCTCGAAGCTGGCGCGGCGACGCTGGTTGAGGATCTTCACCGCGGCGGGGGTGAGGCGCTGCGGCTTCTTCGGGAAGAAGTTGCCGAGCACGAAGCTCGAGACCTCGGCCACCGGGGCCATCACGCCGACCGGCAGGCGGAGCTTCGGCCGCGGGTGACCGCTGACCTCCTCGAAGATGCCCATCAGCTCGTCCACCTCCACGTACTGGGTGGCGATGATGTACTTCTGGCCGGTCGCGCCGCGCTGGAAGCCGCGGATGTGCCCCTCGACGATGTCGCGCGCGGCGACGAACGAGAAGCCGCCCGGGATGTAGGCGGGCATCTTGCCGTTCGCGAAGTCCATGAGCGTCTGGCCCATGCGCGACGGCTTGTGGTCGTGCGGGCCGAGCAACGCGCAGCTCGTCACGATGACCGCGTCGAGGCCCTCGACGCAGGCCTTCAGCGTCTCGTGCTCGGTGAGCACCTTGCTGTGCACGTAGGGGAGCGAGTCGTCGAAGGGCCAGAACGGCATCGACTCGTCGCCGGCCACGCTCGGGTCGTCGAGGTCGTAGCCGGTCGCGCTGAAGCTGCCGGTCACGACGACGCGCTCGACGTTCGCCTCGCGGGCGGCGGCGAGCACGTTGCGGGTGCCGAGCACGTTGCTCTCCCACACCTCGCGGCGGATCTCGGGGGTCGGCTCCACGGTGGAGAGCTGCGCGGCCGCGTGGAAGACGTAGCGGCAGCCCTCGACCGCCGGCCCGAGCGCGTCGCGATCGCGGAGATCGCCGTACACGCGCTCGACCGGGAGGCCGTCCATCGCCGCGTTGTTCGAGCCCTCGCGGAGCAGCACGCGAACCCGCACGCCCTCCTCTTCGAGGAGCCGGTGCACCAGGTTGGCGCCGAGGTGTCCGGCCGCGCCGGTGACCAGGATCGTGCCTCCGAGCTCGTGCTCGATGGGTCGCAGCTCGCTCATCTCGTCCTCCTCGATCGTCTCGATCGGCGGCGTCGCCGGGGTGGGGGGGCGCTTCCTCGGCGCCCGGGCGGCGATCGCGATCGGGGCCGGCTCGGCCGCCCCCGCGCCGCGGATCTCGCGAATGACCGCGGCGGCGTGCCGCGCGTTGACCTGACCGGCGTCCGCGATGCGCTTGGCCACCTCGAGCACCTCGTGCTCGGCGGCGCCCGCCTCGATCGCGACGTTGCGGGCGTGCAGGCGCATGTGCCCGCGCTGGATGCCCTCGGCGGCGAGCGCCCGGAGCGCGCCCAGGTTCTGGGCGAGGCCGACCGCGGCGCAGAGCTTGGCCACGTCCTCGGCGCAGCTCGCCTGCGCGATGTCGCGGGCCACGGCGACGACCGGGTGCGACTTGGCCACGCCCCCGACGGTGCCCACCGCGAGCGGGATGGTCATGCGGCCCACGAGGTGGCCGTCCTCGACCCGCCAGCGCGCCATCGCGGTGTAGCGGCCGTCCTTGGCGGCGTAGGCGTGCGCGCCGGCCTCGACCGCGCGCCAGTCCTGGCCGAGGGCGATCAGCGCCGCGTCGACGCCGTTCATGATGCCCTTGTTGTGAGTGCAGGCGCGGTAGGGGTCGCGCTCGGCGAAGACGCTGGCCTCCTCGATGCGCTTGGCGAGCTCCTCGCCGTTGGCCGTGCCCTTGCCGTCGAGCAGCGAGAACGGGACCCGGCCCACCACCGTGACGGTGCGCTCGTCGGTGAGGTTCGAGAGGATGCGCAGCGCGACCCGGCCGCCGCTGAGCTCGGCCACCCGCGGCGCGATCCGCTCGCACATCGAGTTCACCGCGTTGGCGCCCATCGCGTCGCGCACGTCGACCGAGAGGTGCACGACGAGCATGTCGCCGCAGGGATCGTCCGCCTCGATACGCGGCAGCTCGCGGACCCGGATCGCCCGGGCGCCGCCGCCGGCCTTGGCGAGGCGGGGGTGCCCGGCGCTGGCGAGGGCGAGCAGCTCCTCCTCGGCCCCGAGGATCGCCTCGGTGGCCGCCTTCGGGTCCGCGACCTCCATGAGCTGGAGCTGCCCGATGACGCGCGGCTCGCTGCACTCCGCCTCGACGCCGCCGCCGGCCCGGAGGAGCTTGGCGGCGTAGGAGCACGCGGCGATGACGCTCGGCTCCTCGACCACCATCGGCGCGAGCACGTCGCGGCCGTCGATCTGCATGTTGACGCAGACGCCGAAGGGCAGACCGAACACCCCGAGGGCGTTCTCGACCATGCGATCGGCCTGGGCACCGGAGAGCCCGTCGTCGGGCTCGAGCCGACCGAGCGCGTCGGCGTCGAGGCCCGTGGCCCGCCGGATGCGCTCGCGACGCTCCTCGAGGGTGAGCCGGTAGAGACCGGAGATACTGCTCGTCACGTGAAAGCCTCCTCGGAGAAGGGCGGGCCTGCGCGTGCGCGCACCTCACCCCTCCCGGAACTGGGCGGCGACGCTAGCCGAAGACGGGGGCTCCGCGCAACGCGACGACGTGAGAGTTCAAAGTGCGAAAAAGGCTACGCACCCCGATGGAAAACGATCTCGACGTGCCAGGGAAAGCCCGACGCCGCGGACGCGTCCGATCCAGTGGACTTGTGTGGCGCCCCAGCGGGGCGAAGGCTCGATGAGAGGGAGCGGGGACGTCCCGATGGCGGGAGGTCAAGTTCTTCACCCCTCCGTCGATGTGAGGAGAGCCATGCATTCGATCCTGGTGGTGGACGACGACGATCTCGTTCGAAGGACGATCCAGCAGGTGCTCCGTCGCGCCGGCTTCGAGACCGTCGGCGCCGCGAGCGGGGTCGAGGCCCTCCGCATCGCCAAGAGCGAGTCCCTCAGCGTGGCCCTCGTCGACTACCGGATGCCCGGGCTCGACGGCCTGAGCGTGCTCGCCCGGCTCCGGGACGTGCAGCCCTCGATGGTGCGCCTGCTGGTCTCGGGCGCGCTGGACGTCGACGTGATGGTCGACGCGGTCAACCGCGGCGAAGTCGCCAAGATCATTCAGAAACCCGTGCACCCGAAGGACCTGGTGTCCGCGGTGCGCGAGGCGATCGACACCGCCGAGCGGGCCGGCCTCCGCTGGGCCCGGGCCCGCGACGCCGCCCACCGGGAGCAGGGGCGCGCGCTCGAAGCGCTGATCGCGCGGGACGGAATCTCCCTGGGCCTCCAGCCGATCGTGCGGGCCAGCGACCGGCGCACGGTGGCCTTCGAGGCGCTGCTGCGCTGCGACTGCGACGTGCTCACCGGGCCCGAGCAGGTGCTGGCGGCGGCCGAGGCCCACGGCGCGGTGCACGCGCTCGGTCGGGCGGTCGCCCACGCGGCGGCCCGCTGGCTCTCCCAGGTCCCGGCGCCGACCCAGCTCTTCCTCAACCTCCACCCGGACGAGCTGACCGACGCGGAGGCGCTGATGATCCGCATGGGCCCGCTGCGCGCGTTCTCGCGCCGGGTGGTGCTCGAGATCACCGAGCGCTCGTCGCTCATCGGCCGCCCCGGCTGGGCGGCCTCGGTGGGGCGCCTGCGCGAGGCGGGCTTCCGGATCGCGGTCGACGATCTCGGGGCCGGCGCGAGCTCCCTCGCCGCGCTCGCCGACATCGACCCCGACATCGTGAAGCTCGACATGAGCCTCACCCGCGATCTCGACCGCGAGCCCCGCAAGCAGCGCCTGGTGGATCTGCTCTGCCGCTTCGCCTCCACCACCGGCGCCCAGGTGGTCGCCGAGGGCATCGAGACGGTCGGGGAGTCGCAGGCCGCCGCCGGCCTCGGCGTCGACCTCCTCCAGGGCTGGTACCTCGGCCGCGCCGAGACCGACCCGGGCCGGGTGATGCGCTACGCGACCGCCGACGAGCTCCCCTTCTCGGCCCGCCGGGTCAGCGGCATGCGCACCAAGGCGCTGCGGCTGATCACGAGCGACGACGACGACGAAGCCCAGACCGGGTGAGCGTGCTTCACGCCGCCCCCGGCCCTGGCACGGGCTGACACGGCCGAGAGGCATGCGCCCGGCGCGGCACGCGGTTCGCAGTCGCCGCCGGCATGCGTGCTCACTTGGCTTTCACCTTGCTCCTCCTCGCGTCCGGCTGCGGCACCCTCCGCTCGCAGCTCGTGCCTCTCCCCGCCAACCCCACGCCGGCGCCCTCTCGCGGTCGCGTGGAGGTCCGGGGTCGGGTCCTGGTCCAGACCGACGTCGAGCCGTCGACGGCCTCCGGCAGCGCCGCGGTCTACGTGCCCCGCGCCCAGATCGAGGGCGCGGCCGGCATCCGGCTGCACGAGCACTTCACGATGCGCGTCCACTACGGCTCGTTCCTCGACGCCGGCGCGCTGCGGGTCAGCCGCGACCCGCATCGGCCGCCGGGCCTCGCCGGCTGGTACGGGCTCGCGGATCCGACGCTCACCCTCCCCCTGGACCACGGCCGCACCCTGCTCGCCGCCGGCCTCGAGGGAGGCTTCGCGATCCTGCCGATCCGGTGGGAGGAGGCCGTCTTCAGCGACTGCACCGACTCCTCCGGCGAGGTCGTCCCGTGCTCCGGCCCGGAGAGCGACGAGCTCCGGGTGAACTTCCTGGTGGGCGCCAACCTCTCGGCCTCGCGCTGGCTCGGCGAGGCGGTCCGCCTGACCGGCACCCTGGGCGTGCGCAGCCAGCCCAGCCTCGACACGGCCTTCGGCCAGCCGGCGACGTCGGTCCTCGGGCACTTCGTCGTGGCGGTGGGCGCCGAGGCGCGGCTCCAGATGACCGACGAGGTGAGCCTCGCGCTCGAGGGACAGTGGATGTGGATCGACGCGCCCTACCTCCTCTACCCGACGGTCGGCCTCTCGATCGGCGGCACCTTCGGCCCGGGCCCCGGCGAGGACCCGCGAGACGCGTCCACCTGGATCACGGACGGCGAGCTCGCGGCCCCCGCTCCGACCACCCCGTGAAATTCGGGAGACGAGGGGAGCCCCGTCGGGCACAATCGCCGCCTCTCATTCTCCCGAGGTACCGATGAAGACGAAGCTAGCGAAGGGTCTGCGCATCGCCGCGGCCTGGATGATCCTCGGCGCCATCATCGCTTGTGGTGGTGACGACGACGACGACGCCCCGCCGGTGGCCCCGACGCCCACCGCGCCGGTGCAGCCCCCGACCCCTCCCCCGACGCAGCCGGCCACCGGCCCCCAGCCCGGCTCGGCCACGCCGAACGTGTCGCTCACCCCGGGCTTCATGCCCGACCCGCAGACCGCCCAGGGCACCGCGGGCGGCTCGACCATGGCGAACAGCTTCGATCAGAACTGCAACGCCGGCCGCATCCCGGCCCAGCCGCAGCACAACGTCACCCTGACCAGCAACTTCAACAACCTGCGCGTCATGGTGAACTCGGCGCACGACACCACGCTCGCCATCCGCGGCCCGGACGGCACCTGGCGCTGCAACGACGACGGCAACGGCACCGGCCTCGACCCGCTCATCGTCGGCCAGTTCAACGCGGGCACCTACGCGGTCTACGTCGGCACCTTCACCGGCAACACCGAGGGCTACACCATCGGCTTCTCCGAGCTGAACAGCGTCATGCCGAGCAGCCTGCCGGAGCCCCCGGCCCAGTAAGACCGACGTCAGCTCGAGGTCTTGACCCAGGCCTCCTCGGCGGGCTCCGCGCCCTCGGGGAGGCCTTTCACGATCAGGGTCAGCGGCGGCTCGGTCGCCTGGAACGCGCTCCCCCACGCGAGGTCGACGACCTTGGCCTTCGCCGTGCCCTCCTGGAGCTGCAGCTCGATCTCGTCCCCGGGCCCCACGTCGCCCTCGTAGCCGTCGCGCAGCACGACGAGCTGGGTGTCGTTGAGCCGATAGACCTGGCGCACGGTGGCGCGAAACGGAGCGCTCATCCGTCCACGGTACCAGGGCCGAGGGTCGCCGTGAACGCCCCCGCGACCCGGACCCGTCACGCCGACAACCTCCTTGCCATGCAGGTACGAAGCTTGCGTCGGCGCAGCGGTCATGGCGCGACCGCTCCCCCTCCTCGCCGCCCTCGTCTTCGCGACCGGGTGCCACTCCGCCCACGAATTCGCGGGCGCCGACGCGGGCGAGCCGGACGCCGGCTGCGCGCCGGCCGCCTGCCTCGACGAGGGCGTGTGCCGTGGCGCGGTGCCTCGCTGTGTCGAAGGCGCCTCCACCTGCGACTACGGCCGCGACCATCAGTCGGTCGAGACGGCCTGCGACGGCCTCGACAACGACTGCGACGGGGAGACCGACGAGGGCTGCGATTGCCGGCACGGGGAGGAGCGGTCCTGCGGCGAGGCGATGGGCGAGTGTCTGCCCGGCGTGGAGCGCTGCCGGGACGGCGCGTGGAGCGCGTGCGTCGGGGCGGTCGTCCCGACGGCCGAGGTATGCAACCGCCGGGACGACGACTGCGACGGCGCCATCGACGAGACCTGCACCTGTCGGGAGGGCACCTCGCAGCGCTGCGGCCTCGAGGTCGGGGCCTGCGAAGGCGGCGTGCAGCGCTGCCTCGACGGCGCGTGGGGCGCCTGCGAGGGCGCCATCCACCCCGAGACCGAGACCTGCGACGGGACCGACGAGGACTGCGACGGCGTGGTGGACGAGGAGCTCGTCGGCCCGGTCTGCCCCCTCTCCGCCGGCGTCTGCGGCGACGCGCGCGCGACCTGCCGCGGCGCCCTCGGCTTCGGGGCGTGCGGCCACGACGAGTACGGCGCCGACTACGTCGAGGACGAGGCGAGCGGCGGGCGATGCGACGGCCTCGACGACGACTGCGATGGTTTCGTCGACGAGAGTTGCCCGGGCGGCGCGCCGCTGCTCACCGGCCCCGAGGATCTCCAAGCCCCGTCGGTGTCGGGCTCCCGGGTCGCCTACCTCTCGAACGAGCACGGCAACGCCGACGTCTTCGTCTTCGATCTGGCCACCGGCCTGAAGACGCGGCTCACCGCCACCCCCGAGGACGAGGGCCCGCCCACCCTCGGGGGCGACGTCGTGGTCTACACCCGCGGCGCCGGCAGCGCCTCGCGCGCCCTCCGGTTCGATCTCTCGACCGGCGTCGAGACCCCGCTGTCGACGGTGGAGAGCGACGGCCCGACGGTGAGCTCGGGGATCGTCGTCTGGTCGCAGGAGAGGGACGGCAGGCGCGACCTGATGGTCGACCTCGGAGGAGCGGTTCCACTCCACAATCCACACGGTCTCCCTGGAAACCAGGTGTCACCAGCCCTCGTTCAGGGCGCGCGTTTCGCCGTCTATCTGAGCGACGCGACCGGCGCGGCGCTCCCGCACTACGCGGAGTGGGGAGAGCACTTCCACTACTACGAGGTCAGCTACAGCATGCCGATCTGGGACGCGACGCCGCCCATCCACAACCTCGCCGGGGACTGCTGGACCGACGGCGCCCGGGTCGGCGGCGGCGCCCCCGCGGAGACCGCCGACTGGGAGGTCCACTGCGCGCGCTGGGACGGCCTCTACGTGCGCGGGACCGAGGTGTGGGCGAGCGGGCCCGGCGCGCAGATCGTCGAGAGCCGCGGCTCGATCCACGTCGGCTACCGCAGCTTCGAGCGCGGCAACTGGGACGTGGGCATCGGCCAGCGCGGCGGCCCGGGCGTCCTGATCACCGACCACCCCGCCGAGCAGCGCCACCTCGTCTCCGAGGGCGAGCTGCTGATCTGGCAGGACCGCCGCAGCGGCACCTGGGACCTCTACTTCACCCGTCGCCCCCGCCCTTGAGGAGAATGATGCAGCCCCCCTCCCTTCAGTCCCGACTTCCGCTCGAGCGCGGCACACGAGTTGCGCAGGCCACCGCCATGCGCACCTTCTCGCTCCTCGCCATCGGCATGGCGCTCGGCGCGTGCAACGCCCCCGACATCGACGATCCTGGCCCCGACGCCTCGTCGACGCAGGACGCCTGCCCGGACCCCCAGCCCGAAGAGCCGCGGTGCGACGGCCTCGACGACGACTGCGACGGCCGGGTGGACGAAGGCTGCGAGTGCGCGGCCGGGGCGGAGCGCCGGTGCGGCTCGAACGAGGGCACCTGTCGCCCGGGGACGCAGCGCTGCGGCGCCGACGGGCGCTGGGGTGACTGCGAGGGCGGCGTCGCCCCGGCCGACGAGACCTGCGACGGGCGCGACGAGGACTGCGACGGGCGGGTCGACGAGGCGGTCCCGAGGGCCGCCTGCGAGCCCGCGGTCGGGGTGTGCGCCGGCGCGGTCGCGGAGTGCGTGGACGGGCGGCTCGAGTGCGTGGGCGGGCCCGCCTACGAAGCGACCGAGGCGCGGTGTGACGCGCTCGACAACGACTGCGACGGGGCGACCGACGAGGGCTGCGCCTGCGTCGACGGTGAGGCGCGGCCCTGCGGCACCGACGTCGGCGCGTGCGCGCCCGGGTCCCAGCGCTGCGTGGACGGGGCGTGGGGCGCGTGCGAGGGGTCGACCGGGCCCGCGGCCGAGCGCTGCGACGGCGTCGACGACGACTGCGACGGCGACGTCGACGAGGACGTGTCGGGGCCGCGCTGCGGTGGCGTCGGCGTCTGCGGGGCCGCCACTCGGAGCTGCACCGACGGCGCCTTCGGGCCGTGCGGGGCGGAGGAGTGGGGCCCGGACTACACGCCGGCCGAGACCGACGCGCTCGCCTGCGACGGCCTCGACAACGACTGCGACGGCCGGGTCGACGAGGCCTGCGTCGACGGCCGGCCCCTGCTCACCGCTTCGTGGGATCTCGTCGCCCCCGCCGTCTCGGGCGATCGCGTCGCCTTCCTCTCGAACGAGCACGGCAACTTCGACGTCTTCGTGCACGACCTGGCGGCGGGGACGACGACGCGCCTGACCGACACGCCGGAGGACGAGGGGGAGCCGTCGATCGGGGGCGACCTCGTGGCCTACGCGCGGGGCGTCGGCGCGGCGCGGCGCGTCTATCGCTACGACCTCGCGACCGGCGCCGAGATGGAGCTGGGGAGCGGGGAGAGCGACGACCCCACCGCACGCGGCGGCCACGTCTTCTGGAGCGAGCGACGAGGAGGCGACTGGGACCTGATGGTCCACGGCGCACACATCGCGCGCGCCACCGGCGCCTCGACGTCTCCCATCCACTTTCCCGGCGGGAGAGGGTACGACCAGAGAGCCTTCACCCACGGGCAGAGCAGCATTCCGACGCTGCTCTATCTGTCCGACGACTCGGGGACCCCTCGCATCCACTACACGGACTGGAGCGAGGCCTTCACCTACTACTCGTTCGCGACACCGAACCACGTGCCGCTGAGCCACGACACGCCGCCGGTCTTCAGCCTGGCGGGCAACTGCTGGAGCGACGGCGCCCGGGTCACCGGTCCGGCGCCCTCGGAGACGTCGGACTGGGAGGTCTTGTGCACCTGGTTCGACGTGCTGAGCCCTCAGCCGCCCACCACCTGGGCGAGCGGGCCGGGCGCGCAGATCGTAGAGAGCCGCGGCTCGATCCATGTCGGCTACCGCAGCTTCGAGCGCGGCAACTGGGACGTGGGCATCGGCCAGCCCGGCGGACCGGGCATCCTCGTCACGCGTCACCCGGCCGAGCAGCGCCACCTCGTCTCCGAGGGCGAGCTGTTGATCTGGCAGGACCGCCGCAGCGGCTCCTGGGACCTCTACTTCACCCGTCGCCCGCGCCCTTGAGGAGCGCGCGGAGGCGTCGGCCCCAGGGGTCGTCGGGGATCGACGCCGGGTCGACGAGGCTCGCGAGGACGGCGCGGGGGGCGGCGTCGGGGAGTTCGGGCTGGGGGGCGTTCGGGGCGTCCTCTCGGGGGCCGAGCGCGGCGATGGCGGCGGAGACGCGGGACACGCGCTCCTTGTAGGGGAGCGCGGCGAGGGTCGCCGCCTCGATCGGCGCGCCGAGGAAGACGTCTTGGCGCGCCATGCCCACCGGGAAGTCGCGCTTGAGCTCGCCCTCGCGCGGGAGGCCGCCGGTGAAGCGGACGGGGACGACCGGCAGGCCGCGGGCGATCGCGAGGTCGAGGGGCACGCCGCTCATCGGGCCGAGGGGCTGGCCGGCCGACGTCGCGCGGGTGCCCTCGCCGTGGAGGAAGATCGAGCGATCGGTGGGCACGCTCTCGAGGAGCGCGGGGAGCGCCGCCGGGTCGCCGCGGTCGAAGTAGCGGGTGAGCTCCGGCTCGGTCACGTACGGGTGCGCGAAGAGCCAGGCGAGCAGCTCGCCGTACCAGCTCTCGCGGTGCTCGGCCTTGGCGAGGGTGACCATCGGCACGCCGCTGATCGCGCCACCGAGGAGCGAGAACATCAGGGTCTCGATCGCGGTCTGGTGGTTGGCCACGTAGAGCGCCGGCCGGCCGCGCAGGGCCCGGACGTCGGCGACGTGGACCTCGCCGACGAAGCGATCGAAGAGGCCGAGGTAGACGTCCTCGCCGAGCCAGTCGCCCACGCCGAGGAAGCGGCGCCAGAAGGCGCGCACGCCCTCGCGCGAGGCGGCGTCGATCGCGGTCGTGCCCAGCGTCGCCTCGTAGATGCGCTTGCCGTCGACCCAGAAGGAGGCGTCAGCCTCGATGCGGCGACCTTCGATCTTCGTCGTCGCGAGGGTGACGGCGACGCGCTCCGCGGTGGGGCGGACCTGGCCGCGGTACTTCCAGCGGTGCGGGCCGTCGAGCGGGCTGAAGTCGGGCGCGACCATGCCGTCGGTCAGGCCCTTCTCGGCCGCCACCAGGCGCAGGAGCTGGTGCATCGCCTCGAGGCCGAGCGAGCCGGGCTGGACCGGGTCCTGGAAGAAGTGCGCGCGGAAGAACCAGTCGCCCGGATCGACCGGGCGCTCGGCCCGCGCCTCGCCGAGGCCGGAGACGTCGAGGTAAGGCACCTCGGAGAGCAGCTCCAGCCGGCCGCGGCCGGGCAGCGGGTGGGTGGGCGCGCCGCCGGTGGCCTCGAACAGGCGGCGATGCGTGTCGCCGATGGGCAAGCCGGCCTGCGCCTCGAAGGCGGCCTCCGGGAAGAAGCCGAAGACCGTCTTCAGGCGCAGCACCTCGGTGTCGCCCGCGCGGGTGACGACGTCGAAGGAGACGATCGACATCGCGGCGGTGTCGCTCACCGAGGTCAGCGTGGCCGTGGTCGTCAGGCGCTCCGCGCTCGGGAGGACCTCGGCGAGGGCCTCGCCCTCCCCGTCCAGGTTGCGGAAGCGGACGTCGACCTCGCGCCCGAGCGCGCAGCCGCTCGCGGTGGCCAGCCAACCGCAGGGCTGGAGCGCGACCTCGAGCAGCACCGCGTACGGCATGCTGCGCCCGCCCTCGAAGTACCAGGCGTCGGGCGGGACGTCGTACTCGACCTCGACCGAGGGGCCGGGCTTCTTGGTCCACGCCTCGCCTTCGAAGCGGGTGACCCGGCTGACGAAGTGATAGGGCGGGCCGGGGAGCCGCGGCGGGCGCCGGACGCCGTCGTACGCGGCGTAGCGCGGGCCGAAGGCGGCGGACGGAGGGCCCCACGCCGAGCAGAGCATCGCGGCGCGGTCGAGCACGACTCCGTCGAGGGTCGCGGCGGGGCGGTCGTCGCTCGGGAGCGTGAGGCTGCTGACCGGGAAGTCGGGCACGAGCTGCAGCCCGAAGCGCCGCGCGTGGAAGGCCTTGAGGCCGTCGACGGTGCAGAGCAGGTCGGCGTAGAGCTTGGGCTCCGGGCCGTCGTGCACCTCCTCGACGAAGACCTCGTAGACGAGCTCCTTCGAGGTCGGCGTGACCTGACCGCGGCAGATCATCTGGTAGGTCTCGTCAGGGATGGGCTCGAAGCGCCAGCCGTCCCGGTCGAGCGAGTAGCCGAGCCCGATCAGGTGGAAGGCCATCGCCTGGAGGCAGCCCTCGAGCATGAGGGTGCCGGGCATGCACGGGTCCTCGTGGAAGTGCCCCTCGAAGAACCAGTCGTCGGGCGCGATGCGGGTGGTCGCCTTCAGGTAGCCGCGGCCCCAGGGCCCGCCGCGCGGCGCCCACGCGTCGACCCGCCCGAGGAACCGCTTGTAGCCGGCGGCGATGCTCGGGGTGCGGACGTGGTAGCGGGTGGCCTCGAACCCGGCGCCGAAGCAGCCGACGACGTCGCCGCGGCTCAGGGCCTCGAGCGCCGCGTCGTCGAAGGAATCGCGGGCGCACTCGACGGCCGGCGGATCGAGGCGGGCGTCCGGCTCGATCTCCTGCTCCTCGGGCGACCAGATCACGCCGGCCGACTCGGCGAGCTCGGCCTCGGTGAAGAAGCCGGCCTGCCCGCTCCGCACGGTGAGCGCGGGCTCGCCGCCGACGTGGCAGTCGTAGTGAAAGAAGAAGAGGCGCACGTCGCCTTGCTTGGCGTGGCCGTCGATGTGGATGTCGTAGGAGAGCGTCTCTCCGACCTTCGGCGGCGAGCGGTGCCAGGTGAGCTTGCACCCGAGCAGGCGGTAGGCGCGCTCGCCCCGGTTGAGCAGGTCGGCGCCGAGCCAGCTGATGAGGAAGAGGTCCGCCTGGCCGCTCTCGATCATCAGCCCGGGCGGCATGCGCCCGTTGTCGAGGTACCAGGCGTCGGCGGTGACGTCGGTCTCGGTCCAGACGGTGCCCTTGCCCTGGCTCGCCGGCTCCCCCACCAGCCCGGTGACCCGGTCGGCCATCAGGAGCGGCGCCTTCGGCATCCGGCACTGCACCCGGTAGCCGTCCTGCGGCGCGAAGCGCTCACCGAAGATCTCGCTGATGCGGCCGCCGGCGTGGATCTCGAGCGCCGCCTTGTCGAAGGTCGGCCCCTCCGGCGCGGGCGGCGGGGTGGCCGGCGCGAGCCCGCGGGAAGGCTCGCGCGACGGCGGCGCCGGCGTGGGCGGAGTCGGCGGAGTCGGCGGCGTCGGCGGAGTCGCGCTCGGAGTCGGCGGCGCGCTGACAGTCGCGGTCGGAGGCGGCGGCGCGGTCGGAGGCGGCGGCGCGGTCGGAGGCGGCGCGGCCGGAGGCGGCGTGGGCGCGGAGCGCGGCGGCGCGGCGCTCGGAGGCATGACCACGGCCCCGCCGAGCAGGGCCTGGAACGCGCGCGCTCGGGAGGCGAGGAACTCCTCGTGCAGCCGCTGCTGGGTGGCCAGGAACTCCGCGTGGGTCGCCGCGAGCTGCGCCTGGTGCGCCTGGAGCTGGGCGAGCAGCGGATGATCCCCGCTCACCTGGGCCGCGGTCGGCGCGACGGGGGCGGCGGCGGCCGCGGGCGGCTCGAGCCGGGTCGTCAGCGTGTCCGCCTGCGGGACATCGACCCAGCGCGGATCGGCGGCCGGCAGGGAGGGCGCGCGGGGGAGCGTCGAGGGCGGCTCGAGCAGGCTCGGCGGGTGCGCGGGCAGCTCGAGGTGACGGCGGGCCGGCGGCGCGACCAGCGGCGGGTCGTCGCTCTCGGGGTCGGGCCGCAGCGACACGCGCGCGCGCTCGCCGCCGAGGCTCTCGAGGTGAAGCGTCGCCGCCCGGCCCTCGAGCGCGAGCGCGGTGAGCTCGAGCAGGCCGCGGGCCGCGTGGGCGTGACCGAGCTGGCGGCCGAGGCGCGCGCCGACCCGCTCGCGGGGCTCGTCGTCGATCACCGAGAGGATCGGGCGCCCCTTCTCGCGGGCCACGTCGAGGCGCTCGAGCACGAGCACCACGGCGGCGTCGCCGGGCGGATCCTCGACGCCCACGGCCGCGGCGGCGGAGGCGTGCACCGGCTCGACCGAGAGCTCGACCGCGCCGACGATCGCCGTCTCGAGCTCGCCGGCCCGGAGCGCGCGCGCCGCGATCTCGAGCGCCCGGATCCCGCTGAGCGCGTCGGCGCTCACCGTGTAGCTGGGCCCGCGCACGTCGAGCTGCGCGTTGAGGCGGTTCGCCGGGATGTTGGGCATCGTGCCGAGCACGCCGGCCGACTTCAGCACCGGCGCGAAGCGGGCCTCACCCTCGCGCCAGCGCGCCCCGTAGCGGGCGATCTCGCTGTCGCACTGCATGCCGACGAGCACGCCGGTGCGCTCGCGATCGAGGTCGGCGGGCACGGCGTCGAGCGCCGCCGCGAGGATCATCGTCTGCTGGGCGAGCGCCGCCTCGAGGTCGGCGGGCGGGCTCTTGAGGCCCTCGAGCGGCAGGCGGACGCGGTCGGCGCGGCGGCTCCCGCGGCCGGTCGCGAGCGCGTCCCGAAGCGCCTCGGCCGACTCCAACGTGCCGACCCGCGCCCCGACCCCGACGACGGCGATCGGCGCAGCCTCGATCGTGTGCCGCTCGGTTGCCCGACGCGTTGGCGGAGCCTCGGCCTCGACGATCAGGTGGGCGTCGTTGCCGCCGAAGCCGAAGGCGCTGATCGCCGCCCGACGCGGGCCGGTCCACGGCTCGGGCTCGCGCACCACCCGGAGGGGCGCGTCGGCGAGCGCGTCGGTCACCCGGTCGAGGTGCGGGGTCGGCGGGCGCAGGCCGTGCTCGAACGCGCCGAGCACCTTGAGCAGCCCGGCCGCGCCGGCGGCGGTGATGAGGTGGCCGAGGTTCGCCTTGAGCGATCCGATCGGCACCTCGCCGGCGCCCGCGAAGACCTGGCTCGTGCTCCGGATCTCGGCCGCGTCGCCGACCGGGGTGCCCGTGGCGTGACACTCGATCCACGCGATGTCGGCGGGCGAGAGCCCCGCCTGCGCGTAGGCGGCGCGCATCGCCCGGACCTGCCCCTCCTCGGAGGGCGCGAGGAAGCCGCGAGCCCGGCCGTCGTTCGCGAGGCCGACGCCGCGGATCACGCCGAGCACCGGCCGCCCCTCGGCGCGCGCGTCCTCGAGGCGCATGAGCGCCACCACCGCCGCGCCCTCGCCCGGCACGAGCCCGTCGGCCTCGGGGTGGAAGGGGCGGCTGCGGCCGGTCTTGCTGAGCGCGTCGAGGGCGCAGAAGCCGACGTGGATGAAGAGGTCGTCGCTGCAGTTGACGGCGCCCGCGAGCATGACGTCGGCCGCGCCGTCGTGGAGCGCCTCGCAGGCGAGGCGGATGGCGTAGAGGCTCGAGGCGCAGGCCGCGTCGAGGCAGAAGCTGGGCGCGCCGGCGAGCTGGAGCGACCGGGCGAGCTCGACCGCGGGCTGGCTGGAGTGGAAGCGCTCGCGGGGGTCGACGTCCTGAGGGCGGCCGAGCCAGAGGTTCTCCGCGTAGCGCGCGTGGGCCACGCTGGGGAAAGACAGGTTGCCGAGGACGACGCCGCCCCTGCGACCCGGCTCGAGCCCCGCCTCGGCGAACGCCTGCCGCCCCGCCGCGAGCGGCCAGGCGAACACGGGGTCGCGGTCCCCGGCGGGGAAGTCGCGCACGTAGCCGCCGCGATCGGACCAGGCGCGGTCGGCGCTCTGGCGCGGATCCGAGGTGAGGATGCGCGCCGGGTCGACCCGCCAGCGCCCCTCGGGCACGGAGCCGAGCGCGTCTCGCCCCGCGGCGACGAGGTCCCAGAGCGCGGCGGGGGCGCTCGCGCCGGGCAGGACGCAGCCGCGGCCGACGATCGCGATGGGGTCGAAGCTCATCGCAGCTCTCGAATGTGCGAAGCGGGCACGGGCATGGGCACGGGCAAGGGCACGGGGAGCCGACGCGCGCGTCGGCTCATCGCCAGAGATGGGTCTCGACGCCTCGGAGCTCGGCGAGGGGCTCGCCGTCGGCGTCGACGAAGGTGACGTCGCAGCGCGCGCGGCCGCTCGCCGCGTCCTGGCCGTGCACGAGGGCGCGGACCTCGCCGTCGATCGGGCCGGGGCGGTACACGTGCAGGGCGTCGAGGCCGGTCGGGAGCGTGTCTCCGCCGAGGCGGCGCTCCGACCAGAGCACGGCGAGCTGGAGGCCGCCGTCGAGGAGCGCGGGGTCGACCTGCCAGCCGTCGCCGCGCCAGCCCACCGCGGGCATGCCGACGAGCGTGCCGGCCGCGCCGGCCTCGCCGATGCCGTCGAGGGCGCGGATGACCTGGAAGCGCTCGCCGTGGAAGAGGCAGCCGCCGTAGAGCGGGCCGGGGCGCGCGCTCATGTCGGCGGGCGCGGGGCGCGGCGCGGCGCCGGCGGGGAGCTCGGGCAGCAGATCGAGCTGCGCCCGGTAGTGCAGTCCGTCGGCGCTCGCCAGCTCGGCCGCGTAGGTGGCGCCGTGCCCGTTCGAGAGCAGCGACAGCCCGATCTCGAAGACCTGCCCCTCGTCGAAGCGGGTCAGCGGCACGCCGCGCAGGACCTTCACCTCGCGGCAGCGCGCCATCGCGAGGTCGGGCCGGAGCGCCCTCGCCGCGCGGGCGAGGTGCTCGAGCACGAGCGCGACGGGGAGCACCGGGACGTCCTTGACCGTGTGATCGGCGAGCTCGGGGTGCGAGTCGCGCGAGATCCGGAAGGCGAAGCGGGCCTGCCGATCCTCACCGCGCGCGAGCGGCGCGCCGAGCACCACGAGCGGCGCCTCGGCCGGGTCGGAGAGCGCCTCGCGGGCGAAGGCGCGGGCGCCCTCGTCGAGGTCGATGAGCGAGACGCCCTGGGCGGCGAAGTGCGCGGCGAGCTCCGGAGTGACCATGCCCCCGGCCCACGGGCCCCACGCGATCGAGCGGACCCGGGCGTCCGGGCGCTTCGCCTTCTCGGCGAGCGCGAGCGCGTCGAGCGCGGCGTTCGCCATCGCGTAGTCGCTCTGGCCGACGTTGCCGAAGCGCGCCGCCACCGAGCCGAAGAAGAGCAGGCTCGAGAGCGGGTCGCCGGCGAGGGCGTCGGTGAGCGCGCGCGCCCCGTCCGCCTTGGTGCCGTAGACCCGCGCGAAGTCCTCGTCGGTCTTGTCGACGAGGTGCTTGTCGGCGAGCACGCCCGCGCCGTGCACGAGCATGGTGAACGGGCCGAACGCCCCGCGGGCCTCGTCGAGCGCGGCCCGGACCGCGGCCTCGTCTCCGACGTCGACCGCAGCGTAGCGCGCCTCGGCGCCGGCCTCGCGCAGCGCGGCCAGGGTCGCCCGCACCTCGCGGCCAGCCCGCACCCGCCGCGCCTCGCCGCGGAGCGCGCGCGGGCTGAGCGCCTCGCCGCGGCCGCGCGCGTCCTCGAGCAGCGCCGCCTCGAGCGCGTCGTCGGCGACGCCGCGCGTCACCTCGCCCTCCTCGGACAGCGCGGTGCGGCCGAGCAGCAGGTAGCGGCCGCCGACCTCCTTCGCGAGCGCGACGAGGCAAGCCGCGGTGACGCCTCGCGCGCCCCCGGACGCCACGACCACCGGCGGCTCGACCCGGGCGGCGGGCGCCACCGACTCGGCGCGCGTCACCCGCGGGACCCGGCGGCCCCCGTCGAGGCGCACCTCGCTGGTCACGCCGCCGAAGGCGATCTCGTCGGCGACGCGCTCGAGGTCGTCGGTGCCGACGATGGCCCGCGCGGTCAGCGCCGGGTGCTCGAGCCGGACGGTCCGCGCCAGCCCGGCCGCGCCGGCGTCCACCGGCTGCACGAAGTAGAGCGCGGCGCTGCCGGGCGCGTGCTCCCGGGCGAAGCGGAAGGTCTCGGCCGCGTCGCTCGACACGAGCACCGCCGCGCGACCGGGGGCGTCCACCCGCGCCTCGAGCCCTCGGCGCCGGAGCGCGTCGGCCAGCGCGGGCGCGCCGTACACGCCGATCGGCCCGTCGAACACGCTGCGCGCGGCGAGCCCGGGGAGCGGCGCGTCGACCCAGCGCACGACGAAGCGCGCGGGGGCCTCGGCCTTCACCTTCGCCTCGCCGGCGCTCGCGACGCCTGCCGCGGCCGCAGTGGCAGTGGCAGCGGCGGGGGCCGAGGCGTCCGAGCCCTGCAGGACTTCGGTGATCTCGGCCAGGGTGCGCAGCTTGCCCAGCATCGCCGGGTCCAGCTCGGGCAGCTCCGGTGCCCGCTCGCGCAGCGCCGCCAGGATCTCCACCCGCTTGATCGAGTCCACCCCGAGGTCCGCCTCGAGCTCCATCGACGGGCTCAGCATGTCCGCCGGGTACCCCGTCTTCGCCGACACCACCTCCAGCATCAGCGCCGCCAGGTCGCGGGCCGGCGCAGCCGCGGGAGCGGGAGCAGCCGCAGTGGGAGTGGCAGCGGCGGCGGGCGCCGCGTCCTGCAGGACCTCGGTGATCTCGGCCAGCGTGCGCAGCTTGCCCAGCTTCGCCGGGTCCAGCTCCGGCAGCTCCGGCGCACGCTCACGCAGCGCCGCCAGGATCTCCACCCGCTTGATCGAGTCCACCCCGAGGTCCGCCTCGAGCTCCATCGACGGGCTCAGCATGTCCGCCGGGTACCCCGTCTTCGCCGACACCACCTCCAGCATCAGCGCCGCCAGGTCGCGGGCCGGCGCAGGAGCGGGAGCGGGAGCAGCGGCAGGGGCAGGGGCAGGGGCCGCGGGCGCCGCCTCCTCGAGCACCTCGGTGATCTCGGCCAGCGTGCGCAGCTTGCCCAGCTTCGCCGGGTCCAGCTCCGGCAGCTCCGGCGCCCGCTCGCGCAGCGCCGCCAGGATCTCCACCCGCTTGATCGAGTCCACCCCGAGGTCCGCCTCGAGCTCCATCGACGGGCTCAGCATGTCCGCCGGGTAACCCGTCTTCGCCGACACCACCTCCAGCATCAGCGCCGCGAGGTCGCGGGCCGGCGCGGCGGGCTGCGGCGCGGGGGCGGCGGCCACCGGCGCGGCCATCGGCGCGGGCGGCGGCGCGGCCACCGGCGCGGGCTGCGGCGCGGGCGCGGTCATCACCGGGGCGGGGCGGGGCATCTCGGGCAGCCCGACCGGCGTGGTCGACGCGCCGCCCATCATCGCGGCGAGCGCGCTCATCGTCGCCTCGTTCGAGCGCAGGAACGCGGCGTGCGCGTCGGCCACCGAGCGCTGGTAGGCGGCGTGCGCCTCGGCGGCGTGCCGCTGGCTCTCGAGGAAGACCTGGAGCGCCTCGTGGCTCGGCGCCGCGGCGACGCTGGGCGCCGCGGGGGGAGCCGGCGCCGGATCCGGCGCGGCCGCGCTGGGAGCCTGGCTCGCGGGCGCCGGGCGCTCGGGCGCGAGCCGCGGCGCGTCCTCCTTCGGCGCCGCGTTCGGCGGGGGCAGCGCCGACGCGCCGCCGGCCGGCGGGTACGGCTTGCCCACGTTGGCGCCGCCCACCGAGATCGTCATGCGCGGCGACGCCTCGACGCGGGGATCGCTCGGCGCCCGCTCGCCCCGCCAGAGCGCCTCGAAGTCGAGCCCGACGCCGGCCGCCGCGAGCTGACCGAGGCCGGCCCAGAACGCCGAGAGATCCGACGCGCCCTTGCGGTCGAGCGCGATCGCCCGGTGCGGCGCGCCCTTCAGGATGCGGCTCACCAGCCCGGTGAGCACCGAGCCCGCGCCGACCTCGACGAAGACCCGCGCGCCCGCCGCGTGCATCGCCTCGATCTGCTCGACGAAGCGCACCGGCGACGCGATCTGGTCGGCCAGCGTCTCGCGCACGTCGCCGTAGGGCGCGGCCGTCGCGTTGGCGTAGACCGGCGCCTGGGCCGCCGAGACCTCGACCCCGGCGAGAAAGGCCGCGAAGGGCTCCCGGCTGCCGGCGACGATCGGCGAGTGGAACGCGGTGGCCACGTCGAGCCGCTTGGCGCGCAGCTTGGATTCCTTCGCCGCCGCCTCGGCCGCGTCGATCGCCGCCGCGCTCCCGCTGAGTACCACCTGGGTCGGGTGGTTGTGGTTGGCGACCGTCACCTCGAGCCCGCGCTCGGCGACGAAGGCGCGCACCGCCTCGACGTCGGCGGTCACCGCGAGCATCGCGCCCTCGGTCGACGCCGCCGCCTCGGCCATGCGGGCCCCGCGCTCGGCGGCCACCGCCATCAGATCGTCCTCGGACAGCGCGCCCGACGCGTGGAGCGCCGACACCTCGCCGAAGCTGTGCCCGGCGTGCATCGACGCCTCGACCCCGAGCGCGCGGAGCAGCGCGAGGAACGAGAGGCTGGTGAGCCCGAGCGCCGGCTGGGCGTTCTCGGTCGCGAGCAGCCGCGCCTCGTGGTCCTGCGCGCCGAAGGCCGGCGCCGGGAAGACCACGTCGTGCAGCCCGCGGCTCGCGTGCCGATCCCAGGCGGCCCGCGCGGCCTCGAAGCGGGTCGCGAGCGGCGCGCCCATGCCGAGGTACTGGCTGCCTTGCCCCGGGAAGAGGAAGGCCACGTCGCCCTCGGGCGCGCCCGTCGCGAAGGCCACCCCGCCCGGCGCGGTGAAGGTCTCGCCCCGCTGCACGACGCCGCGCGCCAGCTCGAGCTTTCCGGCCAGGTCGGCCTCGTCCTGGGCCACGATCGTCAGGCGCGCCGGCGCGTCCGCCCGGAAGGAGCGCTGCGAGTCCCACGCGGCGAAGCGCAGGAGCCCGGGCACCTCGGCGTCCTTCGCGAGCGCGTCGAGCGCGGCGAGGATCGCCTCGGGGGTGCCGCTGAGCGCGACCAGCTCCGGCCCCGGGCTCGCGAGCCGCGGCGGGCGCGCGCCCGCGTGCTCCTCGAGCGCGACGTGGAAGTTGCTGCCGCCGAAGCCGAAGGAGCTCACCGACGCGCGCCGCGGGTGGTCCGCGCCCCGGATCCAGGGCCGCGTCTCGGTGCTGAGATAGAAGGGCCCGCGCTCGAGATCGAGGCCGGGGTTCGGCGCGTCGACCTTGAGGGTCGGTGGCAAGACGCCGTGCCTCAGCGCGAGGGTCGCCTTGATGATCCCGGCCGCGCCGGCCGCCGCCTTGGTGTGCCCGATCTGCGACTTCACGCTCCCGAGGGCGCACCAGCGCGCGCGCTCGCCGGCGTCGCCGAAGACCTGGCGCAGCCCCTCGAACTCGGCCGCGTCGCCGGCGATGGTCCCGGTCCCGTGCGCCTCGACCAGCTCCACCGTCTCGGGCCCGTAGCCCGCGCGCTCGTAGGCGCGGCGGAGCGCCTTGGCCTGCCCCTCGGGGACCGGCGCGTACACGCTCTTGGCCCGTCCGTCCGAGCTGCTGCCCACGCCGCGGATCACCGCGTAGACCGGGATCTCGCGCGCCTCCGCGTCCTCGAGCCGCATCAGCGCGAGCATGCCGATGCCCTCGCCGAGCATGGTTCCGTCCGCGCGGTCGCTGAAGGGGCGGCAGTCGCCGGTCTGGCTGAGCGCGGTCGTCTTGGCGAAGCACTCGAACATGAACGGGTCGTTCATGGTGTCCGCGCCGCCGCAGAGGACCACGTCGCTGTGCCCGAGCGTCAGCTCGTCGACGCTCATCTTGAGCGCGCTGAAGGTGCTCGCGCAGGCCGCGTCGGTGACGCAGTTGGTGCCGCCGAGGTCGAGGCGGTTGGCGATCCGGCCGGCGACGACGTTGCCGAGGATCCCGGGGAAGGTGCTCTCCTGCCAGTCCGCGTAGTGCGAGACGATGCGGTCGCACGCCTCCTGGACGCGGTCCTCCGCGAGCCCCATCTCGCGCAGCGCCTTGACCCACACCGGGCGCTGGAGGCGGCTGTTCATCTCGCCGAGGAGCTTCTGGGCACTGGTCGCGCCGAGGATGACGCTGGTGCGGTCCCGGAGCCCGGCGAAGACGTCGTCCGCGAACGCGTCGCGCAGGGTGCGCTCGGCGACGACGAGCGCGAGCAGCTGGGTGGAGTCGGTCGCCGGCACGATGGACGGCGGCACGCCCCACTTCATCGGATCGAAGTCGATCGCGTCGAGGAAGCCGCCGCGGTCCACGTAGATCTTGTCCGGCGCCTTGGGGTCCGGGTCGTAGTAGTCCTCGACCAGCCAGCGGTCGGCGGGGACCCGGGTGAGGCGGTCGCGCCCCAGCAAGATGTCCTGCCAGAACCCGGTGAGGTCGCGGGAGCCGGGGAACAGGGCGCTGAGCCCGACGATCGCGATCGGCGTCTGCTTCGTCTCGGTCATGCGGAGAGGCGCTTGGGTCGGAAGTCGAAGGCGGCGGGCGGTACGGCCACGCCGTGGGCCCGGAGCTGATGAGCCCGGGTGAGGGTCGCGGCGCCCTCGAGGAGGTTGAGCGCGATCGTGACGACCGAGCGCTCCTCGGGGGTCTCCAGGAAGGAGCCGCGGGCCCAGTCGTTGAAGGCGCCCATCGCGGGGCCGCACCAGATCTGGTAGTCGAGGCGCCGCTCGGGCGCGCCGGTGATGGCCCAGCGCGAGCTGAGGCCGAGATACCAGCGGAAGACGAGGGCCATGCGGTGCTTCGGGTCCGCCTCGGCCCGCTCGAGCTCGCCCGGGTCGCGCTCGCGGAAGTACGCGACCGCGCTCGCCCAGACGTCGTCGACCGAGGCGCCGAGCACGTCCTTCTCGAGGCGGGCGCGGGTCTCGGGGGTCATCGCCTCGAGCGAGGGGTGGGCCGTGTAGAGCTGATGGAGCCGCGCGGCGCGCGGGCCGAACATGGTGCCGCGGCGCAGCACCTGGACCTGCACGCCCTGCTCGAACATGTCGGCCGCCGGCGCCATCACCACGTCGCTGGTCTCGGCCTGCGCGAGGAGCGCCTTGCCCGCCGCGCTGAGGCCCGCCTCGAGCGCGGCCTGGTTGATCGACCCGGTGAGCACGTAGGACGCGCCGAGCGAGAACGCGCTGGCGACGCTCGCCGGGGTGCCGATCCCGCCCGCCGCGCCGAGCCGGATGGCCCGCGGGTAGCGGTGCTCGGCCTGGAGGCGATCGCGGAGCCGGGCGATGACCGGGAAGACCGCGCCGAGCGCCTGGTTGTCGGTGTGACCGCCGCTGTCGGACTCGACGGTGATGTCCTCGGCCACCGGGATCCGGAGCGCCAGCGCGGCCTCGCGGGCCGTGATCCTCCCGTCCCGCGCGAGCGCGTCGAGCATGGCCTTGGGCGGCGGCGACATGAAGCGGCGCGCGACCTCGGCCCGGCTGACCTTGGCGAAGACGTGGCGCGCGCGCACCACCTCGCCGTTCTCCTCGCGCAGCCCGCTCGCGGCGAAGCGCACCACCGCCGGCGTGAGGTCCACGTAGGCCGAGGCGCTGACCCGCCGCACGTCGCGGGCGAGGAAGAGCGCGCACACCGCCTCCTCGAGCCGGGGCTCGTTGGGCGAGTGGATGAGGTTGGCGCCCCAGGCGGCGTCGGTGTGGCCGAGCGCCGCGTCGATCTGGTCGAGCGCCGCCTCCACCCGGTCGGGCAGCAGGCCCGCCGCGCCGAAGAAGGCGAGCATGCGGGCCCGGGCCATCGCGATGACCATCTCGGCGGTCGCGATCCCGTTGGCCATGGCCCCGGCGACGTAGGGGAAGCGGACCCCGTGCGCGTCGAGGAAGGTCCGGTCCCCGAGCCACTCCGGCGGGGTCGGCCCCAGGGTCGCGACGAGGCTCGTCCCCTCGAGCCCGCCGGCCGCGGCCACTCCGCGCCGCCGGGTCGAGGGCTCCTCCACCACGTGCACGGACGCCCGCAGGTCACGGGCCGCCTCGAGCACCCCCTCGGGGTCGAAGCGTGGCGGCGCCGCGCCGGCGCTCGAGGAGGCGATGGGTGAGGGCTGCACGTCGAGAAACCCAGCAATACCGGCCGCTCGGCCGGGCCCGGGAGGCTAGTCGATCGAAGCCCCGAAAGCACCCCGCCGCGTGCGCCTACGCGTCCGCCCCCAGCCGGTCGACGCGCGCCCACAGCCCGTCGAGGTCGAGCGCCAGCCCCTCGCAGCCCGGGACGTCCGAGACGCGCCCCTCGCTCCGGCCCAGCACGTGGGCGTAACGCCCGCGCTCGTCCAGCTCCAGGATCTCCAGCGTCCGCAGCTCCGGGTCGAGCAGCCAGTACCAGTTCACACCGAAGCGCGCGTACTCCGCGAGCTTCTCGACGCGGTCGCGACGCTGGTCGCGCGGGGTGGGCGTCACCACCTCGATCGCGATCGACGGCGGACGGTGGCTGACCGAGGCGTGTCCCGCCGGGAGAGGACGGCCCGGCAGAAAGACGCTGACGTCCGGCTTCCGCCCCCGGTCCTCCGCGACCGCGTACTTGGAGTCGGAGGGGAAGATGAAGCCCCGGTCACCCAGCCACGTCCCCAGCACCATCACGAGCCATCCGACGCAGAGCTCGTGCGCGAAGCTCGCCATCTCCTCCTCCTCGACGCGCCCGTCCACCCACTCCCCCGGCACGTCCCCGGGGAGCGCGGCCCACTCCTCGAGGGTCATCGCGCGGCGCGCTGCGGCGGTCATGGCGTCAGGATAGCAGCCCACCCGCCCTGATACAGTCGAGGCGATGCCGGGCAAGAGGCGGCGAGACGGGCTGGAGCGGGCGCTCGGGCGGCTCGACAAGGCGACGCGCGATCCCGGCTCGCCCGAGGCGAGGGCCGCGATCGAGGAGGCGCTCGACGGCTCCTCGTTCCTGGCGGCGCGCGCGGCCGGGATCGTGCGCGACGAGCGCCTCGAGGGGTGGGCGGACGCGCTCTGCGCCGCGCTCGACCGGTTCCTGGCCGGGGGCGCCGCGCTCGACCCGGGGTGCCACGCCAAGCTGGCGATCACCGAGGCGCTCGACGCAACCGACGCGGCGCGCCGCGAGCCGCTGCTGACCGCCGCGCGCTGCACCCAGCGGGAAGGCGCCGGGCCCACGTCCGACACCGCGGCGCCGGTGCGGGCCCGCGCGGTCCTGGCGCTCGCGCGCGGCGACTACCCCGACCTGCCGCTGCTGGCCGGCGAGCTGCTCGCCGACCCGCTCCCGGTCGTGCGGCGGGCCGCGCTCCGCGCCCTCGAGAGCCACGGCGACCGGATGGGCGCGGGCCTCGCCCACCTGACGATGCGGCGCGGCGACGAAGATCCTCTGGTGGTCTCGGAGGCGATGAGCGCGCTGATCACGCTCGCGCCCGACGTCGGCGTGCCGGCGGTGGCCGCGCTGCTCCACTCGCCCGACGCGACCGCCCGGGAGCTGGCCATCGTCGCCCTCGGCGAGTCGCGGCGCCCCGACGCGCTCGACGCGCTGCTCGCGGCGATGGCCGACGTGGTCCGCGCCGCCGAGCGGGCCACCTACTTCACCGCCCTCGCGCTGCACCGGAGCGAGCCCGCCCTCCGCGCGCTGCTGCCGTGGCTCGAGGGGAGCCGCGCCGACGCGGTGAAGGCGCTCGAGGCGCTCGCGATCCGCCGCTTCGAGCCCGAGGTGCGCGAGCGCGTGGAGCAGGCGGCCCGCGCGGCTGGCCTCGACGCCGAGCTGCGCGAAGCCTTCGCGCGTTAGCGTCGAACGGTGCCCGCAGCCCCGTTCGCTACCCTCCGGTCACGCAGCGCAGTGCCGAAGGCACGCGGCCTTTACGGTAGCTCGGACCGCCACGATGGAGTAGGCCGAGTGAGTGCGTGCGCTGCTCTCGTGCCTGCTCCTCCTCGCGCTCGCGGGCTGCGAGCCGAGAGAGGAGGCGCGCCCGGCGGCGCCTCGCTGCGGGCCCGAGACCTACGGCCAGCCCGCGTACGACGCGCTCGCCAGCGACCCGCGCTTCTTCCGCACCGACACCGACTGGCTCGAGGGGCCGGGCGGCGCGCAGGTGCTCGCGAAGCTCCGGGCGGCCGCAATGGTGGAGCCCGCGTTGCCGGTGGCCAGCCGGATCGCGCTGCAGAACGACGTCTGGGGGCTCTGGCAGCGGGTCGACGCTGCGCCGGTCGCGTCGGTCCGGAAGGCGTCGGTCCTCGAGGCCGCCGAGGCTTTGGTGCGACGGCTCGCGCCGACGCTGTCGGATACGCCACCAGGGGCGCTGCCGCCGCCTCTCGGGGAGGGCTGGCGGGAGCTGGAGTCCGAGATGCCGGTGCTCAACCACGAGCGCCTCTTCGGGTTCCGGCGCGTCTTCCGGGTGGCGCTCCGGCGAGGCGCCCGCGAGCGCGCGATCTTCAGCCAGCTCCTCGCGATCGACGCGCGCGGCCGGGTCGTGCGGACCTCGGTGTTCGGCGACCTCGAGATGCTGGAGCTCGACGGCGACGCGCTCGTGGGAGCGCGCCTGTTCGAGCTCGACCGGCGCGCGCTCCGCTGCGGAGGGCCGCGCCTGGTGGAGGCGGCGACGGTCGCTCACGTCCCGGGCACGGGCGCCAACGGCTTCCTCGCGGAGCTCGATCCGCCCGCCATGCTCCAGGCGCTCCCCTGCCAGCGCTGCCACGACGACGGCGAGATGATGACGCTCCCGTCGCCGACGCTGCCGCTCGGCGCGCGCCACGCGTCACTCCTCGAGCTGGGACGATCGCGCAGCCCGCTTCGTGACATCTCGCCCCCGCGCGATCCATGACCCGCGTTCGGTCGTAGAGTTGGATCGGCGCGGGGGGATCGATGAGCCGAACCAGGACCTTTCGGAGGCAGCATCGCGAGCTGCAGCGGATCGCGGGCGAGCTGACGAAGCTCGCGCTCACCCCGGGGGCGGCGTCGAGCGAGATCCGAAGCGTGCTCGCGCGCTTCGTCGGAAAGCTCCGGGTGCACGCGCGGATGGAGACCGAGGCGCTCTACCCGGAGCTGCTCGACCACGACGACCCGTCAGTCCGCGATCGCGCGCAGCGCCTGCATCGCGAGCTCGGGCCGCTCTACGGGCTGGTCGACGAGTTCCTGGAGCGCTGGGGGAGCGCCGAGGCGATCGACGCCCGCCGGATCCGGTTCCGCATCGAGCTCGGGCGAATGATCACCAAGCTCGGCTGGCGCATGCGCCGCGAGAACCTCGAGCTCTACCCGATGGCGGACGCGTGCGACGCCTGACCGTTCACTCTTCTTCGAGCGGCGCGCCCATGTGGGCGACGTAGGCGCGCACGTCCTCGGCGACCTTCTCGCCCGGCTCGAGGAAGCGCAGGCCGACCGCGCGCTTGCCGCCGACCTCGCGCGACCAGCGGGTCTCTGCCGGCAGGCTGACCATGCGCCCGCTCGAGGGCAGCGCGAAGCGCGCGAGGACCTCGGCGTGCTCCGCGACCTCGCCGCCGACGAGCACGAGCAGGCCGCCCTCGCTGATGTCCTCGCAGCGTCCGTCGAGCGAGTCGCCGCCGGGGACGCGGAGGCGCACCGGGGTGACGTAGGCCGCGCGCGGGTGGGCGCGGCGCGCCGGGGGCGGGAGCGTGACCGGCAGCGGGCGCGCGTTGGTGACCTCGCGCAGGGCGTCGATCGCCTGGGTCATGGTGGGGAAGCGGTGCTGCGCCGGCGCGAGCATGCGCTCGAGCACGAACGCCACCTCGTCCGGCACGTCCGCGCGGAGCGCCCGCACGTCGCGCTCGCCGTCCCGCTCGGGCAGCTGCTCGGTGAGCATCTCCCAGAAGATGGCGCCGAGCGCGTAGATGTCGCCGAGCGGGCCTCCGTCGGACCCGGAGAGGCGCTCGGGCGCCGCGTAGCCCATCGCCGCGAGCGGCCCGCTCAGCACGCCCATCGGGCTCGGGCTCACGCCGAGATCGATCAGCTTCGCGCCGACCCCGGCCCGGTCGACGTGCAGCACGCTCGAGGGGCAGAGCCCGGCGTGGCTGACCTGGGCCGCGTGCGCGGCGGCGAGCCCGTCGCCCACCGCGGTCACCACCGCGATCGCCTCCTCGAGGTGGAAGCGGCCGCGGGTCGCGAGGAGCCCGTCGAGCGGGCGTCCGTCCATCGCCTCGGTGGCGAGGTAGATGTCGCCGCCCTCCGTCTCGGCCGCGTCGTGCACGCGCACCACGCCGGGGTGCGCCACCGCGTCGAGCCGCCGCGCCTCCTCGAACAGCGCCTCCACGTCCCGCGGCGACGGGTCGGAGAGCACGCGCACCGCCACGGTGCGTCCGAGGTTCACGTGGGTGGCCTCGAAGATGGAGGCGTGGTCCGACTTCGCGACGAGCCGCTTGAGCGCGTAGCGCCGATCGAGCGTGATGCCGGCGTCGGGTCCCACGGCCCTGAGGGTAGGCCGGTGTGGGACGGGCGGGAAATTTCTAGCGCCCGAGGCGCTCGGCGCCGGGGGGCCGGCTGGGGGAGCGGAAGCCGGTGATCGGCGCGCGGCGAGGGACCACGTCGGAGCGGAGGCGCACCGGGGTCTCGACGAGCAGGCGGCGGAAGCTGCCGCAGGCGGGCAGGCGGGTCGCGGGCTGCTGGCTGACCCGGAGGCGGGCGCCGCGCAGGTGCGTCAGCGCCTCGTGGAGCTCGGCCGCGCTCGCCGCGTGGACCCGGCCGCGGTGCAGCTCGAGGGTCACCGGGTCGTCGCCCTCGATGCGGACCCGGAGGGGCACCGGCGCGTAGGCGAGCCCCCGGAGCGCGTAGGTGCTCGCCCGGAGCTCGGTGGCCCGGCGGCGCGCCTCGGCCTCGAAGCGGCGGGCTCGCTCGGCCGCGGCCCGCACCCGCTCGACCGCCTCGGCGATCGGCTCGCCGGGGCGCAGCACGTCGGCGCGGCGCAGCCGGGCCATCTCGTCGAGGATGGGATCGGGCGCCAGCGCCTCGCCCCCGAGGAGCACCGCGACGTGGGGGAGGAAGGCGCGCCGGGTGCGGGGATCCCCGTCGTCGACCACCGCGCTCACCCCGGCCGCGTGCAGCACCGCGACCATCGCCTGGGCGCGCGCGGGCCGCTCGTCGAGGACGAGCGCGCGGGGCATCACGGGCGTGCGGGCGTCGGGCACGGCGGACCGGATATCACGACGCGTGCCAGCCGGTCCGGGCGGTCTCTCACGCTCCTCGCGACGTCCGAGGCGTGGGGTCGAGCCTACGCAGCGTCGGCGTCGTCCGACGCCCGGGCGAGGAAGCGGGCGAGCGCCTCGGTGCGGCGCCGCAGGCTGGAGAGGCTGCACCACTCGCTGGTCCGGTGGGCGCCCTGCCCCCAGGGGCCCAGGCCGTCGATGCAGGGGACGCCGGCGGCGGCGAGCAGGTTGGCGTCGCTCCCTCCGCCCTGGAGCGGCGCCTCGGGCGCGCCCAGCCCCACCGCCTCGGCCTCGGCGGCGTAGCGGCGCATCAGGGCGCGGCTCTCGTCGGTCGCGACCATCGGCGGCCGGTGGAAGCCGCCCTCGATGCGCAGCGTCGCGTCCTTCAGACGCTCGGGCAGCTGCAGCTCGGCGACGAGCGCGCGGATCCGGCGGTCGGTCTCCACCGCGTCGGCGGGCTCGATCACCCGGCCGTCCACCTCGAGGCGCGCCCGCTCGGGCACGGTGTTGGTCGAGGTCCCGCCCTCGATCAGGCCGACGTTGAGGGTCACCCCCCGCGCGTAGTCGGTCAGCGCCTCGATCGGCTCGATCACGTGGGCGAGCGCGGCGATCGCGTTGAGGCCCTCCTCGTGGTGCAGCCCCGCGTGCGCGCCGCGGCCGGTCGCCTCGATCTCGTAGCGCCCCCCGCCCTTGCGCGCGGTGACGATGCCGTCCTCGGCGCGGCCGCACTCGAAGACCAGCGCCTCGCTGACGAGCGGCGCGAGCTTGGTGTAGAGGCGGCTCGACGAGGGCGAGCCGATCTCCTCGTCGCTCACCACGATCACCCGCACCGGCAGCCGCGCCCAGACCTCGGGCGCGCTGCCGCGGATGGCCTCGAGCGCGAAGAGCATCGCGCTGAGCCCCGACTTCATGTCGAGCACGCCGGGCCCGCGCGCCACGTCCTCGTCGCGCGTGAAGCCGAAGAAGCCGAGCGAGCGCGGGAACACCGTGTCGACGTGGCCGACCAGCGCGAGGCAGCGGGTGCGCGCCTCGACCGCGGGCGTCTCGTAGACGCGGTGACCGGCGACGCGGCCGTCGGGATCGACGTGGGTGTGCTGGACGAGCCCGAGCGCGTGGGCCCGCGCGTCGACGATCCGCGCCGCCGCCTCCACGTCCTCCGGCTCCCGCGTGCAGCTGGGCTGCTCGACGAGCTCGCGCAGGAAGGGCACCTGCTCGCGCTCGAAGCGCTCCTCGACCGCGGCGGTGAGCGCGGCGTCCAGCCGGGGATCGGTCATGTCCCCGGAGTAGCACGACCGACGCTATCCTCGCGCCATGCCCCGCATCCTGCTGCTGGCCGCGCTCGCGCTGTGGGCGTGTGACGGCGCCCCGGCGCCGGTCGACGCCGCGAGCCCGACCTCCGACGCCGGCCCCTCCGACGCCGGCCCCTCCGACGCGCCACTCGAGCTGACGCTCACCGATCCGCCCGCGGGCGTCGACGCGCCGGCGCGCTTCGCGGAGGGCGTCGCCTACGGGCCGGAGGAGGCGCAGCGACTCGACGCGCTGCTGCCCGCCGATCCGGGCGGCCCGGTCGGCGCGATCCTCTGGGTACACGGCGGCGGCTTCACCCAGGGGAGCCGGTCGGACATCTGGGAGGACGGCGCACGGGAGCCGACCGAGGCGGTGCGCGCGGGGCTCGCGTGGATCAGCGTGGGCTACCGGCTGCTCGAGGACGACGAGCGCGAGGGCGTGCTCGGCCCGATGTCCGACGTCCGACGCGCGCTGCAGTTCGTCCGCCATCACGCCGACGCGTTCGGGATCGAACCGGCGCGGATCGGCCTCCGCGGCAGCTCGGCCGGCGCGGGCACGGCGCTCTGGATCGCGCTGAGCGACGACATGGCCGACCCGGGCGCCGCCGATCCGGTGGAGCGGGTCAGCACCCGGGTGACGGCGGTCGCGGTGCGCTCGACCCAGGCGACCTACGACCTCCTTCGCTGGGGCCCCGACGTCTTCATGCCGCGCTACGACGTGACCACCGAGGCGCTGTTCCTCGCGAGCTCGGCGCGACGCCGCTACGTCGCCCGGTTCTACGGCCTGCCGGCCAGCGCCACCGCGGACGCCGACACGCTGCGCGCCGCGCTCGAGTCGCCGGAGATGAGCGCGTACCGAGCGCAGGTCGACCTCTTGTCGCTCTTCTCGGACGACGATCCGCCCGCGCTGATCGTGAACGAGGGGCCGGACGCGCCGCCGACCGACGCGGAGTTCGATCCCCTGCATCACCCGCTGCACGCGCTGGCCCTTCAGGGCGCCGGCAACGCGGAGACGGTGGTCGGCGCGCCGGCCCTCGACGTCGAGGCCGACGTGACCGCGCTCGACTTCCTCCTCGCGCGGCTCCGGTGACGCATGGCCTGGGAGAGGAGCGACGGCGCGCGGGTGCTCGCGGGCGTGAGCCCGGCGGCGCGGCCCTGGATCGCGCGGCTGGTCGACGCCGACGCGAGCACCCGGGTCGCCGGCCTCGACGCGATCGGCGGCGCGCTCCTGTCGGACGGAGAGCCGACGCCGCAGGCCGAGGACCTGCTGCCCGCGCTGCTCGAGCTCGCCACGACCAAGGGCTACCCGCAGGCGGGCGGCGTGCTGCTGCGTCTGAGCCACCTCCTCGCCGCGATCGACGATCCGCCGCGCAGCCTGGCCGGCGCGAGCGGCTCCGAGGCGCGGCGGCGGGCCTACGACTTCGTCGGCGCGAGCGCGGCCAAGCTGGTCCGGCTCGCCGGCACGTCGCGCGATCCCTCGGTCGCCCGGCTCGCCGGCTGCCTCGCCGCGCGCTTCCCCGATCAGGACGCCTCGCTCGAGCCCATCCTCATCGCGCTGACGAGCGGCGCCCGCGACGCCGAGGAGCGCGCCCGCGTGTTCTACGCCCTCACCCGCGTCCAGACCGCGCGCGGTCGCCCCCTGCAGGGCCGCCTGGCCGAGGCGCTGTCGCACGCGGAGCCGACCCCCGAGAAGGTGGCGGTCTCGCTGGCGCTCTCCGCCCACGACCCGGCCGAGCCGCTCCGAGGGCGGATCCGTCGCACCCTCGGCGACGCGCGCGAGACGCGCCTCCCCGATCCCCGCGCCCCCGGACGAACGCTGACGGCGGCCACCCTGGACGCCGCGCTGACGCGCCTGGGGTGATGAGTCAGCCGACGGAGAGCACGAAGGGCAACGTGACCTGCGTGCTGGTCTCGGCGCCGGGGAACGTCCAGCGCCGGACCGCGTCGGTGAGGCAGTCCGCCATCGCCGCGCCGACGACGTCGCTCGGCGCCGTGGCCTGCACGACGGCACCGCTGGAGCCGATCTCGACCCGGACCTCCACCCGGCCGGTCACCCCGCGATCGACCTCGAGCGCCCGCCGATAGCACTGCAAGACCTCCGAGCGATGTCGGCCGACCACCCGGCGGACCGTCGACCCCGAGAGCGGTCCGTCCGTCTCGATGGAGCCCTGGCGGACGCGCGCGCGCTCGAGCTCGTCGGGGCTCGCGCCGGCCACCGCCTCCGCCTCCGGCACCGCCTCCGCCAGCGGCGCGGCCGCGGGCGGCTCGGGCGTCGACGACGCCTCCGAGCTCGGCGACGGATCGGGCGCAGCGGGGGCGGTGGGCGCGGCCGCGGGTGCGATCGGGCTGACCGGCGGCGGGTCGTCGGGGTCGGCCGCGCAGGCGGTCAGGAGCGCGGCCAGGGCGAGGAGCACGTCCACTCTCATGGCGGTGAGAGCATCGCACGGTTCCTTCTCCGCGCGCTGCATCTCCACGCCGGACCGGCCGGACGACGGAAAGACGCCGGCCGCCCCGAGGAGCGGCCGGCCAAGGTAAGCGGGTCGGTGGGTTGTTTTGGCTATCCGTGACTCACTTCAGCGAATGAAGGTGAGCCGGAACTGGTCGATGGTGCCGGTGTCGGCGCTGGCCCGGTCGCTGACGCGGAGGGTCCAGGGGCCGCGGCTGTCGTGGCCGGCGAAGTCGCTCAGCGTGTAGGTCTGGACGAGGTCCGCGGCGCCGCCGCCCTCGCGGTCGTGCAGGGTGACCCGGGTGCCCTCGTGCTCGAGCTCGACCACGAGGTCGCCGCGGTAGGTGTGGGCGATCTCGACGCTCACGCTGACCCGCTCGAACTCGAGCGCGTCGTCCACCTCGATGACGCTGGACGCGCCCGCCTCGTCGTCGTCGGGGATGGCGACGCTGACGTCGTTCACGTAGGTGCCGGCCTCGGTCACCGGCGGCTCCTCGGTCTCCTCCTGGCGGCTGAGCTGGATGAGCATGCGGACGGTCTCGAGGTCGACGTGCGGGTTGCTGCGGCGGTTCCAGCCGGTGCGGGGGCCGGTGGGGACCCAGAGGAAGTCGGGGTGGTTGTCGATGCTGGAGCCGACCCACTCGCCGCCGATGATGCGGCCCTCGCCGTCGAGCTCGAGGATGTAGTGGTACTCGTCGTGGCGGACGTAGCCCTCTTCGCCGAGGGGGTAGGTCTGCTGGTGACCCTCGACGAGGTAGTCGGTGGTCATGCGGATCTCGACGAAGCGCGCCGCGTCGGCGTTGAACGGGTAGGCCTCGCCCTCGCTGTTGAGGAGCTCGAGGGCGTCGGCGAGCTCGATCTCGCGCTGCGTGGTGATCTCGTAGGCGAGGAGCGGCTGGTTCCAGACCTCGAAGTCGAAGGTGCGGTCCTCGATGAACGCGCGGCCGTGCAGGCCGAGCAGGTTGGTGATGACCACGTGCCAGGCGCCCGCGTTCACGTCGCGGCACTCGTCCTCGACGATGCGGCCCGACTCGTCGTGCTCGACCTCGCGGAGGTTGCAGCGGCCGCCGACGCCGGTGCTCACGGTGCCGTCGTAGGCGGTCATGATGAGGGCCTTGATGTCGGCCACCTCGAAGCGCTGGCCGTTGTACTCGACCGCGTGCAGGGGCTCGGGCTCGAGGATCGCGGCCGGCGCCCAGGCGTGGCAGAGGCCCCACCAGCTCTCGAGGCCGTCCTGCTCGCCGAAGCCGCACTCGTCGGCCTCGCCGTCGTCGTCGTTGTCGATCCCGTCGAAGAGGCGGTCACGGCTCTGCGCGGTGGCCTGCCAGCCCGCGGCCGGGCCGAGCCAGTCGACGTAGCGGCGGTAGTCCGGCGCCGACTCTCCGCACTCCTTCGGCACGGTCTCGCTGAACTCGCCCTCGGCCTCCCAGCCGTGGAACGCGACGTCGTACTTCTCGGTCGGCGAGAGCACGTCCTGGCCCTGCCAGCGGTAGTTGCTCGAGCCCTGGAGGGTGGGCCAGTAGCTCGCCGCCCACGCGGTGCCCTCGAAGCGGCCGCGCTCGGGCAGCTCCTCGTAGCGGTACTCGAAGTTGTTCGCGATGCGCGTCGGGTCGTTCACGTGGTCCCACGCGTCGCCCTTGCCGCCCACCCCGTCCTCGGAGCACTCGGCCGCGCCGGGGAAGCGCTGCAGGTACTCGGGCGAGCACTCCGACGGGCCGGCGCCGGGGGCGTCCACCGCGCAGCCACCGAGGGCGAGCAGGCAGGCGAGGGAGAGGGTCTTGGTGAGCGTTCGCATCGTGATCTCCGGTCGGTTGCCTCCGTGCACTGCAGCGGCGGTGCCAAGCCGTCGGGCCCGGCGAATGGGGCGATTTCGAGGCGCGGTGGCCACGACGCTGGCCGATCTGGGTGGACGCTGGAGGCTCCGGTGGCGGCTCCGGTGTCCAGTGGTCACCTCGCGGAAATGGGCGGTCGCGTTCCGCGTCGGATCTGGCATGCTCGCGCGCATGGCCGCGCGGAAGAAGACCGGGAAGAAGACCGCCTCCAAGAAGAAGGAGGCGAAGAAGAAGGCTGCGACCAAGAAGAAGGCGGCGCCGAAGAAGAAGGCCGCGCCCGAGAAGAAGGCCACAGCGAAAGCGCAGCCGGCCGAGGGGAAGTCGAACGGCGCGCTCACGCCGGTGTCGGCGCGACCCAGCCGGACCGAGCGCGACAAGGTCCGCGACCGCCTCGTCGAGATCGACGCGACCTGCAACGCGTGGGCGACGATCGTGGCCGAGCGCATGGCCGCCGATCAGAACTTCGCCGACCTCGTCGACCAGTACCGCGCGCAGCCCCCGCGGGATCTCCGCGGCCTGTTCCTGATGGACGCGCTGCAGGCGGCCGAGGCGCACGTCGCCGTGATCACCCAGGTGCTCGGCGAGCACCTCGAGGGCCGGCGCGGCGACCCGCTCGTGATCCTGGAGGAGATCCGCAAGCGCCAGAAGCGCATCGCGGCCGTCTACGCGGTCAACGCCTTCCTCGCGGTGCTCAACCAGATGAAGCCCGAGAAGCCGAAGTGGCAGTCGTTCGACGCCCTCGACCCGCGCTTCGCGGTGCTCGCGCTCGCGCACCAGACCCTCGGCTACGCGCTCGAGGCGGCGCAGATCGAGGCGCCCCCGGACGTCACCGAGCAGATCATAAACGCGACCCAGGACGAGACGGTCTGGGTCTGGCGCCGCATGCCCGAGCCGGGCACCGACACCCTCGCCGCCTGCGCCGCCGCCGCCGCGTTCTTCCGGCACCTCGGCGCGGACAACATGGTCACGACCGACGAGGTCGCGGCCTACTACGCGGAGCAGAACGCGCAGCGACCGGCCGCGCTGAGCTGACCGGCCGCGCCGAGCTGACCGGCCGCGCTGAGCTGACGAGCCTCAGGCTGACGCCGCTCGAGCCCGCACGTGCATGGGCCCCAGACGGGTCCGGGGAGGAAAGAAACATGGCCAAGACCGCGCTCAAGGGAAACCCGGTGTCCACCAGCGGAGAGCTGCCCGCGAAGGGCAGCAAGGCGCCGCCGTTCGCGCTGGTGGCCGGCGACCTCTCCGAGAAGGGCTTCTCGGACTACGACGGCAAGAAGAAGGTGCTCAACATCTTCCCGAGCATCGACACCTCGGTCTGCGCGACCAGCGTGCGCAAGTTCAACGAGAAGGCGTCGAGCAAGGACGGCGTCGTCGTGCTGAACGTGTCGGTCGATCTCCCCTTCGCGGCCAAGCGCTTCTGCGCCGCCGAGGGCCTCGAGGGCGTCGAGACCCTCAGCGCCTTCCGCTCGACCTTCCCGACCGACTACGGCGTGAAGATCATGGACGGCCCGATGAAGGGCCTCCTGGCCCGCGCGGTCGTCGTGCTCGACGAGAAGAACGACGTCGTGCACCGCCAGCTGGTCGACGACATCGTGCACGAGCCCGACTACGACGCCGCGCTCGCCGCGATCTGATCAGCTCCCGTAGCCGTGGAAGAGGGCCGCGAGCCGCAAGGCCCGGCCCATCTCCGGCACGTTGTGGAAGCGGTCGGCCGGATCGACCGCCAGCGCGCGCGCGAAGAAGTCGTCGAGGTCCCGGCCGAAGTCGCCGTGGGCCGACGGCGGCGCGTGCCCGCCGCGCCGGATCCTCGCGTCGAGCGCCTCGTCGTCGTCAGCCGCGAACGGCGGGTGACCGGTGAGCGCGAAGTAGAGCGTCGCCGCGAGCCGGTAGAGGTCGGTGCGCAGGTCGACGCCCGCGCCCATGCGGAGCTGCTCGGGCGCGTGGTAGGGGCTGCTCCGGCTCACCACGCCGCCGTGCTGCTCGTCCTGCAGCGGGTGGAAGGCGATGCGCACGCCCCCGCGCCGACGCGGCAACCAGACGTGGTCCGGGTCGAGCTCCGCGTGGGTGCGCCCGGTGTCGTGGAGCAGGTCGAGGTGGGTCAGGATCTCCTGGCCGAGGAACGCCATCTCGACCACGCCCAGCCGCCGCCCCGAGAGGAGCACCCGCTCGGTGAGCGAGCGCCCGGTGAGCGCCTCCATCACCGCGAAGGGGCCGCGCTCCTCGTCCCAGCCGAGCTCGAAGATGCGCGGCAGCCCGGGGCTCTCGAGCCCGCTCAAGGTGCGGTAATTGCCGCGCCTTTCACGCGCGAGCGCGTGAGATGGGGTGGGAGCCCGAGCCGGCTTTGCCGGTCGGGCGGGAGGGGGCGCATGCCCCCTCCGGAAACGGAGCGACCGGTGCCGCACCGCGACGCCGCGATGCCCGAGCTCGATCCAGACCGTCCGGTCCAGCGACGCGTGCCACGCGGCGTAGACCGTCGTGCGGGTGCCGCGGAAGAGCGCCCGGTCCAGCAGGTACTTCCCGCGCGCGAGCGGGACGTCCAACGACTCCAGGCCCTCGAGCGGGCCGACCCCGGATTCCCTGACCACGCCGTGGCACGATGCACCGTTCGGACCTCCCGGATTTGGCAGAGTTTCCGGTGGTTTCGGGCGCGAGTGTGGGGAGTTCCCCCAGAGGGAAAAGCCCGACAGTGTGGGGCCTTCGATCAGTCGACGATGCCGCGCTCGCGCAGCCGCTCCATGCGACGCTCCGCCGGCGAGAACCGGGGCTCGATCTCGAGCGCCCGCCGGAACGCCCGCGCGGCGTGGTGGAAGCGGCCGCTCCGCATGTGCAGGTCTCCCTGGAGCGCGACCGGCAAGGGATCCTCGGGGTCCCACTCCGCCGAGCGCTCGGCCCACTCCATCGCCTCGTCGGCGCGGTCCTGCCGGAAGAGGGCGACGGCCACGCGGTAGGCGGCGCCGGCGTGGCGCGGGGAGAGCGAGAGGGCCTGCCGGGCGAGCTGCTCGGAGCGGGGCCAGTCGGCCGAGCGGGCGGCTTCGATGGAGGAGGCGACGAGGGCGTCGGCGTCGGAATTCGGGGGCGGGGGATCTGCCGGGGCCGAGTCCGACGCCGGGGCCGAATCCGACGCCGGGTCCGGGTCCGACGCCGACGCCGGGTCCGAGTCCGATGCCGGGTCCGGGTCCGGGTCCGGGTCCGACGCCGACGCCGACGCCGGGTCCGAGTCCGACGCCGAGTCCGACGCCGGGTCCGCGTCCGGGTCCGAGTCCGACGCCGGGTTCGCGTCCGGGTCCGACGCCGGGTCCGGGTCGCTCGCCGCCACGGCCGCGGCCTCGTCGGGGGGGGCGCTGGGGGGCGGATCGGGCGGGGCCGGCGCTTCGTCGACGGGGGTCGGCGCGGGAGGCTCGGCGGGGCCGGCGTTGGCGACGGCCGGGACCGAGGCGGAGTCCGGGTCGTCCTGGGTCAGGCGCCAGGCGGCCCAGCCGCCGACCGCGAGGGCCGCGGCGGCGCAGAGGGCGAGGACGAGGCTCGCCGAAGAGCGGCGGGGGGCGGGCGCTTCCACCGCCGTCGACGAGGGAGCGGCGGAGGGTGCGGCGCTGGACGACGGAGCGGCGTCGGGGGGATGGGAGTCGACCAGGGGGTTCGGCTCCTCGACCGGGGCCGCCTCCGCCGCGACCGGGACCGCCGGCTCGGGGGGATCGGAGGCCGGTCGCTCGGAGGGCTCGGAGGCCTCCTCCTCGGTGGCCTCGAGCTGGGCGCGGAGCTTCGCCACCTCGTCCGGCTGGTAGGCGGTCGTCGGCTCGTCGTCGTCCTCGTCCTCCCAGTCGAGCAGGGACGGCTCGGGCTTGGGGAGCTCGGGCGCGGGGCGGGACACGGCCAGCGCGCGGAGGCGGCTCGCGTCGGTGCGCTTGACCACCACCTCCTCGGCGACGAGGCCCCGACGTCGGGCGCCGTCGCTCGGGGTCGAGACGATCCGCCCGACGATGCTCTGACGTCGACGGCTCTTGCGCTGTCCATCGAGGCGTCCGAGCGCGTCCGGGGGCCCGGCGAGCACGCGGCCGAACGGCAGGCCGAGCATCGTCTGGATCGCCGCGCGCCCCTCGATGGTCTTCTTCGACTCGCCGGCCGCGCCGGTCGCGGGGTGGAACGAGGCGCCCTTGATCTTGCCCTCGGCGAGATCGACGCGGCCGCGGCCCGCCGCGGCGAAGACCCGGAAGCTGACCGCGTGCGGGCACTTGCCGAGGAGCTTCAGCCAGCGCGCCGTGCCGAGCGTCTCGAGCCGGTCGGCCACCGCCTCCTCGTGCCGGAGCCGCTTGCGCAGCGTCAGCTCCTCAGCGCACATGCTCGCCACCGGACCGAAGAGGCGCTCGGTCCCGGCGTCGGCGAGGAAGGCGTCGCCGAGCACCAGGAGCGGCGCGCTCGCGAGCCGGATGTCCTCCCAGAGCGGGCGGCAGCCGACCTCGACGAGGGCGTCCGCGGCCACCACCACCAGGCTCGGGTCGAGGGCGCGCCCTCCCCGCACCGACTCCTCGTCGGGCAGGACCGCGCGGGTCTCGGCGCCGGCCTCGGCCAGCCGCGCGGCGATGCGGGTCCCGCGGGCCTCGACCGGATCGATGACCACCACGCGCGCGCCGCGGATCGCGGGCGCGGTCTCCTCGCGGCTCGGCGGCGCGTCGAGCACGACCACGCGCCCGGGAGCCCGCTCGGCGAACACCATCTCCACCGTCGGCGTGCCGCTCAGCGCCGCGACCATCGTGCCGGCCGAGGGGGCGACCTCACCCCGCGCGTCGATGGCGAGCGCGCCGCTGCCCCGGGCGATGAGCAGGCCCGCGCGGCGGGCGCCGGCGTAGCGCTCGGCCAGCTCGGGGACCCGCTCGAGATCCACCCGCGACTTCCAGCGGGCCGGCCGGCGGCTGAGGCCCTTCAGCAAGACCTGGAGCTGCTCGGCCAGCTCGGCGGCGGGGGCCGCCTCGTCGAGCCGGACCACCAGCCCGTAGCGGGCGCGCGGGCGGACGCTCGCCTCGTCGGTCGGCCCGATGGCGGCCACCGCGGTCGCCGCGCCGAGGGCGGTCTCGGCCATCCGCTCGAGCGGGCCCTCGGGCGCCGCGCCGGCGAGGCCCGCGAGCACGACGAGGTCGGGCGCCCGCTGCGCCACCCGGCCCGCGAGCCCGTCGAGCGGCGAGAGCTCGACGCGCACGCCGGCCTCGTCGAGCGCGCTCTGCACGGCGCCCTCCTCCGGGCTCGCGGCTCCCACCCAGAGGATGAGGAAGCCTTCGCCCGGCGCGCGATCGTCGCGGCTGGCCGTCATCTGCGGTCGTCGATCCTCGTCATCGTGCGCTGGCCCCGTCGGGCCAGGGCGCCGGGGGGATGGGGTAGGCGGGGCGTGCGAAGAGATAGCCCTGTCCGTAGTGGACGCCAGCGTCCACCACCGCGCTCAGCTCCTCGCGCCGCTCGATGCCCTCCGCGACCACCCGCGCGCCCAGATCGGTGCAGAGCGCGGTGAGGTGCGTGAGCATCTTCTGGCGGCGCGGGTCCAGGTGGATGTTGGTGACCAGGGCGCGGTCGAGCTTCACCACGTCCGGCTCGAGCTCGACGAAGCGCACCAGGTTCGAGTGCCCGGCGCCGAGGTCGTCGAGCACGAGGTGCGCGCCGGTGCGGTTGCACACCTCGCGCAGCACGCTCTTGCAGAGATCGAAGAACTCGAACGCGGCGGTCTCGGTGATCTCGAGGAACACGCCGCCGTCGTGGAAGCCGATCGGATCGTCGGTGCGCACGAGCCACCGCGAGCTCAGCTCGTGCGGGTGCACGTTGACGAAGACCCGCTGCCCGCCGCAGCGCTCGAAGGCGACCTCGCGGATCAGGCGACCGAGCCGGCCGGTGGCGCCCTGCTCCACCGCGGCCCGGAAGAGCGCCTGCGGATCCGCGAAGTGCTTCCGGGTGCAGCGCGCGAGCGCCTCCACCGCCCAGACGCGCTTGGTGCTCAGGTCGACGATGGGCTGGAAGAGCGCCGAGATCTCGTCGGCCACGAGCCCCCGCACGTCATGCGGATCGCGCGCTGGCTGGTTGGCCTCGCTGAGGGTCCAGAAGTGGCGGCGACGAGACAGGGGGCAGCTCCCGTGAGGGAGAGCAGACTATCACGTCCGGGGGCGGACCCGGGCGCGCGTCCCGCCGAGCAGCCCGAGGAAGAGGAGCAGGCCGAGGAAGCCCACGAGGCCGCCCGCGGTGGCCTGCGCGACCCGGTCCCAGAGCAGCGGCTGGGCGTCGTACAGATAGAAGCCGCCGGCCGCGAGCGCGCCGCCGAGGCCGGCCGCCATGGCCACGACCCGGCCGCGATAGGCCGCGGTGGCCGGCAGCACGCCGAGCGCGATCACCGTCGCGAGGTAGACGAGCCAGTGGCGGCCCTCCACGTACGGCACGGCGCGGCCGGCGCGGGCGAGCGCCACCGAGCCCTCCCAGGCGAGGCCTCCGGCGGCGACCGAGGCGGCGGCGAAGAAGCTGGCCGCGAGGAACGCGAGGCTGCCCCAGCCGAAGGTCCAGCGCTCGCCGAGCAGCGCGTCGCGCTCCTCCTCGCCCTTCTCTTCGTCCTCGGCGGCGGGGGCCTCGGCGCTCTCGGCTGCGGCCTCGGGCTCCTCGACCGCCGCCGTCTTCTGGGCAGCCTCCCGCTGGGCGGCCTCGCTCCGGGCCGCCTCGTCTCGAGCGGCCTGGGCGCGCGCCTTCTCGGCTCGGAGCTCGGCGAGCTTCTGGGCGTAGCCCATCGCCTTCGCCTTCTTCAGGTAGAAGGCGCGATCCTTCTTCGGCAGGGCCTCGTCGGCGACGAGGGTGAGGCAGTAGCGGACGCAGCCGAGCTCGGCCATCGCCAGCTCGTAGGCCTCGGACTCGGGGTCGGCCTCGACGCCGGCCGCGCGGGCCACGTTCCGGTACCAGACGTCGGCCTTGTCGGCGTCGGCCGCGTAGACGAGGCCCATCTCGTAGAGGTTGGCGACGAAGACCTTCGCCCGGAGCTCGCCGCGCTGCGCCGCCGAGCGGATGCGCTTGGCGCCCTCGGCCGGATCCGCCGTCACGCCCACCCCCGCGAAGTGCGCGCGCCCCACGTGGTACTCGGCCTCCGCGCTGCCGAGTCGGGAGGCGGCCTCGTAGCACTGGAGGGCGTCGAAGAGGCTGCGCTCGGCGTGCGGGGTGCCGACCCGGTGGGCGGCGGCGAGCTCCATCAGCCCCTCGACGTCCTCGCGGGCCACGAGCTCGTCGATGCTCGGCGGAGGCCCGTCCACGCCGAGCCCGGCCGGCGCGAGGGCGTCGTCGTCCAGCTCGTGGTCGAAGTCGGGCTGCGGCTGCGGGGTCACGCCCCGAGTCTACGTCGAAACCCGGGGCGACATTCCAGTCTCCGGGTCAGCGGAGCGCGAGGTAGCGCGGGCGGTCGGCGCGCCGCGAAGGGAGCAGCTCGAAGACCTCGTCTTCGAGGGCGCTCTTGCGGCGGAGCAGCGGGAACGGGAGCGCCGGAGGACCGTCCTGTCCCTCGATCATCGAGAGCGCCTCGCCGCGGGTGAGCTCCATCGTCGGGAGATCCTCGAAGGGCGACTGGGCGAAGGGGTCGTCGTACGGCATGCCCTGGAACATTTCACGCTCCGTGCCAAACGCGGTTCGGGCGAAGCCGACGGCCGACCGGCTCCTCGAGTGGCCACCCTCGACGGACCGGGGTGGCGGCTCGGGCGGCCACCCCCGCGGCGCCGTGCGTGACGTGACGGGCGCCGTGACGGATCGACTCGCTCGCGGCCAGGGGGCGCCGGATCGCCTCCCGGCACGCGGGATGCTAGTTGCCTTGCCCATGGTCCGCACTCTTCGTTGCGTCCCCGCGCTCGCCGCCCTGCTCGCGGTCGGCTGCCCCGGCTCCCACGTGGGCCCGGTCGGGGTCCCGCCGAACCTGGTGGAGAAGAGCCTCTTCGAGGGGGAGCACTGGTACGTGCGCGAGATCGTGGCGGTGGAGGGGACGCCGCCCGCGTCGGGTCCGGCGCCCTCGGTCACGGCGCCCTTCGTCGGCGCGCTCGCGGCGGCCCCCGGCCCGGGCGACGCGCCCCGGCTCGCGCGGGTCACCTGGGAGATCACCGAGGACTTCCTGGTCGCGCTCTCGGTCGTGGACGACGCCCCGGTCGCCGTGTTCGGCATCGCGATGCACGTGGAGCCCGACGCCCCCGATCTGCCCTGGCACGAGCGCAGCCAGATGCGGGTCGACTGGAGCCAGAACCTGGTGGCGACCGAGGGGCTGTTCCCCGCCTCGCTCGAGGCCGACGACGGCTTCGTCGCCTACCGGCGCGAGTCGATCCCGGCCTTCTTCACCGACCTCGACTCTCGCCCGGTGTTCTCGCCCGAGCGGATCGCCGTCACGACCAGCGAGCTGTGGACGCCGGACGGCTGCACCGGATGCGAGGGGCTTCAGGTGCGCTGGCGCGACAGCTTCGTCCGCGTCCGCGCGGGCTATCCGCCGGCGCCGCTGCACGCCGACGAGCAGGAGGCGTTCGGGGGGCTCTTCGTGGCCGTCGACGAGGAGCGCTCGCTGCGCGGGCGCTGGAACCTGTGGGAGGACGCCATGACCTCCCAGCCCTGCGAGGGAGACCTCGACTGCGACCCGGGCGCGCACTGCGTGGGCGTCCCCGCGCGCTGCTCGACGCCGGTCGAGCGCCGCACGCCGCGCCGGGTGTCCTTCGTGCTCGCGCCCGACACCCCGCGGCACCTCGTGCGGGGCTCGTTCCTCGCGGTGGCGGAGTGGAACGAGGCGCTGATGGCCGCGCATCGGATCGCGCGCGGGGACGCGCTGCCCCGCGTGCGGCGCCGGGTGGACTGCCAGTCGGAGAGCCCGACCGCCTGGTGCTTCTGCGATCGCGACGCCCGCGCGCCCGAGGTCGCCGGCGACGACACCTGCGTGGCCCGCACCGACTGGCTCACCCCCACGATCGCGCGCCTCGAGACCGACCCCTACGACTGCGCGATCGAGGGTCCCCCCGACACCGCGCGACCGACCTCGGACGACGACTACGGCGCCGAGGTCTTCGACCACCGCTTCGTCGGCGAGGAGTGTGCGCTCACCCTCGAGGTGCGCGAGCCCGAGCCCCTCGATCCGGTGATCCGCTGGGTCCCGGACGCGTCGTTCTGCGCGCTGGCCCAGCCCCGCCTCGATCCGACCACCGGGGAGATCGTGACCGCGGCGGTGCACGTGGGCGGGGGCTGCCTGGAGCAGCTCGTCGACGCGGCGAGCGAGCTCTGGGCGATCGCGAAGGGCGAGCGGAGCGAAGGGGAGACCTTCGGCGCGCCCGCCCTCGACGGCTACTACGATCGCGCGCACCGCCAGGCCGCCTCCTTCACGCCCGCCCCGCCGCCGATGGGCCTGCGCGACCCCGCCGGCCCGCGCACCCCGGTGGATCCCGCGCACCCCGAGGAGCGCCTGCGCCCGCTCGCGCCCGCGGCCGGCGGCGAGGTCGAGGCGCGGTGGATGGCGCCGATCGAGGCGGCGCTCTGGGCGGACCTCGAGCGCGACGATCCGCTCGCCGCGGCGCGGGTCGACGATCCCCTCGACGCGATCTCTCCGCTTCGAGGGGCGCCGTTCCCGCGCGCGATCCGGCGGCGCACCCGCGATCTCTTGCTCGCGCACCACGGGGTGTCGTTCCCGCGGCCGGCCCACTTCGCGATGCGCTTCCACCGCTACTGGGCGGGGGCGTTCACCGGCCGCTCCGACGCCGAGCGCCGCACGCGTTGGCGGCAGGCCAATCACCGCGCCCAGCTGACCCGCGCCCTCGGGCACGCGCTCGGCATGACGACCAACCTCGCCGGGAGCGTCGCCGCCCACGGCTACCCCGAGGCGTGGTTCGGGGTGGGGCTCGAGACGCGCCCGCCGGCGGTCGCCGACTACGACGACGACGCGAGCGGCGAGCTGGAGCCGCTCGAGGCGGCCGCCTGGCTCGCGGAGCTGGAGGCGCGCCGCAACCGCGCGCTGGCCCGCGGGCTCGGCAACCTCTCCAGCTCGAGCGTGATGGACGTGCACGGAGACCTGTCGGACCTCGCCGGCGTCGGGCCCGGTGATCGCGCGTCCATCCTGTTCCACTACGCCGACCGCGTCGCGATCCTGGACGCGGTGGACCCGTGGCAGCGCATCGAGGACGAGCGCTGGCTGCGCGTCGACCTCCACCCCACCCGCCACTTCGTCCGGTACGGCGGCGGCGAGGCGTGCGCGGTCGACGAGGACTGCCCCTTCGGGCCGGGCAGCGCGGGCCTCCCCGGCCGTCAGGCCCTCCACCAGCGCTGCGTGGACGGCCCGCGCGTCGAGGCCGGGCCGTGCGACGGCGACGCGTGCGTGTGCTCCACCCTCGAGGCCGACCTGCGGGCCTACCAGGAGGGCCGGGGGCCGGAGGCCTACCACCGCGACGGGATGGAGCCTCACCTCCACGCGCTGACGCTCGAGCGCTGCGGGCCGGGGGCGGCCGCCACCGACGCGCGCTGCCAGCCGAACGACGCGGGCGCGAGCTTCCTCGAGATCGCGCGCAACCGGCGGGCGCTCTGGCGCGACCTCTACCCCTACGCCTTCGGGCGCGCGGCGGTGCCGGATCCGACCCCCGAGATGATGCTCGCCGCGGCGACGCAGGTCCGGGACTTCGGGGTGCGCGCCTTCACCCCCGGCCACCCGTTCCCCGATGCAGGCCGGCTCCGCCTCGCGAACAGCCGGCTCGGCGCCATCGCCTCGCTGACGTGGCTGGCCGAGCTCGCGACGCTGCCCGACGCGACCGACGCGATCCCCTCGGGGCTGGGCTTCTCTCGGGCGGCCGAGGACGGGATCTCGCGCGGCGTCGAAGGCGCGCGGCTGATGGCCCTGAGCGCGCTGACCGCCGCCCCGGTGGAGCCTCACGCGCTCTCCGATGGCTCACTCATCGAGACGACGGCGGCCGCGCTCCTCTCTTCGGAGGCCCGCGAGCTGCTCGCCGGGATCGTCACCGACCGGCCCCGAACGAGCGGCCCGTTCCTCGGCGCCGACCGGGAGGGTGAGCCCGCGCTGCTCCAGCCGTGGCGTTCGAACACCCGGTGCCGACGCGGTCCGTGCGCGTCGGGCCTCGAGCTCGCGGGGCCCGTCCCGAGCGCGACGCTCACCACCCGTCGCTTCGCGCTCGGCCTTGCCTTGGCGCGCGACACGTCGTTCGCCCTCGCGCTCCCGCTCGAGGAGGCCGACGTCTGGCCCGACGACGCGTGCGCGCTCGGCGAGCCGCAGCCGGGCACGACGCACCCCATCTGCGACGCCGACCAGGCGGCGTACGCGGTGTACCGGCGCGGCGACGAGGCCTGGATCGCCTCCGCCGATCGCTCGGTCGTGGCCGCCCCGCCCGAGGTCGGCTTCGCGCTCCTCGCGCACCTGCTCGAGCTCCGCGCTCGCTTCGAGGCGGGCGAGGCCGAGCTGGAAGACCGGCTCGAGGAGGGCGAGGCGCTGCTGCGGGATCTCGCCGCGCTCCAGCGCGCGGTCGGCGCGGCGCGGTGGCGCGTCAGCGGCCGATGACCGGCATCATCGAGCGGATGGAGTCGCGCACGGCGCTGTCGAGCCAGCGGGCCGGGATCGAGTAGGCCTGGGCGTCGCCGCGGCGAATGGTGCGGCAGTGGGCGAAGGGCACGTCGCGCACGACGACGAAGGGATCGTCGGCCGTGTCGGGCGCGATGGGCCCGCTCTGGTGGAGCACCCCGGTGTGATCGAGGCTCGGCTCACAGGGCAAGTAGACCGCGGTCCCGCCGACGTAGCGCTCCTTGCCGATCGGGCCGAGCAGACCGACCGCGGCCACCGGGCACTGGAGCTCGATCGCGCGGGCCTTCGCGCAGTCGAAGACGCGGTGATGCCCGGCGAGCTCGCGGGTGCCGGCGGGCACGATCAGCAGATCGACGCGGTGCGCGCTGAGCCTCGCCGCCGCCCGGGTGAGCTGCGCGTCGAGGCAGATGAGCATCGCCACCCGGAGGCCGCGCCAGTGGAAGACCCGGAGCGCGTCGCCGCCCTCGAGGCACCACGCGTCGGGCTGGCTCTCGGTGGGCGTGAGCGCGAGCTTGTCGTGGTGGTGCACCGCGCCGTCGGCGGCGAGGAAGAACGCGCGGTTGACCAGCCTTCCGTCGCGCTCGTGGCGGTAGGGCGTGCTGCCGGGCACGAGCGAGACGCCGCGCTCGACGGCGCGCGCCCGGAGCCGCGGGATGGCCACCGCCGCGCGATCGGCGAGCCACGCGCAGTGCTCGGTGAGCGCCATCTTCGGCCCGTAGCCGAGCCACGCCATCGCGGTCAGCTCCGGCATGATCAGCAGATCGGCGCCCTCGTCGGCGCAGCGCGCGAGCTTCGCGTCGACCCGGTCGATCCAGTCGTCGAGGGAGCGGGGCGCGTCGGCGAGGCTGGGCGACCAGAGCGCGAGCGTGGAGGGGGCGGCGTTCATGGGCCGCCAGCCCCGCAGAGACCATGCCGGCCCGCGCGTCCCCTCCGCGCGACGCGAGACTGCGCCACGAGGGCACGAGCGTGACGCTTTGCCCTAGCTCAAAACCGGTACGTGAGGCCGAGTCGGAAGCTTTGGGGGCCGAACTCCACCGCGGGCTCGAAGGTGCGCAGGGTGCGGATCCGGCCGCGGAGCTCGCGCGCGTCGGCGTCGGCGCTGCCCCAGAGGAGGCCGCCCACCAGGATCGCGGCCGCGCCGACCGCCATGAGGCTGATCCCGGCCGCGAAGTCCTCGACCGGCTTCACGCAGTCCATCATGCCCACGCAGCCCATCGGATCGATCGCGGCGACGACCACCATCGCCACCACCCCGCCGACGAGGAGCGTGGTCCCGCCGATGGTGAGCGCGCCGAACGCGGCCGAGCGCCCCTCGGCGCCCTCGAGCTCGGCCTCGAGGCGAGTGATCTCGGCGGCGGTCTCCGGCGAGAGCTCCGCCTCCGCCTGCGCCTCCTGCGCGGCCGCGGGCGTCGCGAGGAGCATCGAGCTCAGGATCAGGAGGGCGGTCGTCCTCATCTCGAGCCTCCACATACGCTCATCCCGCGGCGTCGCCAAATGGTCGCGGTTGACCCTGGTTGCGCGGGCGGGGGACAACGCCTGCGGGCGCTCCAGGGGGGAGCGCGTGGGAGGAACGATGTCGAACAAGTTCATGGTGATCTACTCCGGCGGCATGGGCATGGCCGCGAGCGAAGAAGAGCAGCAGAAGATCATGGCCGAGTGGGGGGCCTGGTACGGGAAGATGGGCCCGTCGATCGTGGACGGCGGCAACCCGTTCGCGCAGTCGAAGCACCTGAAGGCGACCGGCAAGATCCAGGACGGCCCGCTCGGCGATCACCCGGCGACCGGCTACACGATCATCACCGCCGACTCGCTCGACGACGCGGCCAAGAAGTGCGCCGAGCATCCGCACCTCGGCCACGGCGGTCAGGTCCAGATCTTCGAGACCATCGACATGAGCTGAGCGACCTACTCGTCGCCGAACCGCGGGGCGTCGGTCGCCCAGCGGTAGCGGATGCCGAGCAGGAACGAGTGCCCGCCGGCTCCCCCGAGGCTGTCCGGGGCGAGCACGGCGGGCATCGCGATCAGGCGGACCGAGAGATCCGGCCACATGCGGATCGCGGCGCGCAGGCCGACCCGGAGCACGTAGTCGTCGCGGTCGACGAGGTGCACGACCTCGGCGCCGGGCTCGATGCTGAACGCGTCCTCGTCGCCGAAGTGGAAGCGCCACCCCGCGGCCACGCTCCACACCCAGCCGGGGGCCACGGTGATGACACGCAGCGTGTCCTCGTAGAGGTAGTAGCCCTCCTCGAAGGGCAGCACGTAGGTCGCGGTCAGCTCGGCCGCGAACGCGGTGCTCTCCACCGGGATGTCGAGGCTGAGCTGGGCCTCGAGCGAGAGGTAGTTCGCGTTCGGCCCGGTGCGGTCGCGCAGCTGCAGGTGATCGTAGCCGTCGAGCGCCTCGAGGAAGGAGCGGGTCCAGTTGAAGCGGTAGCGCGCGCCCACCCGGAGGTCGCCCCACGGGACCGCGCCGCGGACGCCGCCGTAGGCGCCGAGCCCGGAGCCGCTGATGATCGGGTCCACCTCGGCGCCGATCCAGGTCTCGTGCGGCACCCCGTAGCCGAAGTGGAAGCGCGGCTGGAGGAAGAGGAAGCCGACGTCGAGGGTGCCGCTGATGAAGCCGCGCTCCTCGCCCCAGAACGGGATGTCCTGGGACGGCGGATCGGCGGGCGGATCGTGCGGGATCGGGCCCCCCGTGAGGTCCTGGGCCGCCGCGACGCTCGGCACCAGCGAGAGAAGGAGCAGGGTCAGCGCCCGCATCACCAGAACCCGATCACCGAGGCGCCGGTGCCCGTCGGGACCAGGCTCCACGACACGTCGCCCGGCGCCCGCTCCTCGCCCTCGAGCCGCTCGTGCGCGAAGTGCAGCGCCCAGGGCACGAGGAAGCCGACCGCGGTCCCCACCACCGCGCCGGTGATGACGTCGGTCAGGTAGTGCTGGTCGCCCATGATGCGCAGCATCCCGGTGGCCGCCGCGAAGGCGAAGCCGGTGACGCAGGGGAGCGCCTCGATGTCCCCGCCGCCCAGGAGCGGCAGGTTCATGTGCGCGGAGCAGACCACGGCCGCCGACGCGAAGGACTGCGAGGTGTGACCGCTGAAGAAGCTGTAGAAGCGGTCGGGGGAGTTGCAGAAGAAGCTCTCCTCCGGGAGGTCGTCCGGCGAGGGCCCGCCGCAGGTCTGGCCGTAGGGGCGCTCGCGGCTCGCGATGATGTTCGCGGTGGTCTGGAGCGCGAGGGTGACCGCGATCACCTCGGCGTGGATCAGGATCAGCTCGAGCGCGACCTCGGGGTCGTCGTGCTGCCACGCGGCGAGGACCAGGGCGTCGAAGAGGATCGGCGCGCTCGTCAGGAGCGAGAGGGTGCCGTCGCTGACGTCGCGGGCGATCTGCCGGGCGAACTCGTCGTCGAGCCGGATGGCGTCGCGGACGTCGTCGTCGAAGAGGATCCCGCCGCGCGACGGAGTGGTCACGCCCGACGCGCCGATGCCGATCATGGTCCCGGCGACCGCCGCCCCCGCGCCGATGGTCACGTAGTCGCCGATGTCCGAGCTGCGCCAGCGCCAGCGGACCTCGGGCGCCGCCTCCTCCTGCGCGAGGGCGGACGACGGCGCGGCCAAGAGCAGCGTCAGCGCGACGACGCGATGAGCGATTCGTGACGACATCGGGGAACGGAGAGCGTTCCTAGCACGAACGCTCAGGGCAGGGCGCAGGCGCCGCCGACGCAGACAGCCGGGGACGGGCAGGTCGCGCCGCAGGCGCCGCAGTCGCTGGCCGTGCGGATGTCGCGCTCGCAGCCGTCGGAGGGGTCGCCGTTACAGTCGTCGTGCCAGTCGCCGCAGCTGTCCACCACGCAGCGCCCGGCCACGCAGCGGATGTCGCCGTGTGGATCCGAGAAGCAGGCCGCGCCGCAGCCGCCGCAGTGGCTCACGTTCGAGGTCGCGTCCACGCACGCCCCGTCGCAGAAGACCTCGTCGGCGTCGCAGGTCGAGACGCAGGCGCCGTCGAGGCAGGCCGAGCCCGCGGGGCAGACGACGTCGCAGGCGCCGCAGGTCTCGGGGGCGCTCAGGTCCGCCTCGCAGCCGTTGTCGAGCCGGTCGTCACAGTCGTCGAAGCCGGCCTCGCAGACGACCTCGCACGCGCCGGCCGCGCAGCGCGGCGCCCCGTTCATCACCGCCGGGCAGACCCGGTCGCAGCCGCCGCAGCGCGCGGGATCGGTGAGCAGGTCGAAGCCCTCGTCGATCCGGCCGTCGCAGTCCTGGTCGAGGCCGTCGCAGCGCTCGGCCTCCGGTCGGCAGGCGTCCCTCTCCACCACCCGCGCGTCCCGCGTCGCCGCGTCGGGGGGCGGGTCCGGGTCGGGCGGGGCGAGGTCCAGCGTCAGCCCGCAGCCGCTCGCCGCGAGCGCGAGCGTCCCCAGCCACCACGCGCGTCCCACGCCTCCGATGATGCCAGCCTTCGCGGCGCCCTGCTCGTGGTTCAGATCTCGTGTCAGAGCCGGACGGCTTCGACCTGACCGAGCGCCGCCACGAGCTGCTGCACCCGGGGGTCGTCCATCGCGCTCTTCACCTTGCCGCCCGCGTTCTTCACGTAGAAGGGCGGCAGCGCGTCCGCCCAGTGCTCGAAGAAGCGGTTGCCGGCGAAGACGATGTCGACGTGCTCGGGCTCGGCCTGCCCCGGCTCCTCGTCGAAGTCGACGTCGGCCCAGTCGATCTCCTCGGCCGCGTCCTCCGCCGCTCCGGTCGTCTCCGAGTAGCTCAGCCGGACGGGGATCTCCGGCGTCCGGCGCGCCCGGTCGCTGAAGAGGTGGAGCGTCGCGTCGCTGATCTTCACCTGCATGATGGTGGCGATCAGGGCGAAGTCGACGTCGCTCTTGTTGAAGTAGGGGAAGATGGCCTTGCCGAGGACCGGGAGCAGCATCTTGCTCGTGCACACCTCGCGCACGTAGCGCTCGACGAGGGCGCCCGACAGATCGAGCTCGCTGCTCCGGAAGCGCGAGACCGCGCGCGCCGACCAGTGCTTCAGCACGTGCACCATCAGCTTCTTCACCTTGTCGCTCACCTTGATCGACATGGGCGCGAGCGTCTTGTAGAAGGCGCGGATCTCCTGCTCGAGCTCCTCGTGCGGCAGCGTGATCAGCTCGACGAGCTCGCCGAAGACCGCGCCGCTGTAGTGCTTGGTCATCTCCCCGCGCACCGCGTTGACCAGCGAGCGCGCGGCGTGCTCGAGGCGCTCCCGCTGCTCGGCCTCGTCGCGCGAGGGGGTCAACAGCTCGAGCGCCTGGAGCAGCTCCGCGTGGATGGCGCGCAGCTCGCCCATGAGCTCCTTCTTCTTGATGTCCTCGGCGAGCTTGGCGCGGAGATGGGACGCGAGCAGCGGGATGCCCGAGCGCGGCAGGCCGTCGTCGCCCTCCCCCTCCATCGCCGCCCACTTGTCGCTGTGGTGGGCGACGAAGGTCTTGACCGCGCGCGACTCGTGATAGCCCTTCTTCACGGCGTCCCAGTCGGGCGAGCCGGGCCGCAGGGTGTTCATCTGATCCGCGTAGGGGTTGCGGATCCAGAACATGTTGGCGAACGCGCGGCTCCGCTCGCCCCAGTTGTAGATCCAGCTCGCGTGAGAGCGGGCCCAGAACTCCACGCACGCCTCCTCGACGCGCGACTCCCATCGCTCCTTCGCGTTGTCGCTCCGCAGCGCGCCGAGGCTCATGTCGAACTTGGTCAGCGCCATGAAGAGGCTCGGCCGCTCGATCTCCTCGGGCTCGATCGGGGTCGGCGCGCCGTGACGGATCGCCAGCCAGCGCTCGACCTGGTGCTGCATCTGGATCGCCTCGGGCTTGGTCGGGCCGGGCGAGGCGAGCACGAGCGCGGTGATCTCCCGGTCGAGCGAGAACTGCTCGAACAGGAAGGTGAGCTTGCCGCGCTTGAAGACCTCGATGGCGTTCTCGAGGTTGCCGGTGTTGAGCTCCCCCGGCTCGAAGCCGTTGATGCCCCGCAGCGCGCGGCCGCCCGGGAAGTCGAGCAGGTCGGTGTTCTCGAGCAGCGAGCCCTCCACCTTCTGGAGCGGCAGCCGGACCTCGGCCACCAGCGCCGCGAGCACGCTCGGCTCGATGGAGACCTCCTTCTGGTGCGAGGGCACCCAGACCTGCATCGTCGCCTGCGGCGTGCCGATCGCGTTGAGGCACGCGGCGTCGATGATGCTGGGGTTGGTGCTCGAGGCGCGCACGTAGTCGAGGTCGACCTCCACCGCGTCGGGGTGGCCGAGGACCTCGAGGCCCGCGATCAGGCTGTCCGTGAGGCGATCGAGGTCCTGGCTGTAGCCGCGCCCGCCCCAGAGCAGCGAGAAGACGTGGCTCCAGCCGGCCACCGAGCCGATGCCCTTCTTCCAGCTCTCGGTGCGGAGCTCGGGGTGACGGCGCAGCTCGTTCAGGTAGGGGTGGCGGTCCTGGTACTTCTTCAGCAGGTCGTGCCAGACGGCGTCCCACGCCTGCCGGTAGAGCGCCGGCGCGGGCGGCCCGGACTGCAGCCGCGCGTCGCGGAGCGCGCGCTCCACCCGCTCGGGCTGAGCGGCGGGCGCGGTGCACTCCACGAGGAAGCCGGTCGCCAGCGACTCGAGCATCACCTCGAGGCTGAGCACCTGGCAGTGGAAGTCGCCGCGGGTCAGCGGGCCCGGCCCGACGGCGCTCGAGAAGCGCGTGACCACGCCGGTCGACTCGACGCCCTTGGCCGGGTTGATGTCCTGCAGGAAGTCGACCTCCCCCTCGCGCGCCCGGACCTTCAGCGTGCCGAGCTCGTGGCTCAGCAGCGCGCCGACGAGGAACGACTTGCCGGCCTGCGAGGGCCCGAAGAAGCCGAGGCTCTGGGGGCGGCCCCACGCGCGCCGCAGCTTCTTCATGCGGAGCTCGAGATCGGTCAGGGCCTGCGCCTCGGGAGGCGGCTCGCCGTCGACCGCCAGCGCGGCCGCGCGCGCCTTCTCGATCGCCTCCTGGAGGGTCTGCAAGGTGTCTTCGTTCATCAGTGATCGTGCCAGTTCCCGCCGCGGTCGCGCCACTGGACGCGCACCCCGTCGAAGGACTCTCCGGGCCGGAGGTAAACCCTGAAGTTCTGCCCCCCGCCCGCGTAGTCGCGGACCTTCCCGGTCCCGCCGACGATGCGCCACTGCACCGCCTCGGCGTGGTAGTAGGCGCGGCTCGGGAGCGGCCGGCCGTAGCCCGGCACCCAGTAGTAGTGGCCGCCCTCGGGGTCCGAGATCTCGCCGTAGATCGGGTCGCCTTCGGCGTCGGTCGGCGGCGCCTCGGAGCCGCTGCCGCTGCCGGACCCACTGCCGCTGCCGGACCCGCTGCCGCTGCCAGACCCGCTGCCGCCCTCGCCTTCGCCCTCCGAGCCTTCGCCCTCCGAGCCTTCGCCCTCCGAGCCTTCGCCCTCGGCGCCTTCACCCTCGGCGCCCTCGCCCTCGGCGCCCTCGCCCTCGGCGCCTTCACCGCCGGCCCCGGCGTCGGGACCGGCCGCCGCCGCGTCGCCCGCGAGCGCCGCGTCCCCGGCGCTCGCCGCGCCCCCGTCGCCGCTCATGTCGGTGGCCGGCGGGCCGGCGTCGTCGGTGGACTCGCCGTAGATCGGCTCCTCGGCGAGGCCGGCGTCGAGCTGCCCCGCGTCGGCGCCCGCCGCTCCGCCCGGCTGGCCTTCGCAGTCGCGCAGCACCGCGAAGCCGAGCGCGAGCAGGAAGAGCACGCCGATCGCGATCAGGAGCCACATCCACCACGGGCGCCCGCCCGCGGCCTCGGCCTCCTCTTCGTCGTCCTTCTCCTCCTCGTCGTCGCTCGTCTCTTCGCCCGGCTCGCCGTCGGGGGCCTCCCCGTCGGCCGCCGCCGCCAGCGCCGCGCCCCCCGCGCCGGCCGCGGACGCCGCCCGCGCCGGCGGGAGCTCGCCGCCGTCGGCCCCCTCCTGCGCCTGACGGATCAGGTCGCGGAACTCGGCGTAGCCGAAGAGGTACTCCTTCTCGTGCTTGATCTTCCGGGGCGACGCGCCCCAGTTGATCACCCGCAGCTGGTCGGTCTCGGGGTCGAAGAAGTAGTGCGCGCCCCCGTCCGCCGCGAGCGCGGGCACGGTGAACGCCTCCTTGTACCGGTCGTAGCCCGAGCCGCCCTTCTCGAAGACCTCCGCCGTGCGCTCGAGGCACGCGAAGAAGTCCTCGGTGGCCTTCTCGACACGATCCGGGTGCTGCGCCCGCGCCTCGGGGAGCGGCACCAGCCCGGTGAGGTCCCACTCGACGCGCGCCGGCAGGCTGTCGGAGCCCTCGGTCTCGGGGACCAGCAGGCGGCCGTCGAAGAACTGCGCCTCGTTCAGGTCGGGCGCGAGCTTCCAGATGCTCACCCCGCCGACGAGGTTCGGCAGCCAGCTCTCGTTGTCTTGGGCCACGTTCTCCCCCTCCTACGTCGCGACCTGCGCTTTGATCCGCACTCGCTGGTTCGAGACCACCCGACACAGAAACGACTTGGGTGCGAGGATGTTCGGGCTACCGCCGTTCGATCCGAGCGCGCGCTCGTGGAGCGACGAGTCGAAGACCTTGGCGCCGTCGATCGCCTCGTAGCTCACCGTGCTCAGCTCGGTGCTCATCAGCCGGGCCAAGAGCGGCGAGAGCGCGCGCGTCAGCTCCGGCTCGAGCTGGCTCGCCGCGAAGCGATAGTAGAGGCGGCTGACCTCGAGGCCGAGCACCACCTTCGCCTCCTCGTCCATGCCGACGCGGAAGAAGAAGTTGACGCCGTTGGCGAGCGCGAAGCCGTCCTCGCCGTCGAGCGAGTCGCCCAGGGTCCCGAAGAACACACGCAGCGGGTACGACGTCTCGCCCGGGCGGGCGCCGAGGATCGCGTCGTCGAGGATGTCGCCGAGCACGATCTTGTTCAGCACCGCCGCCGCCGTCGGACCGGGCGCCGCGGTCTCCCCCGCGTCCCCGAGCGCGCGGGCGAGCGCCTCGCGATCGACGGCCGCGACCACCGCGTCGAGCACTCGCTTGGCCCGGTCGGTCACGCCTCGTCGTCCTCTTCGTCGAAGGCGCGGTAGGGCGTGGTCAGCACGCCGGTGTCGAGCCAGTAGCGGTCGACGGTCACCGTCTTGAGCCGCAGCCGGAAGTCGTCCGGGCCGAAGCTGTAGGCCTGCCGCTGGCTCTCCACGCTGGCGATCGCGATCTGCCCCTCGTCCTTCAGCGCGAACTTCAGCTTCACCCGGTCCTCGAGCAGCGCCTGCTCCACCTGCGGCGACGCGGGCAGCACCTCGAAGAGCGGCGAGCCGTCCATCTCCTGCGCGTCGACGTTGCGGAAGCCGATCATCATGCCGCGCGTGTAGAGGAAGGCGGGGCTGGTCTCGCCCTCGCGGAACAGCTCGTTCACCCGCGCGATGTGCGGCTCGTGGGTCTGATAGAGGCCGTAGATCGGCTTCTGCTCGAGCTCGTTCAGCCCCTCGAGGAGCAGCCCCGGCAGCTGGTTGCGCGACGCGAGGTGCAGGATGGCGGCGCCGGCGGCGACGGTGCTCTTCGGGTCCTTGATGCGGCCCGACGCGCGCCACTTCGACGGGTACCAGTCGCCCACCCGGTAGTCGGCCATCGTCTTGATGCGAGGGGGCGAGACCGGCATCTCGCTCACGAAGAGGCCGCGCACCGGCTCGAGCTTGCTCGTCCGGCCGGCGAGCACGAGCAGGTCCACGTCGAACTGCGCGATGATGTCGGCGTACTTCCGGAGCGGCTCGCGCAGCACCCGGCGCACCGCGCGCATGACCTCCTCCTTGTCGAAGCGGAACGACAGGTTCATGAGCCCCGGCCAGCCGGGCACCGCCTTCATCAGGAAGCGGTCGAGCTCCTGCAGCACCACCCCGCCGGGCGGCGCGCGGTCGAAGATGCGCCACGCCTCGGTCAGCGTGTAGTGCTTCTCCGCGTTGTGCTCGGGGATGGTGAAGCCCTCGGCGAGCGCCCAGTAGCACCGCGCGATCGGCAGCCAGAAGTAGGGGACGAGCTTGGCCTTGAGCGTCCGCCACTCCGCGCCCCATCCCGCGTCGCCTTCGCTGAGCAGCTGCCCGAGCTCGCGGCGCGCCTGGCTCGAGGGGAGCTGCGCGAGGATCTGATCGAGCACGATGTCCTCGACGATCGCCTTGCAGACGTCGTCGCCGGCGATCGAGATCCCGTCCTGGAAGAGCTTCTTCACCGAGAGCGCGGTCCCGGTGCCCGGCATCCGATCCCGGTACTCGGCGATCATCACGTCCGAGGTGCCGCCGCCGATGTCGACCGAGGCGATCCGCAGCGCGTCGCCGTCCTGGCCGTAGATGCGCACCAGCTCCTCCATGGAGCCGGAGAAGGAGTGCACGATCTCCTGGTAGACGTAGACCATCTGCGCGGCCATCGCCTCGTCGACCACGAGGAAGCGATCGAACGACTGGCTCTGCGCGTTCCAGTTCGGCCGGTCCTCCGGGCGGATGTCGAGGTAGTGGCAGGTCAGCACCACCGCGTTCCGGACCAGCGCCTCGTAGACCGCGAGCTCCTCCGGCCGCATCGCCGACGGGTAGGTGACCACCAGGTGCTTCAGCACCCGCGGGAGCTGCTCGCGGCCCTGGAAGGTGCGGTAGCCCATCGAGTTGATCTGGGCGTAGGCCTGCTGGAGCACCTCGCAGAACGCGAAGAGCATCATCGCCCGCGGCGCGTAGCGCGGGTCGGCGGGGGTCGACGGCCCGTCCTCCCGGAGCGCGAGCCCGTCGCCGTGGTCCGGCAGGTGCTTGAGCAGCCGCCCGCTCACCGGCCGGTGCTCGTCGCCCTGCTTCAGCGCGAAGTGCCAGCGCTCGTCGGTCGGCTCCTCGTCCCAGAGATAGCGCTTGGGCCCGGAGAGCGAGCACTGATAGCGGTGCGGCGTCTCGAGGGCGCGGTCGAGGGCCTCGCGGCCCATGCGGGTCAGCGACGGGAGCTGGAAGCTCTTGCCCACCGCCACGTCCAGCTCGGTGTCGTCGAAGCTGTCGGGCAGGAAGGTGATGCGCGAGCCGAAGGTCTCGGCGGTGGTGTGGAAGGGGTTGGCGCCGTCGCGCAGCTCGAGCGGCACGCTCGTCACCCCGGCGGCGTGGCTCTCGACCAGCACCGCGTTGGAGCGCGAGTTGCCGAAGTCGAGCACCAGGGAGACCGGCACCGTCGACAGCTCGTCGAGCGCGGCGAAGCGGAGCCGCGGCAGGAGCGGCGCCAGCGTCTCGAGGAGCGCCGCGAGCTTGAACGGCGCCCGGTCGATGCCCTTCTTGCCGAGCTCGCGCATGAACCCGCGGGTGACCGGGTGCGAGAGGAAGCCGCCGAGCTCGTTCTTCTCGAGCGGCCGGAACGGGCGGCCGCCGTCGACCTTCGGGTCCAGGTGAGCCCCGCCGCTCTCGGGCGCGGCCTTGGTGTCGATGGCGAGCAGCGCCTTCCACTGCCCGGGGCGCTCGCCGCTGGCGAGGTACACCTGCACGCAGTGCAGGCACGAGAGCTGGTAGGGGCAGGGCAGCCAGCGACCGGCGAGCTCTGGCAGGTGCTCGACCGCCGAGATCTCCACGTCGGGCTCCTCCCCCGGCGCGGCCCGGCGCACCGACTCGCCCGCGCGAGCGTCGCCGCCCTGCTCGATGACGAAGCCGCTGATCAGATCGGGCAGCGGCGCCGGCAGCTCGACCTCGTGGAAGATCGGGCCGGTGTCGAAGAAGAGCTCGAGCACCTCGGTCGAGGGCTCCACCGGGCGCGTCCCGGCGCTCCGCGGCGCGGCGCCGTCCAGCGAGACCTTCCGCTTCACGCTCTCACCTCGAACACGCTGACTCCCCTCCGGGCGCCGCCCCTCGGCGCGCGCCGACTCTACCAGACCTGCCGCCCCGTCCCCCATTCGTCCGACGCCGGCAACCCGCCAGCGCTCGGGTTGATTCCGGGGGGCCACGAGATGTCGTGAGGCTTCGAGATCTCGTGGGGAGACGTGTCCGCGTGCCCCGGGAACACGCCCGCGGCGCCGCGGCACGCGGATTGCCAAGTCCCGGGATCACGAAAGGAGGCCGCAATGGCTCTACCCAACCCCGGAATGGACATCGATCTCACTCGCACCGCCCTCGTCGTCACCGATCCGCAGAACGACTTCCTCAGCCCCAATGGCGTGGCGTGGGGGGTCGTCGGCGAGAGCGTGACGGAGAATCGAACCGTAGAGAACATCGAGCAGCTGTTCGTGGCCGCGAAGGCGGCCGAGATGCCCGTCTTCATCTCGCCGCACTACTACTACGCGACCGATCACGGCTGGTTCTTCGAGGGCGCGCTCGAGGCCCTCATGCACGACATCCACATGTTCGACCGGCCGCACGCGCTGACCACCGCGGGGCTGGAGGGCTCCGGCGCCGACTGGCTCCAGCGATACAAGCCGTTCATCGAGGACGGCGAGACGATCGTCGTGAGCCCGCACAAGGTGTACGGCCCCGAGAGCAACGACCTCGTCCTGCAGCTCCGCAAGCGGAACATCGACAAGGTCATCCTCGCGGGCATGAGCGCGAACCTCTGCACGGAGTCGCACCTGCGGGAGCTGCTGGAGCAGGGCTTCGAGGTCGCCGTCGTCCAGGACGCCACCGCCGCCGCCCGCGTCGAGGAGGGCGACGGCTACGCCGCGGCGCTCACCAACTTCCGCTTCCTCGCGAACGCCACGTGGACCACCGATGAGGCCGTGTCCGCGATGCGTGACGCCGGCCGGCGGGAGTGCGCGTGAGGCGCCCGCCTCTCCCCTCGAGGAACGCAGGAGGACAGTAGACATGACTCGTACCCTTCGACGCGTGGTCGTGGTGGGGGGCGCTCGGACGCCGTTCGCCAAGGCCGCGAAGCAACTCTCGGACTTCGACGCCACCCACCTGGGCGGCCACGCCGTCGACGGGCTGCTCGAGCGGCAGCGCCTGGACCCGAGCGCGGTCGAGCAGCTGTACTTCGGGAACGTCGTGGTCGACCCTCGCGTGCCGCACCTGGCGCGCGAGGTCGCCTTCCGGAGCCGTCTCCATCCGGAAGTCTACGCGCAGACCCTCTCGGACAACTGCATCACCGGGACCTCGGCCATCACCGCGGCGCACGACGCCATCGCGCTGGGCCGGGCGGAGGTGGCGATCGCGGGCGGCGTGGAGTCGATGTCGCACGCCCCGGTGCTCTTCAGCGAGGCGATGGCGGACGCCTTTCGGGGCGCCAACGAGGCGGCGAAGCTGCCGGAGAAGCTGAAGCAGTTCCTCGAGGTGAGGCCGAAGGACCTGCTCCCGACGCTCCCGGGCGTCCAGGAGCCCTCCACCGGCCTCACCATGGGTGAGCACACGGAGATCACGGTCAAGGAGTGGGGGATCTCCCGCGCGCTCCAGGACGAGATCGCCTTCCGCAGCCACATGAACGCGGCGCGTGCCACCCGCGAGGGGCGGCTGCGCGCGCAGATCCACCCGCTCGGCGGCCTCGAGGAGGACGCGCTGATCCGTCCGGACACCTCGATGGAGAAGCTCGCGAAGCTGCCCGCCGTCTTCGACCGGAGCGGGGCGGGGTCCATCACGGCGGGCAACGCGAGCCCGCTGACCGACGGGGCCGCCGCGGTGCTGCTGATGAGCGAGGAGCGCGCGGAGCGGGAGGGCCGCGAGCCGCTGGCGTTCATCCGCGCGACGCTCACGGTGGGGATCGACCCGGCCGACGGGCTCCTGATGGGCCCGGGGATCGCGGTCCCCAGGCTGCTTCGTCAGGAGGGCCTCACCTTCGACGACCTCGACCTCGTCGAGATGCACGAAGCCTTCGCGGGCCAGGTCGCGGCCAACCTCGCGGCCTGGGAGAGGGGCTGGAAGGAGCCGGCGATCGGCGCGCCCCCGTTCGACAAGCTCAACGTCAACGGGAGCTCGATCAGCGTGGGCCACCCCTTCGCGGCGACCGGCGCCCGCATCGTCACCAACCTGTCGAACGAGCTGCGACGCCGGAACGCCCGACGCGGTCTGGTGAGCATCTGCGCGGCAGGCGCGCAGGCGGCGGCGATGATCCTCGAGCGAGCCTGAAGGGTCGAGGACGTGGACCGGCTGGACGAGCTCGAGGTGCTCATGGCCGTGGTGGATGGCGGCTCGCTCGCCGCGGCGGCGCGGAGGCTCCACCGCTCCCCTGCCGCGGTGACGCGAGCCCTCGCGGCGCTCGAGGAGCGCGCCGGCGTTCGATTGGTCGAGCGCTCGACCCGCGCCTCCACGCCCAGCCAGGCGGGAGCCGCCCTCGCCGACCGCGGGCGCGCGCTGCTCGCCGCGTACGAGGAAGCGCTCGACCGGGCGATGGACCCGGAGCGTCCACGGGGCCGGCTGCGCGTCACCGCGCCGGAGGTGTTCGGCCGCTTGCACGTCGCGCCGCTGGTGAGCGAGCTCCTCGAGCGGCACCCCGCCCTCACGGCGGAGCTCTCGATGAGCGACGCGCTCGTGGACCTGGTGGCGGAGGGGATCGACGTCGCGGTGCGGGTCGGAGCGCTCGCGGACAGCTCGCTGAGCGCGACTCGGGTCGGCGAGGTGCGCGAGCAGCTCGCCGCGAGCCCCGGCTACCTGATGACCCACGGGGTGCCCCTCACCCCGTCCGAGCTCGCGCGGCACGCCGTGGTCTGGTTCACGTCCCACGCGGGCGTGCCCGAGTGGCGCTTCCGGGGCGCCCAGGTGGTCAGGCTGACTCCCCGACTGATCGTGGACCGGGCGGAGGTCGCGATCGCCGCCGCGCGCGATGGGGGAGGCGTGGTGCGCGCGCTGTCGTACCAGCTCGCCGACGATCTCGAAGCAGGCCGTCTGGTCCGAGTGCTCGGCCCACACGAGCCACCCCCGAGCCCCGTGCACCTCGTGCACCCGTCGCGGCGCCTCGTGCCGCCGCGCGTGCGCGCGTTCCTCGATCTGGCCGCCCCGAGACTCCGCGCGCTCCCCGCGCTTCGCGCCCACCCGCCCCTCTAGAACGTCCCGCCCTTCACCGAGGTACCGCCGATGACCGAAACGCCCTTTCACGATGGAGAGCTCGAAGCCCAGGGTCGTCTGGGCCTTCGAGAGCAGGTGCACCGATACGCGTCGCGCTTCATCCGCGACGCGCTCCCGGAGCAGCACCGCGAGTTCTACGCGAGCCAGCCGATGCTGGTGGTCGGGTCCGTCTCGGCCGACGGGGCGCCCACCGCCTCGGTGGTCTTCGGCCGGCCGGGGTTCGCCACCGCCTCCGACGAGCGGCACCTGACGGTGCGAGCGCGCCCGATCGAGGGTGACCCGCTCGCGGCGCGGCTCACCGTCGGGGCAGACCTCGGCGTCCTCGGGATCGACCTCCGAACCCGCCGCAGGAACCGCGTCAACGGGCGCGTGAGCGCGGCGACCCGAGACGGATTCGAGCTGTCCGTCGGGCAGGCCTTCGGCAACTGCCCGCAGCACATCCGGGTGCGCGCGATGGAGCTCGCCCCGGAGATCGACCAGCCGCTCGTCCCACGGGCGCGGCACGAGGCCACGCGGCTGGACCCGGAGGCGGCGCGGCTGGTGTCCCGCGCGGACGCCTTCTTCATCGCGTCGGCCTACCTCGGCCGTCCCGACGATCCTCGACGGGGCGTGGACGCGAGCCATCGCGGGGGCGCGCCCGGCTTCGTGCGCGTGGAGGACGACCGGACCCTACTGTTCCCCGACTTCGGCGGGAACCGTCACTTCAACACCATCGGCAACGTGCTGCGGCACGCGCCGGTCGGCCTCCTGTTCATCGACTTCGACCGCGGGAGCTTGCTGCAGATCGAAGGGCGCGCGGTCGTGCTCTGGGAGGATCCGCTGCTCGAGACCTACGACGGCGCCGAGCGCTTCGTGCGGATTCACGTGGAGCGGGTCCGCACCCTCGAGGGTGTGGTCCCGATCCGGTTCGGCGTCCCGAAGCCGTCCAAGAACGAAGCGCTGGTGGGCACTTGGGCCGAAGCCCGGGCTGCGCTGCGCGCACAGGAAGGAAGAGAAGCGTCATGACGAGCAACAACGAACGGAACGCGACTCGGCGCCCGGTCACTCGCGGGGTGCATCACGTGGGGCTGACGGTGAGGGATCTCGAAGGCGCGCGAGCGTTCTTCGAGGGGGTGCTGGGGTTCTCGGTCGTGGCGGAGCGCCTCGACTACCCAGCGGTGTTCGTGTCGGACGGGGTGACGCTGATCACCCTCTGGCGGGTCGAGGACCCGGAGGCCTGCGCCCCGTTCGATCGACGCCGGAACGTCGGGCTGCACCACCTCGCGCTGCGGGTGCCGCCGGTGCAGCTGCCCGAGCTCTCCCGCCGCATCTCGGACCATCCGGGCGCGGAGCTCGAGTTCGCGCCGGAGTCGCTGGGCACCACGGGACTGAGCCACATGATGTGCCGCATCCCGGGCGGCCCTCGGCTGGAGCTGGTGGGCGCGGAGGCGTGACCGCCAGCCCGGCCGCGGAAGGAGAACCCATGCGAACCTCGAGACGACTCTCCATGCTCGCGGCGCTCGCGCTGCTGAGCGGGACGACCTGGTCAGGCCAAGCGCAGGCCCCACCGTCGAGCGGCGAGCTCGAAGACCTCTCCGGTACGTATCGACTGACCTCGGGCCACGACAGCCTGCGGCGCGGCATCGAGAGAGCGGTGATGGGCCTCAACTTCTTCATCCGAGGGTTCGCCCGCACCGAGATCCGCGGGGCGGTGCAGCCCGAGCCGAGCGTTCGAATCGACGCCGAAGGGAGCGATCGCATCGCCGTCCAGCTGGGAGACTGGCGCTCTCCCGCCGTGTCGGTGCGCGGCGCGCCGGTCCGGGTGACCGGGAGCGACGGCATCGTGAGCCGCTTCAGCGTGCAGCGAAGCGGGCCGGGGCTCTACCTTCGCTCCGAGACCGACCGCGGGACACGCGAGAGCTGGCTGCGCCCCGACCGAGAGGACGGCGCGCTCTGGATGCAGGTCCGGATCAGCTCCCATCAGCTCCCGATCCCCATCCAGTACGACCTCTGCTACCGACGAGCGCGCTGAGTTTTCCGGAGGGTTTGGTGCAAACCCTCCCCCCATGGGGCAAAGCGCCCATGGGGCCCCCCTCCCGACTCCGCCGGGGCCTCGCGCGCTTCGCGCCCTGGCCCCGCGACCCCAGCGCGGGGCGCTGCCGGCCCTGCGGCTCGCGCTCGCGCTGCGCGCTCGCTGGCCGCCCGCTGTCGCGGGATCGAACACACGGGGTGGTGCGTGCGGCGACCTCGCTGCGCTCGTCGCCTGCCGTCGTCTCGGGTCAGTCGTCGCGGTAGCGGGCTTGGGCTTCCCCCGCGCCATCGTTTGCCACCTCTCGAGTTTCTTGGAGGGTTTGGTGCGAACCCTCCCCCCATGGGGCGAAGCGCCCATGGGGCCCCCCTCCCGACTCCGTCGGGGCCTCGCGCGCTTCGCGCGCTGGCCCCGCGACCCCAGCGACGGGGCGCTGGGGGCCCTGCGGCTCGCGCTCGC